>Ga0066256_1001346_pt1 | contig 35099 bp, 32 predicted proteins | sample ThiBio_1000_biof_FD_87107 | JGI IMG/M metagenome (GOLD analysis project Ga0066256, IMG submission 87107) | Wastewater bioreactor microbial communities from Cape Town, South Africa - Thiocy_expt_1000_biof (version 2) | ecosystem: Engineered > Bioreactor > Thiocyanate-remediating >... | reverse complement strand
TGCAAAATTGTAAAATGACGTATAGGGTCTGACACCTGCCCGGTGCTGGAAGGTGAAAATGAAGTGTGCAAGCACGGACTTAAAGCCCCAGTAAACGGCGGCCGTAACTCTGACGGTCCTAAGGTAGCGAAATTCCTTGTCGGGTAAGTTCCGACGTGCATGAATGGTGTAACGACTTCCCTACTGTCTCCAGCATGAACTCAGTGAAATTGAAATGTCCGTGCAGATGCGGACTATTTGTGGCTAGACGGAAAGACCCTGTGCACCTTGACTAGATCTCTGTATTGCTGCTAAAAAAAGAATGTGTAGTTTAGGTGGGAGCCTATAAAATTTTCTTGCAAAAGAAGATGAGGCGATCGTGAAAGACCATCCTTTCTTTATTTTAAAAGCTAATCAAAATTTATTTTGAAACAATGCATGGTTGCTAGTTTGACTGGGGCGGTCTCCTCCTAAAGAGTAACGGAGGTGTACAAAGGTAGGCTCAAGCCGGATTTCTCGGTTGTGGAGCGCAAGGGTAAATGCTTGCTTAACTGTAAGACAGACATGTCGAACAGAAACGAAAGTTGGTCCTAGTGATCCGATGATCTCGTGTGGGAGAGTCATCGCTCAACGGATAAAAGGTACGCCGGGGATAACAGGCTGATGACTCTTGAGAGTTCCTATCGACGGAGTCGTTTGGCACCTCGATGTCGGCTCATCGCATCCTGGAGCTGAAAAAGGTTCCAAGGGTTAGGCTGTTCGCCTATTAAAGCGGTACGCGAGCTGGGTTTAGAACGTCGTGAGACAGTTCGGTCCCTATCTACCACAAACGTCGGAAGATTGAGAGGCGCTAACCCTAGTACGAGAGGACCGGGAAGGGATAACCTCTGGTGTATCGGTTGTTATGCTCATAGCATTGCCGAGTAGCTACGTTATACCGAAAGAATTGCTGAATGCATCTAAGTAAGAAATTGGTCTCAAGATAAATCTTCCTTAAATAGAGTTGTAGAAGACTACTACATTGATAGGTTTTGCGTATAAGAATTGAAAAATTTTAAGCGTAAAAATACTAATGAATCTCAAAATGAAATCGTTCTTTTTTTATGTTTGTAACTTAAAGGATTAAAGTGCTGAGCTACGAATTCAGTTATGAAGGTTCAATTCCTTCCAAACATATTTTAATTATATATATATTTTTTTTATTTAATGAAAACACAAACACATCCCCTTTTAATCGAAACAAAAATTCAATTTAAAGATGGTTCTACCTACAGAAAAAAATGACAATTTTTTCGGGCAACATTACCATTAGAAGTCGATTCACAGGTGCAATTACTTTGAAAAAAAGACTTTAACCGGCAAGATAAAAATAATAAAATAAAAACAATAAAATAATGCCAACATACCATCAATTAGTTAAAAAACCGCGTATAGCAAAAAAACGTTCACAACGTAGACCCGCATTACAACAAAGTCCACAACGAAAAGGGGTTTGTATTAAATTAGTTATAAGAACACCAAAAAAACCAAATTCAGCCTTACGTAAATTAGCACTTTTACGATTAAGTAATCGTAAACGTATTTATGGGTATATTCCTGGAGAAGGAAAACATAGTTTACAAGAACATTCTGTAGTAATGGTTCGTGGAGGTCGTGTTAAAGATTTACCTGGAATTAAATATAAATTAGTTCGTGGGGTTTATGACTTTGAAGGTTTAAAAGGTCGTAAAAAAGGGCGTTCTAAGTATGGAACAAAAAAAACTTCGGCCTAATTTAAACTAAGATTTTGTGGGTATATAGCTCAGTCGGTAGAGCATCGGACTTTTAATCCGGTAGTCTTGGGTTCGACCCCCAATGTACTCAATTTAAAAATATTTAAATGTTAGCAAATCTTAAAAGAACAACAGTTCATCCATTTCATATTGTAGATCCAAGCCCATGACCTATTTTAGTGGCGTTTGGTGCGTTTTTCTTATTTGTAGGGGTAGCATTATATATGCACTCATTTAAAATCGGGTTTACTCTTCTTTTATTAGGGCTTTTCGCAACATTTGGTTCAGCATCTTTTTGATGACGTGACATTGTTCGTGAAGGGACTTATGAAGGAGCACATACTTTAGCTGTACAACATGGACTTCGTTTTGGTATGGTACTTTTCATTGTATCTGAAGTTATGTTATTTTTCTCTTTCTTTTGAGGATATTTCCATTCAAGCTTAAATCCAGTTCCTGAAATTGGTTGCGTATGACCTCCAAAAGGAATTGAAGTTATTAGCCCATGACTTATTCCATTATTAAATACAGGACTTCTTCTTACATCAGGAGCTTCATTAACATGAGCACATGCTGCTATTCTTGGAGGATATCGTTTAGAAGCAATTTCAGGATTAATTGTAACATTAATTTTAGCGGTATTATTTACTTCTTTCCAAGCATATGAATATGTTAATGCACCTTTTAATATTTCAGATGGTATTTATGGTACAACATTCTATTCTTTAACAGGATTACATGGAGTACACGTTATTGTAGGAACAATTTTTCTTGCAGTAGCATTATATCGTCTTGTATTACAACATTTTACAACAACAAATCATGTAGGATTTGAAGCTGCCGCATGATATTGACATTTTGTTGATGTAGTTTGAATTTTTCTCTTCTTGGCCGTATATACTTGAGGAGAAGGAATCTAAGTTTTTAAATCAAATTAAAAAATAAAAAAAAATGATAGAAAACCTTACTTTAATTATGTATAATGTAAATAGTAATATGATTTCTTTACAACAATTTTTAGAAGTTGTAATTATAATCGCAATGATAGGGATGTTAGGAATCTTATCGAATAGAAAAAACCTTTTAATGTCTGTTATTTCAATTGAAATGATGTTTTATGGTCTTAATTTTGTTTTTGTAATAGGGTCTCTTTATTTAGACGATATTACGGGAGAAACGGCCGCCATTTTTATTTTAACTTTAGCAGGAGCAGAGTCTGCATTAGCATTGGCTTTAATCACTGCTTATTTTAAAACTCATTATACAATTAATTTAGCATAATTTTGGGGGAATAGCTCAACGGTAGAGCGTTGGTCTGTCTAACCAAAAGCTGCGGGTTCAAATCCCGTTTCTCTCGAAAATTTTATTATCTTTTATAATATATTTTAACAGCTAAAAAATAACTTTGGCAACAGCTAATATTTCATCAACAAGTGGATTTAGCGCATGATCACGTCGTTGATTATTTTCAACAAATCATAAAGATATTGGAACACTTTATATTATTTTAGGAGCCTTTTCTGGGGTTTTAGGAACAGCAATGTCTGTATTAATTCGTGCTGAAGCCGGAGGAACAGGTATCCAAGCATTAGCAGGGAATCATCAACTCTATAATGTACTTATTACAGCGCATGCATTTTTAATGATTTTCTTCATGGTTATGCCAATTTTAATTGGAGGATTCGGTAATTGATTCGTACCTATTTTAATTGGGGCTCCTGATATGGCATTTCCGCGTATGAATAACATTAGTTTCTGATTTATGGTACCATCTTTATTATTACTTCTTTTTTCTGCATTAGTAGAAACAGGAGCTGGAACAGGATGAACAGTTTATCCACCTTTAGCCTCTGTTCAAGCACATTCAGGACCATCAGTAGATTTAGCTATTTTTAGTTTTCACCTTGCCGGGACAAGCTCTATTTTAGGTTCAATTAATTTTATTGTAACAATTTTTAATATGAGAGCGCCAGGACTTTTTATGCATAAAGTACCACTTTTTGTATGAGGGGTGTTAATTACAACAGTTTTACTTTTACTTACAATCCCTGTATTTGCTGGAGCTATTACAATGCTTTTAACAGATCGTAATTTTAATACAAGCTTTTATGATCCTGCCGGAGGAGGAGATCCAGTATTATATCAACATCTCTTTTGATTCTTTGGACATCCAGAAGTATATATTCTTATTCTTCCAGCATTTGGAATTATTAGCCATATCGTATCAAATTTTGCAGGGAAACCTACATTTGGATATATTGGAATGGTATATGCTATGGTATCTATTGGATTCCTTGGATTTATTGTTTGAGCGCACCATATGTATACAGTAGGACTTGATATTGATACACGTGCATATTTTACAGCAGCAACAATGATTATTGCTGTACCAACAGGAATTAAAGTTTTCAGTTGACTTGCAACATTATGAGGAGGAGCTATTAATTTAGATCATCCTGCAATGCTTTTTGCTTTCGGATTCCTTTTCTTATTTACATTAGGAGGATTAACTGGAGTAGCATTAGCTAATGGAGGACTTGATATTGCCTTACACGATACATATTACGTTGTAGGACATTTCCATTACGTACTTTCAATGGGAGCCGTATTTGGAATTTTTGCAGGGTTTTATTATTGATTTGAAAAAATGGTAGGAATTGATATTCCACATCTTGCAGGAAAAATTCATTTCTGAATTACTTTCGTAGGGGTAAACGTAACATTTTTCCCAATGCATTTCCTTGGATTAGCTGGAATGCCACGTCGTGTACCAGATTATCCAGATGCATATTTAGGATGAAATCAAGTAGCAACAGTAGGAAGCTATATTACATTTTATGGACTCTTATTCTTTTTCTTTATTGTATGATTATCTTTTTTTAACGATAAAAAAGAAACTGCACATTAATAAAGAATAGAGTGTAACATCCTTAGCTCAGTTGGAAGAGCAGTAGCCTTCTAAGCTAGAGGTCGAAGGTTCAACTCCTTCAGGATGTATTTTTAAACACAAATCATAACTAAACTTATATTTTAAATGTTTTTTTCAAACTATATTTTACATTTCTTTAGCCAAGGGGAGGCTTTTCCATTAATCTTATCAAATAATATTTTATTATTTACTTTAATGGTACCTTTATTTTCTATTTTTATTCTTTTTGCAACATCTTCTTTAGGAAATAATTTTATTTATAAATTTGCATTAGGATCAACCGTATTTTCATTTTTATTATCACTTTTTCTTTGATTTTCTTTTGAAGAAGTAAAAGGTGGATTTCAATTTTCTTATACACTTTTTATCGTTCCATCTTTACCTATTGGATTAAAATTAGGGGTTGATGGTATTTCTATTTTTTTTATTTTATTAACAAACTTATTTATTTATTTATGTATTTTAAGTTTAAATGTTAATACATTTAAATTACAAGAAGTTTTATTACACCTTCTTTTTCTTCAATGAGGAGTTTTAGGTTCATTTTTATTTTTAGATATTTTAGGATTTTTTGTTTTTTTTGAAATGACATTAATTCCAATTTATTTTTTAGTATTAGTTTGAGGATCTCGTGAACGTCGTATTCGTGCTAGTTATTTAATTTCAATTTATACTTTATTAGGATCAATTTTTATGTTTTTTAATTTAGTATATTTATATTCAAAAACTGGAACTACCGATTATGAACTTTTACTCACATTAATTTTTAATGAAGAAGATCAAAAATTTTTATGAATAACTTTTTTTATTTCTTTTGCGGCTAAAATTCCACTCTTTCCATTACATATTTGATTACCAGAAGCACACGTTGAAGCACCTACTTTAGGTTCTGTTCTTTTAGCAGTATTGCTTCTTAAATTAGGAACATATGGATTAATTCGGTTTTCTTTACCGCTTTTTCCTGAAGGAACATTATTTTTTGCACCTTTAGTTTCTACCTTTGCTGTAATGGGGGTATTATATACTTGTTTAACTGCAATTCGACAAATTGATTTAAAAAAAATTATTGCTTATTCATCTGTTGGGCATATGAATGTTGTTTTATTAGGTATTATGGCAGGAACTATTGAAGGGTTACAAGGAGCGATTTTTCAAATGTTAAGTCATGGAGTTGTTTCTGGAGCACTTTTTTTTGCTGTTGGAACAATTTATGAGCGCTATAGTGTTCGGTCTTTAAAATATTTTGGTGGATTAACTTATTTTTATCCTATTTTTGCTATTGTATTTTTAATCTTTTCAATGGCTAATATTAGTTTTCCATTAACAAGTAGTTTTGTTGGAGAATTTTTAATTTTTATGGGGTTATTTCAACAAAGCTTTTGAGCTACTTTTTTTGCTTCTACAAGTATGGTTTTAGGTGCTGTATATACTTTATGAACATATAATCGTCTTTTTTTTGGGAATGTTAAAATTTTATCATTAACTTCTTATAAAGATCTTGATCGAAAAGAATTTGCTTTATTTAGCACATTAATTGTTGTACTTTTTATTATGGGGATTTATTCTTATATTTTTTTAGATACAATGTTAGTAGATTCGATTAATGTTTTAGAACATGCTAAAGGTGGCCGTATTTTATAGAAAAATTAAAATACGTTAAGGCTTGTGCCGCCAACAACTTTAATTAGTGTTGTCGAAGTAAAAATGGGTTAATAAACAAAAGTGATGTTAAGCTTATTTTTTTTATAATTTGTATAAGAAGTAATAAATGATTTTGTTGTTGATTATTAATAAATGCTTTAATTGCCTGTTCACGATAAAAGGTCTTATTTCATACGAGAAATCTTATATTAAATTGTGTATTTGTTGCAATAAAATTTATTGTATTTGGAATAGTTGTATTTAAAATAGTATCTGTATTTGTAGTTTTAAGTAAAATAACGTTTCCAGTAAGAAGATTTTTTACTTGAGATCAGGGTTTATCTTTTGTTAAAAAAGTACTTATTTTTTTTGAAATATTAAGGATTTGTAAATTATGTTTTTTTAAATCTTTACGTAATTGTATATGATCTATTGGTTGAATTGTATCGGCCATAATAAATGCTCCAAAAGAAGTTTTTTCAAAAAAATGTTGTAATATAAGAGTTTTATGTCTTAATCGAAAGCTACGGATTTCGCGTTTATTTAAGGTTTGAATTTGCATTTCTTATTTAATATTAAGTGGAAGACGATTTGTTGTTAAAAGAAAAATCTTTTCTTGACTTGAGAAATTTTTAAATAAAAATTTAATTTCTATTTTTTTTACTTCAGTATTTATACCTAACCCTAATTCAATTGGATAAAATAAAATAAGTTCTGTTATAATTAAAGAAAAGGCATTTGTTGGTTTTTTTATAAAAGAATGGAGATCTATCCCTTTAAATTTTTCCATACGAGGAAAAGTTAAATTTAAATTATCAATAAATTCAAATAAATTTGTATTTCGTAATGTAACTTTACATCCAACAAGGGCACCTTTTCGTAATTTTCATGTTATAATATTTTTTGATGATAAGGTGGCTATACATTTTTGGTTTGTTAAAAGTTCCATAGCTAAAAAAAATGGAAGTGCCTTTTTTTTATTAAAATCAACTTCTTTTAATGATAAATTTAAAATCATTTTGGTTAAAGTTCCTGCAGTATGAATATTTTCATATGGAAATATAGTTATAGCATGTAATTTTTGATTATAAATACTATTTTCTTTAAATCGTAATAAGTTATAAGTAAAATTTTCTTTTATCATTTTTTATTTAAAGTATTTGCCGCCCGGCTAAAATCAATATACGTAAAAATTTTTTTCTACGAAGTTTACGAGAAACTCATCCAAAAACACGAGTTCCTAAAATACGTTTTTTTTTATTTACTATAAGGGCCACATTATTTTCACATTGGCTTGAGCTTCCATCAAAAAAATGTGTTTCTTTACGTGCACGGGTAATTAAGGCCAAATGAATTTGACCTACGCGAACTTTTCGTATTAATCGTAAGCTTTTAATCGAAACTAAAATAAAATCTCCTGGATATGAAATTTTTCTATTAAACCCACCTAATGTTTTAATACACTCTACATAACGCGCACCAGAATTATCCATTGTTCGTAATCATGTTTGTACTTGAATCATTTTGCAGTTTTTTAAAGTTTAATAACACGCCCAATAACTTGGGTTTTCATTGGAAATTTTCGTAATGTAAATCCTAAAGCGTCAATTACAGAAAGGGTATCGCGGCTTTTAACTTCAAAAAGTATACGTCCTGGTTTAATAAGACATACTCAGTGATCAACATTACCTTTTCCACGTCCCATACGAACTTCTTTTGGTTTAGCTGTACGTGCATAGTCTGGAAAAGCACGAATTCATACTTTTCCTTTTCGTTTTAATCGTCCAGTAATTGTGCGTCGCGCAGCTTCAATTTGGCGAACTGTAAGAAAGCCTTTTTGAGTTGCTTGGATACCAAAATTACCAAAACATAATTTGTTACTTTTATATTCATAAGTTTTACGGATAAGTTTTTTATTTGGTTTTCGAAAATATCTAGGTGTAGGTGTAATCATTATTTATTTTAAGAAATATATTGTGTTTAAAGTTTTTTTTTTAATAGCTAATCGTTTTGAATATGTAAAATATTTCAAAATACTTTCTTTAAGAATGGTATTAAAGGTAAGATTATAGTGAATTCAAATTTTAATTCCAACAGCCCCTTTTCTATTAATTGCGTGCGCAGTACCATATTCTATTTGATTTTGTATAGTATGTAATGGAATAACACCGCGTTCTCCAATAATAGCTTTTGTTCGTCTTCAACGATTAACTCGTCCATTAAATTTAATACGTAATCCTAAAATTTCTTCTCGTTCTGCCGCGAATGTTTTAACTACTTTTATAATAAATTTAATAAAAGAAGTTTCTTTACGGTTTCGTGGTAATTTCCCGAGTTGAAATGCAAGAAATTGTGCGATAAAGCTTGCTTTTTTAAGATACATACCAATAAAACAAATACGAATAAGATCTTTAATATATATTGCAATATATTTATACTTATTAATTAAATCGCGATCAATATTTTGTAAAAAAGTTGTTGGGCTTCGTTTTTCTTTTTTTTCTAAAAAACGTTCTAAATTAAATGCAAATTTTGTTAATGAAAGTGCATTAATAAAAAAAATTTTAATAGGGCGATTAGTTATACGTGCCAATATATTTTTATTGTTTTGAAAATTGTATTTTGTTTGTGTTAATACAAGTTTTTTATGTGTAAAATATTGTTTAAGATTTAATTGTTTTTGATAATTTCGTTGTTTTTTAATTGGTTCTAATAAATTAATTTTAGAATTAACATTATAATTAATTTGTGGACGTAATTTTCCTTGCTCTTTTTTATTCGGATTATAAGAAAGGTTAGTTATTTTTTTTCAAAGTTGTATAAAAAAGGCTTGGGTTTTACGACTTGATTTTCGTGATGATTTTTGTAATCAAGATTTAATTGCACGTAAAAATAAAAATTTTCATTCTATATTACGAATTTTTAAAATTTCAAGTAAATTTGTTAATACAAATGTTGTACTAAGTGTTTGCGCTTGTTTATTTGTAATTTGATAATGAAGTGTATTATAAAGATTTAAAAGTTCTTGCGCAAATTGTTTGGTTGAAGCATTTTTATTATAAAGTGCAATTTTTTCTTCTAAACGTAATAAAAGATATATTATTTGGGGTGTACTTACATAACGATTTTTTGCACGTTTAATAAGAAATATATTTTGTACTTTAAATATTTTTTGGGTTATTAATGGAAAATAATTCTTACGTACGGTAGAATATGGGTTTTGTTGGACATATTTTTTGTTAGAATTTTTTCAAATAACTTTATTAGGATTAATAACAGTAATTTCTTTATTTTTGTTATAAAATTTAATATTAAAGTACCCATTAAAAGTTGTAAGTAATTTTTTATAATGCATATTATTAATAAAATGCCCATTTTTTTTAGGTTGTTTATAAATAGAAAGAAGGAGGGGTAAAATAGTATTAAAATTATAATTTACATTTTTTTGTGTTAAAATACGCACAAAAATAGTTGTCATAAGCATTGATACGATTTTTGAGGCAATTTGTGTTTTATTTGAATATTTTCACGAAATTGTATTTAAATTTATATATGCATTAAAAAATATATTACTTAAATATTGTTGGTAAAATAAGTTAAGCATTTGGGTTTCTTTAATAAAATAATTTTTATTATTAAGAAGAATATTTTTAAATATGAAAGTTTCTTTATATAAATTTAATGTTGTTATTTGTAATCCATAAAGTATTTCTTTTAAAAGAAAAATAAATTGTTTTTTATGTGTTAACTCTGTTGTTATTAATATTTTTTTTATTACAAATGTGATAGGTAAAATATGATTAAAACTTTCTTTTTTTAATCAAATCGCATTTGGTATATTTTGTGTTTTTCCAGAGTTTTTTTTATATGTAAAAAAAGAGTGTTCAATTTTTTTATTAATGTTTTCTTTTAAAAATTTTGTATGTTTTTTTGTAAAATTTAATGGTTTAATTTGAATTCCGGGAGTTTTAAAAAAAGAAACAAAATTTTGTGAAAAAAATGCTGTATTATGGATATTTTTTGTAAAATAAGTTCTTGTATAAGTTATTTCCATTTATTATTTATTATTTTTAGAAAAAAAAGTAATAGCAGGCAATTTAGTGAAAATATGTGTAGGGTTATATTGTTTAATATTTTTTTTTTGCATTATAATAAATTCTTTACGACGTTTTGTTCGAAATTTATAAAAAAAAATAAAAATAAATAACGCGCGAGTATTATATTTAAACAATTTTAAATCAACAATTAAAAGGCGTTTTGTTGTTGACATTTTTGTATATGGATATAAATAAAAGAATGCTTTAAAAAAATCTTCAATTTGTTTTTGATAAAAGAAAAGATTTTTATATTCTTTTCCTTTTGCAAATCAGCTGCCAGTTCATTTACGGGTAATTCCGACTCTTAAGCCATGTGGATGTATTTTTTGTCCCATTATTTTTTAATATTTTTTTTCTTTGGAATTGGTTTTTTTCGCGTTGGTGCAAATTCTCCAACGGCATGTCCAATCATATCTGATGTTATTACGAGTGGAAAAAAACGGATTCCATTATAAATTTGAAATTTATAACCTATCATTTGCTTTGTAATTGTAGTTGCTCGATTAAAAAGAATAATTTCATCTTGCATAAGAGCTTTTTTTTGTTGTGCCATGAATTCTGGATGTAAAAAAAGTGGTTTTCAACTAACGCGTGCCATTTATTTTTTATTTTGTTTTTTTTTCCGTGGTGTTAATATTAATGCTTTGTTTTTGCGTGGGTTTCTTGTTGGTTGTCCTTTAGTTGGTCAAGAAAATGGTGTTACGGAAGGACGTCCACCTTTTGTTTTCCCTTGCCCTCCTCCATGCGGGTGATCAACCGGATTCATAGCAACTCCACGTACTGCAGGGCGTTTATTTAATCAACGTGAACGTCCTGCTTTTTGAAGATTTTTATGTATATGCTCTTCATTAGCAATAACACCTAAGGTACCTTTTGATTCAAGTGGAAGCAATTTTTGACTACCAGAAGGTAAGCGTACAGCTAAGTGTGTATTTGAAGTTGTTTGTAATACTTGACAAAAAGTTCCTGCAGCACGCGCATAAAGCCCTCCTTGCCCAGGGATATGTTCAATATTATGTAATAAATCTCCAAACTCAAAATTAGCTAAAATTGATGTATCTCCTGTTTTAAGAAGGAGATTTTTTGTTCGTGTTGGTACACAGGTAAGTTTATCGAAAATTTTTAATCCTTTTGGTGCTAAAATATATGAAAAGGATTTTTTTGTATTATTTGAAATAATTGGATTTGGATGAAAAAGTTTTGCTAAAAAAGCAGACCGATTAGGATCATATTCAAAATTAGTAACAATACTATTATTTTGTATACGTGTTCAATTAATAAGACGGTAACGTTGTTTATGTCCGCCTCCTTGATGACGTACGGTAATACGCCCTAAATTATTGCGGCCAGCAAAATGTTTTAATGCTGTAAGGTGTTTTCATGAGGGTTTAAATTTCGAAAATTTCATGTTTTTACTTTGTTCCTTCTAGACTAGAATTTAAAAGTATGTTAGTTATTTTTGGAGTAATTATACCGAAGGAAAAAAAAATATATTATGCTTTACCGATATTATATGGAATCGGGCGAGCTTCTGCGCTTAAAATTTGTCGTGAATTAGGTTTTGCGCCCAATTTAAAAGTAGGAGATTTAACCGATACACAACAATTTGATTTAGCAAAAAAAATAAAAGAAGAATATCGTTTAGAAAGTAATCTTAAAGAAGAAATTAAAGGGAACATTCAACGATATATTAGTAATGGAAGTATTCGTGGATTTAGACATAGAAATAAATTACCTGTGCGTGGACAACGTACACAATCAAATGCAAAAACACCGCGACGTGTTCTTTTTGGAATTGCAATGCGGCTTAAAGCGAAAAAATAGATAAAATATTTATATATCTATAGATAGGTGGTCGAGTGGTTTAAGGCGCCGGTCTTGAAAACCGGAATGTGTAACAGCATCGCGGGTTCGAATCCCGCCCTGTCTGCATAAATGAATATATTGTTATCTTTGGCGGATATAACTCAATTGGTAGAGTGACGGATTGTGGTTCCGTATGTTATGGGTTCAAATCCCATTATTCGCCCAAATATGTTATATAGTTTTTTTTTAGTTTATGGAGTATCGCCAAGTGGTAAGGCACCGGTTTTTGATACCGGTATGCAAAGGTTCGAATCCTTTTACTCCAAGATGAGTCATATTTTAGGGATTAATCTTATTACATATTCAACCATTTTAATTTCCGTTCTTTTAGCGTTAGTTATTTCTGTAGTACTTTTAGTGCTTTCATATCTTTTAGCAATTCAAAGTCCAGATTCAGAAAAAACTTCTGCATATGAATGCGGATTTGAGCCTTTTGAAGATGCGCGTAATCGTTTTGATGTGCGGTTTTACATTGTGGCTATTCTTTTTATTATTTTTGATTTAGAAGTTGCGTTTTTATTTCCTTGAGGTATTACTTTCGGGTGAACCGGATTTGTGGGTTATGGGTTAGCTATATTTTTCTTACTTCTTTTAACAATAGGATTTATTTATGAAGTAGTAAAAGGAGCTTTAAATCCACAATAATTTTAATTTTAAATGAGTTCTAATTTAATTCCGATTACAATTAATAATCGTATATTTCAAGTTCGTGCGACCGCATCAATTTTACAAGCTTGTGAAGAAGCTGCTATCGATGTTCCAAGATTTTGTTATCATGAAAAACTTTCTGTTTCTGGAAATTGCCGTATGTGTTTAGTAGAAGTAGAAAAATCACCAAAACCAGTAGTTTCTTGTGCAATGCCGGTTTCAAAAAATATGGTAATTTATACAGATACTCCGCTTGTAAAAAAAGCGCGCGAATCTGTTTTAGAATTTTTATTAATTAATCACCCACTTGATTGTCCTGTTTGTGATCAAGCAGGTGAATGTGATTTGCAAGATGAGGCACTTCAATATGGTGCAGATCGCGGGCGTTTTTTTGAATTTAAACGTAGTGTAGAAGATAAGGAATGTGGACCTATTGTAAAAACAATTATGACGCGTTGTATTCATTGTACACGCTGTGTTCGTTTTAGTGCAGAGATTGCTGGACAAGAAGTTATGGGTGCTTTTGGTCGTGGTCAAGATACTGAAATTGGAACATATATCCAATCTTTTATTAAAACAGAGCTTTCAGGAAATTTAGTTGATTTATGTCCAGTTGGGGCTTTAACATCAAAACCATATGCGTTTGTTGCAAGAAGTTGAGAATTACAAAAAGTAGATTCAATTGATTTTTTTGATGGAACTTGTGCAGATATTGTAATTCAAACAAGAAAATTAAGTACACCGCAATATGAAAATGGGAAAATTAAACATCTTTCTAAAGAAGAAATTGTGCGTATTTTACCACGGTTTAATGGTTTATATTCCGATAATTGAATTTCTGATAAAACACGATATGCCTTTGATGGATTACGTAAACAACGTTTAAATAGTCCTATGATTTATGATCGAAAAAATTTTAGTAAAACAGGGAATTGAACAGATGTTCTTTTTGATTTTACTAATCGTTTAACACGAAATGTTTTTCAAACATGAGAAAATAGTAGTACAAGTATGATAGAACCTGCACGTGTTGCTGCTATTGTTGAATCTCTTGTAGATGTTGAAGGTCTTTATGCTTTAAATACAGCATTAAAATTATATGGTAATACAGACATTCAATATGGAAATACAAAACTTAATTTAAATATTGATGCTCCGTTTTTTTATAATTTAAATCGCACTTTTGAATCTTTTGAAACTTTAAATGGTTTAATTCTTATTGGTTCAAATTCACGGTTTGAAGCTTCATTGTTAAATACAGCCTTACGTAAACATCAAATAAGCCGTGCATTGCCATATGTAACTGTTGGTGCCTTTGCAGCATTAAAAGTAAAACAAATGCATGCCGGGAATAATGTAAATATCCTTTTAAATATTCTTGAAAATAAAAATAGTGAATTTACAAAATTTTATAGTTTAAATCAAACTGCTATTCTTGTTGGGGTTGAAAATTTTAAATCACAAAGTGCATTATTAATTCAAAATTTAATCCGTAATTTAGGAAAAAAATTTTTTGTTAAAACTAAAAATGGGACTCGATTAAGCTTATTACACGCAAATGTTACAAGTTTAGCTTTTGCTAATTTAGGTCTTAATACTGGGGTAAGATCTGTATTTCATTTAACAACTGCAGATGATAAAAAAATTAATAATCTTTTTGTTGTTCAACCTCAAGAGCTTAATAATAAAAAATGATTATCAACAAGCGTTTATACACATGTTATTGGATTAAGCACACATAAAGTTTCAAATCTTTTATGTGATCATCTTTTACCAATAAAAACATTTTATGAAAAGGACGGTTATCTTTTTAATATTGAAGGTCGTTTACGTAAATTTTATAAAGCTGTTACAGCGCCACTCAATACACGTAGTCTTGAAAGTTTTTTTATGACACTTTGTCGTGTACTTTCATTACCAGAAGATTGAGCAGGTAATTTAAATGCATTTTGATTTCTTGAAAATGAATTACCAATAAATAATCTTATTGAAAAATATATTCCAGATTATTTTTTTAATCTTTTATCTTATGAAGAAGAATCTTTTATAACAAAAAATACTTTATTTATACCAACTGTTGTTAATTTTTATGTTACAGATATGATTTCACAAAATTCAACAACTATGGGAGAATGTTCATTATTTTTAAACGAAAATACTAATTTTTAAAATTTACTTGTGTAAAGTAAATTTAAGCTTATAGTTCAAAGGTTAGAACATGCCGCTCATAATGGCACTGTTGTAGGTTCAAGTCCTACTGGGCTTAAAATCAAAGGGTCTGTTTTACTATTACTTATAAAAAAAACTAAATGTATTTACTTATATTAACTTTACCATTATTAAGCACAATTTTTTCTGGATTAGGTGGAAGATGAATTGGTGGGCGTGGTGCAGCAATTTTAAGTACAACTTCTATTATCATAACATTTTTACTTTCTTGTTTTGTTTTTTATGAAGTTACTTTATTAAAAACACCATGTCTTATTGAATTATCTCCTTGAATTATTACAGAAACATATAATTTACATTGAGGATTTCTTTTTGATACATTAACTGCCGTTATGTTAATTGTAGTTACCTCAATTTCAAGTTTAGTGCACCTTTATTCAACAGAATATATGGGGCACGATCCACATTTACCACGGTTTATGTCTTATTTATCTTTCTTTACCTTTTTTATGTTAATTTTAGTAACCGCAGATAATTTTCTTCAAATGTTTGTAGGTTGAGAAGGGGTAGGGCTCTGTTCATATCTTTTAATTAATTTCTGATATGGACGTTTACAAGCTAATAAAGCAGCTTTAAAAGCGATGTTTGTAAATCGTATTGGGGATTTTGGGTTAGCTATTGCTATTTTTACTATGTATCTTTATTTTCAAAATTTAGATTATAGCGTAGTTTTTAGTTTAAGTCCTTTTTATTTCGACCAAACACTTCCATTTTTTAATATTAATATTTCATTATTAGATTTTATTGGGTTTTTTCTTTTTATTGGGGCTGTTGGAAAATCTGCACAATTAGGATTACATACTTGATTACCTGATGCTATGGAAGGTCCTACTCCAGTATCTGCACTTATTCATGCGGCAACCATGGTTACTGCGGGGGTATTTTTAATTTGTCGATGCTCACCGCTTTTACAATTTGCACCTAATGTATCTATTATTATTACTGTTGTTGGTGGAATGACTGCGTTTTTTGCAGCAACTACAGGGTTACTTCAAAATGATTTAAAACGTGTTATTGCATATTCAACATGTAGTCAATTAGGGTATATGGTTTTTGCTGCCGGATTATCAAGTTATTCTGTTAGTGTTTTTCATTTATCAAACCATGCATTTTTTAAAGCACTTTTATTTCTTGGTGCTGGGGCTGTAATTCATGCTATGGGTGATGAACAAGATATGCGTAAAATGGGTGGTTTAGTAAAAATATTACCTTTTACTTATTCAACTATGGTAATTGGATCTTTAGCTTTAATGGGATTTCCTTTCTTAACAGGATTTTATTCTAAAGATTTAATCTTAGAATTAGCATATGGTAGTTTTACTGTTGAAGGACGTTTTGTACATACTCTTGGTACATTAGCTGCATTTTTTACTGCATATTACTCGACACGATTACTTTCATTAACATTTTTACGTAGTCCAAACGGAAACAGATATTTTTATGAACATGCACACGAATCTCCACTTCCAATGGCATTACCTTTATTTCTTCTTTCTTTAGGAAGTATTTTTATCGGGTATATAAGCCGAGATATGTTTGTTGGGTTAGGTACAGATTTTTGAGGTAATGCATTATTTACTTTACCAACTAAACAATATATGTTAGAATCTGAATGATTAGATGCATCTGTTAAAATGATTCCACTTTTTTTTAGTTTTAGCGGAGTAGGGTTAGCACTTTTTCATTATCTTTATTCTTTTAATTTTTTATTTCGCTTAAAACAATCCGAATATGGACGTGCTTTATATACTTTTTTAAATCGTAAATGATTTTTTGATAAAGTATATAATGAATGAATTAATCAAAGTTTATTAAATGTTGCATATACACAAACATATCAAAATATGGATCGTGGGCTTTTAGAATTTTTAGGTCCACAAGGATTTGCGTCACAAATTTATCTTTATACAAATAAAATAACACAAATTTCATTAGGCTTTACATACCATTTATTATTATTATTATTGTTTTCTTTAATTATATTTTTAATATTTTTTGGTGGTTGAGCTTTTATTTTTCCATTTTTTGATGCGCACGTTATTATTCTTTTAATTTTAATAGTTTTTTTTATTTCTTTATAAAAATAAACTTTTAGGAGAGGTGGTCGAGTGGTTGATGGCGCCGGTTTGCTAAGCCGGAATATCTGCAAGGGTATCATGGGTTCAAATCCCATCCTTTCCGCAACGGGGTAGTTCAGTGGTTAGAACAGCGGAATCATAATCCGTAAGTCGAGAGTTCAAGTCTCTCCCTCGTTAAAAAAAATAAATGACATTTCATAATTTTTTTCTCTCATTCCTTGTAGCAACCATTTTTGGAGGATGTACATTAGTAATAGGTCTTCAAAATCCAATTCATTCTATATTAGTTTTGATTTCGGTATTTATTGGAGGTTCTTTACTTCTTTTTATCCTCAACGTCGAATATTTCGCGATTTTGTTTTTAATTGTATATGTTGGTGCGATTGTCGTACTTTTCCTTTTTATTGTTATGATGTTAGATTTAAAAGTAATCAATGTTTCTCAACGATTCAAAGATCTTTTTTCATATAGACACATTATAATTCCATTTTTAACAATTAATGTTTTAATGCTTCTTTTAATTGAACATTCTGATGTATATTGAATTTATCATTATGGAAGCCTTAATACAGCAATAAATTTTTCTGAGACCAATTTACATATAGATTTTTCAAAAATCTTACAAGAAACAGATCAATTACGTGCAATCGGAAGTATATTATTTACAGAATATAAAACGGGGGTTATTTTAGCAGCCCTTCTTCTTTTTGTTTCTATGATTGCTTCAATTCTTTTAACAATGGAAACCTTGGCAAAAAAAACTATTAAAGAACAAGATATTAATAATCAAGCTTTACGTCGTAGTACAATTAATAGTTGACGTGATTAAAAGGTTTTTATTAAAAATATAATGTAATTTCGTTTTTTTCCTTGTAAGGGGGATAGTTCAATCGGTAGAACAATGGTCTTCAAAACCATAAGCTAAGGGTTCAAGTCCCTTTCCTCCTGAAAATTAAACAATGTCTTTTTATAGTACACTTTTAAAAAATCCTTTAGTTTCTACAATTAGTAATCATATTGATAGTTATCCTACTCCAATTAATTTAACTTATTTATGAGGGTTTGGATCTATTGCTGGAATGGCATTAGTTATCCAAATTATTACTGGGGTTCTTCTTGCGATGCACTATGCAGCAGAAGTACATTTAGCGTTTGCTAGTGTTGAACACATTATGCGAGACGTTAAAGGTGGGGTAGCGTTACGCTATATCCATGCAAATGGAGCTTCTATGTTCTTTATCGTAGTTTATCTTCATATGTTTCGTGGATTATATTACGGATCATATTTTCAACCAAGAGCAAATCTCTGATATTCAGGGATTATTCTTTTTTTCTTAATGATGGCAACAGGGTTTTTAGGATATGTATTACCTTGAGGTCAAATGAGCTTTTGAGGAGCTACTGTTATTACTAATCTCTTTTCAGCTATTCCTGGAATTGGAAATCATATTGTACAATTATTATGAGGAGGATTTTCTGTAGATAATCCAACATTAAATCGTTTTTTTAGTTTACACTATCTTTTACCTTTTGCAATTGCTGGAGTTGCGCTTTTACATTTAATTTTATTACATCAACCAGGTTCAAGTAATCCATTAGGAATTTCTGCACTTTATGATCGTATTCCTTTCTATCCATATTTTTATGTTAAAGATCTTTTTGGATTCCTTATTTTCTGTTGAGTATTTGCGCTTTTTGTAATTTATGCGCCAAATTATCTTGGACATCCAGATAATTATATTGAAGCAAATCCTTTAGTAACTCCTGCACATATTGTACCAGAATGATATTTCTTACCTTTTTATGCCGTATTACGTACAGTACCAGATAAATTAGGAGGAGTAGTTTTAATGGCTTTAGCAATTTTTATTCTTGCACTTTTACCAACAATTGATACTTCATCTTTTAGAAGTACATTTTTTAAACCATTAAATCTTTGACTTTTCTGATATTTCTTTGCAGATTCTATTAGTCTTGGTTGAATCGGACAAGAAATCGTAGAAAGTCCTTTTATTGAAATGGGGATTTTTGTTACATTTTCTTATTTTGTTTATTTTATTCCTGTATTACCACTTACTGGATATTTAGAAAATGCAGTAATTAAAAATCAATTACGTCATGCATCTCTTTTTTCTTTTAGTTCAATCCTCCCAGTGTATTCTGCAGTAGATCAATCACAACTTGCAGGGGGGGAAGGCGATGCTTCCCTTAATACGATTGATTATGATATAACACCTCAAGATTTAAAAAATTTTTATAGTCAAACTATTAATTATAGAATGACTGGTGGAACAGAAGAGTCTTGAATCTCTCTTTTTAGTTCAATTGAATTTTTCCAAGTTTGTTTTGTTGGAGTATTTATTCTTTTTTTAGGAATTTTTTTTCCAAAAAGTGGGGAGTTTACACGGTTTTTAAATCGTCTTGGTGCGATTTATCTTATTTATATTTTATGTAATTTTTCTTTTGGTATTGTATTTCGACCAATAATCGAATATCTTTATACAGATAAACAAATATTAATGTTTAAATTTGCTGCTTGAACAGAAGAGGAATTAGCAGAAAGCGCAACTTTTGGAACACGTGAATTAAATTTAACTCCAGAAGATTTTAATTTAATGATTGAGTCTTTACAAAAAGATTCTATCTTTGCGCATCTTTTTTTAGTTTATGCAATTTTAATTGTTGCAGTTTTCTTATATGGAATTGCAGACCGTTTTTTTATTGCAAATAGCTATGAAATTGAATTCCCCGTATTAGTATTTTTTCTTCAAGTAGGGGCTTTATTTCTTTTTACCGTACATACATTAGTAGAGTTTGTTTTAGCCTTAGAAATTATTACTTTAGGATCTTATGGACTTGCCGCATTTGAGCGAAAAAACCGTTTTAGTACATATGCTGGGGTACAATATTTTATTTTAGGAAGTGTACCTAGTGGGCTTATGATTTTAAGTATCGCTTTACTTTATAAACATTGAGGAACACTTGCAATTGAAGATTTAGACTTATTAATGACACAACCTATTGGTAGTGGAAAAATTGGTTTATGAGAATTGTTAGAAGATTTAGGTGATGTTGGGCGCCCTGACGAAATTTTATATGTTTATGAAAATGATTTTCTTCCACCAATGACTTTAGGTCGTCAAGTGGAACATGATTTAGAATTTGAATATAATTTACGTCATGCCTATGAAATTTATCGTGTAAATGATGCATATATTATGAATAATGAACTCAATGGATTTTATAAAGAAGCATATGCTTTAAATTGAGAAGATGTTATGGCCGGGGCATCAAATTTTTCTACAGTAACAATTCTTGCGTTATTTCTTCTTTTTTTTAATTTACTTTTTAAAATTACTGCAGCACCATTTCATTTTTGAGCGCCAAGTGTATACGGAAAAGCTCCTGTTGCAACAGTAACATTTCTTTCTATTTTTTATAAAGGAATGGTATTTTTTGCGCTTTTTAAATTATTATTTACTGTATTTTATAGTTTCCGTGCAGTAACAATTCCATTTTTAATTTTCTGTAGTGTTATAAGTGTTCTCTTTGGAATGATTGGTGCTTTTTCAGAAAAAGTTATTAAACGTTTTTTTGTTTATAGTTCTATGGGGCATGTTGGATTTATGCTTGTTGCATTAAGTTTATCGACTTTCGATGGAATAGCGGCAACATTTCATTATTTACCAGTTTATATTATTACTTCTTTTTTAATGTGATTTATTTTATTACATATGGGACGTGATAAAAATCATTTAACACATTTTACAGGATTAAAAAATTCAGATCCTTTATTAGCGTTGATTTTTGCTTTAGTAATTTTTTCAATGAGTGGAATTCCGCCATTAGGAGGATTTTTTGTTAAATTAGATGTATTAATTGCATTATTAGATAGTTCAAGATTTTTTACAAATTATTTACTTTTATTCTTTACTGTAGCAAGTTTTTTTTATTATTTACGGGTTGTAAAAATTATTTTTTTTGATACCGATAAATCAACAGTAAAAATTCAATCACAAAGTGAAGATCGTCTTTGAATTATTGTAATTTTATTTATTATACTTTTCTTTTATATGTTTATCGTACAAAAACCATTATTATCAATTCAAAATGAAGCTTTAGCAGCTTTATTTTAAATAGAGTTTTGTGCGGGGGGCCTATAGCTCAGCTGGTTAGAGTGTACGCCTGATAAGCGTAAGGTCAGTAGTTCAAGTCTACTTGGGCCCAAAAAATTGACTAGATAACATAAATGGCTAATGTGGTAGTTTGCAAAACTTCTAAAAGCAGTTCAATTCTGCTTCTAGTCTTTGGGGGTATAGCTCAGCGGTAGAGCGGAGGCTTTGCATGTCTTAGGTCATCGGTTCAATTCCGATTATCTCCAATAAAAAATTTTAAATGAAATATGCTTTAATTAAAGATAAAAGACGTAGAATATTATTTACGTATTTTGAAAAGCGCCGTATTTTTTTAAAGGCGCTTTTAGAGGATACAAAATTACCAAAAACTTTTCGAGTATTAGTTTATCGTGAGTTACTTTTATTACCACGAGATTCGTCAATAACACGAATTCGTACTCGATGTGTTTTAACAAACAGACCGCGTGCAGTTTATAAACATTTTGGTTTATCAAGATTAATGTTTCGAAAATTTGTTTGACAAGGTAAATTAATTGGTATAAAAAATAGTAGTTGATAAAAAATTTATAATGAAAGATTTTTTAAGTGATATGTTAACTAGAATACGTAATGGACAGCGTGCAGGATTGGATGCGGTTTATTTGCATCCTTATATGCCAAAAATGTGTAAGGCAGTTTTAAAACTTTTAGTTGAAGAAGGGTATATTCGGGGATTCTCTGAATATGATGCTACAAAAATTACACAAAATAAGATTAAAGTGTTTTTAAAATATAAAAATAATGGAGCACCTGTGATAGAAGGGCTTTTTCGTGTATCTACACCAGGGCGCCGTATTTATATATCAACAAAAACATTATGAAAACCAAAAACAAATATTGGATTATTTATTTTTTCAACACCGCAAGGAATTATGACTGCCCGTGATGCACGGTTATTAAATCTTGGTGGAGAAGTCTTATGTGGTATTTATTAAATAATAAGAAAAATGTTAAAACTTAATTTACCAAAAAATATACAGTTAGATTGAGGTAGTGATTTTATTAAAGTAGAAGGACCTTTAGGGGTAATTATAAAAAGAAAAGATGATTTTTCTTTAGCTATAATGGAGGATTCTCTTTATTTATGATCTTTAACAAATCCAGATAAAGAAAATATGTTTATGTCTTTTGTACGTAATTTAATTTTAGGGGTAAGTAAAGGTTTTTGTTATCGTTTAAAATTAGTTGGGGTAGGGTTTCGCGCTACAATAAAAGAAAATAAAGTATTTTTAAAACTTGGATTTAGTCATGAGGTTATTTATAATATTCCTAATGATGTTCAAATTAGTTGTTCAAAAGTTAAAGGAATTTTTTTATTAATTAAAGGAAAAGAAAATGCACGTGTTGCACAAGTAACCCGTGAAATTAAAAATTTACGGATGCCTGATTCTTATAAAGGAAAAGGAATTCATTATAATTATAATAAAGAAATTTTAAAATTAAAAAAAGGTAAACGTGAAGGTAAATAATGGTAAATAATAATGTATATAAACCAAGATATAAAATAGCCTTTCAGGCTAAAAGTAAAATTTGACCATATAAAAATTCTAGATTACGTCGGTTTTTTAATATTCGTGGGCGTAAATTAGTTAGAAGAGGTCTTTTTAAACGGTATTTTTTAGTATTTAATAATATGAAATGAACAATTGCGCGAAGATATATTCGCCCATATATGCAAAAACGTCGTGCACTTCGTCGTAAGTATCGTAATGTTTTTTATTCAAAACAACAATTACGCGCATTTTATGGAATTCAAAAGGAAGAAATTTTTCGAAATTTTTTTAAAAAATTTTTAAGCGGTGCAAAGGGACGAAATAATATGTTTGCAATAGCATTGGAACGCCGTGCGGATATGGTTTTATTTAGATTACGTTTTTTACCAACGATTTATGCTTGTAATCAATTTGTACATCATTTTGGGCTTAATATCAATGGAAAAAAAGAATATTCTGCGAATGCATTAATTATTCCTGGAGATATTATTACATTTGAAAAAGCACAATGAAGTCCTTTTGTAGAGTATTTATTTGAACGCCTTTATTGACGTGTTTACGGATTAAATGTTTGAAAACGTCGCCAATTTAAAGCATTACGAAAAAAAATTTGATGATGTTCAAAAAATAAATTTTTCCGTAAATCTAATGTTATTCTTTTAAAAAAAATTTATTATACGACACGTCGTCTTTTACGAATTAATGTTACTTTTGCAAATTATTTGCCTGTTTTATATAAAGAGATTCGTACGGTAGAAATTTTAAACCGACAAAATACAGCGAATCCCTACAATAATTTACGAAAAAATATGTTGTTTTTTTGACAAAATTATCGTAAAACGATGAAAATTTTAATAAAAAAAATAATGATAACTGCAAGAAATAAATGAAAAATTAAAATGTGAAATTGAAAACAATATTATGTTCAATATTTTAATTCGATTACTTTACTTTTTCGTTTATATAAAACATTAACATTTTATTTTGCGCAATTTAAAATGTTAGAATTATCTTTTTATAAAACTCTTATAAATACAAATACAAAAGTTGATTGACACCGTGACAATAGTATATTTAAAGAACTTAAAGGATTAAGCGAAAGCACAATACAAAATCAACAACAACAACATCAAGTACTTTTAAAAAAACAAAATTTTTTAAAGAAAATTAATGTACGATTTAAAAATAAAATTAATTTTCTTAAACAAAGAATAAAATATTTCTTTTGATTAAAAATTTTAAATAAAAAATATGCGTTATTTGAAAAAAAAAGTGTTTTAAGTTTACGTGCACTTATGTTACGTAAGCTTTTATTTTTTAAAAGAAAACAAAATTTAGTTCAACAAGAAATTTTTTCAATTCAACGTAAAATTAATGTAGTAGAAACAGAAAATCTTAGTTTATTTAAACAAAAAAATGCACATTTTAAAACATTAATAAAAAAAATAAAAACAAAAATAAACTTGAAAAAAAAAATGAATAATATTCTTTCTACACGTGCAGCATTAATGGAATCAAAATTAGTATTATTTCAACATAAAATAAATTTTTTAATTAATTTTATTTTAAAACGCCGTATTAAACGATATTCATTAAAATCAAAACTTTCTACTCGAAAAGGATCTACCCAGATTCTTTATTTTTTAACACGGCGTCGAATGAAAAAAACTAAAAAATTTGCATTACCAAGATTAAAAAAAGTACATTGATTTGTTCCAAATTATATTTATGTTGATTATAGAACATTACGTGCGGTTTATTTATATAATCTACGTCCTGAAGAAATTGTTTATTCTTTTAAATGTTCTTTACGTGCAATTCATGCTTTTTATAGATCTCGTGGGCTTTAAATATTTATTTTTATTTTTTTTAACTAAATTAAGGTCTTTTTAATAGAAAAGTAATCTATTAAATCAAATTAAATTATTATTTTTAAACAATAATGTTAGCAGCAGCAAAATTAATTGGAGCTGGATTAGCAACAGTAGCACTCGCAGGAGCTGGAGTAGGAATCGGAAATGTTTTCGGTTCATTAGTAGTAGCCGTATCACGTAATCCAAATGAAAAAGATGAACTTTTCCGTTTAGCTATTCTTGGATTTGCGTTAACAGAAGCTATTGCTCTTTTTGCTCTTATGATGGCATTTTTAATCCTCTTTACTTTCTAATTTTTTAGAGAAAGAAAAAGCGATATAAAATGACATTTTTGATTTATGAGAGGGTAAATACTTGTTTTTTTCATTCCCCATTTAAGGGGAAAAATAGGCAATGAAAGTTCTTTCTAAAAGGGGCCGTAAGGTCAGACTTCACAAGAAACCATCTCGAACTCTTATGTTTTTAGTGTAAGTGAAAAAAAGAACGTGTGTAATACTTATGTATTTAGGGAAGGCTAAAATTTAGGGTAATTAGTTCAATTGGTAGAGCGTTTCGTTTACACCGAAACAGTTAATGGTTCAAGTCCATTATTGCCCAAATGTTTATTTCTATTTTAAATTTTTGAGTTGTACTTTTATTTATAACCACAATATTAGGTATTTATTTATTTTTTTATTTTAATATCTTTGGTGGGTTTGCAGAACTTAAATGAAAATTTTATTATTTTTTTTTTAGTTGATTTTTAACGTTTTGTTATTTATTTTTAGAAGTTGATATTATACTTCAACAATTTAGTTTTCAATTAGGGGATCTTTTAATAATAAAAGATTGACAAGATTTGATTACGATTTCATTAGACTTATCGTTTTGATTAAGTTGTTGGTTTATTTTACCACTTTTATTATTTTATAGCTGAAGTTTTTTTTTTAATATTTGAACTTTACAAGAAAAACGTAGTTGAGGAATCTTTTTTATTATTATTTTTTATTTTTTTTATCTTTTTAAATTTTTATTAGATTATGATCTTTTTTTAGCGTGTTGAGCACTTATTAAGGAAATGCCGCAAACGTTTTATGACTTTCAACCAGATTTTTTATATATCATTTTAACTTATTTGGGTGATTTTAATGATTTAAGTAAATTTTTTGGCTTATTATTAATTTGTTTTTTCTTACTTTTTTTATTTCAAGGAAATATAATTATTCACTTAAAAAATATTTATTTTCGTGGACTTTTTAGTTTCTGTTTTAGTGGAATTTTATTTTATTTCTTTGGTGGTGAATCTGTTTGACGGGATTGTTTTTTATTTTTAAATACGATTGTATTTTGTGAAATTTATTATTTTAGTTATTTATTTTTTTTTGTTTTGAAACACAAAATATTTATTTAGGGAAGTGGCTGAGCGGTCAATAGCGACGGATTGTAAATCCGTTGACTTTCGTCTACATTGGTTCGAATCCAATCTTCCCTATATTAATTATGTTATCTAATACAAACAACAAAAGTAATTTAGTATTGGTTTCTTTAATGGGTTTATTATCAACTTTTGTTATGAACACAAATATTAGCGCAGCAAAAGAATTTTTTGCAGCAACACAAATTCATAACTGACAATTAGGATTTCAAACACCAGCAGCACCAATTTTTGAAGGGATTATTGCGTTCCATGATGATCTTATGCTTTATATTACACTTGTTTGAGGATTCGTTATTTATATTCTTGTAACATGTATTAACCGTTTTGGTGGAAAAGATCGTGAAACCGCACGTTTAACACATGCCTCAACACTTGAAATTATCTGAACACTTATTCCTGCAGCAATTTTAGTAACAATTGCTATTCCATCATTTTCACTTCTTTATTCTATGGATGAAATTGTAGAACCTCTTTTTACAGTTAAAGTAGTTGGACATCAATGATATTGATCTTATGAATTTTTAGATCCTGAAGTTGTAGCACAACTTTATAACGAAGAACTTAGCAATCAACACTTTACATTTGAAACAGAAGGATCTGCAAGCTTTGATAGTTATGCACTTTCAGATGATGAAATCCTTGCTGGAACAGGATTATCTGCAAACCGTTTATTAACTGTAGATAACCATCTTTTTATTCCAACAGCAACAAATGTTCGCGCAATGCTTACATCTAGTGATGTAATTCATAGCTGAGCTATTCCAAGTTTAGGAATTAAATTAGATGCTTGTCCAGGACGTTTAAATCAAGTAGCTGTATTTATTAAACGTGAAGGGCTTTATTATGGACAATGTAGTGAAATTTGTGGTATTAATCATGGATTTATGCCAATTGGTATTGTAAGTTATGAAATTATGCAACCTTCAAAATCTCGTATTGAAGATATTGAACTTTTATTAACATCTTTAGAAGCTGTTGCTGTAGAATAAGTTTTTATTTCAGTGAAATAAAAAAATTTATTTTATAGATAGCTTTAAATAATTTCCTTAAAAGAAGGAAGCAGAATAGAGTAATAGTAGCTCGCCGGGCTCATTCCCCGAAGGTAAGGGTGCAAATCCTTTTTCTGCTAATTTAATTTAATAGTTAAAAATCTCTTACAAAAAAATATAAAATTTAGATTTTTAATAAAAGAAAGTTTAACTTTCTTTTTTTAAATATAGTGGGTTTGATCCTGGCTCAGAATGAACGCTTGTAACATGCTTTACACATGCAAGTCGAACGCAAAGAAGTTGGTGAAAATCAATTTTAGGAGTGGCGAACGGGTGCGTAATACTTAGAAAGAATGCCTTTAAATTTAGTTAACGGGCTGTATAGGATTTATCTTATATGGTTTAAATGCTAAATAATAATTTTCGTGAGAAAATTAGAAAAGATCAAAAAGATATGCAAATATAGATCGTTTAAAGATTTTTCTAGGGAGTTTTAGGTTGTTGGTAAGGTAAAAGCTTACCAAGCCGATAATGCTTAGCCGGTCTGAGAGGATGATCGGCCACATTGGGACTGAGACAAGGCCCAAACTTATATAAGGCAGCAGTGGGGAATCTTGGACAATGGGAGAAATCCTGATCCAGCAATGTTACTAGGGTGATTAACGACTGTAAAAAGAACCAGGTCGTAAAACTCTGTTGCCAAGGAAAATAATGATATTACTTGGAAAAGTAGTCCCGGCCAACCTCGTGCCAGCAGCCGCGGTAATACGAGGGGGACGTGCGTTATTCATACAACCTGGGCGTAAAGCGTCTTTAGGCGGTTCTTCGTGTGTTAGCACCTAAAAACCAGAACGTAATTCTGGAAAGTTTGCTAAAACTGTTTTTCTCGAGTTTATGAGGGGTTAGTAGTATTTCTCTATGAGGGTTAAAATTCTTAGATAGGAGAGAGAGGTCCATCGGTGAAGACAACTAACTAGCATTAACTGACGCCAAAGGACTAAAGCATAGGGAGCGATAGGGATTAGATACCCCTGTAGTCTATGCCTTGACTAATGAAAGTGAAACGTTGGAGCGTTCCAACTGTTGCAGCTAACGCGTGGAACTTTCCGCCTGAGGAGTACGGTCGCAAGGCTGAAACTCAAAGGAATTGACGGGGGTCTTTTACAAACGGTGGAACATGTGGTTTAATTCGATGATCCGCGAAAAACCTTACCAGTTTCAACTAGGTGTTGCATGGCTGTCGTCAGCCCGTGTCGTGAGATGTGTCGTGAAAGCGCGTAACGGGCGTAACCCTTACCTGTAATTACTAAATCTTAATTAATTAATTTAACCTTTTTAATTAGAAGCACTTTACAGGACGTCTTTGGGTAGAATTTAAAGTTTAAATATATTGAATTTCAGTATATTTTTTTTAGAAAACACCTGGAGAGGAAGTAGGGATGAGGTCAAGTCGTCATGGCCTTTATAAACTGGGCTACTCATGTGTTACAATGGTTGTGCCAAAGAGTTGCGAAGGTGTAAACCGGAGCGAATCTCAAAAAAACAACCTTAGTTCGGATTGTAGGCTGCAATTCGCCTCCATGAAGTCGGAATCGTTAGTAATCGTAGATCAGCACGCTACGGTGAATATTTTGGGGCCTTGTACACACCGCCCGTCACGTCAGGGAAGTGGAATCGGCTCGAAGTGAAAATCTTGATAAGAAAACAAGGGTAATTTCATAAATATTATTTATATTGCGTATTAGCCTATTTTTTTATTTAGATAACATGACAGACGGATCCATAACCGTGATGAAGTCGTAACAAGGTAATCATAGGGGAACCTGTGGTTGAATCAAGAAAATTTAATAAGATGATTTTTTAAAAATAAATTCTATTTTTTTTTCGAGGTATTGCATAGTGGATTAGTGCGCCTGGTTTGGGTCCAGGAAGTCGTAGGTTCGAGTCCTACTACCTCGAAAACGGGTATGCATTAATGGTAAATGGTCTGCCTTCCAAGCAGCGAATATGGGTTCGATTCCCATTACCCGTAAAATAAACAATTCATGTTTTTTTATATTGAAAGAATTCTTTCTTTTGTAGCAATGATTTTGCCACTTTTATTAGCTGTTGCCTTTTTTACTGGGTATGAACGGCATTTATTAGCGGCAATACAACGTCGTCAAGGGCCTAATGTCGTAGGTTTTTATGGACTTTTACAAGCAATCGCGGATGGATTAAAACTTTTACTTAAAGAATCAATTTTACCAAAAAGTTCAAATACAATAATCTTTCTTTTTGCACCGGTATTTTCTTTTGGTTTAGCAATGGCTGGGTGATCAGTAATACCTGTAGGAGAAGGTGCTGTATTAGCAGATTTTAATTTAGGACTTTTATTTGTTTTTGCAATTTCCTCATTAGGAGTACATACAGTTATTATGGCGGGATGATCTAGTAATTCAAAATATGCCTTTTTAGGGGGATTACGTTCTGCAGCGCAAATGATTTCATATGAAGTTTCTTTTGGTGCCGTTATATTATCTGTAATTCTTGTTGTTGGATCATTAAATTTTTCTAATATTGTTGAAAGTCAAAAAAATGTTTGACTTGCAATTCCTTTATTACCTGTATTTCTTCTTTTTTTTATTAGTGCATTGGCAGAAACAAATCGGCATCCTTTTGATTTACCAGAGGCCGAAGCGGAATTAGTTTCTGGATATAATGTAGAATATTCTGCAGTAGGATTTACACTTTTTTTCTTAGCAGAATATAGTAATATTATTTTAATGTCATTAATTACTGCACTTTTATTTTTAGGGGGATGACAACCATTTTTTGATTTTATACCTTTTACATGAGTACCTGGAACAGTAAATTGTGCACTTAAAACAATGTTATTTATTACTCTTTTTGTTGTTGTACGCGGAATTTTACCACGGTATCGGTATGATCAATTAATGCGTTTAGGGTGAAAAGTATTTTTACCTTTTGCGTTAGCTTTAGTACTTTTTTATGCATCACTTTTAATTGGATTTAATGCATCTGTAGAATTTGTTCGTTAAGAATGTTTGAAACAACAAATGAATTTTTGAAAAAAATAACCTTATATTTTCCTGAAAGTCTTTATTTTTCCATTGGGAAACAAAATTTTTTACGAATTTCGGTTGATCAAGTATGAAATTTAATCTTTTTTTTAAAACATCATAGTTATGCTTTGTTTAAACAAGTAACAGATCTTTCTTTTATTGATTATCCAGAACGTAAATTTCGGTTTGAACTTTTTTATCATTTGTTATCTTTTAAATATAATGCACGCTTAACTGTAACAACAACTTTTTCTGAAGGTGTTTATTTAGATTCTATAACAAATATTTTTCCAGGTGCAAATTGATACGAGCGCGAAAGTTGAGATATGTTTGGAGTTTTTTTCCGAAATCATCCAGATCTTCGTCGTATTTTAACAGATTATGGTTTTAAAGGGCATCCTTTACGAAAAGATTTTCCAATGACAGGGTATGTTGAAGTTCGATATGATGATTTTTTAAAACGTATTTTATATGAGGAAGTAAGTTTAACACAAGAATATCGAATTTTTTCATTAGAAAATAATTGAAATGATGTTAAATCAAGTATTTAAAAATGTTTAAACAACTTCAATTAATTATTCGTTTGAAATCCTTCCATCCTTTTTATCTTAATCGTTTTGTAATGTTAGCGCAAAACGAAGTGGGTAATTATTCTATTAGTACAATAAAAAATATTTTTTTACCTAAACAAAAACAACATTTTACTGTTTTACAATCACCCCATGTAGATAAAAAAGCACGGGATCAGTTTGAAAAAATTACACATAATCGTCTTTTAATAATTATTTTTCCTTTAAATGGGGATGAATCTTTACAAAAAGCGCAAAAAATTCTTAGTATTTTGCAACGATTAGCTGTAGGGGTTTCTTTAATTTATAAATTTCAAATAAAAAATTAGGTATTACGTCTAGATAGCTCAGTTGGTAGAGCGAAAGACTGAAAATCTTTAGGTCAGTGGTTCAAACCCACTTCTAGACAAAAAAGTCTTTTTCGTCTATTGGTTAGGACAGTACCCTTTCACGGTGAAAAGACGGGTTCAATTCCCGTAAGAGACGTTTGTGATAAAAAATGTTATCTCAAGCATTATTTAATTTTACTCCTTTAGAACAATTTGATGATGTAAGCTGAGTTTATTATGATTTTCTTATGGAAGGAATTGATGCATATTCTAAATATGTTTTTGAATTAGAATACGATATTTTTTCTTTAACTACACTTAATGGGGCACTTAATTATACAGGATTAGGGTCTACATTTATGATTATTTTATTTATTGCATTCCTTATTTTTGGGAAAATGCGCGGATATACAACCTATATTCAAGACTTCTCTCACCTTTTTCTTTTAGCATTTATTCATCTTTTTACAGGATCTATTATCTTTTTTTGATTTGATGATTTTGTAACAGAAATTTTTAGTGTATCTGGAGAACAAGGATTATCTTCACTTTGAGGAGAAGTAGGTTCTTTATTTTGAAAAGGGCAATATAATGTAGAGCACGCTTTACGTTTTGTACCGCAAATTAATTTCTCTATTATTTGAGATGAAAATATGATTTCATTTTTAGCTGCATTTCTTTTATTTGGTGGTGCTGAAGAAGAAGATGATGAAGATTTTATTCTTGAAGAAGAAGAAAGTGATTTTGTTGAAGATGTTGTTGCACCACTTTTCATTTCTAATTTGGGAAAAGATGTTGAAGATAATGGAGCACTTTTTTTAAAAGTAACTAGTATTTTCGGATTTGTATTTATAAATAATATTATGGGGATGCTTCCTTATGCAGATACAGGAACAAGTAGTTTAATGTTAACTTTTTGAGTTGCATTTTCTGTTTTTGCAAGTTTATTATTTCTTATGATTCGTAAACATGGAATCCATTATTTCTTTAATTTATTTTTACCTGCAGGAGCACCATTAGCATTAATGTTTCTTTTAGTTCCAATTGAATTTATTTCATATATTTTCCGTGTTGTAAGTCTTTCTGTTCGTCTTTTTGCGAATATGATGGCAGGGCATACACTTTTAAAAGTTATTGTTGGATTTAGCTGATCAATGATTTTAATGGGAGATGTATTTCTTGTTGCAAACTTATTTCCAGTAATTATTTTATTTATTTTAACATTCTTAGAAATTGGGGTTGCTGCAATTCAAGCTTATGTATTTACAATTTTAACTTGTATGTATTTAAAAGATGCATTTGTAGCTGCACATTAATTTAAACTAAACAAAAAAAATGCCACAACTTGATATCGATCTTTTTGATGATTTTCTTTTTTTTGCTTTTGTATCTCTTTTATTTGGTGTAGGTGATGAAGATAGCGAAGAAGGTGTTATTGAAGTAGGAACCGACGCTTATTTAGCACAATATTATATTGAGACTAAAAAAACTTTAACTGAACAACGTAAACTTGTGAAAGATCTTTTTGCATTTTCAGTTTTAAAAAAATAAATTTTTATTTTAAATAGTTTTATTTTTAAATTTAAATGGATAATATTTTATATTTGCAAAAAATGAAGCAATTTTTTATTCGTCGAGGGAAAAAAAATGTTTTGGAAAATATTTTTCAAACATATTTTATGCGCCGTGCGATAATAAATAAAGAAAATATGAATAATCTTCTTTTAGAAACTATGTTAAATTCCGTGCCATATGTGAAATTACGTAGTCGTCGAAAAGGTACACGTACCATACATAAAATTGGGTTTTTAGAGAAAGATGCGTCTATGCGTAGTGGGCTTTTAGCATTATCAAAAAAAGTTATTACAGCTAATACAGGAAATTTTTCTCGTGCTTTAGATCAAGAACTTACAAGTTTAAGTACAGGTAAAAATACAATTATGTCAAAACGTGATGAATTACATAAAACTGCATTAGAAAATATGCCGTTTTCATGAGGCTTTAAATCTGTAAATACATTTAAATCTCGTAAAAAATAAGTAATAAAATCTTCATTAGCTCAGGGGTAGAGCGAACGGCTGTTAACCGTTAGGTCGTTGGTTCAAATCCAACTTGAAGAGTATAACGTAGAAATAACTGTTTTTTTGTAAATTTCTATAGAAAGAATGTATTCATATCTAGGGCAAAAGGGGGATACCTAGGCCATAAAGATGGACGTAAAAATTACGAAAATAATGTAGGGAAATTTTTGGTGATCTACATTTTTCCATGAGGAAAACCTCCTAGTTAATAGGAATTCAAAAGAAATTTTTGAATTATCAAATAAGCGAAGTGAAACATCTCAGTAGCTTATTAGGAAGAAATCAACGGAGATTTCGTTAGTAGTGGTGAGCGAAAGCGAAAAAGGGCATAAAAATAAAATTATAATCTGAAAAAAGATGGTTGTAAAATCATATGAAACTTTTGTCAAAGAGAGTGAAAGCCTCGTAAGATTGTTAATTTTTTTTATTTTGAGTAAGGTGAAACACGTCAAATTTTGCCTGAAAACTGCGGGACCACCCGCAAACCCTAAACCATATTTATGGTTCGATAGTGTACGAGTACCGTGAGGGAAAGGTGAAAAGAACCCGAAGGAGTGTGAAATAGAACTTGAAACCTTTTGCTTTTAATCAATGGAAGTCCTTTGTTTAAAAGGATGACCTTTTACCTTTTGCATAATGGGCCAGCAACTTCTTTTTTCATGCGAGCTTAAGCTGTATAAGTGTAGGCGTAGTGAAAACGAGTCCGAATAGGGCGTATAGTATGAAGAAAGAGACCCGAAACCAAGTGATCTACTCATGACCAGATTGAAGCTTGTCGTAACTGGCCGCGGAGGATCGAACTCACGTTTGTGGAAAAAAACGGGGATGAGTTGTGAGTAGGGGTGAAAGGCTAATCAAACTTGGTAATAGCTGGTTTTCCGCGAAATCTATTGAAGTAGAGCATTTCATGAATTCGTCTTGGGGTAGAGCACTCAATGGATGAGGGGGGTTTCACACCCTACCAACTTCAAGGAAACTCCAAATACAAGATTGAAGTATGAAGTAGACAGATCTTGGGCGCGAAGGTCCAAGATCAAGAGGGAAACAGCCCAGATTGTACGCAAAGGTCCTAAAGAAAGATTTAAGTGATAAAGGTGCTAATTATACTTTTACAACCAATAGGTGGGCTTGGAAGCAGCCATCCTTGAGAGAGTGCGTAATAGCTCAATGGTCTAGTATTTTTACGCCGAAAATGGAAAGGGGCTTAAAATCTTAAACCGAAGCGGCAAATCCAATAAAATTGGATGGTAGCGGAACGCTCTGATGAAAAATTAATTTTTTGCTGAGAAGTAAAAAAGAAGCTCAGAGATGACAATGCTGGCATGAGTAACGACAAATAATGTAAAAACATTATCGCCGAAAGTCCAAGGTTTTCAAAGCAAGGATAATCCGCTTTCGAGATAAACGGTCCCTAAGAAAATTTGAGCGAAAGCTTTTTTTAATGGGAATTTTCAGGTTTAATATTATTAAAATATAAAAAAGACGTATAAAAAAAAGAGATGTTTTATATCTTTTTATATTTTCAAGAAATATATAATAACTAATGAACCGTACTAAAACCGACACAGGTGGACAGGTTTAATAAACTAAGGCGCTTGAGAGAATCGTGCTGAAGGAACTCGGCAAAAAGGCTCTGTAACTTCGGAAGAAGGAGTGCCCGTAAAAGATGTTCTTTGTAATTATTTTTTTTGAGGTGACACTAAAGAAGGGGGGGCGACTGTTTACTAAAAACACAAGACTCTGCAAAATTGTAAAATGACGTATAGGGTCTGACACCTGCCCGGTGCTGGAAGGTGAAAATGAAGTGTGCAAGCACGGACTTAAAGCCCCAGTAAACGGCGGCCGTAACTCTGACGGTCCTAAGGTAG
>Ga0066256_1001345_pt1 | contig 35109 bp, 38 predicted proteins | sample ThiBio_1000_biof_FD_87107 | JGI IMG/M metagenome (GOLD analysis project Ga0066256, IMG submission 87107) | Wastewater bioreactor microbial communities from Cape Town, South Africa - Thiocy_expt_1000_biof (version 2) | ecosystem: Engineered > Bioreactor > Thiocyanate-remediating >... | reverse complement strand
AGGACCAGGCGGTCCCCGATGAACTGCAGGCGCAATGCCGCAGCCACGGGCTCGCCCGCAACGTGGTCTACGCCGTGATGGCCGAAGAGGCAGGCAAGCCGCTGCACGTGGGCGATACCTACTCCGAGGAAGCGGCCCGCGAAGTCGTGCGGCGCCTGCGCTTCGAGACCGGCTACTACAGCCGGTGCTGGGAAATCAGCAGCGCGCACCTCGATGCAGAGGCGCATCGCTTCCTCGCCGAGCTGGCGGACATCGCCACGCCGACGCTGTTCCTGTTCGTCGCCTTCCGCATCCCGTACAGCCCGGCCATTGGGTTGAAGCTGATCGCCACGCCCTGGACCGATGAGAACCTGCGCGCGGTCGAAGGCATCACGGCCAAGCGGCTGATGCAGGAGCACCGCAAGAAGGGCATGCCGGAATCCCTCGTGCACGTGCTGCACCTGGCCGCGCTCGCCGACGTGCGCATGCTGGTCTTCGATGCCGATGCGCAGGTGCTGGACGGACTGCCGATCTACGACGACTGACACCACCTTTCGAGCCTCCACGCGGGGCTCGTTTCTTTATTGGGGAAGTCGGTGGCGGCGCAGTGCCGATTCCCTCGCGACGCTGGCCTGCGTCTGCCGCACGCTGATTGCATGTTCGCTGGCGTTGCCGGCAAGCATGCCCAGGCAGTCGAGACCTTCGAGACTGCGGTGCGGTTCGCCGTGCTGGTTGTTTTTCCTTCCCCGGGCGCATGTCGCGTCCATCCACCTCACCCCCAAGGGATACACCTCCCTTGCGGGCGGGAGTTCCTTGGATTGCCACAAGGAGTCTCCCAATGGATACCCAAGCCATCCGCGCACAGATGCCGACGCTGGTTCGCGGCCACGTGCCTTCCAACGTCCGCACCTTCAAGTTCAACATCTTCGATGGTCAGCCCAAGGTTTCGACGCTGGGCTTCCACGTCGATCCCAAGCCTTTCGAGGGCAAGGTCATCGCCACCACCGACGAGGCCATCGTCGTTAAGACGGGGCGGGCCGAGTTCGCGGTGCTCGACAAGGCGCTCGTCACCGACGTGCCCGACGAAGGCGCCAAGGTGCAGGTCGAACCGTATGCGCGGCGCCGCTTCGACGGCCTGCGCGCGGACACGCCCGAGGAGAGCACCGAGTTCACCGCCAACGGCCAGCCGTACACGGTGAAGCGGCTTATCCTGGGTTCGGCGCCGGCCAAGCTGCCGATCCCCGCGCCGCAGTGCCCCGAGTTGCAGGAGCTGGTCCGCCAACTGGAGCAGTTGCCCGCGCCCGATGGGTTCCGGCGCATCACGCACCTGCTGGTGGATGCCGGCGCGCGGGACTTCACGGTGGTCGATCCGAGCCCCGGCAACATCATCGCCACGCCGCCGGCCATCGGCTTCACCGTGGCCTCGATGAAGTTCCGGGGGCGCGTCACCGTGCTCTACGAACGCGGCCTCGACACCTACGCCGTGGAACTGCACCGCAACGGCGAACTGGTCGAACGGGTCGATGAAGTGTTCTTCGACACGCTGGGCCAGACGCTGGAGCGGCTGATCGACGACGGCACCTGGCGCCTCATCCGCGTGCAGCGCCTGTCGGGCCGCAAGCCGGTCTCGCACTGACCGCTCTGCGTCCCTATGCGGCTTCCCGTCCTCGCGGCGGGAAGCCTTCTTCTCGCATCCGTTGGAGACCACTTCCATGACTGTTCGATTCAAGGGCGCCGATCTGCGGCCCGTGCTGACCGAGGCGCTGGCCAACCAGTGCCGCGTCATCCTGGTCAAGGACCAGGGCGTCTATTTCATGGCCGAGCGCGGCGAGCGTCGGCCCGATGGGCGATGCAAGACCATCGCCTACGCCGTTGGCTTCAACCCGGACGCCGATCCGTTCGACGACTGGTGGGAACTGGCGCGCGCCGAGTTCGGCGGTGACGACTTCGGCGAGTTCTTCGATTTGCACGATGGCGTGTTCGCGCGGCTTCTGCACAGCGAGGACGACCTCGAAGTCTCGGCCACCGCTACACACCTGTCGTTGCAGGTGGTGCCGCCGGCACAGTCCGGCCACTGACCGCTAGCCCTTCAAGCCTCCTCACGGAGGCTTCTTCTTTTGTGCCACGGCCGCAGCCGCGCGCACGCGCTTGTCTCTAGCCCCGATCGGGGCCGCCCACCGGCATCCGCCGGGGCCCACCGACTGGAGACAGCCCGTATGCGCGACCCGTTCCGAATCGAATCCCCCACCTGCATCAGCTTCAGCGGCGGGCGCACCAGCGCGTACATGCTCTGGCGCGTGCTGCAGGCCAATGGCGGCTTACCGGCCGACACGGTGGTCTGCTTCGCCAACACCGGCAAGGAGGGCGAAGCCACGCTGCGCTTTGTGCGCGGCTGCGCCACGCATTGGCAGGTGCCCATCCACTGGCTTGAATACCGGCCGACAGAACCGGGCTACGCGGTGGTGGACTTCGATACCGCCAGCCGTGAGGGGGAACCTTTCGAGGCGCTGATCCGCAAGCGGCAGTACCTGCCGAATCCCGTGGCTCGTGGCTGCACCAGTGCCCTGAAGATCAGGACGATGCACCGCTTCCTGCGGCGGCAGGGCTGGACCGATTGGGACCAGTTCATCGGCATCCGCGCCGACGAACAGCGGCGCGTCGCCAAGATCAGGGCGCGCGGCCACTCCACCGAATCCAGCCACGAGACGATGTGCATGCCGCTGGCCGAGGCCGGTGTGACCGTGCGCGACGTGTCCGCCTTCTGGCAGGCGCAGCCCTTCGACCTGGAACTGCTGACCGTCAACGGCCGCACGCTCGAAGGCAACTGCGACCTGTGTTTCCTGAAGCCCCGCGGCCAGCGCCTGGCGCTCATCAAGGCCAGGCCGGAGGCGGCGGTGTGGTGGATACGCATGGAGTCGCTGAACCTCGCCAGCCGCCCGAGCGGCGCGCGCTTCCGCAACGATGGCCCGAGCTATGCCGACCTGGCGCGCTTCGCGGCCGACCAAGGAGACCTGTTCGATGCCGCCGAAGAGGCTATCGCCTGCTTCTGCGGCGATTGAGGTGCAGGACGGGTCGCCAATGCGGACATCCGCCGATGCCGATTGCCGCTCGCACAGACGCGCACCTGGCGCCACGCTTCCCGCATGTTCCGCTGACACCCGTCAGCAGCATGCCCAGGTAGCCACGATCTTCAAGGCTACGGCGCGGTTCCGACCGCGTTGATCACACCAGTTTGCTCCGGCATCCACGCGCGAACGGCCATCGGTTCTCCCGATGGTGATGCCACCTAAGCTGTTCCTCAACCCACGCGGGGGGTTCCACACCTTCCCCGCCTTGGGTCGGGTGTGTCTCCGCCTCTTTGTTCTCAGGAGATTCACCATGACCACTTCCACCGAAAAGTCCTTCTTCGACCTGCACATCACCGGCCTCGGGTATCTCAATCGCATCCGCGAAGTGAAGCCCAAGAAAGGCGATGCGTTCCTGGCCTGCGACATCGCGGCGCTCAACGGCCCCAGCGATGACGTTGCCTACGTGCGTTTCGACACGCGCGTCTCGGGCTCCGAAGCGCAGCACCTGGTGCGCCGCTGCATCCAAGCGGTCGATGCCGAGAAGAAGGTGATGATCGGCTTCCGCCTGGGCGACCTGTGGACCGACACCTTCACCTACTCCAAGGGCAAGCGTGCCGGCGAGCTGGGGGTGAGCCTCAAGGCCCGCCTGCTGTTCGTCAGTTGGATCAAGGTCGACGGCAAGCTCGTCTACAAGGCCGAGCCCAAGCCGACCGATGCCGACGACCGCGACGTGCGCAACACGGATGTCCCCGCGACGTCCGCCGAGCCGCAAGCCGCCGCGCCCGAGCCTTCCAGGCCCGCCGCCGAAGCTGCCGATGAAGCCACTGCCGATGCTTCCGCATTGGAAGTTGCCGAGTCGTTCTGATCCGCAAGGCCCCGTCCCCCCGGGGCCTTGTCTTCTTCTCACTCGCGTGCGCATGCGACCGTCGCCATGACGGCCGTGTGCGTGATCGCAGCTTCGTCCGCAGGAGTTCTTCATGATCACCATTCCCGGCCAATTGGCCATCAAGACCATCCACGGCCGCAACGGCGACTTCAACGTCGGCCGCCTTGCGACCTCCATCGGCGAGTTCGTCGTGAAGAACGCCGAACTCGACCAGTACGCCGAAGGCAAGTACGAGGGCGATTTCGCCATCGCGGAGATTCGCCCGTCCACGTACACCGCCAACGGCCGCATGGTCATCGAGACCCGCGCCCTCCTGGGCGGGATGACCTTGTCCAACATCGACGCCCTGAGCCGTGACGACGCCCGCCGGCTGAGTCCGCAGGAAGTCGATCCGATCGACGAGGAAGCACAGACCGCCACGCCGACGCCGACGACCGCCCCCAAGGCGGCCGGCCGGAAGAAGGCACGCAGCTCGCGCGACCCGCTGGTCGATACCACGCCATTCGGCAGCGAACCGGCTGCTGCGTCTGCCGAGGCTTCGGCCCATGCGGACGACGACGGCGACGCGGCACTGTTCGGCGCGCTCTGGCCGCTGGGCGATGTCGTCAAGCTCGATGCCACCGTGGATCGGCGCGTGCTGCGTCAGCAGCGCGACCGTCTCGGCGACCTGGGCTACGAGTTCGCTCCGCTGTCCCAGGACTGGCACCTCGCCAGGGTCTGATCCCATCGCCATTTCACGCCGCATGCCTGCGGCTTTCCACCACCCGCCGGGGTTCCTTCCCCGGCGGGAGGACTCCGGCCCTTTCTCACAGGAGTCATTCCATGGGCTGGACATTCGTTCGATTGACGCGCGATCAGTTGATCCGCGAGCTGACCGCAACCGAGGACACCGAGCGGTCGCGCAATGAGGTCATCGACCACACGCTGGTCGGCAACGTGCTGTGGACGGTGGTGCGTGTCACCGCCAAGCAGGCCGGTGTCCTGGGTCTCGCACCCGGAGAGTCGGCCACCTTGATCGGCTGCCATCTGCTGGAAAGCGAGGGCCGCGAATGGGGCTACAAGTCCCTGGTCGAGGCCGAGCACCCGTACTACTACTCGTGCCCGCTGCGCTATCTCGACATGGCGCCGCAGCGCTGCGCCACCTGGCGCGCAAGGGTGCATGCCTTCCACCAGCAGCCGACGCGCAAAGCGGCCGGCGATGCAGCCACCGAGTGAGGCGCACATGGACACCATCCTGTCGTCCTTGCCGCCCGAGTTGCTTCGCTTCGTCGAAGACCAGTTGGCCAACAACGAGGTTTCCGACGACGACGAACTGCGCGAGCACTTCATCGCCAACGGCCTGAGCGAAGACCAGGCGTGGCAGGCGCTGACCTACCGCGCGCTGTACCTGCGACACGTCTTCCTCGAAGGCTTCACGCCGATCCTCAGAGGCCAGGAGGCGCTGTGCTTCAACCCGCACAGCCGCGGCTGGGAGCCGGTGCCGAACCCATAGGCCGGACCTTCCTCGGCCCGCTTCCTCATCCCTTTCACCAGGCCCTGTTCAGCAGGGCTCTTCTTCGTCCCACGCAATCGCGCGCATCCGGCCTCGGCCGCCGGATGCCGATTGCTCCATTCCGCAAGGAGATCATCATGCAACTCGCATCCCGCTTCGCCTCTCGTTCCCCGGTGCTGCGCGCCGACCATCCGCTGTCGGACGATCAGATTCGCACCGTGGCCCCGTCCATCTTCGCGGACACCCCGCACGAAAGCCGCTCCGAGCGGTACAGCTACATCCCCACGGCGGCTGTGCTGACCGAACTGCGCAAGGAAGGCTTCCAGCCGTTCATGGTGTGCCAGACCCGCGTGCGACACGAGGACCGCCGCGACTACACCAAGCACATGCTGCGCCTTCGCCACGCCAGCCAGATCAACGGCGCCGAGGCGAACGAGATCATCCTGCTCAACTCGCACGACGGCAGCAGCAGCTACCAGATGCTCGCCGGCATGTTCAGATTCGCCTGCCACAACGGCCTGGTGTGCGGCGACACCTTCGCCGACGTGCGCGTGCCCCACAAGGGCGACGTCACCGATCACGTGATCGAAGGCGCCTACGAGGTGCTGCACGGCTTCGAGCGCGTGCAGGACTCGCGCGACGCCATGCGCGTCATCACCCTCGACGACGGCGAGGCCGAAGTCTTCGCCAGGTCGGCGCTGACCTTGAAGTACGACGAGTCGGGCAAGGCCTTGCCCATCACGGAGACGCAGATCCTGCGGCCTCGTCGTTTCGACGACAACCGTGCCGATCTTTGGTCGGTCTTCAACCGGGTCCAAGAGAACCTGGTCAAGGGCGGCCTGACCGGCCGTGCCGCCAACGGGCGCCAGCAGCGCACGCGGCCCGTCCAGGGCATCGACCAGAACGTCCGGCTGAACCGGGCGCTTTGGCTGCTCGCGGACGGTCTGCGCAAGCTGAAAGCCTGACCCCCAAGCGGATCGTGCTCATCGCGGCGCGGTCCGCTTTTCTTTTCCCGAAGAGCTTCCGGCAAACAGGGTTGCACTTCGCGGCGGTTTTTCGCTCCCTGCGCCGTTCTCTTTGAAGCACGCTACGCCCATGTCCGTCGGCGCAGCCGACAACATGCCCAGGTAGCTCAGACCTTCGAGGCTACGGTGCGTTGCGACGCACTGGTCGGTTTCTTCGCCACGACGCTTACCGCGTCTTCTTCCATCCCCCCGGGGCAGTCACTGCCCTCGCGGGTGGTGCTGTCTCCGCTTACTCCGAGGACATCACCATGCCTGCACCTTCTTCCCCCAAGACGCTCTATCGCCTCGACGAGTGCCCCGACCTGATGGCCGACGGCTGCGTCGGTGACGAGAACGGCAGCCTCGTCTTCATTTCGCTCTGGGCGCGCGATACCGCCGTCCAGCAATTCCTGGCCCGCCTCACCCTGGGCCGGGACGAACAGGGACTGGATCAGTTCCACGTCATCACCGAACAGGGCGCGAGCGTCCCGGTCTTCGTCGGCAATGTCGAGAGCCTGGAAAAGCGCAGCGCACGCGCCTACCGGCGCACGCTGTTCGGCTCGCTGACCAACATCTGGCTGTTCGATCGTCGCTGCGTCAGGCCCGACAAGGCCAACGCCAGCGCGCTGGCGCTCCTGCCTCGTGATTCCACGCACCGGCTCGACCGGCTGTGGAAGCTGGTGCGGGATACCTGCCCGCTGCCGCTTCTCGATCCCTGGCGCGATCCCGTGCTGGAACTGCTGCAGGCGAAGTCGATGCTGACGCGCCTGCCGTTCGCAATCGGACCTCTGGAAGGTCATCGGCTCGCCATCGACGTGCCGGCGCTGACCGAGGTGCTCGGCGGACTGATCCGCAGCGGTGCACTCGACGCGGGTACGCCTGCTCGCCGCATCCCCTCTGCACTGCCGCTCGAAGCGGTGGCTTGAGGTTCGTTCATCGGACATGCACGCGCGCATGTCCGCATCCCTTCACCATCAATGCCAGGAGAATCCCATGGCCCTCATGTTCCCGCGGCTCGCCCGCAATTTCGTCAAGAACGGGTACTTCCCCACGGATGAACCCACGCTCGAAAGATCACTCGCCGCACTGGCGCCGGCCAACGGCTCCATGTGCATCCTCGATCCCTGCGCCGGCGAAGGCGTGGCGATCGCCGAAGCCGCCCACGCCCTCGGGCGCGGGCAGGTCCAGGCTTTCGCCGTCGAGTACGACGCCGAGCGTGCGCGCCACGCGCGGCAACTGGTCGATCGCTGCATCCATGGCGACCTGATGGACACTCTGATCAGCCGGCAGAGCTTCGGACTCTTGTTCCTCAACCCGCCGTATGGCGACCTGTCCAAGGATGCTAACGGCAACGTCGGCTATCAGGGTCAGGGCCGCGCCCGGCTGGAAAAGCTGTTCTATCAGAAGGCGCTCCCGCTGCTGCTGTACGGCGGCGTGTTGATCTACATCGTGCCGCACTACGTCCTCGATGCCGAGCTGGTCGGATGGCTGACCCGGCACTTCGCCGAGCTGCGCATCTACCGCGCGGTGGAGACGCAGTTCAAGCAGGTGGTGATCTTCGGCCGCCGTGTTCGTCAACGCGACCAGGCGACGGATTCGGTCAAGGCCACGCGCGCGCTGCTGCTGCAGATCGGGCAAGGCGATGTCGAAGCCGAGGAGCTGCCGGTCGAATGGCCGTTCCTGCCGTACACGGTGCCTGCCAGCCCGGCCGAGCCGGAGCATTTCTACCGCGTCACGATGGAGCCCGAGCAGTTCGCCGAGGAAGTCGGCCGGCTGCAGGGGCTTTGGCCGACGCTGGACACGCACCTGGGCGCCGCGCAGCAGTCGCTGCGGCCTCCGGCGCGAGCCTTGTCCCACTGGCATCTCGCCTTGGCGCTGGCCGCAGGTGCGATCTCCGGCGTGGTGAAGTCCAAGACCGGGCGCGTGCTCGTCGTCAAGGGCGACACCCACAAGGAGAAGGCGCTGCAGACCGAGTACACCGAGCGCGACGATGGCTCCGTGGCCGAGACGCGCATCCTGACCGACAGGTTCGTGCCGGTCATCCGCGCCTGGGACATGACACCGGGCTCACCGACCTGCGGCGAGGTGCTGACCATCCGCTGACCGCTGTTCCCTGACGGCTTCGCCGTCGCTTCGTTGTTCTTTCCACCGCAGCCTCGCGCTGCTCTTTCTTCCCACCCCGGGGCATGCCATCGCCCCGCGGGGAGGTGCATGCCCCATTTTTCTTTGGAGCATCACCATGTCCCTCGATACCGAAGTCGTATCTGCCGCCGACGGCACGCCCATCCAGGGCGACCTGCTCGAAGCGGCCGCTTCTCCCTTGGCTCTGAGCCTTCAGGATTTCGTCACCGAGTTCGGCGATGAGCTGCTGGAATCGCTCAACAGCGCCAACCCGCCCGTCTACACCGGCCAGGCCCGGCCGCACCGCCAGCTCGTGCTGGCCAGTCTCAAGCGTAAGCTGTTCGGCGCGCAGGCCGAGGTGGTGCACGCCGTCACCGAGCTGCTGGCCGACCGCGGCGAACGCGCCGCGATCGTCAACGGCGAGATGGGCTGCGGCAAGACCACTGTCGGGATTGCCACGGCGGCCGTGCTGCACGCCGAAGGCTACCGTCGCACGCTCGTCTTGAGTCCCCCTCATTTGGTCTACAAGTGGCGCCGGGAAATCCAGGAGACCGTGGCCGGTGCCAAGGTCTGGGTGCTCAATGGCCCCGACACGTTAGTCAAGCTCATCAAGCTGCGCGAGCAGTTGGGCGTCCCGGCACGCGGCCAGGAGTTCTTCGTGTTGGGTCGCGTGCGGATGCGCATGGGTTTCCACTGGAAGCCCGTCTTCAACGCGCGGCGCACGCAGCACGGCGAAGTGGGCGCGTGCCCCGATTGCGGCCAGGTCATCACCGACCTTGACGGCGAGCCGGTCAACCCGGTCGAGCTGGAAGCCGAGGACTACCGCCGCAAGTGCAGCCATTGCGCCGCACCGCTGTGGACGCTGATCCGACCGCGAAGTCTGTCCGCCAGTGACCAATCTTCAGCCGTACTCAAGGCACTCAAGCGCATCCCGACGATCGGGGAAGTCACCGCGCAGAAGCTGATGAAGAAGTTCGGCGATGGCTTCCTGGCCTCGATGCTGGGCGACAACATCCATGAGTTCATCAACCTCATGGATGGCAACGGCGAACTGATCTTCTCCGACCGACAGGCCACGCGCATGGAGCGCGCGATGGCCAACATGGAGTTCGGGTTCGGCGCGGGCGGCTATCAGCCGTCCGAGTTCATCAAACGCTACCTGCCGCAAGGCACGTTCGACCTGCTCATCGCCGACGAGGCGCATGAATACAAGAACGGCGGTAGCGCCCAGGGCCAGGCCATGGGCGTGCTCGCAGCGAAAGCGTGCAAGACCTTGCTGCTGACCGGCACGTTAATGGGTGGCTACGGCGACGACCTGTTCCACCTGCTGTTCCGAGCCCTGCCGGGGCGAATGATCGAAGACGGCTACCGCCCCACCAAGAGCGGCAGCATGACCTCGGCCGCGATGGCGTTCATGCGCGATCACGGCGTCCTCAAGGACATCTATTCCGAGAGCACCGGCACGGCGCACAAGACGGCCAAGGGCAACAAGGTCTCGGTGCGCACGGTCAAGGCGCCGGGCTTCGGCCCGAAGGGCGTGCTGCGTTGCGTGCTGCCGTTCACGGTCTTCCTCAAGTTGAAGGACATCGGCGGCAATGTGCTGCCGCCCTACGACGAGGAGTTCCGCGAGGTGGCGATGGACACGGCGCAGGCCGCGGCCTATCGCGATCTCTCGGGTCGGCTGACCACAGCGCTGAAACAGGCGCTGGCGAAGCGCGACACGACGCTGCTCGGCGTGGTCCTCAACGTGCTGCTGGCCTGGCCGGATTGCTGCTTCCGGTCGGAGACGGTGGTGCACCCGCGCACGCGCCAGACCTTGGCCTTCGTTCCGGCTCAGTTCAACGAGCTGGAGGTGATGCCCAAGGAGCGCGAGCTGATCGAGATCTGCAAGCAGGAGAAGGCTGCGGGTCGCAAGACGCTGGTCTATTCGGTCTACACCGGCACGCGCGACACCACGTCGCGCCTGAAGGTGCTGCTGGAGCAGGAAGGCTTCAAGGTGGCGGTGCTGCGCGCGAGCGTGGATGCCTCCCGCCGCGAGGACTGGATCGCCGAGCAGTTGGATCGCGGCATCGACGTGCTCATCACCAACCCGGAGTTGGTCAAGACCGGGCTGGACCTGTTGGAGTTTCCGACGATCGTGTTCATGCAGTCGGGCTACAACGTGTATTCGTTGCAGCAGGCGGCCCGGCGCTCGTGGCGCATCGGCCAGAAGCAGCCGGTTCGCGTGATCTACCTCGGCTACGCGGCTTCCTCGCAGATGACCTGCCTGGGGCTGATGGCGCGGAAGATCATGGTCTCGCAAAGCACGTCGGGAGACGTGCCCGAATCGGGACTGGATGTGCTGAATCAGGACGGTGATTCTGTCGAGGTGGCACTGGCCCGGCAGCTCGTCGCGGCCTGATCCCCCCACCCATGCCGGCGGCCCTTCGGGTCGCCGGCTTCTTTTTTCTTGCCGCGCCATGAATCGGGCGCATGCCAGTTCCCTTTGTTTGCTGCCCGAACGCTCTGCGGCGGCGATGGTGAGGGCTCCGTGTTCCAGAGAACTGCACCATGCAATCACTCACCTGCGTCGCTCATCGCCTGGTTGTGCCCGCCTTGCTCACCGGCTGCGTGCTCATCACCGGTTGCGCCGCCACGGGCGCGGCGAATGCCCCGACGACCACCGAAGTGCCGCCCGAGCCGGTCTTGTCGGCCAGGGTCATCTACCCGGAGCCCGAGCCGACCCTGATCCCGGTCGCCCGCTACGGGCGCTACACGCTGGTCGAGCTGGTGCCGGAACCGGCGCAGCGCGACCTGACGCGACAGGTGATCGAGGTTTCGATTCCGCCGACCTTCGATGCGAACGTCGGCGATGCCCTGCGGCACGTGCTGCTGCGCACCGGCTACCGGCTCTGCGACACGACGGAAGCCGCGGCGCTGTACGCGCTGCCGTTGCCGGCGGCGCATCTGCGGCTCGGGCCGCTGCCGCTGCGCGACGCCTTGCTGGCACTCGCCGGCCCGGCCTGGGAACTGTCCGTCGATGACGCTGCGCGTGCGGTGTGCTTCACGCGCGTGACGGCAGCGCGCTCCGCTGGCCGCGTTTCAGCCGTCCCTGCACCCGGCATGACGGAAGCCGAACCCGCGCAGCCCCAGGAGGCCCAGCCATGAACATCCCCCAACTTCCCGCCGAAGGCGCCGACCGCGCGCGCTGGCTGAAGATCGCCGCGGCCGCCTGGCTGCTGCTCGTGAGCGTGCTGGCCGTGGTCAACAGCGTGGGACTGTCGCGCCTGAGCGAGCAAAGTCAGGCCAGTGCCCAGGATGCCCACGTGCAGGCACTCAACACGCGCGTCGCCGAACTCGAACAGCAGTCCGCGGCCTCGAAGCGCCAGCCCAAGCCCGTCGCCCAACCGGACTTCGAGGCCGCCCGCAAGGCGCTCGACGAACGGCTGTCGCAAGTCGAGCAGGCCCAAGCCGCGGACAGCCGTGCCGGCGACCTGCAGGCCCGCGTGGGCGACATCGAGGCCCGCCTGAAGAAAGCCGCTGCGCCTGCCGCGACGCCCCGGCGCACCGCCGAGGCGGTCAAGCCCAAGGCGCCGGAGCCGCCGTTCAGCGTGGCAGACCTGGAACTGCGCGGCGGCGAGCGCTTCCTGTCGATCGCGGCGCCGGGTGTGGCCGCAGTGCGCGAACTGCGACTGCTGCGCGAAGGCGATGCCATCGGCGCCTGGCAATTGCAAGTCATCGAGGCGCACGCCGCCGTGTTCCGCGTGGACGGCCAGACGCAGCGCATCGCGCTGCCGTAGGAGCTGGCCATGAAGTCTGCCGCGATCTGCTTCGCCGTCGTCCTCACCGCAGCCGCGACCGTTGCCTTCGCACAGTCCGCGCCGGTTGCGTCCTCGCGCACGGTTCCAGCCCAGGTCCAGAACAGCGCCGACGCCGCGCTGGACGAGCGCCTGGCGCGCGATTGGGGCCTGCGGCCGGAGGAATGGGCGCGCTACCGCCAACTGATGCAGGGGCCGCTGGGCATCTATTCCCCGAACCTCGATCCGCTCACGGCGTTGGGCATCGAGGCGCGCAGCGACGAAGAACGTAACCGCTATGCGGAGCTGCAGGTGCAGGCGGAATCGAAGCGCGTGGGCAAGACCCTGGCCTACCAGCGGGCCTACGACGCGGCGTGGAAGCGGCTCTATCCGGGACAGCAGCGCGTGAACATGCCAGGTGCGAAGGCGCCGGGCGCCGGCAACCGGGGCTCGGGCCGGCTGGCGGTTTTCGTGAAGGCCGAGTGCCCGCCGTGCGAGCAGCGCGTGCGCCAGTTGCAGGCGGCCGGCACCGCCTTCGACCTCTACGTGGTTGGTAGCCGCCAGGAGGACGCCCGCATCCGCCAGTGGGCGACGCAGGCCGGCATCGACGCCGGCCGCGTGCGCTCGCGCACCATCACGCTCAACCATGACGCCGGGCGCTGGCTGTCGCTCGGCCTGCCCGGCGATCTGCCCGCCGTGGTGCGCGAGGTCAACGGCCAATGGCAGCGGCAGTAACCCACCGCGCAGGCTGCGCGGCCTTGGTCCTCGGCCTCAGCGCCCATGCCGCCATCGTCTTCGGCCAGGAGGTGCCGCCACCAGCCTACCAGCTAGCCGCTCAGCAGGCGGGCGTGCCGTCGCCGGTGCTGTATGCGGTGGCGCTGCAGGAGAGCGGCGCCCAGCTGCGCGGCCGGCTGATCCCGTGGCCGTGGACGCTCAACGTCGCCGGCCGCGCCGAGCGCTACGCCACACGCGCCGAGGCCTGCGCCGGCATCCGCCGGGCGCTCGCCCGGACGCCGGCCAACCGCATCGACGCCGGCCTCGGCCAGGTCAACCTCGGCTACCACGCGCACCGCTACGAGCACCCCTGCGAGCTGCTCGACCCGTACCGCAACCTCGCCATCGCCGCGGAAATCCTGCAGGAGCAGCACACCCCGGGCGACGACTGGCTGGTCGCCATCGGCCGCTACCACCGCCCCGCGGGCGGGGCGCCCGCCGCCCGCTACCGCCGCAGCGTCCACCAGCACCTGACCCGCGTGCTCGGGCCGGGCGCCTCACTTCCCACTGCCCGGAGCCCCGAGCCATGAACCGCATCCTCCTTGCCGCGACGGCTGCACTGCTGGCCGCCACAGCCCATGCTCAGAACCGCATCCCCGCAACCACGCCCGTCTCCCCGCCACTGATCGTGGTCGAAGACAAGGGCGGCAGCTCGGCGCTACCGTACTACCGGGCCTTGAACCCGCAGGACGCGCAGCCCGGTCAACCAACCGCCCCGCAACCGGCACCGCAATCCAAGCCACGAATTGGCGGACCGGCCGATGCCGAGGCGGCCATGCTGCCCGTGCGCTCGGTGCGGCTTACGCCGGGCAACGAGCCGCGCCGCGTGATCCGCGCGCCAGGCCTGACGCCGCTGTTCCTGGTCGGCGACGACGACCGCTCGCGCGCCTGGCTCAAGCAGCGGCTCACGGACTTGCAGGCGCTGCACGCCGTGGGCCTGGTGGTCCACGTGGCGACACCCGAGGCGCTGGCCGCGCTGCGCCGTCTTGCGCCGGGCTTGGTGCTGTCGCCCGCCTCGGGCGACGACCTGGCGCACCGCCTGGGCATCAAGCACTACCCGGTGCTGATCACCGCCACCGGCATCGAACCTTGACGCGGTAGAGCCAGGTAAAGCGCACGCCATGGCCCAGTCCCAAACCGTCGAGGTCCTGCTGCGACCAGCGGTGGAGCTTTACACCGTCGCGGTCTGTGCGGGCGCCGCGCTTCTGTGCCTGGTGGCCCCGTGGTCGCTCGCGCTGAGCCCCTTGGTGGGCCTGGGCAGCGCGCTGGCCTTCCTGACCTTCGGCGCGCTGCGTTTCCACGACGCCTGGGCCATCCTGCGCTACCGGCGCAACATTCGCCGTCTGCCGCGCTACGTGATGACCAGCCGCGATGTGCCGGTCAGCCAGCAGCGGCTGTTCGTCGGCCGGGGTTTCCGCTGGGACCAGCGCCACACGCACCGGCTCATGCAGACCTACCGGCCGGAGTTCCGCCGCTATGTCGAACCGACGGCGATCTACCGGGCGGCACGGCACTTCGAGGAGCGCCTGGAGTTCGCGCCGTACCCGTTGTCCAGGCTCGCCAAGGCGCTGGCCTGGGACAGCCCGCTCAACCCGGCGCGGCCTCTGCCGCCAGTCGGTGGTCTGCCACGCCTGCACGGCATCGAGCCACACGAGGTCGACGTCACGCTGCCTTTGGCCGAGCGCGTCGGCCATTCGCTGGTGCTTGGCACCACCCGCGTCGGCAAGACCCGCCTGGCCGAACTGTTCATCACCCAGGACATCCGCCGCAAGGTGGGCGGCCAGCACGAGGTCGTGATCGTCTTCGACCCCAAGGGCGACGCCGATCTGCTCAAGCGCATGTACGTGGAGGCCAAGCGCGCCGGGCGCGAAGGCGAGTTCTACGTCTTCCATTTGGGCTGGCCGGACATCAGTGCCCGCTACAACGCGGTGGGGCGGTTCGGGCGCATCAGCGAAGTCGCCACGCGCATCGCGGGCCAGCTCTCCGGTGAAGGCAATTCGGCCGCCTTCAGGGAGTTCGCGTGGAGGTTTGTCAACATCATCGCCCGTGCTCTGGTCGAGCTGGGGCAGCGGCCCGACTACCTGCTGATCCAGCGCCACGTCATCAATATCGATGCGCTGTTCATCGAGTACGCCCAGCACTACTTCGCCAGGAGCGAGCCCAAGGCCTGGGAGGTCATCGTCCAGCTCGAAGCCAAGCTGAACGACAAGAACATCCCGCGCAACATGATCGGGCGGGAGAAGCGCGTCGTCGCGCTGGAGCAGTACCTCTCGCAGGTGCGCATCTACGACCCGGTGCTCGACGGGCTGCGCAGCGCGGTGCGCTACGACAGGACGTACTTCGACAAGATCGTGGCGTCGCTCCTGCCGCTGCTGGAGAAGCTGACCACCGGCAAGATCGCGCAGTTGCTCGCGCCGAACTACTCGGACCTGGGCGACCCGCGGCCGATCTTCGACTGGATGCAGATCATCCGGAAGCGGGCCGTGGTCTATGTCGGGCTGGATGCGTTGTCGGACGCTGAGGTCGCGGCCGCAGTGGGAAATTCCATGTTCAGCGATCTGGTGTCGGTCGCCGGGCACATCTACAAGTTCGGTATCGACGATGGCCTACCGGGCGCGTCGGCAGGCGTGAAGGTGCCGATCAACGTGCACGCCGACGAGTTCAACGAGCTGATGGGCGACGAGTTCATCCCGATGGTCAACAAAGGCGGCGGCGCCGGGGTGCAGGTCACGGCCTATACGCAGACCATGAGCGACATCGAGGCCCGCATCGGCAACCGCGCCAAGGCCGGTCAGGTCATCGGGAACTTCAACAACCTGTTCATGCTGCGCGTGCGCGAGACCATCACGGCCGAGCTGCTGACGCGGCAACTGCCCAAGGTCGAGGTCTACACGACGACGGTGATGAGCGGCGCCACCGACAGTTCCGACCCGACCGGCAACACCGCGTTCACGTCGAACACGCAGGACCGCATCAGCAGCAACAGCGTGCCGCTGATCGAACCGGCGCACGTCGTCGGCCTGCCCAAGGGGCAGTGTTTTGCGCTGATCGAGGGCGGCCACCTGTGGAAGGTGCGCATGCCCTTGCCGGCGCCCGATCCCGACGAGGCCATGCCCAAGGATTTGCAGGAGCTGGCCGGCTACATGCGCCAGCACTACGTCGAGGCTGGCGACTGGTGGGACAGCAAGGGGCTTCCCGGCCTTCAGGATCAGGCGCTGCCCGACGATCTGCTGGCGGACTTCAAGCAGATGGCGAGCACGGATGAAGGGGCCGCGGCATGAGCGACCCCGCCGTCGCCGTCCAGCGCCAGCAGGTCCGCCAGCAGGGCCTGATCGCGGGGCTGGTCACGCTGCCGTTCCGGCTGTTCGGCGTGCTGTGCGGCTCGCTGCTGCTGTGCATCGTGATCGAGTGCATCGGCATGCACTTCTTCTGGCCCGAGCAGGGCTGGCGCCATGCGCAGGGCATGCTGAACTACGAGCTGTCGCAGGTCTCGGAGCATTTCACGCGCAGCGTGCTGGTGCAGGAACCAGGGCGCAGTGCCCGGCAGCTCGTCGAGTGGGCCTACCAAGGGCTGTTCGTGAAGACGGGGCTGCTGGACTGGATACGCGATGCCGCCTCGCAATCCCGTGCCGGCGCCCGCAGCCAGGTGCAGGACTTCCGCTACTACCTCGGACAGGTCTACGTGCACGTGGAGAGCTACCTGATCGCCTCGGCCTACACCGTGCTGGTGTTCCTCGTGCGGCTGCTGGTGCTGGTCCTGATCCTGCCGCTGTTCGTGATGGCTGCTTTCGTCGGCCTGGTCGATGGGCTGGTGCGCAGGGACGTGCGCGGCTTCGGCGCCGGGCGCGAATCGGGCTTCGTCTATCACCGGGCCAGGGCGAGCCTGATGCCGCTGGCGGTGCTGCCCTGGGTCACGTACCTCGCGCTGCCGGTCAGCGTGCATCCGCTGCTGATCCTGCTGCCCAGCGCAGCGCTGCTGGGCGTTGCCGTGGCCATCTCCGCGGCCACCTTCAAGAAGTATCTGTAGGCGCATCGTCCCTTGCGCTGCCGGAAAGCGGTGGCGGGCCGGTTCCGATTGATTGCGGCGCCGGAAGACCGGGCGTTCGAGCATGAGCCATCCGCATCCCCGGAGAACGGCTCGATGGAAACCTCCCGCAGTCCTGCGCATGTCCGGCGCCACGCCATCGCCGCGCTATTGGCCGCGCTCCTGCTCGCCGCTGCGGGGCTTCAGCCGGCCGTCGCCGCCGATGCAGCCGACAACGCCGCAGAGCGCGAGATGCTCGCCGCGGTGACGCGCCAGCTCGAACTGTTGGACCGCCTCGCCGAGCGTGGAGCCACCGCTGCACCGCAGGAGCGCGCCCGCTACCACTTCGACTACGCCCGGCTGCGCGCCGACCTGCAGCGCATGCGCGCAGGCGTGCGGGACTACCTCGTTCCCCAGCGCGCCCAGCCGCGCGATCCCGTGCCGTTGGCCGGCGACTACACGCGCAGCGGCGCGGCCAGCGATAAGGAGGCGCCGTCGCCATGACGCCTTCCGCCGATCAGGTCGCCGCCTTCCAGGCCAACGGCGGGTTCGCGCCCGCGGCCGTCTCCACCGTCGTGCTCGGTTTCGTCTTCGCCGTTCTGCTGCTGTGGGGCGTGTGGGCGATGCGCACCGCCTATGTCGGCTGGGCCGAGCACCACCTGACCCAACGCCAGTTCCTCGGCGTCATCGTGCGCTTCGTCGCGATGTACCTGGTGCTGGGCTTCTTCCTCCTGTCCTGACCACCATGAAAGGGTGTATCGCCATGAACGCTTCGCTGATTCCTCGTCGTCCCGCTGCGCGCATCGCAGCCATGCTTACCCCGCTGGGCCTCGCTGCCACGCCGCTCGTCTCGCTGGCGGCCCTGCCCACTTTGGAAGACCCGTCGCGCGGCACCGGCAGCGGCATCATGCAGACGCTGCAGAACTACGGCTACGACATCGTGCTGCTGATCGCGCTGCTCGTGGTCGCCTCGATGTTCGTCGGCGTCTGCTACCACGCCTACACGCGCTATGCGGAAATCCACACCGGCCGCGCCACCTGGGGCCAGTTCGGCCTGACGGTGGCGGTGGGCGCGATCCTCCTGGTCGTCGGCGTCTGGCTGCTGACCAAGGCCACCGGCGTGCTGTAAGGGCCGGCAACCATGGCCGGCGCCCTGGAGAACCCGCCGCGCGACGGGCTCGTGACCTTTATGCCGCATCGCCTCAACCGCCATCCGGTGGTCGTGCGCGGGCTCACGGCCGACGAGCTGTGGGTCTGCGCCGGCCTGTCGGGCGCGGTCGGGTTCGTGGCCGGCGTGCCGCTGGCCTGGCTGACCCACAGCATTGCGATGGTGCCCACGCTGGTCGTCGCCGGCATCGGCATCGGCGTCTTCGTGGGCGGCGGTCTGTTGCGGCGGTGGAAGCGCGGCCGGCCTGACACCTGGCTGTACCGCCAGCTCCAGTGGCGGCTCGCGCTGCGCTATCCCGCGCTGGCGGCCCACGCGGGCGGCGGCCAGCTCATCACCCGCTCGGGCTGGTGGACCACGCGCCGCCAGCGGTCCGGCCTAGCCGCTCACCGAGGTGCAGCATGAGCCGCTTCAAGAACGAGGTCATGCACCTGCAGGCGCATGTGAAGACGCTGCGCCTGTTCGCCGCCGCGCTGTTCGTCGTGGCACTGTTGCTCGGGTTCGGATGGTGGAGCGCACCCAAGAGCCTGACCATCCACGTGCCGCCCGACCTGCGCTCGGGCAGCACGCGCAAGTGGTGGGACGTGCCGCCGGAGAGCGTCTACGCCTTCACCTTCTACATCTGGCAGCAGGCCCAACGCTGGCCGACCAACGGCGAGCAGGACTACCCGCGCAACCTGCATGGGCTGTCGGCCTACTTCACGCCGAGCTGCCGGGCCTTCCTGCAACAGGACTACGAGTTCCGGCGCAGCAACGGCGAGTTGCGCCAGCGCGTGCGCGGCATCTACGAGATTCCCGGCCGCGGCTACGGCGACGATCCCGCCGCGCGCGTGCGCGCCGTGTCGGCGAACGACTGGATCGTCACGCTGGACGTGAGCGCCGACGAGTACCTGGGCGCCGAGCAGGTCAAGCGCGCGCTCGTGCGCTATGCACTCAAGGTCGTGCGCATGGACATCGATCCCGAGCGCAATCCCTTCGGCCTGGTGCTGGACTGCTACGCACGTGCGCCCGAGCGCATCGAAACCTCGCCGCCCCCGGCACCAGCCGGCAAGCCCGCCAGCCCCGGCGCCAATCTGCAGGGAGACACCCCATGAAGCGCTGCTTCCTTCCGGCCCTGGCCGGCGTCCTGTTGTGCCTGGGTTTCGTGCCCGCGGGCCATGCCGCTGAAATCCTGCGTTGGGAGCGTCTGCCGCTGGCGGTGCCGCTGGTGGTCGGCCAAGAGCGCGTGGTCTTCATCGAGCGCAACGTGCGCATCGGCGTGCCGGCCGGCGCCGGCGAGCAGTTGCGCGTGCAGAGCGCCGGCGGGGCAATCTACCTGCGCGCCAGCGCGCCCATCCCGCCCACGCGGCTGCAACTGCAGGACGTGGAATCCGGCGCACTGATCCTGCTGGACATCGCCGCCGAGCCGGCCAAAGCAGGCCAGCCCGCGCTCGAACCCGTGCGCATCGTCGAGGGCGATGTGCCGGCCACCCGCTACAGCGAGCCGGCCAGCCCCTCGGCCACCGCGGACGACGATGCGCAGCGCCCGGCACCAGCCGCCCGCCGCGCAACGCCGGTGGCCGTGGTGCTGACGCGCTACGCAGCGCAGAACCTGTACGCGCCGCTGCGCACCGTGGAGCCCATGGCCGGCATCGGCCGCGTCAACCTGCGCCGCAACCTCGCGCTGGACACCTTGCTGCCCACGCTGCCGGTGCGCGCGCAGGCGCTGGCCGCGTGGCGGCTCGAAGACCAGTGGGTGACGGCCGTGAAGCTCACCAACACCTCCGGGCGCTGGCTCGACCTCGATCCGCGTGCGCTGCAGGGCGACTTCCTCGCCGCGACCTTTCAGCACCCGACCCTGGGGCCGTCCGGCCGCGCAGCCGACACCACCGTGGTCTATCTCGTCACCCGTGGCCACGGCCTGGCCGAGTCGCTGCTGCCCAAGGTGGCGCCGATCGACGCGACGGTGGACCTGCCGCCGGCGGCGGCGGCCGGCCAGGCCGAAGGAGGAGGAGCGCGCGATGAAAAGTAACCCCCTCCTGAAGTGGCTGCTGATCCCGATGGCGCTGGTGCTGGTGTTCGTCGGCATCAAGTTCTTCTCGGGCGAGCGTAGCGCCAGGCCGGCACCTCCCGGCAGCGCCAACCCGCTCACGCCCGAAGAGATGAAAGCGCTGGGCATCGAAGGCGACACGCCGCGCGATACCGTCGCCACGCTGGTGGCCCAGGTCAAGCAGTTGCGCAACGAGCTGCAGACGGCGCTCAACGACAACAAGAACCAGAAGACCGAGAACGAGCGCATGCGCGCGAGGGAAAGCGCGATCGACCAGCGCATCCAGTCCGCGCTCGACGGCGAGCGCGGCCGCCTGCAGCAGGACCGCGAGGAGTTGGCCGGCGACCGCCAGCAGACCCAGGGCCTGCTGCAAGACCTGCAGCGGCGCCTGGACGGTCTCTCCGGCAAGAGCGGCCAGGCCGAGCTGCCGGTGGGCCTCGGGCTGGAGGAAGGCGACGGCAAGAGCTTCGGCGGCAACCAGGGCGGCAGTGCGCGCAACACCAACGGCACGCGCTGGGTGGAGCCGGACGATGCGAAACCCTCGGCGAAGAACGGCAGCAGCGGCGGCTTGAACTTCCCGACCAGCTTCGGGCCGGCGCAGAAGACGCTTTCCGACACGGCCGGCGGCGTGGCAAGCACCGTCGCGGATGCGGGCAGCCGCGCCGTGGGCGCGTCGGCCAAGCCGGTCTACACGGTGCCGTCGAACTCGACGCTGATGGGCTCGATCGCGATGACGGCGCTGATCGGCCGCGTGCCGATCGACGGCACGGTCAACGACCCGTACCCCTTCAAGGTGCTGATCGGTCCCGACAACCTCACCGCCAACGGCATCGACATCCCCGACGTGGCCGGCGCGGTGGTCAGCGGCACGGCCTCGGGCGACTGGACGCTTTCCTGCGTGCGCGGGCAGATCCGTTCGGTCACGTTCGTCTTCAACGACGGCACGATCCGCACCGTGCCGGAGGACGGCAATCGGAGTCGGAGCAGCGGCAGTCAGGGCAACAGCGCGAACAGCACGACGCAGGGCGGCCTGGGCTGGATCAGCGACCCCTACGGCATCCCGTGTGTCTCGGGCGAGCGGCGCAGCAACGCGCAGCAGTACCTCGGTTCACAGGCGCTGATCACCGCGGCCGGCGCCGGTGCGGCCTCGCTGATCAAGTCCGACAACGGCAGCGTGGCGGTGGTCGCCAACAGCAACGGCTCGCTCGGCACCGTCGGCATCAGCGGCAACGAGGCGATGGGCCGCATCCTGGCCGGCGGCGTGCGTGATATGGCCGATTGGGTCAACAAGCTCTACGGGCAGGCCTTCGCCGCGGTCTACGTGCGGCCCGGCGCCAAGGTCGCCGTGCATCTGGAGCAGCCGCTCAACATCGACTACGACGCCAAGGGGCGCCGGGTCAATCACCGCATCGGAGGCGCCCATGCGTCGGATTTGGATTGAATCGGCCGCAGCCCTGTGCGCGGTCATGGTGCTGGGCGGCTGCGCGACCAGCAAGGACGAGCTGCTGCCGCATGGCGATCACACCATGCTCGACGTCTGGAACCAGGAGACGGGTGGCAGCGCCGGTGGCGGACAAGCTGCCCGGCAACTGCTCGATGCGCGTCAGGGCCTGCGCCGGCCGCTGACCGAGGCCGACGTACAGGCGGCGCCCGCCGCCGCTGCCGCCTACTCGCGCACCGCGGCCAACGAGATTTACCGTCAGTTCCGGCGCCTGCCGAACCCGGACCTGGTGATGTACGTGTTCCCGCACCTGATTGGCACCGACCCGGCGCCCGTGCCCGGCTACACCACCGTGTTCCCGCTCTACCAGCGCGTGCAGTACGCGATGCCTGGCGAGCGCCTGGAGGACTATTGATGGCCTGGTCGTTGCCCTGGGCACGCAAGGCCGTCACGCCTGCCGGCCCCGACCTGGATGCCGATGACGCCTGGTCGCAGCATGTATCGACGCTGGCCGCGCACGGCATTCCCGAGCCCGGCAGCACGGTGGGCGGTCAGCCGCGCCGGCCGGCCACCGAGGCGGACTTGCAGGCCCTCTACGGCGTGGCACCGTCCTTCGCCGACCTGCTCCCCTGGGTGGAGTACCTGCCCGACTCCAAGAGCGTGCTGTTGGAAGACGGCCAGTCGGTGGCGGCCTTCTTCGAGCTGACGCCGGTCGGCACCGAGGGCCGCGAGATGGCCTGGCTGTGGCAGGCGCGCGATGCGTTGGAGAACGCGCTGCAGGACTCTTTCGACGAACTCGACGAGAACCCCTGGGTGGTGCAGCTCTACGCCCAGGACGAAGCAACCTGGGACAACTACCTGCGCGGGCTCACGAACTACGTGCGGCCGCGCGCCCAGGGCAGCGCCTTCACCGAGTTCTACGTGAGGTTCTTCGCGCACCACCTGCGCGCGATCGCCAAGCCTGGCGGCCTGTTCGAGGATACGACGGTCACGCGACTGCCGTGGCGCGGCCAGGTGCGGCGCGTGCGCATGGTGGTCTACCGGCGCGCGAATGCGTCTGGCGCATCCCGGCGCGGCCAGTCGCCCGAGCAGGCGCTGACGACGATCTGCGACCGGCTCGCAGGTGGCCTCGCCAACGCGGGCGTGAAGGCCCGGCGCATGGAGGCGAGTGACATCCACGACTGGCTGCTGCGCTGGTTCAACCCGCACCCTACGATGCTTGGCCCCGGCGCCGACGACCGTGAACGGTTCTACGCGCTGACCCGCTACCCCGAGGAAGCCGAGCAAGGCGAGATCGAACTGGCCAGCGGCGACTTCGCGCAGCGCCTGTTCTTCGGCCAGCCGCGCTCGGACGTGGCGAACGGCACCTGGGTGTTCGACGGCATGCCGCACCGGGTCATCGTGATGGATCGCCTGCGCATGCCGCCCGCCACGGGCCACGTCACCGGCGAGACGCGCAAGGGCGGCGATGCGGTCAACGCGCTGTTCGACCAGATGCCCGAGGACACGGTGATGTGCCTGACGGTCGTCGCGACGCCGCAGGACGTGCTCGAAGCGCACCTGAACCACCTGAGCAAGAAGTCGGTCGGCGAGACGCTGGCCTCGGAGCAGACGCGCCGCGACGTGCAGGAAGCGCGCGGCCTGATCGGCAGCGCGCACAAGCTCTACCGCGGCGCGCTGGCTTTCTACCTGCGCGGGCGCGACCTTGCGCAGCTCGACGCTCGTGTCCTGCAACTGGTCAACGTCATGCTCAATGCCGGCCTGCAGCCGGTGCGCGAGGAAGACGAAGTGGCGCCGCTCAACAGCTACCTGCGCTGGCTGCCGTGTGTGTTCGACCCGGCCGCCGACAAGCGCCAGTGGTACACGCAACTGATGTTCGCGCAGCACGCGGCGAACCTCGCGCCGGTGTGGGGCCGCAGCCAGGGAACCGGCAATCCCGGCATCACGTTCTTCAACCGCGGCGGCGGACCGATCACCTTTGACCCACTGAACCGGCTCGACCGGCAGATGAACGCGCATCTTTTCCTGTTCGGCCCCACCGGCTCGGGCAAGAGCGCCACGCTCAACAACATCCTGAACCAGGTGACGGCGATCTACCGGCCGCGGCTGTTCATCGTTGAGGCTGGCAACAGCTTCGGCTTGTTCGGCGACTTCGCGGCGCGGCTGGGCATGAAGGTGCATCGCGTCAAGCTCTCCCCCGGCGCCGGGGTGAGCCTCGCTCCGTTCGCCGACGCCCACCGGCTGGTCGAAACGCCCAGCCAGGTGCAGACGCTGGATGCCGACGCCCTGGACGAGGACCGCGACGAGGCGGCACAGGCAGCGGATGCCGACGAGCAGCGTGACGTGCTGGGCGAACTGGAAATCACCGCGCGGCTGATGATCACCGGCGGCGAGGACAAGGAAGAGGCGCGCATGACGCGCGCCGACCGCAGCCTGATCCGCCAGTGCATCCTCGATGCGGCTCAGCGTTGCGTGGCCGACCAGCGCACCGTCCTCACGCGCGACGTGCGCGATGCGCTGCGCGAGCGCGCCCGCGATACGGCATTGCCCGAGGTGCGGCGCGCGCGGCTGCTGGAAATGGCCGACGCGATGGATATGTTTTGCCAGGGCGTGGACGGCGAGATGTTCGACCGGCTCGGCACGCCCTGGCCCGAGGCCGACATCACCATCGTCGATCTGGCGACCTTCGCACGCGAGGGCTACAACGCGCAGCTTTCCATCGCCTACATCAGCCTCATCAACACGGTCAACAACATCGCCGAGCGCGACCAGTTCCTCGGCCGCCCGATCATCAACGTGACGGATGAGGGGCACATCATCACCAAGAACCCGCTGCTTGCGCCCTACGTCGTCAAGATCACCAAGATGTGGCGCAAGCTCGGTGCCTGGTACTGGCTGGCGACGCAGAACATCGACGACCTGCCCAAGGCCGCCGAGCCCATGCTGAACATGATCGAGTGGTGGATCTGCCTCTCGATGCCGCCCGACGAGGTGGAGAAGATCGCGCGCTTCCGCGAACTGAACGCGGCGCAGAAGGCACTGATGCTGTCGGCCCGCAAGGAGGCCGGCAAGTTCAGCGAGGGCGTGATCCTTTCCAAGAGCATGGAGGTGCTGTTCCGTGCGGTGCCGCCCAGCCTGTACCTGGCGCTGGCTCAGACCGAGCCGGAGGAGAAGGCCGAGCGTTTCCAGTTGATGCAGCAGTACGGCATCGGCGAACTGGACGCCGCTTTCAAGATCGCCGAGAAGATCGACCGCGCCCGCAGCATCGAACCGCTGGCGCTCGATGCGCTGGCGTGACGGGAGTCCACGATGCGCATCCCTCGCTTCGCGCCGTCCCGCACCGTCCTTGTCGCCGCGCTGCTGGTGGCCGCGGCCCTGACCACGGCCGCGTGGTTCGGCCTGCGGCCGCCGTCGCCGCCCGCCGAACCCGATTCTCCTTCGGCAGAAGCAACGCCTGCGCCGGCAACGGCACCAGCCGGCCCGCCCTGGCGCTATGGCCGCGCCGATGCGCGCTTCACGGTGGTCGAGTACGCCGACCTCGAATGCCCGTTCTGTCGCGCGTACTTCGCGGTGCTCAAGCGCTGGATCGATGCGCACCCGGACGTGAGCTGGCAATGGCATCACCTGCCGTTGCCGTTGCACGAGCCGGCGGCTTCCGCCGGTGCGCGCCTGGTGGAGTGCGTCGGCGAGGCCGGCGGCCAGGCCGCGTTCTGGCAGGCCGCCGAGTGGGTCTACACGCACACCCGGGGCGACGGTCAGGGCCTGCCCGAGGGCTTGCGCTATCCCGACCTCACGCCGGCCGCGCAGCACTGCCTCGACAGCGACCGCCCCGATGCGCTGATCCGCGCACAGTCGGCGAGCGCGGCGCAGGAGGGCATCAAGGTCACGCCCACGCTGCGCCTGCAGGATCGCCAGTCCGGCAAGACGCTGCTGCTGCACGGCCCGGTCGAAGGCGATGCCTTGCTGTCCGCGATCGACCTGCTGGCGGCCAGTGCAGCGGCCGAGCCCGCATCGAAGGAAATGCCTGCCGAGTCTCTCGGCGACATGCCCAGGTAGCCACGATCTTCAAGGCTACGACGCGGCCTGGCCGCGCTGATCGACCCCGTTCGCTGCGCATCCCTGGACGCGAACAGCCACTGCGCCTGCGGTGGCGGATGCCCGCTCTTCTACCGCTCGTTCTTCATCGTCCCCCGGAGGGTTTGTCCCTCCCGGGACAGGCGTCCTCCGACTTCATCCCGTGGAGGTTCGCCATGTCCTATGTCGTCGCCGACTCGCGTCCCGAGTCGCTCAGCCTGATCGCCGCCCAGCACGAAGACTGGATCATCCGCCAAGCCATCACCTTGCTGGAGCAACGCATCTTCAAGGCCGGCCCGATGCTGAACAGTCCCGCCGCCGTGCGCGACTACCTGCATCTGAAGCTGGTCGCGGAGCCCAACGAGGTCTTCGCCGTCGTGTTCCTCAACTCTCAGCACCAAGTCCTCGCTTACGAGCCTATGTTCAAGGGGACGGTCGATCAAACCTCGGTATACCCGCGGGTGCTGGTGCAGCGCGCCCTGGCCCTCAACGCCTCGGCGGTCATCCTGGCCCACCAGCACCCATCCGGCATGACCGTGCCTTCGGCCGCCGATCAGGCGCTGACCGACCGGCTCAAAGCCGCCCTGGCGATGGTTGATGTCCGGGTGGTGGATCACTTCATCGTCGGCAAGGGCACGCCGTACTCGTTCGCCGAATCCGGCCTGCTGTAGCGCCGCTGACGGCCTGGTCCCCGCGGGAGCCTCGGTTCCCGCTTTTCTTTCGCCGGTCTGCCCAAAGCGGAGCGCGCGCGGTGCGCATTCCTTGTCGCGGGTGGACTGCCTTCGGCGTTCGACTAGAGCCTTGCTCTCATTCCCAGGACGCCCGCCATGACGGCTCCCTTCTTGAAACCCATCCCGCGGCTGCGGGCCACGCGCGTCGCCTGCGCGGGAGGGCTGCTGCTGTGCCTCCTCGGCCAGGACGCATCCGCAGCCGACGTGCTGGTCGTGACCGACAGCCGCCATCCCGTGCAGTCCGCATCCGGCGCGCGCGTGATCGAGCTGGACCTGCCCGAGCGCATCGAGGCCGAGCTGACCACGGGCCTGCCTGCCGATCCGGGCCGCGCGGCCGCGCTCGTGCAACAACGCCTGCGCGATGGCGGCCAGGCACTGCAGCGCCGTATCGGCAGCGCCTATCAGGGCGTCGCCGATGCCTGGGGCTTGGGGCTGGCGAAGGTGCCCGCCGTGGTAGTCGATCGCCGCTACGTGGTCTACGGCGAGCCCGATGTCGCGCGCGCCGTGGCACGCATCGAATCCCACCGGAGGGCACAGCCATGAACCGCCTGCTGTCGGCGTCGTCGCGCCGGGCTCGCCTTGCCATCGCCTCGGTGCTGCTCGGCGGCGCCGCTTCGACGTTCGCGCTGAACACGGCCACCATCGTGTCCTCGGCCCTGTCGCCCGACTGCCTGGAATACCGCGTCGTCGGCATCTGCTACTGGCTGTTCTGCACCTGGACGGGTTGCACGGTGCGCACCTCGGTGAAGGTGCGCCACTACGTGCCCGACGCCGTGGTATCGAGCTACAGCAACACCGGCGAGAACCCGTGGATCGAGGTGCGCGCCATGAGCATGCCCAACCCCACGGCGCAGGCCGGCGGCGACGGGACGACGAACCACGACAACGAGAACAACCTGGCGAAGTTCAAGAACGCCGACGTGATCGGGCATCCCGGTGGTTCGGTGTTCAGCCAGTTCGCCAGCGCCTCCGGCTACGCCTGCCAAGGCGCAGGCACGGCCTTCATGCCGTACCTGCTGAGCACGCTCGACACGCTGGCCTGGCGCTACAACGTGCCGGAGATGGTGTACCCCGAGGCGCTGATCCCCGGCATGCGCGAGATCGGCGGCCGCACGACGCTCAACCTGTGGGGCAACGTCTATCCGCGCGGCGGCTTCCTACACCAGACCGACGACTACAAGAGCGGCGCCGTCGTCGCGCAGCGCGCGGGCGATGTCGTCACGCGGCGCATGCAGCCGCACGTCTACCAGCCGCTGCTCGCGAGTTCGAGTGACGGCTACTGGCCGGCCGGCGCCCTGGTGGAGAGCGATGCCTCCACCGGCAAGTGGCAGGAGCTGACGCCGACTCTCTCCAGCTCCTGCGCGGTGTTCCCGCACTCCAACGCGCGCGTGCAGGCCCAGCAAGGCGACTACGCCTGGGCGCTGTGGCGGCCCTATGCCTGCTGCCAGCGCCGCGGCCAGGTCTTCCTCGGCAGCGTCGATTTCAACTGAGGTGCGCCCCATGAAAACGTCTATCTCCCGTCTCGCGCAACGCGCCAAGCCCTACACGCTCAGCATCGCGCTCGCCTGCGTCGTCACCGCCGCGGCCGGCGTCACGTGGGCGCAGACCCGCATCAACCCGACCGGCGTCGGCGTGAGCGGCAGCGTCATCGGCGACGACGTGCTCTACAGCATCGGCGGCGGCCGGGCCGTGTCCATGGGCGGGGCCGGAAACATGCAGAGCATCGGCGTGGGCATCGGCTGGAACAGCAACCTCATCTGCGGCGACATGAGCATCACGACGACGCTGCAGAACCAGTTGAACGGCATCACCAACGGCTTCCAGCAGATCATGAGCAACGTGATCCAGAGCGCGACCAGCGCCGTGGCGTCGCTGCCGGCCCTGATCATCCAGCGCGCCGATCCGGGCCTCTACAACCTGCTGACCAACGGCGTGCTGCAAGCGCGGCTCGACTTCGACCGCAGCAAGTTGACGTGCAAGGCGATGGCCAATCGGATGGCGGACATGGCCGGCGGCCAGGCGGGCTGGGACCAGCTCGCCGAAGGCTTCGCGCTGCGCGATGCGGTGAGCAGCACCGATGCGGTGTCAGCCGTGGAGCAGGCCGAATCGAACAAGGGCAACAACGGCGTGCCCTGGGTCGGCGGCAGCAACGCGGGCGGTTCGGGACAGGGCTCGATCAAGGTGGTCGGCGACGTGACCCGCGCCGGCTACAACCTGCTCAACAGCCGCGGCGTCACGGACACCTCGTCGATTCCGCGTGCGTCCTGCGGCAACCGGCTGACCTGCCAAACCTGGTCCTCGCCGCAGGCCGCTGCTGACTTCGCGACCCGCGTGCTGGGCGAGCGCGAGCAACGCACTTGCGAGACCTGCACCAAGACGCAGACGATGCCCGGCGTCGGCCTGACGCCGGTGATCCAGGAAGAGTACGAGACCAAGCTGCAGGCGCTGCAAGGCCTGGTGACGGGCTCGACGCCGATGACGGTGGCGAACCTCGAAACCGCCGGCAGCAATTCGCTGCCGATCACCCGTGGCGTGATCGAGGCGCTGCGCGACGAGCCCGACCAAGACCTGCTGGGCAAGCGCCTGGCGTCCGAGGCTGCGCTGTCGAGCGTGCTGGAGAAGGCCCTGCTGTTGCAGCGCACGCTGCTGACCGGCAAGAAGGAGCCAAACGTCGCTGCCAACGAACTGGCCGTGAAGGCGGTCGATCAGGAGAACAACGCGCTGGAGCAGGAGATCAACAACCTCAAGACCGAGCTGGAGCTGCGGCGCACGCTGGCCGGCAATTCGGCGATGGCGATCGTGCAGCGCCACGGCACCCGCGCCGCTGGCTCGCGCGGCATCTTCGAGGGCGACACGACGCGCGACCGGCTCAAGGAAGTGCAGAAGCCGCGGAGCGGGCCATGACCAGCCGGACCTGGCTGCGGCCGGCATGGCTGCTCGGCCGCCGCGTCGGCATCGTGCTGCTGTGGGTGCTGCTGGTGGCGGGCATCGCGGTCGGCGTGAACGTCGTCGGCTTGCATGTCGTCGGCAGCATCGACGGCTGGGAGCGGTGGTTGCGCGAGCACTCGGGCCACTTCCTTGTCTGGCGGCTACTGCTCTACGCGGCGACGGCCTACGGCTGGTGGTGGATGCGTCGGCGCCTGCGCGAACGCGAGCCGTCGGCCGAGACCCATCAGCGCCTGCTGCGCGCCGAGATCGCGGCCGTCGCCACCCTCGTGCTGCTCGAAGGCAGCCAGCTACTGCGCAATGGCTGAGCCCCGGAGAACGCCATGACGCTCAACACAACGGACTACCTGGAGTATTACCTGACCCTGGTCGGGTGGATCGTCAGCAACGGCATCTGGAACATCCTCGTGGCCAGCGGCGTGTTCGCGCTGCCCTTCGTGGTCATGGTGGTTCAGGAATGGCTGCGCGCGCGGGCCGAAGGCGCGGACGAGGGCAACAAGGGGGTGCTGTCCTCGATGCGCATCGAGAATCGCGTGTGGGTGGCGATCGTCGTCATCCTGTTCGCCGGCATCCCCTTCATTCCGGTCGACCTCAGTACCATCAAGTTCGACACGACGCGCTCCGCGCAATGCCAGGTCAGCGTCCCGCAGCCCACCGACACGGGCTGGTCGAACGCCTACACCACGCTCAACAACCAGAGCGCGCTGGTGCCGGTGTGGTGGTTCTTCATGCACGCCATCTCGAAGGCGGTGACGGGCGGCGCGGTGGCGGCGATCCCCTGCGGGACGGATCTGCGTCAGATGCGCATGGACGTGGATGCCACGCGCATCGATGACCCGGTTCTGGCCCAGGAGGTCGGCGACTTCGTGCATGACTGCTACGGCCCCTCGCGCGCCAAGCTGTTCATGTCCCGGCCCACGCTCTCCGACGAGCAGATGAATGACGTGACCTGGATCGGTTCGAGCTACTTCCTGAACAACGCGGGCTTCTACGACACCTACCACTCGAACACGCCACGCACGGCCTGGCCCTACGACGCGACGCGCGATGCGGGGCTGGCCCAGGTGGACAGCGGCGGGGGCTACCCCACGTGCCGGCAGTGGTGGTCGGACGGTGGCAGCGGCCTGCGCGCGCGCCTGCTGGCCCAGGTCGATCCCGATCTGCTGACGCGCATCGGCCGCTGGGCGGGCTTCCTGTCGCAGGCCGAGGTGAACGACTCGGTGATCCGCGCCGTGGTCTCGCCGCGGCAGCAGAAGATGAACCAGGGCTCGGTCTACACCGACTACGGCGGGCAGATCGAAAAGACGCTGCCCAACGTCGTGACGCGCGGCGCCGGCGACCTGGGGCTGACCATGGGCTCGCTGGGCTTCTTCCCGGCGATGGACGTGGTGCGCCAGGCGTTGCCGATGGTGCTGTCGCTGCTCAAGATGGCGCTGGTGATCTGCATCCCGCTGGTGCTGGTCTTCGGCACCTACGAGCTGAAGGCGCTGGTTGCGGTGAGCTGCGTGCAGTTCGCGCTGTTCTTCGTGGACTTCTGGTTCCAGCTCGCGCGCTGGCTGGACAGCACGATCCTCGACGCGCTCTACGGCTGGGGGTTCGGCGCGAACCGGCCGCACAGCAACTTCGATCCGCTGATTGGCCTGAACAACGCCTTCGGCGACATGCTGCTGAACTTCGTCATGGCGACGATGTTCATCGTGCTGCCTACCTTCTGGGTGGCTGCGCTGGGCTGGGTGGGCGTGCGCGCGGGAACGGCAATTCAAGGGCTGGCGGCAGGAACCAGGGATGCTCAAGCCGCTGGCGGCAGGGGTGCGGGTGTCGCTATGAAAGCAGCGAAGTAACGCCTCTAGGCTTGCTCGTCTTCTGGATCGTGGGGGTCGATTCGGTAATCGTCATGGGTGTAGAGGCCGTACCCGGCAGGGCCGTATCGCCATTCCGGCTTGTGTTCCTCGTCGTGGCTCCCATCGTCGTTGCGGACCACCCAGGCACCGACCAGCGCGAACGCAAGCAACAACGCCAGCCAGAACGCGGTGTAGAGCAGGACACCGATCGCAGCGAGCTTGACGACCAGCAGCGCGGCCTTGGCAATGCCAGGCGTCCATCCCCGCGCGAGCAGCCAGCCCTGCGCCCGCCGATCCAGACGCGCGCAGCTTCGCCATGTCCGGCCCATCGTTCGGCCGAGGCGTTCTGCGAAAGTGGTCTGTGCGGCGGTCTTCATGGTGGCTACCTCATGTTCATCCTGTCGTGTGGCTGTGATCCCTGTCCATATCGCGATTGAACCCTGTGCAGTTCTTCAACCGCGGCCTAGCCTTTGTTCGTTGCGCGCCAGTCGGCCTTGCTTGCGGCCACCAGCGCCACCCAATCGTCCGGCGGGTTGCCGCGGCCCAACATCTTCTCGAACACCGCGTAGGGGTCGGACTTGCTGCCCGCCGACCGCAAGGTCTGCTCGTCGTTGACCCAGGCGAACACGATCGCCTTGGCCTTGGAGTCGTAGCGGAAGAACAGCCGGAACCGCCGCCCGATCTTCGCGCGCCGCCAGTGCCGGTAGGCCGGCCCCAAGGTGTTGCCCTGGCGGAATTCGTCGCGCGCGGGATCGCTCGGCACGACATCCATGATCAACTGGCTCAACGCCCGGAACAGCTTGACGTTGGCGTTGCTCTCGAACCCCTGCGGGTCGTTCTGTTCGGCCCGTTCCGTGGCCGCGTGCAGCTTGCGCAACTGCTCGATCACGCCCTCGTGGAACAGGAGCGTCCAACCGTGCCGCTGCATCAGAGCGCCACTTCGCCTTCGATGTCTTCATCGAGGTTCACCGCGTGGCGCGCGTTGGCCAGCATGGCCCGCGCCAGATCGTCCGGCAGGGACTGGACGTGCCGCCCGGCCCGGATGTCCGCTTCCAGCAGCCCCAGGAAGGCGCCGATCGCCGGGTCTTCATGGTCGGCGTCGGCGCGGGTCACGACGACTTCGCCGCCGCGCAGGTCGAACGCCACCTTGCCGCCGGTGTCCACGCCCAGCGCTTGCCGGATGGACTTGGGCAGCGTGATCTGACCCTTGGAGGTCAGCGTCGCGACTTCGTGGATCTCGGGCATGGCGGCACTCCTGATGGCAATGCCTGGATAGTAAGGAAATTTCCTTACCTTGTCAATCTGGGTGCGCATGGTGCTCCCTCCGGTCGATGAAACGGCTCCATCGTAGGGGCGGCACAGCCAGCCTTCCCGCATCAATCCGACTTGGGCCAAACCCGCATTGATTGTGGTTCGGCAGGCGTCGTTGCCCTATATCCAAAGGTTTCCGTAAAGGCCAAAGGGCTGGGGAAGGGGCAAGGGAATGGGGCCAAGGGGAAAGGCCCTACCCGAAAAGGCCAAAAGGCTCTCCCGACCGGCCCGCCGTCCGGGGTTCGCCATGCTTTCGCTGTTCCAACGCAAACGGGTGCCGCCCGCCGCCAGTGCGCCAACGCCCAAACCTTCCGCCGAGCCCGGCAAAGGGCTGATGCGGCCGGAGCCGGCCGCATCGCTGCTGACGACACCCCGCCGGCAGAAGCTGCTGGAACACATCTGGCAGCGCACCTCGCTGTCGCGCCGGCAGTTCGCCACGCTGTACCTCGCCCCGCTGGAACGCTACGCCGAGCTGGTCCAGCAATTCCCCGCGTCGGAGGCCCATCACCACGCCTATCCGGGCGGCATGCTGGACCACGGCCTGGAGATCGTCGCCTACGCGCTCAAACTGCGGCAGTCGCATCTGCTGCCCGCCGGCGCCACGCCAGAGGCGCAAGCCGCCCAGGCCGAGGCCTGGACGGCCGGCACCGCCTACGCAGCGCTGCTGCACGACATCGGCAAGATCGCGGTCGACCTGCACGTCGAGTACGCAGACGGCACGGTCTGGCACCCCTGGCACGGCCCGCTGCGGCGACCGTACCGTTTCCGCTACCGCAGGGAGCGCGAGTACCGGCTGCACAGCGCCGCCACCGGGCTGCTCTACGCCCGGCTGCTTGATCCGGGCATCTTCGACTGGCTCGCCGGCTATCCCGACCTCTGGGCCGCGCTGCTGTACGTCCTGGCCGGCCAGTACGAGCACGCCGGCATGCTCGGCGAACTGGTTGTGCAGGCGGACCAGGCATCGGTTGCCCAGGAACTTGGCGGCGATCCGAGCAAGGCCCTGGCAGCACCCCGGCACGCACTGCAGCGCAAGCTGCTCGATGGCCTGCGCTACCTCCTGAAGGAAGAGTTCAAGCTGAACCAGCCCCAGGCTTCGGATGGCTGGCTGACCCAGGACGCGCTCTGGCTGGTGAGCAAGACCGTCTCGGACAAGCTGCGCGCGCATCTGCTGTCGCAGGGCATCGACGGCATCCCGGCCAGCAACACGGCGGTGTTCAACGTGCTGCAGGATCACGGCATCGCCTTGGCCACACCGGACGGCAAGGCGATCTGGAAGGCCACCGTCACCAGCGATGCCGGCTGGTCGCACAGCTTCACCTTCCTGAAGCTGTCTCCGGCCATGGTCTGGGATGCGGCCGACCGGCCGGCACCGTTCGCGGGTCGCGTGCAGGCCGACGAGGAACAAGGGGCGCCGACGCCACAGGCACCAGCACCCGGAGCACCGGGCTTGGAAAGCGCCGATACCGCGCCGCCGAGCATCACGCTGACCGTCCCTGTGCCCACCGACAACGGCATGGCTGCGCTGCTCGATCTGCTGAGTGACACGGCCCCACCCGTAGCGCCGGAGACCCCGAGCGACCCCGTTGCCGAGCCCGAGCCGGCCTCGCCACCGGCGCCTACGGTACTGCCGCAGATAAGCCCCGCGCCATCTCAGGATCGGCCGGAGCCTTCCGGCGAGCATTTCATCGCCTGGCTGCGTCAGGGCATCCAGATGCACAAGCTCATCATCAACGACGCCAAAGCCTTGGTGCACAGCGTCGCCGGAACGGCCTACCTGGTGAGCCCCGGCGTCTTCCAGCGCTATGCGCAGGAACATCTGCAAATTGCCGCACTGGCGAAACCGGAGAACCTGGAGGGATGGCAGTGGATGCAGAAGCGTTTCGAGAAACTGGGCTTGCACCGCAAGCAAGCCAGCGGGCTGAATATCTGGACCTGCGAAGTCACGGGGCCGCGCAAATCCAGGCGACTGCACGGCTACCTGCTGAGCGCTCCCGAAGCGCTGTTCCAGGAAATGCCTCCGGACAATCCATACCTGCGCCTCCTCACCGAGGTCGTAAAGCGCGAAAATTCAGCCGGTAATAAAAACGACAACGAACAGGGGTAGAAAAGGGGCCACGGCGCGGGCCGGCTTCAGTCCGCGGACTTGGGCGGCGCCGTCTCTGCCAGCTTGGCTTCAGTCAGCGCCATCAAGTGAGCAGAACTGCATTTCAGCGCACGGGCGATTTTGAGAATGAGGGGGAGCGTGGGGACATGCTCGCCACGCTCGATCTTTCCCATGTGCGAACGCTCGATTCCTGACAGATGAGCCAGCGTTTCCTGGGCGATGCCTTGACTGGTTCTTTCTTCGCGCACGGAGGCCCCAAACGCGATGGCTGGTTCCGCTTCGTAGGTTGTTGTGCCGGTGGGCCGGCCTCTTTGAATCGAACGCTTTTGCATTGCCAAAAGCG
>Ga0066256_1001344_pt1 | contig 35138 bp, 28 predicted proteins | sample ThiBio_1000_biof_FD_87107 | JGI IMG/M metagenome (GOLD analysis project Ga0066256, IMG submission 87107) | Wastewater bioreactor microbial communities from Cape Town, South Africa - Thiocy_expt_1000_biof (version 2) | ecosystem: Engineered > Bioreactor > Thiocyanate-remediating >... | reverse complement strand
ACTCGGAGGAAGGTGGGGATGACGTCAAATCATCATGCCCCTTATGTCTTGGGCTTCACGCATGCTACAATGGCCGGTACAAAGGGCTGCAATACCGTAAGGTGGAGCGAATCCCAAAAAGCCGGTCTCAGTTCGGATTGAGGTCTGCAACTCGACCTCATGAAGTCGGAGTCGCTAGTAATCGCAGATCAGCAACGCTGCGGTGAATACGTTCCCGGGCCTTGTACACACCGCCCGTCAAGTCATGAAAGTCGGTAACACCCGAAGCCAGTGGCCCAACCGCAAGGAGGGAGCTGTCGAAGGTGGGATCGGTGATTAGGACTAAGTCGTAACAAGGTAGCCGTACCGGAAGGTGCGGCTGGATCACCTCCTTTCTAAGGAGCACTCGAGGACAGCGTCTGTATACAGCGCTTATCAGCCTCGTAGCCATTTCGGAGGCACACGTTCTCCGGTGGCGCTCATGGGTGGAACATTGACATTGTGACCAGGCGAGAATCGCGCCTCTCAGTACGCTCCCTCGGGAGTAGGAACGGATGCTCGAATCGGATCTGGTCTTCTGCACGCTGTTGGGTCCTGAGGGACCGGGCCGGTACGCAAGTACCGACCGAACCTCTGGACCTTGTTGTGAACCGGCCATGCCGGGGAGCACGGGGTACCGCCCGTATTTTGAGAACTACACAGTGGACGCGAGCATCTTAGATTCGACCGAAAGGTCGGATCACATAAACGATGACTCCTGATTTATTTCAGGAAATCATTGGTCTATCTCGAGCTCTTCGGAGCTCGCGATCGATTCAAACTCATGTGATATCAATTTTCTAAGAGCAGACGGTGGATGCCTTGGCATCTGGAGCCGAAGAAGGACGTATAAATCTGCGATAAGCCTCGGGGAGCTGATAATAGAGCTTTGATCCGAGGATTTCCGAATGGGGAAACCCCGCCAGGCGTTGCAAGACGACCTGGTGACTCCCGCCTGAATATATAGGGCGGGTAGAGGGAACGTGGGGAAGTGAAACATCTCAGTACCCACAGGAAGAGAAAACAACCGTGATTCCGTTAGTAGTGGCGAGCGAAACCGGAAGAGGCCAAACCGATCATGTGTGATAGCCGGCAGGCGTTGCATGGTCGGGGTTGTGGGACCTTCACGTACTTCTGCCGAAGTACACGTTGACATGCGCGATATAGGTGAACGGCATTGAAAGGCCGACCACAGAGGGTGCCAGTCCCGTAACCGAAATGTCGCGCAGCGGCGGAAGGGATCCCAAGTAGCACGGGGCCCGAGAAATCCCGTGTGAATCTGCCAGGACCACCTGGTAAGCCTAAATACTCCCAGATGACCGATAGCGGACAAGTACCGTGAGGGAAAGGTGAAAAGTACCCCGGGAGGGGAGTGAAATAGTACCTGAAACCGTCTGCTTACAAACCGTTCGAGCCTCCCTAGCAGGGGTGAGAGCGTGCCTTTTGAAGAATGAGCCTGCGAGTTAGCGATCAGTGGCGAGGTTAACCCGAGAGGGGTAGCCGTAGCGAAAGCGAGTCTTAATAGGGCGATTTAGTCGCTGGTCCTAGACCCGAAGCGAAGTGATCTATCCATGGCCAGGTTGAAGCGACGGTAAGACGTCGTGGAGGACCGAACCCACTTCAGTTGAAAATGGAGGGGATGAGCTGTGGATAGGGGTGAAAGGCCAATCAAACTTCGTGATAGCTGGTTCTCTCCGAAATGCATTTAGGTGCAGCGTTGCGTGTTTCTTGCCGGAGGTAGAGCTACTGGATAGCTGATGGGCCCCAAAAGGTTACTGACGTTAGCCAAACTCCGAATGCCGGTAAGTGAGAGCGCAGCAGTGAGACGGTGGGGGATAAGCTTCATCGTCGAGAGGGAAACAACCCAGACTACCAACTAAGGTCCCCAAGCGTGTGCTAAGTGGGAAAGGATGTGGAGTTGCACAGACAACCAGGAGGTTGGCTTAGAAGCAGCCACCCTTGAAAGAGTGCGTAATAGCTCACTGGTCAAGTGATTCCGCGCCGACAATGTAACGGGGCTCAAGCACACCACCGAAGTTGTAGATTTCATGTATTAGCCCGGCTTAGGCCCAGGCGCATGGAGTGGTAGGAGAGCGTCGTGTGGCGAGTGAAGCGGCGGTGTAAACCAGCCGTGGACGCCACACGAGTGAGAATGCAGGCATGAGTAGCGAAAGACGGGTGAGAAACCCGTCCTCCGAAAGACCAAGGGTTCCAGGGCCAGGCTAATCCGCCCTGGGTAAGTCGGGACCTAAGGCGAGGCCGACAGGCGTAGTCGATGGACAACGGGTTGATATTCCCGTACTGACGAAGAACCGCCCAAGTCAATCCAGTAATGCTAAGTGTCTGAATCCCTTTGACGGATCCCTTCGGGGTGAAGCGTTGGGCCTAGCACACGACCCTATGCTGGTGCGGCTAGCGTATTAACAGGTGTGACGCAGGAAGGTAGCTGAGCCGGGCGATGGTTGACCCGGTCTAAGGATGTAGGGCGAACGATAGGCAAATCCGTCGTTCACATAGCCTGAGACCCGATGGGTAGTCCTCACGGACGAAATCAGTGATCCTATGCTGCCGAGAAAAGCATCGACGCGAGGTTCCAGTCACCCGTACCCCAAACCGACTCAGGTGGTCAGGTAGAGAATACCAAGGAGATCGAGAGAATCGTGGTTAAGGAACTCGGCAAAATGCCCCCGTAACTTCGGGAGAAGGGGGGCCTGAGGCGTGAAGGGATTTACTCCTGGAGCGTTTGACGGCCGCAGAGACCAGTGGGAAGCGACTGTTTACTAAAAACACAGGTCCGTGCTAAGTCGCAAGACGATGTATACGGACTGACGCCTGCCCGGTGCTGGAAGGTTAAGAGGAACGGTTAGCCGTAAGGCGAAGCTGAGAATTTAAGCCCCAGTAAACGGCGGTGGTAACTATAACCATCCTAAGGTAGCGAAATTCCTTGTCGGGTAAGTTCCGACCTGCACGAATGGCGTAACGACTTCCCAGCTGTCTCAACCGCGAACTCGGCGAAATTGCACTACGAGTAAAGATGCTCGTTACGCGCAGCAGGACGGAAAGACCCCGTGACCTTTACTACAGCTTGGTATTGGTGTTCGGTGTGGCTTGTGTAGGATAGGTGGGAGACTATGAAGCTGGCACGCTAGTGTCGGTGGAGTCGTTGTTGAAATACCACTCTGGTCACTCTGGATGTCTAACTACGAACCGTAATCCGGTTCAGGGACAGTGCCTGGTGGGTAGTTTAACTGGGGCGGTTGCCTCCCAAAAAGTAACGGAGGCGCCCAAAGGTTCCCTCAACCTGGTTGGCAATCAGGTGTCGAGTGTAAGTGCACAAGGGAGCTTGACTGTGAGAGTGACAGCTCGAGCAGGGACGAAAGTCGGGACTAGTGATCCGGCAGTGGCTTGTGGAAGCGCTGTCGCTCAACGGATAAAAGGTACCTCGGGGATAACAGGCTGATCTTGCCCAAGAGTCCATATCGACGGCATGGTTTGGCACCTCGATGTCGGCTCGTCGCATCCTGGGGCTGGAGTAGGTCCCAAGGGTTGGGCTGTTCGCCCATTAAAGCGGTACGCGAGCTGGGTTTAGAACGTCGTGAGACAGTTCGGTCCCTATCCGCTGCGCGCGTAGGAAATTTGAGAAGATCTGTCCCTAGTACGAGAGGACCGGGACGGACGAACCTCTGGTGTGTCAGTTGTCCTGCCAAGGGCACCGCTGATTAGCTACGTTCGGAACGGATAACCGCTGAAAGCATCTAAGCGGGAAGCCGGCTTCAAGATGAGATTTCCATCCCTTAGGGGGAGAGGCTCCCAGCTAGACTACTGGGTTGATAGGCCGGATGTGGAAGTGGGGACTAAAGACCCATGGAGCTGACCGGTACTAATAAGCCGATAACTTGACAACACATGAGTTCTTAGAATCGTGTTGCTCGCGTCCACTTTGTGGTTCCCGATTGACGGTCGGGAGCTGCTTCGAATCGCATTCGAAGCACATTGACTGAGAAATCAATAGTGTTTCGGCGGCCATAGCGAAGGGGAAACGCCCGGTTACATTCCGAACCCGGAAGCTAAGACCTTCAGCGCCGATGGTACTGCAGGGGTGACCCTGTGGGAGAGTAGGACACCGCCGGACTTCTTTCGAGGAGGCCCACCCGTACACCGGGTGGGCCTTCGTCGTTTAAGGCCCGCTCCGACCCGAACCGGGTCGTAGCATGAACCGACCACGGGAGTGTGATGGCTGAGGACAGCAAGCGGCCGCAGGGCAAGCGTCCGGGCGATGGCGCCCGCGGGCCGCGGAAGCCGGGCGGCCCTACGAGCCGCAGCGGTGACAAGCCGGCCTGGAAGAAGGGCCGCGACGCGAAGCCCGGCGAGCGATCCGCATCCGATCGCAAGCCCTGGCAGAAGAAGGGCGATGGCCCGTCCGATCGTGGCGGGCAGAAGGATCGTCCTCGCGACGGCGATCGCCCGCGGCACGACGACCCGCCCATCCCGGAGGACGTCGCCGCGAACCAGCTCGATCGAGCCGCACGCATCGAGCTGAAGACCCTCAGCAAGGACAACGCCGACTGGGTGGCGAAGCACCTGGTGATGGCGGGTCGGTTCATCGAGGCCGATCCCGCCCTCGCGCACCGGCACGCGCTGGCGGCGGCGCGGCGCGCCGGCCGGATCGGCGTCGTGCGGGAGACCTCGGCGATCACCGCCTACGCGACGGGCGACTTCGCCCTGGCGCTGCGCGAGCTGCGCACGTACCGCCGGATCACCGGTCGCGACGACCAGCTGCCGCTCATGGTCGACTCCGAGCGAGGGGTCGGGCGTCCGCAGCAGGCGCTCGAACTCGGTCGCTCCGTGCCCCGCGCGAGTCTCGAGCCCGCGGTTCAGGCTGCGCTCGCGATCGCGATGTCGGGCGCACGGCTCGACCTCGGACAGCCGGAGCTCGCCTTGTCGGAGCTGGAGATCCCGCTGCTCGACCCCGAGCGGGCGTTCTCCTACAGCCCCGCGCTGTTCGACGCCTATGCCACGGTGCTCGAGGAACTCGGGCGCACCGCGGAGGCGGAGGAGTGGTGGCAGCGCTCCGATCGGGCCGCGCAGGCGCTCGAGGAGGCCGCGATCCCCGAGGGCCAGGACACGGTGGAGATCGTCGAGGAGCTCGTCGATGAGGACCTCGACTCCCCGGAGACGACCGAGGACGCGGAGGCGTGACCTCGGCGGATGGCGCGCCGCCGCTCGCCGGCGTCGACGTGCTGCTGGCAGACCTCGACGGCGTCGTGTACGCCGGCCACCGCGCCATCCCGCACGCGGTCGAGGCGCTCAACGCCGCCGTCGCGTCCGGCCGACGTCTCGGCTATCTCACGAACAACGCCTCCCGCACCCCCCAGACGGTCGCCGCGCAGCTGCGCGAGCTCGGCCTGGACGCCTCGCCCGAGCAGGTGGTGTCGTCGCCGCAGGCGGCCGTCGTGCTGCTCGCCGAGCTCGTGGACCCGGGTGCGCTCATCCTCGTCGTCGGCGGCGACGGACTGGTGTCCGAGGTGGAGCGCGCGGGCTTCCGCGTCACCCGGTCGGCGGACGACGCCCCGGCGGCGGTCGTCCAGGGGTTCGCTCCCGAGGTCGCCTGGACGGACCTCGCCGAGGCTGCCTTCGCCCTGAAGGGCGGCGACGCCGGCATCCCGTGGGTCGCGACGAACACCGACTGGACGATCCCGCAGGCGCGGGGCACCGCGCCCGGCAACGGCACCCTCGTCTCGGCCGTGCACACGGCGGTGGGCCGGCTGCCGGTGGTGGCCGGCAAACCCGAGCGGGCGCTCTTCGACGTCGCGGTCGCGCGATTCGGGGCGCAGCACCCGCTGTTCATCGGCGACCGGCTCGACACCGACATCCTGGGCGCCCGGCGGGCGGGGATGGCGTCGGTGCTCGTGCTGACGGGGATCGACGGGCCGAAGCAGCTGCTCGCGGCACCCGCCGACTCGCGTCCGGACTTCATCCTCGAGGACCTCCGCGGCCTCGACGAGCCTTATCCGGCAACGCACGACGCGCGCGACATCGCCGGTGTGCGCCGCGTGCGCGTCGGAACCGCCGTCGTGCGGCACGAGGGCGAGCGCCTGGCGCTCGAGACTCCTGGCACTCCGATCGACCGCATCCGGGCGGCCGCGGCGGCGGTTTGGGGGGCAGGGGTGCCGATCTACGCGCTCGACGTGGCGCCGGAACTATATTCGTGACCGTGACCGATCAGACCCCCGAGCCGCGCGACGGCGACCCCGGAGCGCTCGTGTCGCGCCTCCGCGTGATCGAGGACCAGCAGCTCGCCGATCGGGCCTCCGCCCTCGCGCAGCTGCATGACGAGCTGCGGGCCCGCCTCGAGGCGGGGGACGCGCCGCGTCCGCATGCCTGACGCATCCGGGGCGCGGCTCGACGCCGAGCTCGTCCGGCGCGGGCTCGCGCGGTCGCGGGCGACGGCCGTCGAGGCGATCGCACGGGGCCTCGTGACGGTCGACGGCGTCCCCGCCGTGAAGGCCTCGGCGCGGGTGGCACCGGATGCCGTTCTCGAGATCGAGGGCGCCGACCACTACGTGAGCCGCGGAGCCCACAAGCTGCTCGCGGCCCTCGACGCCTTCGCCGTGGACCCCGCGGGCCGGGTGTGCCTCGACGCCGGCGCCTCGACGGGCGGCTTCACGCAGGTGCTCCTCGAGCGGGGCGCCTCGCGCGTGTTCGCCGTCGACGTCGGCCACGGCCAGCTCGCTTCAGAAATGCAGGAGAACCCGCGCGTGGCGAACCTCGAGGGCCTGAATCTGCGGCACCTCACGCGGGAATCTCCTGCATTTTCGAGCTACGCGGGCGAGCTGGAGCGGACGGGCTGGCCGAGCCTCGTCGTGGGCGATCTGAGCTTCATCTCCCTCACGCAGCTGCTCGAGCCGCTCGCGGCCCTCGCCGAGCCGGACGCCGAGCTGCTGCTGCTCGTGAAGCCGCAGTTCGAGGTGGGGCGCGGGGGACTCAAAGAGGGGATCGTGCGCGATCGCGCGCTCCGGCAGGAGGCCGCGAGCACGGTGCTGTGGGCGGCGTGGGATCTCGGCCTCGGGGTGCTCGGCATCGTCGACAGCCCCATCCTCGGCGGCAGCGGCAACCGCGAGTACCTCGTGCACCTGCGCCGCGGAGCGCCCGACCCCGGGCGGCTCCGCGACGCGGTGTCGCGCTTGGCGTGAGCGATCAGGAGATCGTCGCGTCGACCTTGACCTCTTGGCGCTTGTCGTGCACCAGATCGCCGTTCTCGTCGGCGGGCGTCAACGTGGCGGAGAAGGTGATCGCCCCGCCCTTCTCGTAGAGGAAGTTCTGCCCGTAGGAGAACGAGCTCCCCGCCGGCCACACGAAGGGCGCCTCGGTCGCGCCGAGCGCGAAGGCGCTCGAGTTGACCTGCATCTTCTCGAAGAGCGCGCTGTCGACGATGCTGTCCATGCCCTGCAGGTAGGGCCAATCGGCGTAGCGGGCGTCGACGCCGACCAGGTTGAAGCTCAGGGGGATGTCGGCGCCCGAGGTGTTGGTGACGACGTAGTTGACGAATACGATCTCGTCGCCGATCGCGATCACCGGATTGCCCTCGGGAGTCACGAACTGCCCCGTCTTCTGCGCGGTCGCGGTGCCGACCTGGTAGACCGCGACCTCGAAGCCGTCGCCCGTGATCGTCGTGATCTTGTCACCGGGCGTGGTGACCGGTTTCGCCCAGGCGACGTCGCCTCCCTCGGAGGCAGCGGTCTTCTCATCGTCGTCGGCCTCCTGCGAGACGGGCGCCGACGGCTTCTCGGAGGGGCTGCTCGGCGCGCAGCCGACCATGAGCGCCGCGAGGGTGAGACCGCCGAGCGAGGCGAGCAGGACGCGAGTGTTTCGCACGATGTGAGTTTCCTTCCCAGGGTGGACGAACGCCTCGAGCGTATTCGTTGCGATATTTGCTCGAAATGGGGAGGCCTCCCCGCGTAGGGCGCTGTGCACGAGCGCGGCGCGCGTCCGATGCATCCGACAGAATGGGGGCATGACCGACGCCGCCCGCCATCTGCTGGTGGTCGCCCACACCGGCCGCGCCGACTCGCTCGAGGCCGGCATCCACGTCTGCCGCCGCCTGATCGCCGCGGGCATCACGCCCGTGGTGTCCGACGACGAACTCGCCGACCTGCGCGAGGCGGCGCCCGACCTCGCCCCCCTCGCGCTGCTCGGTGTCGACGTGCCGGAGTCGGCCCTCGAGCTCGTGATCGTGCTCGGCGGTGACGGAACCATCCTGCGGGCCGCCGAGCTGGCGCGCGGGTGCGACGCCCCGCTGCTCGGGGTGAACCTGGGGCACGTCGGCTTCCTCGCGGAGGCCGAGCGCGAAGACCTCGACGAGACCGTGCAGCGCGCATTGGAGGGCGACTACGTCGTCGAGGAGCGGATGGCGCTCTCGGTGCGTGTGAAGCATCGCGACGAGGTGGTCTTCGACACCTGGGCCCTCAACGAGGCGACGGTCGAGAAGGCCAGCAGGGAGCGCTCGCTCGAGGTCGTGGTCGAGGTCGACCAGCGGCCGCTCTCGACGTTCGGCTGCGACGGCGTCGTCGTGTCGACACCCACCGGCTCCACCGCCTACGCCTTCTCCGCGGGCGGTCCCGTCGTCTGGCCCAGCCTCGAGGCGATCCTGATGGTGCCGCTGTCGGCGCATGCGCTCTTCGCCCGCCCGCTCGTGGTCGACCCCGAGTCGCCCGTCGCGATCGAGCTGCTGGAGCGTTCGCAGGGCGTCGGCGTGCTGTGGTGCGACGGGCGCCGCACCTTCGAGCTTCCGCCGGGTGCGCGCGTCATCGTGCGTCGCTCGCCGAAGCCGGTACGGCTCGCCCGTTTGGCACCGCGGCCGTTCGTCGACCGGCTCGTGAACAAGTTCGCCCTGCCCGTCGACGGGTGGCGGGGCCCCGCATCCGAGGGCTCGGCCACGGAGGAGCGGAGCCGGCCGTGATCGAGGAGCTGTCCATCAGCGGCCTCGGGGTGATCGGCGACGCGCGCCTGCCGCTCGGGCCCGGTTTCACGGCGGTCACCGGCGAGACCGGTGCGGGCAAGACGATGGTCGTGACGGCGCTCGCGCTGCTGCTCGGCGAGCGCGCGGATGCGGGGAGCGTGCGCGCGGGCAGCGCCCAGGCGAGCGTGGAGGGGCGCTGGCTCGTGCCCGAGGCGGGCGAGGTGGCGGAGCGGGTGCGCGAGGCGGGCGGTGACCTCGACGCGATCGGCGACGGGCGGGCGGAGCTCATCCTCGCCCGCACCGTGTCGGCGGAGGGCCGCAGCCGCGGTGTGGTGGGCGGCCGCTCGACCCCGGTGGGCGTTCTCGGTGAGCTCGGCGAGCGGCTCGTGGTGGTGCACGGTCAGTCCGATCAGCTGCGCCTGCGCTCGGCGGCGGCGCAGCGCGACGCGCTCGACGCATCCGCGGGCGCGGGACACCTGGTGACGCTCGGCGAGTACGCGCAGGCGTACCAGGAGTGGCGTTCGCTCACGAGCGAGCTGGAGGTGCTCGCGGGCGACCGCGACGCGCGCGCCCGGGAGGCGGAGCAGCTGCGCCTCGACCTCGTCGAGTACGAGGAGCTCGCGCCCGCGCCCGGCGAGGAGGAGGAGCTCGCGACGCGCGCGGAGCGCCTCGGCAACCTCGAGGACCTGCGCATCGCGGCGACGCTCGCGCAGGAGGCGATCTCGGCGCAGTCCGGCGAGGACCACCCGGATGCCGTGTCGCTCGTCGAAGAGGCTCGTCGCGCGCTCGCCCGCGTCGCCGACCACGACCCGGCGCTCGCGCCCGCCCGCGACGGGCTCGACGCGGTGTCGTTCCAGCTCGCCGAGGTGTCGGGCGAGCTGTCGCACTACCTCTCCGGGCTCGACGTCGACGCCGCGGGCGAGCTCGAGGCGGTGCAGGAGCGGCGTGCCGCTCTCGCCGCCTTCTCGCGCAAACACGGCGCCCCCCTCGACGAGGTCGTGGAGCGGCTCGAGCAGGCGGGTCTGCGGCTCGTCGAGCTCGACGGCGACGACGACCGCATCCGGGCGCTCGAGCACGAGGTGGGAGCAGCCCACGAGCGGCTCGTGGCCCTGGCCGACCGGCTGTCGGACGGCCGCCGCGCCGCGGCGCAGCAGCTCGCCGAGCGCGTCTCCGCCGAGCTCGCCGCGCTCGCCATGCCCGACGCGCGCCTCGTGGTCGAGGTGCAGGATGGGGAGCTCGCCGCGCACGGACGCGACCGGGTCGCGTTCCTGCTGCAGCCGCACCCGGGCACCGAGCCGCGTCCGCTCGCGAAGGGCGCGTCGGGCGGCGAGCTCTCGCGCGTCATGCTCGCCCTGGAGGTCGTGCTGGCGGCTTTGGGACAGGTGCCGACGTTCGTCTTCGACGAGGTCGACGCGGGGGTCGGCGGCGCCGCGGCCATCGAGATCGGGCGGAGGCTCGCCCGGCTCGCGGAGACGGCCCAGGTGATCGTCGTGACGCACCTCGCGCAGGTGGCTGCCTTCGCGGGCAACCACCTCGTGGTGGAGAAGGACCGCGACGGGCAGGTGACCGCATCCAGCGTGCGCCGCGTCGACGCGGGGGAGCGGGCCGCGGAGATGGCCCGGCTGCTGTCGGGGCTCCCCGACTCGGAGAGCGGGCTCGCGCACGCCCGCGAACTGCTCGAGCTGGCGGGCCGCTGACGCGTGTCGCAGCGCGCGCCCCGTTTCGTGTCATATGCTGAAACCCCGTGGTGAACAATCCGGGATCAGCCGTTACCAAGCACATCTTCGTCACCGGGGGCGTCGTCTCCTCGCTGGGTAAGGGCCTCACCGCCGCCAGTCTCGGCAACCTCCTCACCGCGCGCGGTCTGCACGTCGTCATGCAGAAGCTCGACCCGTACCTCAACGTCGACCCGGGCACCATGAACCCGTTCCAGCACGGCGAGGTCTTCGTGACCGACGACGGTGCCGAGACCGACCTCGACATCGGCCACTACGAGCGCTTCCTCGACATCAACCTCAGCCAGGCGGCCAACGTCACCACGGGCCAGATCTACTCGAACGTCATCGCGAAGGAGCGGCGCGGCGAGTACCTCGGCGACACCGTGCAGGTGATCCCGCACATCACCGACGAGATCAAGCGCCGGATGCGGCTGCAGGCGCAGCCGGGCGAGGACGGGACCCCCGCCCCCGACGTGATCATCACCGAGATCGGCGGCACGGTCGGCGACATCGAGTCGCAGCCGTTCATCGAGTCGGCGCGCCAGGTGCGCCACGAGCTGGGCCGCAAGAACGTGTTCTTCGTGCACGTCTCGCTCGTGCCGTTCATGGGCGCCTCCGGCGAGCAGAAGACCAAGCCGACGCAGCACTCGGTCGCCGCCCTGCGGTCCATCGGCATCCAGCCGGATGCGCTCGTGCTGCGCAGCGACCGCATCGTCTCGGAGTCGAACAAGCGCAAGATCGCGCTCATGTGCGACGTCGACGAGCAGGCGGTCGTGAACGCGGTCGACGTGCCGTCGATCTACGACATCCCCACGATGCTCAACCAGCAGGGGCTCGACGCCTACATCATCGAGCAGCTCGGCCTCGACGAGAAGGCCGGCGAGGTCGACTGGACCGGCTGGTCGGGCCTGCTGAAGGCCGTGCACGAGCCGGCGCACGAGGTGACGATCGCGCTCGTCGGCAAGTACATCGACCTGCCCGACGCCTACCTGTCGGTGAGCGAGGCGCTCCGTGCGGGCGGCTTCGCCCACCAGACGAAGGTGGCGCTGCGCTGGGTGCCGTCCGACGAGTGCGAGACGCCGGAGGGCGCCGCGCGGATGCTCGCGGACGTGGACGGCATCTGCGTGCCGGGCGGCTTCGGTGTGCGCGGGATCGAGGGCAAGCTCGGCGCGCTCCGCTTCGCGCGGGAGAACGGCATCCCGACCCTCGGCCTGTGCCTCGGCCTTCAGTGCATGGTCGTCGAGTACTCGCGCAATGTGGCGGGACTGCCGGGCGCGAGCTCCTCGGAGTTCGACCCCGACACCGAGTTCCCGGTGATCGCGACGATGGCCGAGCAGGTCGACATCCTCGAGCACGGCGACCTGGGCGGCACGATGCGCCTGGGGCTCTACGAGGCGCAGCTCACGCCCGGATCGGTCGTCGCGGAGGCGTACGGCGCCGGCGTCGTGCACGAGCGCCACCGGCACCGCTACGAGGTCAACAACCACTACACGGAGCGCATCGCCGACGCCGGCCTCGTCTTCTCCGGGAAGAACCCGGAGCACGGCCTGGTCGAGTTCGTCGAGTTGCCGCGCGAGGTGCACCCGTACTACGTCGGCACGCAGGCGCACCCGGAGCTGCGTTCGCGGCCCAACCGCGCGCATCCGCTGTTCCGCGGCCTCGTGGGCGCGGCGCTCGAGCGCCAGCAGGCGACGCGACTGTTCGAGGTCGAGGGTGCGGATGCGCCCGAGGGCGAGGCCGTGGCGCCCGTGGCCGAGCCCGCCGAGGTCTGACCCCGTGACGCCCGCCGAGCTCGACCGGCTTATGAACGGTCCGCTCGCCGACCTCTCCGACCCGGCGGAGGTCGTGCGGTCGGAGCGGGTCTACGAGGGGCGTGTGTGGGACATCCGCCGCGACCGCTTCCGCTTCGGCGACCACGAGCTCGAGCGCGACTACGTCGACCACACGGGCGCCGTCGCGGTGCTCGCGCGCAGCGCCGACGACCGGGTGCTGCTCATCAACCAGTACCGGCATCCGATCCGCAGCAGGGACTGGGAGCTGCCCGCCGGGCTGCTCGACGTCGACGGCGAGGACCCGCTCGCGGCGGCCCGACGCGAGCTCGCCGAGGAGGTCGACCTCGTCGCCGCGGACTGGAGCGAGCTGATCGTCTTCGCGACCTCGCCCGGGGGCAGCGACGAGGTGATCCGCGTCTACGAGGCGCGCGGCCTTTCCGCCGCCCCGGAGGCGTTCGCCCGCACCGAGGAGGAGGCGGAGATCCTGCTGCGCTGGGTGCCGCTCTCGGAGGCGGTCGAGGCGGCGCTCGCGGGGCGCATCCGCAATTCCATCCTGCTCGTCGCGGTGCTCGCGGCCCATGCCCGCGGCTGACCCGACGCCCGAGACGGGCGTCGGCGCTGGGGGCGCGCGGAGGCCGGAAACGGCCTCCGCCCTGAGCGCCACCGCGCTCAGGCGGCAGAACGACCGCTACCTGCGTCACCTCGAGATCGAGCGCGGGCTCTCCCCGAACTCGGTGGCGGCCTACCGACGCGACCTGCGGGGGTTCCTCGAGGCGCTCGAGACCCGCGGCGTGACGGACGCGGCCGCGCTGGATGCGGACACCGTGCGCAGCTACGTCGTGAGCCTGCGCGACCGGGAGGTGCCGCTCGCCGCGAGCTCCACGGCGCGCGTGATCTCCTCCATCCGCGGGTTCACGCGGTTCCTCGTGGAGGAGGGGGTGCTGCAGGCCGACCCCGCCGAGTCGCTCATCGCGCCGAAGCTCCCGAAGCGGCTGCCGAAGGCGCTCACGCAGGCACAGGTCGAGGCGCTCCTCGCCGCGACCGATGGCGACGACCCGGTGCGGCTGCGCGACAAGGCCCTCCTGGAGCTGCTCTACGCGACGGGTGCGCGCGTCTCGGAGGCCGTGACGCTCGACGTGGACGACCTCGTGGGCGCCGAGGGCACTCCGGAGCTCATCCGGGTGATCGGCAAGGGCGACAAGCAGCGGATCGTGCCGCTCGGCTCCTTCGCGCGCGCCGCGATCGAGGCGTACCTGGTGCGGGCGCGGCCGCTGCTCGTGGCGGGTGCGCGGGCGACGCCGGCGCTCTTCGTCGGTGCTCGCGGCGCGCGCCTCAGCAGGCAGAACGCGTGGCTCATCATCCGTTCCGCGGCCGAGCGGGCGGGTCTCACGGTGGAGGTGTCGCCGCACAGCCTGCGGCACTCCTTCGCGACGCATCTGCTCGCCGGCGGAGCGGATGTGCGGGTCGTCCAGGAGCTGCTGGGCCACGCATCCGTCGCGACGACGCAGCTGTACACGCACGTGACGATCGACGGGTTGCGCGACGTGTACCAGCAGGCGCACCCGCGGGCGCGGTGAGGCCCGGACGCGGTCCGCGATCGGCCGAGTATCAACCTCTGGTTGAGAGTGAGGCGAACCGCGGAGGGGCAGCCTGTCGCCGCCCGGCGGCCTCCGACCCCCGACGTACACTCGCGATATGACTGCGCAATGGGAGGCCGCGAACGAACTCGCCGGACTCGAGGACCTGGGCGTGGAGCTCGGCCCGACGGGTCGGCCCGTCACGGTGTTCCCCGAGCCGAAGCGCCTGAAGTCGCACGGGCCCGCGCGCATCATCGCCCTCTGCAACCAGAAGGGCGGCGTCGGCAAGACCACGACGACGATCAGCCTCGGCGCGGCGCTCGCCGCCTACGGACGCCGGGTGCTCGCCGTCGACTTCGACCCGCAGGGCGCCCTGTCCGCGGGCCTCGGCGTGCAGACCCACGACGTCACGACGATCTACGACCTCCTGCTCGGGTCGGCGAAGGATGTGGCGGGCGCGATCCAGCACACCGGCACCCCCGGCCTCGACGTCATCCCGGCCAACATCGACCTCTCCGCCGCCGAGGTGCACCTCGTCAACGAGGTCGCGCGCGAGCAGATCCTCGCGCGCGTGCTGCGCCAGGTGGCGGCCGACTACGACGTCGTGCTCATCGACTGCCAGCCCTCGCTCGGCCTGCTCACGGTCAACGCGCTGACCGCGGCGCATGGCGTGCTCATCCCGCTCGAGTGCGAGTTCTTCGCGCTGCGCGGGGTCGCCCTGCTCGTCGAGACCATCGACAAGGTGCGCGATCGGCTGAACCCGGCGATCACGCTCGACGGCATCCTCGCGACCATGTACGACCCCCGCACACTGCACTCGCGCGAGGTGCTCGAGCGCGTCGTCGAGGCCTTCGGGGATCGGGTGCTCGAGACCGTCATCAACCGCACGGTGAAGTTCCCGGACGCCTCGGTCGCCGGCACGCCGATCACCGAGTTCGCCCCGGATCACCACGCCGCCGAGCAGTACCGTCAGCTCGCCCGCGAGCTCGTGTTCCGTCACGCCGCCGCCTGACGTCGCGGCCCGTCGCGGCCTCTAGACTCGGCAGGATGGACGAGGCGATCGCGGAGAGGGAGGCCGAGACGGCCCCCGTCGACGCGGGGTTCCGTCTCACGCTGTCGAACTTCGACGGCCCCTTCGACCTGCTGCTGTCGCTCATCACCAAGCACGAGCTCGACATCACCGAGGTCTCGCTCTCGCGCGTCACCGACGAGTTCATCTCCTACCTCAAGGGGCTCGACGGACTCGAGGAGCTGGAGCAGGCGAGCGAGTTCCTCGTCGTCGCGGCGACCCTTCTCGACCTGAAGGTGGTCGGCCTCCTGCCGCAGGGCGAACTCGTCGACGCCGAGGACGTCGCGCTGCTGGAGGCGCGCGATCTGCTGTTCGCCCGGCTGCTGCAGTACCGCGCCTTCAAGGAGGCGGCGCGCTGGTTCGAGGGGCACCTCGACGCGGAGTCGGGGCGTCATGCGCGCTCGGTGCGACTCGAGGAGAAGTACCGTCGGCAGACGCCCGAGCTCGTCTGGACGCTCAGCCTGCACGACTTCGCCGCCCTCGCGGCGCTCGCGATGGCGCCGCGGGAGATCCCCGTCGTCGGGCTGGACCACCTGCACGCGCCGCTCGTGAGCATCCGCGAGCAGGCCGCGGTCGTGGTCACGCTGCTGCGCTCCGGCCAGGCGACCACCTTCCGCCAGCTCATCGCGGGAGCCGAGCAGCGCGGCGTCGTGGTGGCGCGGTTCCTGGCCGTGCTCGAGCTCTACCGCCACGCCGCCATCAGCTTCGAGCAGTTCGAGCCCCTCGGCGAGATCACGCTGCGGTGGACCGCGGCGCACTGGAACGACGACCAACTCGCGACCCTGGGGGCCGACTATGACCGATGAGACGACGGATGAGGGTGCCCCGGCAGTGGATCTCGAGCGGCGGCTCGAGGCGATCATGCTCGTGGCCGACGAGCCGCTTCCCCTCGTGACGCTCGCGACGGCGCTCGGGTCGCCCGTGCCGGCCGTGCGGCAGTCGATCGAGCGGCTCGTGGCCGACTACGACGGCGCGGCGGGTGGCCCTAGGCGCGGCTTCGAGCTGCGCGAGGTGGGAGGCGGATGGCGCCTCTACGTGCGCGCCGAGCACGACGACGTCGTGCGCGACTTCGTGCTGACCCAGAGCCCCACCAAGCTCTCGCAGGCGGCGCTGGAGACCCTCGCCGTGATCGCCTACAAGCAGCCCATCGCGCGCAGCTCGATCGCCGCCATCCGCGCGGTCAACGTCGACTCCGTCGTGCGTACCCTGCTCGGCCGCGGTCTCATCACCGAGGCGTTCACCGACGCGGAGACGGGCGCCATCCACTACGAGACGACACCCCTGCTGCTCACCCAGCTCGGCATCAACTCGCTCGACGAGCTGCCGCCGATCTCGCCCCTGCTGCCCGACGGCGTGGAGGGCTTCGAGGAGCTCGGCGCCCGATGAGCGGCGGCCCGGACCCCGACGCCCAGCCCGAGGGCGAGCGTCTGCAGAAGGTGCTCGCGGCGGCCGGCGTCGCCTCGCGTCGCGTCGTCGAGCAGTACATCGTCGCGGGCCGCATCCGGGTGAACGACCGCGTCGCGACCGAGCTCGGCACCCGCATCGACCCCGCGACCGATCGTGTCGAGGTGGACGGCGTGCCCGTGCAGCTCGACACCGCCAAGCGCTACCTCATGCTCAACAAGCCGAAGGGCGTCGTGAGCACGATGTCCGACGAGAACGGCCGCCCCGACCTCTCGCGCTACGCCGAGCAGGCGGGGGAGCGCGTCTACAACGTGGGCCGGCTCGACGCCGAGACGACGGGCCTGCTCGTGCTGACGAACGACGGCGAACTCGCCCACGTGCTCGCGCATCCCTCGTTCGGCGTCGAGAAGACCTACCTGGCGACGGTGCGCGGCGTCGTGAAGGCGGATGCGCTGCGCCGGCTGCGCGCGGGCGTCGAGCTCGACGACGGGCCCATCTCGGCCGACCGGGTGCGCGTCGTGGGGGAGTCCTCGCGCGATCGCACGATCGTGGAGGTCACCCTGCACTCCGGCCGCAACCGGATCGTGCGCCGCATGCTCGCCGCGGTCGGGCACCCCGTGATCGAGCTCGTGCGCCGCCAGTTCGGCCCGCTGCACCTCGGCTCGCTGGGGGCGGGGCGGATGCGCGACCTCACTAAGGTGGAGGTCGGCGCGCTGCTGGCCCTCGCGCGCGACGCCGGCCGCGACGCGGCCCCGAGCCCGAAGCAGGAACGCCGATGACCGACCGCCGTCTCGACGCCCAGGTGCGGATCGTCGGGTCCGGGCTGCTCGGCGCGAGCATCGGGCTCGGCCTGTCCGCGCAGGGAGTCGACGTCGTCGTCGATGACGCCTCGCCCGCGACCCGCGCCCTCGCGATCGCCTACGGCGCGGGGCGTGCGCCCGCCGCGGACGACGCCCCGGGCCTCATCGTCGTAGCCGTGCCGCCGGACGTCGTCGCGGAGGTCGTCGCGCGTGAGCTCGAGCGCTTCCCCGACGCGCTCGTGACGGATGTGGCGAGCGTCAAGCACGCGCCCCTCGAGGAGCTGCGCGCCCGCGGGGCCGACCTCTCGCGGTACCTCGGCTCGCATCCGCTCGCCGGGCGGGAGCGCGGCGGGGCGGTGTCGGCGCGTGCCGACCTCTTCGTCGGGCGGCCCTGGGTGCTCGCGGGTCATCCGGGCATCAGCTACCGCCGGGCGGCGGCGATCGAGGACATGATCCTCGACCTCGGTGCCATCCCCATCGAGATGGACGCGGCCGATCACGACCGTGCGGTCGCGCTCGTCTCGCACGCGCCGCAGCTCGTCGCGAGCCTGCTCGCGGGCCGGCTGCGCGACGGCTCGGGTGCCGCGCTCGGGCTCTCGGGTCAGGGGCTGCGCGACACGACGCGCATCGCGGGCAGCAACCCCGAGCTCTGGGTGCAGATCCTCGGGGCGAACGCCGCCGAGGTGGCCGCCGTGCTGCGTCCGCTGCGCGACGAGCTCGACACGGTGATCGCCGCCCTCGAGGACCCGGACGCGCCCGACTCGCGCCGCGCGATCGCCGAGGCGCTCGTCGCGGGCAACACGGGAGTCGCCCGCATCCCCGGCAAGCACGGCCAGGACAAGCGCTACACGGCGCTCGTCGTCAAGATCGACGACCGTCCCGGTCAGCTCGCGCGCCTGCTGACCGAGATCGGCGAGGAGGGCGTCAACATGGAGGACCTGCGCCTCGAGCACTCGCCCGAGACGAAGGTCGGCTTCGCGGAGATCTCGGTCGTGCCGGAGGCCGCGCACCGGCTCGCGGAGGCGCTCGAGCAGCGCGGCTGGACGCTCATGGAGGCGGAGCGGTGAGCCGCTCGCCCGTCGTCGTGGCCGTCGACGGCCCCGCCGGCTCCGGCAAGTCGAGCGTGAGCAGGGCCGCGTCGCGCGCGCTCGGCTACGCCTTCCTCGACACGGGCGCGGCATATCGCGCCCTCACCTGGCTCGCGCTCGAGCGCGGCGTCGACACGGCGGACGCCGCCGCGGTCGTTGCGCTGCTCGACGACTTCTCCTACGACACCGTCGTGACCGACGAGGGCACCGTCGTGACGGTCGGCGGCGCGGACGTGACATCCGCCATCCGCGACCCCCGTGTCTCCGCGGTCGTGAGCGACGTCGCCCGCGTGCCCGAGGTGCGCCTCGCGCTGAACGACGCCTTCCGCCGGATGATCCGTGCCTCGACAGCGCCCGGCATCGTCGTCGAGGGGCGCGACATCACGACCGTCGTCGCCCCGGACGCCGAGGTGCGCATCCTGCTGACCGCCGACGAGGCGGTTAGAATTGCCAGGCGATCCGCCGAACTCGCACCCGGTGCCGCCGCGACGGCGGAGCAGTTGCGTGAGCGGGACGCCCGGGACTCCCAGGTGGTCGACTTCCTGACCGCGGCGCCCGGCGTCGCGACGATCGACTCGACCGAGCTCGACTTCGACCAGACCGTCCAGGCGGTCGTCGAGCTGGTGCACGACACCGTGCACGACACGACCTCAGACTGACAGGACACGACATGACCGAGCGCGAACCGGACGCCCCCCTCGAGCCCGAGTTCGACGTCGAGGACGCGGGCGCCGAATACGCGGGCGAGGTCGACCCCGGCCTCGCCGACCGACTCGCCGAGCTCGACGACGACGTCGCCGAGCAGCGCGCCGCATCCCTGCGGGCCGGGCTCGCCGACTACGAGCTCGACGAGGACGACCTCGAGGTGCTCGAGGCGGCTGAGGCCGGCCCCGATGGCATCACCTACCTTCCGGCACTTCCCGTGCTCGCGATCGTCGGCCGCCCGAACGTCGGCAAGTCGGCCCTCGTCAACCGCATCATCGGGCGCCGCGAAGCGGTCGTCGAGGACGTGCCGGGCGTCACGCGCGACCGCGTCTCCTACAAGTCCGAGTGGCTGGGGCGCCGCTTCACGGTCGTCGACACGGGCGGCTGGGAGCCGGACGCCGCGGGCATCAACGCCTCCGTCGCGGCGCAGGCGGAGGTCGCCGTCGACCTCGCCGACGCGGTGCTGTTCGTGGTCGACATCAACGTCGGCGCGACCGCGACCGACGAGCACGTCGTGCGGATGCTGCGCGCGGCGAGGAAGCCCGTCATCCTCGTCGCCAACAAGGCCGACGACGCGATCAAGGACCCGCAGGCGGCCGAGCTGTGGAGCCTGGGGCTCGGCGAGCCGTGGCCCGTCTCGGCACTGCACGGGCGCGGGGTGGCCGACCTGCTCGACCACGTCATGACGGTGCTGCCGGAGATCTCAGCTGTCGCGAAGCAGGAGATCGGCGGCCCGCGTCGCGTCGCGATCCTCGGCAGGCCCAACGTCGGCAAGAGCTCGCTGCTCAACAAGGCCGCGGGCGAGGAGCGCGTCGTCGTCAACGAGCTCGCCGGCACGACCCGCGACCCGGTCGACGAGCAGATCGAGCTCGGCGGCCGCATCTGGACCTTCGTCGACACCGCCGGCATCCGCAAGCGCGTGCACCTGCAGCAGGGCGCCGACTTCTATGCCTCGCTGCGCACGGCGGCGGCGCTCGAGAAGGCGGAGGTCGCGGTCGTCGTGCTCGACGTCACCGAGCCGATCAGCGTGCAGGACCTGCGCATCATCGACCTCGTGCTCGAGTCGGGCCGCGCGCTGGTGCTCGCCTACAACAAGTGGGACCTGCTCGACGACGACCGTCGCCGCTACCTCGAGCGCGAGATCGAGCAGGACCTCGCGCACGTCGCGTGGGCGCCGCGCGTCAACATCTCGGCACGCACCGGGCGGCACCTCGAGAAGCTCGTGCCGGCGCTCACGACCGCGCTCGAGAGCTGGGACACGCGCATCCCCACGGGCAAGTTCAACGCGCTGCTGGCGGAGCTCACCGCGGAGCACCCGCACCCCGTGCGCGGCGGCAAGCAGCCCCGCATCCTGTTCGGCACGCAGGCGGCGACGCGCCCGCCGACCTTCGTGCTCTTCACGACCGGCTTCCTCGACCCGCAGTACCGCCGCTTCATCCAGCGCCGCCTGCGCGAGGTCTACGGCTTCGAGGGCACCCCGATCGTGGTCAACATGCGCGTGCGGGAGAAGCGCCGCCGTTGAGGCGGGGCTTCCGCGAAGGTCATTTCTGACCTTCGCGCCGTGCGCGCCGCGGCCGTCTCGGTCGCGGTGCGCCACGGAGCCGCGCCGCGGCGCGGGCGGATACGGGAGAAGCGCATTCGCTGACCCGCCATCCCTGAGTGGTCGGTTTCTGGCCCCATTCCATGGGTTTGGGGCCAGAAACCGACCACTCAGCGGCTAGGAGGCGAGCTTGCCCTCCGCGAGCTCGGCCTCGGCGAGGGTCGGCTCGTCGTCGTGGCCGCGCCCGGGCAGCAGGAGGCTCGCGAGGAGCGCGAGCACGGAGACGCCCGTCGCTACCCAGAACGCGGCGTGGAACGCGTCGGTCGCGCCCGCGGCATCCGTCACGCCGTCGAGCATCGTCGTCAGGATGACGGCGAGCACGGCGGTGCCGAACGCGCCGCCCACCTGCTGGGCGATGCGGGTGATCATGGTCGCCTGCGGGATCTCGTCGTGGCTGAGGCCCGTCATCGAGACCGTCATGAGCGGGATGAGCACCGTGCCGAGCCCCAGCCCGCGCACCACGAGCGCCGCCGAGAGCCAGGCGTTGGAGGTTCCGGGATCGGCGAGCGCGAACGGCACAGTGCCGAGCGCCATCACCCCGAATCCGATCATCGCGAGCACGCGCGGCCCGATCCGCTCGATCAGGAGGCCGGCGATGGGGCGGGCGGCAAGGGATCCGACGCCCTGGGGGATGAGCAGAAGCGCCGCGGCCAACACCGTCTCGCCGCGCAGCACCTGCCAGTAGAGCGGCAGGAGGAGCATCGCGCCGTAGAGGGCCGCCCCCGAGAGCCACAGCACGGCGGATGCGCTGCCGACCTGACGACGGCCGAGCAGCCGCAGCTGCACGAGGGACCGCTCGCCGCGCCGCAGCGACCACACGACGAAGCCCGCGACCAGGGCGGTGCCGAGCAGCAGCGGCAGCAGCACGGGCACGCTGCCCACACCGTCGCCCGTCTCGACGTTGGAGAGGCCGAGCAGCATGAGGGCGAGCCCCGGGGCGAGCAGCAGGAGGCCGACGACGTCGAGCTTCGCCCGGGTGCGTCGGGCGGAGTCGTCGGGGAGCTTCCAGGCGGCGAGCGCGATGCCCACGAGCACGACGGGCACGTTGACGAGGAACAGCCACTGCCAGCTGAGGTTGTCGAGGATGATGCCGCCGATGACGGGCCCCAGGATGGGTCCGAGCGCGACGGGCACGGTCACGATGGCCATCATCTTGCCCATGCCCTTCGTGCGGCCGCCCGCCGCCTGCACCGCGAGGGACTGCATGAGCGGGAACATGACGCCGCCGCCGAGCCCCTGCACCACGCGGAACGCGATGAGGCTCGTCGAGTCCCAGGCGAACGCGCACAGAACCGAGCCCAGCAGGAAGAGTGTGAGCGCGCCGATCCACAGTCGCTTGCCGCCCACCCGCGCCTGCGCCCATCCGGTGAGGGGGATCGCGACGGCGAGGGCGAGCAGGTAGGCGGTCGACACCCACTGGATGGTCGACACGGGCACCGAGAACTCGCGCGCGAGCGTGTCGATCGCGATCGCGACGATCGTGGTGTCGAGGATCCCGGCGAAGCCGCCGATGATGAGCACCCACACGGTGCTCAGCACGGTGCGGGGGATGCGCTGGTCGGCCCGGGGCGCGGCGGGTGCGGATGCGGGGTTGTCGGTCATGGGGAGCCTGCCGGAAAATAAGAAACGGACGTGTCTCTTGTGAAGATACGCCGCCGCGCTAAGATACACAAGTGACTCTTGAGAAGGCGACGCGCCGCCGCGGGGCGGAACTCGAGAACGCCATCCTCGACGCCGTCTGGGAGGAGATCTCGGAGAAGGGCTACGGCGGGCTCACCTTCGAGGCCGTCGCGACGCGCGCCCGAACGAGCCGCGCCGTCATCTACCGCCGCTGGCCCACGCGCGAGGACCTCGTGCTCGCCGCCGTCCGTCGGCTGGGGGAGCGCACCCCGACCGTCTCGCCCGACACCGGCAGCCTCCGCGAGGACATGCTCGAACTGCTGCGCTTCTCCAACGCCCACCGGCTCGGCATGTGGGTCGTGCTGAGTGTGCAGCTCGCCGGCTTCTACGCCGAGACGGGCGTCACGCCCGCCGAGCTGCGTACGCGGATGCTCGGCGAGCGCCCCAGCCTCGTCCCCGCGATCGTCGCCCGTGCCGTCGCACGGGGCGAGGCCCGGCCGGGGCTCTCCGAACGCGCGATGCGGTCCGCGTTCGACCTCTTCCGCTCCGAGGCGATCCTGCGTCTCGGACCCGTGCCCGACGAGGAGATCGTCGCGATCGTCGACGAGGTGTTCCTGCCCCTCGTGCGTCCTTGAGCCGCCCATCCCGACGGGACCTCCGCCCTGTCGGCGGGGCCGCGCATCCGCCAGGATCGGAGCATGGCCGTCATCGAGAACGCGAAGCTGACCGTGATCGGCGCGGGGGCCGTCGGCACCTCACTCGCCTACGCCGCCCTCATCCGCGAGTCCGCCCGCGAGGTCGCGCTCTACGACATCGACACGGCGCGCGTGGAGGCGGAGGTGCTCGACCTCGCCCACGGCACCCCGTTCACGGGCGCCTCGCGCATCCGCGGCGGCTCGGACCTCGCGGTCGTCGACGGCTCGAACGTCGTCGTCGTCACCGCGGGCGCGAAGCAGAAGCCCGGGCAGACGCGACTCGAGCTCGCGGGCGTCAACGTGGGCATCATCCGCGAGCTCATGCCGAAGCTGGTCGAGCGGGCGCCGAACGCCGTGTTCGTGATCGTCTCGAACCCCTGCGACGTGCTCGCGGTCGCGGCGCACGAGTTCTCGGGCCTGCCCGCCTCACGGGTGTTCGCCTCCGGCACCGTGCTCGACTCGGCCCGCCTGCGCTGGCTGCTCGCCGAGAGGCTGGGGGTCGCGGCGTCGAGCACGCACGCCATGATCATCGGCGAGCACGGCGACTCCGAGTTCCCGCTGTGGTCGCAGGCGCGCATTGGACCGGTGCCCCTCGAGCACTGGGATGCGGGGCACGGCCCGCTCGAGCGCGCCGAGCTGGACCGCATCGCCGACGACGTCAAGAACGCCGCCTACACGGTCATCGCCGGCAAGGGGGCGACGAACTACGCGATCGGGCTCTCCGGCGCCCGCATCGTGGAGGCGATCTTGCGCGACGAGGGCGCCGTGCTGCCGGTGTCGAGCGTGCTCGACGGATATCACGGGGTCAGCGGCGTCGCGCTGTCGGTGCCGAGCGTTGTGGATGCCACGGGTGTGCGCCGCGTGATCGACGTGCCGTTCGACGCAGAGGAGCAGGAGCGCTTCGCGGCCTCGGCGGACACCATCCGCCGCTCCCTCACCGAGCTCGGGATCGGCTGACCGCCTCGCTCAGCCCTTCGCGGCTGCCTTCATCGCCTTCTTGTGGGCGCGCACAGTGAGCAGCGACTCGTGGTCGACGATGTCGGCCACCGAGCGGAACGAGCCGGGCTGCGCGTAGTCGCCCGCGGCCTGCTCCCACCCCTCGGCGTCGAGACCGTACTGCTTGCCGAGCAGGGCGAGGAAGATGCGCGCCTTCTGGTCGCCGAAGCCCGGCAGCGCCTTGAGCCGCTTCAGCACCTCCGCCCCGCTCGGCTCGCCCTCCGTCCAGATCGCGGATGCGTCGCCGTGCCAGTCGTCGACGATCGTGCGGCACAGCGTCTGGACGCGCGCCGCCATCGAGCCCGGGAAGCGGTGGATCGCGGGGGACTCCTTGAAGAGCTCGGCCATCGCCTCCGGGTCGGCGTCGGCGATCGTGCGGGCGTCGAGGGTGCCGCCCATTCGCACGCGCAGCTTCTCGGGTCCGGCGAACGCCGTCTCCATCGGCACCTGCTGGTCGAGCAGCATTCCGATCAACAGCGCGAGCGGGCTCTCGGAGAGCAGGCGGTCGGCATCCGGTTCCCCGGTCAGGTGCAGTGTGGGCATGCCTCCATGACTACACCGCGGCGACGTACTCCGCCAGATGGCGGCCCGTGAGTGTGGAGCCGTCGGCGACGAGCGCGGCCGGTGTGCCCTCGAAGACGACCAGGCCGCCGTCGTGCCCGGCGCCCGGGCCGATGTCGATGATCCAGTCGGCGTGCGCCATCACCGCCTGGTGGTGCTCGATCACGATGACCGACCGTCCCGACTCGACGAGCCGGTCGAGCAGGCCCAGAAGGTTCTCGACGTCCGCGAGGTGCAGGCCCGTGGTGGGCTCGTCGAGCACGTACACCTCGCCCTTCTCGGCCATCGCGGTGGCGAGCTTGAGCCGCTGGCGCTCGCCGCCCGAGAGGGTCGTGAGGGGCTGGCCGATCGTCAGGTAGCCGAGCCCGACGTCCACGAGCCGTCTCAGGATGGCGTGGGCCGCGGGGACCTTCGCCTCGCCCTCGGCGAAGAAGCGCTCCGCCTCCTCGACCGGCATCGCGAGCACCTCGCTGATGTCGCGCCCGCCGAGCGTGTACTCGAGCACCGAGGAGTCGAAGCGCTTGCCCTCGCACACCTCGCAGGGGGTCGCGACGGTGGCCATCGGGCCGAGGTCGGTGTAGATGACGCCCGCGCCGTTGCAGTTGGGGCAGGCGCCCTCCGAGTTGGCGCTGAACAGGGCGGGCTTGACCCCGTTCTGCTTCGCGAACGCCTTGCGGATCGGCTCCAGCAGTCCGGTGTAGGTCGCCGGGTTGCTGCGACGCGATCCCCGGATGGCGCCCCGGTCGATCGCGACCACGCCTTCGCGGCCGGCGACGGAGCCGTGGACGAGGGAGCTCTTTCCCGAGCCCGCGACCCCGGTGACCACCGCGAGCACGCCGAGGGGGATGTCGACGTCGACGTCGCGCAGGTTGTGCGTGCGGGCGCCCCGCACCTCGAGCTTTCCGCTGGGGGTGCGCACGACATCCTTGAGGCGCGCCCGGTCGTCGAGGTGCCGCCCGGTGAGCGTGCCGCTGGCGCGCAGCCCCTCGACCGTGCCCTCGAAGCAGACGGTGCCGCCCGCGGAGCCCGCCCCGGGGCCCAGGTCGACCACGTGGTCCGCGATCGCGATCGCCTCCGGCTTGTGCTCGACGACGAGCACCGTGTTGCCCTTGTCGCGCAGCTGCTGCAGCAGCGCGTTCATGCGCTGGATGTCGTGCGGGTGCAGGCCGATCGTCGGCTCGTCGAACACGTAGGTGACGTCGGTGAGGGATGAGCCGAGGTGCCGGATCATCTTGGTGCGCTGCGCCTCGCCGCCCGACAGGGTGCCGGACGGCCGGTCGAGCGAGAGGTAGCCGAGCCCGATGTCGACGAAGGAATCGAACAGCTCGCGCAGCCCGGCGAGCAGCGGGGCTACGCTCGGCTCGTCGAGCCCGCGCACCCACTCCGCGAGGTCGCTGATCTGCATGGCGCAGGCGTCGGCGATGCTGATGCCGGCGATCTTCGACGAGCGGGCGCCCTCGTTGAGCCGGGTTCCGCCGCACTCGGGGCACGGGGCGAAGGCGACCGCCCGCTCGACGAAGGCGCGGATGTGCGGCTGCATCGCATCCAGGTCCTTCGAGAGCATCGACTTCTGCACCTTGGGGATGAGTCCCTCGTAGGTGATGTTGATGCCCGAGACCTTGACCTTCGTGGGTTCCTTGTAGAGCAGGTCGTGCAGCTCGGTCTCGCTGTACTCGCCGAGGGGCTTGTCGGGGTCGAAGAACCCCGACTCCGCGTACAGCTTCACCGCCCAGCCGTCGGGCGTGTAGCCGGGCACCGTGATGGCGCCGCCCGCGAGCGACTTCGATGCGTCGTAGATCTGGGTGAGGTCGATGTCGTTGACGCTGCCCATGCCCTCGCAGCGCGGGCACATGCCGCCGAGCTGCGCGAAGTCGCGAACGACCTTCGTGGTGCCCTCGCCCTTCTCGATCGTGATCGCACCGCCGCCGTGCACCGTCGGGATGTTGAACGAGAAGGCCTGCGGCGAGCCGATGTGCGGCTGGCCGAGGCGGCTGAACAGGATGCGGAGCATCGCGTTCGCGTCGGTCACCGTGCCGACGGTGGAGCGGGAGTTGGCGCCCATCCGCTCCTGGTCGACGATGATCGCCGTCGTGAGGCCCGACAGCGCGTCGACCTCGGGCCGCGCGAGCGAGGGCATGAAGCCCTGCACGAACGAGCTGTAGGTCTCGTTGATCATGCGCTGCGACTCGGCGGCGATCGTGCCGAAGACGAGCGAGCTCTTGCCCGAGCCCGAGACGCCCGTGAACACGGTGAGGCGGCGCTTCGGGATCTCGAGGCTCACGTCCTTGAGGTTGTTCTCGCGGGCCCCGCTCACGCGGATCGTGTCGTGCTGGTCGGCCGGGTGATCGGTCATGGCTCGACGGTAGCGGGTGCGGGCGACGTGCGGCTTCTCGCATCCTGCTCGACCGGGCGGCGTGCGTAACGTTCCCGAAACACCGGGGTGCGGACGGCGAAACCTGCCATGGCTAGCGTCGCTCCCATCACATTCCGCCACCCCGCATCCGAAGGGATCCGCATCCGCATGGCATCCACCCGCCGCACCGCCCGCGTCGTCGCGGCAGCCTCAGCCGCCGTCTCCGCCGCACTCGTCCTCGCCGCCTGCTCGTCCGGGGACACGCCCGCCCCCGGGGGGAGCGACGACGCGTCGGCCTCCTACGGCGAGATCAGCGTCCAGTACTCGTGGATCAAGAACGAGGAGTTCGCGGGCGAGTTCTACGCCTACGAGAACGGCTACTACGACGAGGCCGGCTTCTCGGACGTCATCGGCGTCTCGGGACCCGACACGGGGGTCGCGAAGCTGCTCTCCGGCACCGTGCAGGTCGCGCTGTCGGATGCCGCGTCGATCGGCGCGGCGATCGCCGAGCAGGATGCGCCGCTCAAGATCATCGCCGCCACGTTCCAGAAGAACCCGTTCACGATCCTCTCGCTGAAGGACGGCGCGGACATCGCAACTCCCCAGGACCTCATCGGCAAGAAGATCGGTGTGCAGGACTCCAACGCGAGCGTGTTCAAGGCGATCCTCGCGGCGAACGGCATCTCCGAGGACCAGGTCACGGTCGTGCCCGTCGACTTCGACCCCACGCCGCTCATGAACGGCGACGTCGACGGGTTCATGGCGTACCTCACGAACGAGGCCCTCACGGTCGAGCTCGCCGGCTACGAGATCACCAACCTGCCGTACGCCGACAACGGCGTCCCCTACGTCGCCGAGACCTTCTCGGTGACAGACCAGTACCTCGCCGAGAACAAGGAGCTGCTGAAGGCGTTCCTCATCGCCGAGATCAAGGGCTGGACGGACGTGTTCAAGAACCCGACCGACGACTCCGTCGCCCTCATCGAGAAGTACTACGACCAGGCCGCGGCCGACAACGCAGATGGGCTCGAGTCGGTCTTCGGCGCTCTCGACCCGGTGAAGACCGGCAAGGGCCTCGAGGCGGAGAAGGCGCTCATCTCGACGCCCGAGACCGAGGCGAACGGCCTGTTCACGATCTCCGACGAGCTCAAGAAGCAGACGGTCGCCTCGTTCGAGGCCGCGGGCTGGAAGGTGTCCGTCGACAAGCTGTTCGACACGACGATCATCGACGAGATCTACGCCGAGCATCCCGAGCTGAAGGCATACCTTCCGTAGCATGAGCACCTCCGCACCCCCGGATGCCGGTGCCTGGTCCACCCCGGGCACCGGCATCCGGATCACCGGTCTCAGCAAGACCTTCGACGCCGGTCGCGGTCGCCGCGTCCAGGCGCTGCAGGACACCGAACTGCATACCGATCAGGGGTCGTTCCTCGCGCTGCTCGGCCCCTCGGGTTGCGGGAAGTCGACGATCCTGCGCATCCTCGCCGATCTCGAGGAGCCGACGACGGGTGAGGCGCGTGTGGACGGGAGGAGCCCGCATGAGCTGCGGCGCACGAGCCAGCTCGGGATCGCGTTCCAGGACCACGCGCTGCTGCCGTGGCGCAGCGTGCGGAGCAACATCCGGCTGCCCTTCGAGGTCGCCGGGCGCCGCGCGGACGACGCCTACATCGACGAGCTCATCGCGCTCGTCGGGCTCGGCGGCTTCGAGAAGGCGAAGCCCGCGCAGCTGTCGGGCGGGATGCGGCAGCGCGTCTCGATCGCGCGGGCGCTCGCGCTCAAGCCCTCGGTGCTGCTGCTCGACGAGCCGTTCGGCGCCCTCGACGACATGACCCGGCAGAACCTGAACCTCGAGCTGCTGCGCATCTGGACCGAGAAGCCGGCCACGACGCTGCTCGTCACCCACGGCATCCAGGAGGCGATCTTCCTCGCCGACCGGGTCGCCGTGATGTCGCCGCGGCCGGGACGCGTGAAGGAGATCATCGAGGTCGACCTGCCGCGCCCGCGCACTCCGGAGCTGATGCGCAGCCCCGAGTTCCACGCGCTCGTCGACCGCGCATCCGAGTTGCTGTTCGGCGCGGACGGGCACGCCGAGGCGGAGTCCTGAGGTGGCCCGCTCGAGCGGATCGCGCGGGCGCGGAATGTCGCGCTGGGTCGCCGGGGTGGTCGGCGCGGCGGTGATCGTGGCCGCGTGGTGGCTGCTGTCCGCGACCGTGTTCACCCCGCCGCCCGGCACCGACTTCACGCCCGTGCCGAGCCCCGTCGCCGTGTTGGCCCAGCTGGTCGCGGACGGGCCCGCGGCGTACTGGTCGGTGTTCCAGGTGACGATCACCGAGGCGCTGCTCGGCTTCGCCTGGGGCAACGGCATCGCCCTGCTGCTGGCCGCGACGGTGCTGCTGCTGCCGCGTATCGAGCCGATCGTCACCCAGGTCGCCGTGGTGTCGTACTGCCTGCCGGTCGTCGCCGTCGGGGGAATCGCGATCGTCGTGCTCGGCGGGGCGAAGAAGGCCGGCGATCCTTCCGCCACCGCCGTCTTCCTCGCCGCCCTCGCCGTGTTCTTCACGACCGTCGTCGGAGCGCTCGCCGGGTTCCGGGCGGCGGACCGTGCGAGCCTCGACGTGGTGCGCGTGTTCGGCGGCGGACGCTGGACCCAGCTGCGCAAGGTGCGCCTCGTGGCGGCGGCGCCCGCCGTCCTGAACGCGCTGCAGATCGCGGTGCCGAGCGCGTTCCTCGGAGCGGTGCTGGGGGAGTACATGGGGGCGACCGACCGCAGTGTCGGCATCACGCTCATCCGCCTGCAGGGCAACCTGGACTCGACGCGCGTGTGGGCGGTGTTCCTGCTGTGCGCGCTCGTCGCGCTCGTGGGCTACGCGCTCGTCGGCCTGCTGGTTCGGCTGGTGACGCCGTGGGTGGCGGGGAGGTCCGTGCCGTGACGCTCGCGCAGTTCGATGCGCTCACGGCGGGGGCCGGCGCGCCCCACGTCGCCACCCCCCCCCCCAACGTCACCCCGCTCATCCGGCCGCTGCCCCTGCCACGGAGCTTTGCGGCGGGCGATAGGTTCATTGCGGCTACGCGCTACCGCGGGATGCACCCGGAGCCCGTTCCCGTCGGACAGAACACTGTCCCATTTGATGACCGGCCTGCCATGGATTATTCGCCATGGGGTGAGGGCATGGGCTCACCCAGCCGGGCTCGATGGATGCCCGACGACGACCTGTTGCCGCGCGCCGTGGCCACAGGCAACCTTGGGATTCGCACGCGCAGCCGCGTTCTCGACATTCTGACGGGCGGCGATGGCGTTGCTTCAGGCGTCCGCTATGTCGATGAAACCGGCGCCACGCATCAGGTCAAGGCGCGCGCGGTGGTGTTAAGTGCCTACACTTTTGAGAATATCCGCCTGATGTTCCTGTCGGGCGATGCCCGGCGGCCGGATGGGCTCGGCAACACCAGCGGTCAGTTGGGCCGGCATTTCATGACCAAGCAATTCCCCTCGGTCTATGGTGCCTATCCCGGCGCGGCCTTCAATCGCCACACCGGCCCTGGCGCCCAGGGAATCCTTGTCGAGGACATGCTGACACCTGCGTTCATGGCGCGCGAACAACTTGCCGGGGGCGGCACGCTATCGACAGAAAATCAGCTCCTACCCATCCAGCTTGCGCGTGAGCCGCTGCCAGCCGACATGCCGGCCTGGGGGAGCGACTGGAAGCACCACGTTGTGCGCTGGAACGAGCGGATGGCGTTGCGCATCCAGACCGACACGCTCCCCTATGACGACAACCATATCGATATCGACCCCCTGCGCCGCGATAGCAGCGGCTACGGCCTGCCGGTGTTGCGGGTGACCTATCAGGTGAAGAACCACGAAAGCCGGCTCTACGAGAGGATGATGCAGGAAGCGGAAACCTTGCACCGCGAGATGGGGGCCACCCGCATCTGGCGCGGCCCTGCATTCACCGGTATTGGCAGCTGCCACGACCTCGGCGGCATAAGAATGGGCGAGGATCCAGCTCGATCGGTCGTCAGTCATGATCTGGCCGTACACGATACACCCGGCCTCTATGTGATGGGCGGAGCGGTGTTCCCCTCGTGCCATGCCGTCAACCCGACACTGACCATATGGGCAGTCTGTCGGCGCGCCGTTAACCTGCTCATTGAAAGACTGTCATGATCCAAGCCGAGTTGACCGCAACGTTGGGCTCCTTGGACATGGGGCATCGAATTGCGGGCGCTTCCGTCACCGGCCGTGATGCGCTGGGCGCAGTGCTCGATCCGGGCAAGGGAGCCGTCATCAGCCATGTGCGCTACGGCGACGCCGCGGATGTCGACGAAGCGGTAGCCGCTGCGCGCCACGCCTTTCAGAAGACCTGGCGCCAGGCCCGGCCCTTACATCGCGCCCGCGTTCTGATGGCCGCGTCGGTGTTGCTGACCCAACAGGCGGATCGGTTCGCCGTGGTCGAGTGCGTCAACGTTGGCAAGCCCTTGCGAGAAGCGCGGAACGACGTCGTCACCGCGGCTCGATTTCTTGAGTATTACGCCGGCGTGGCAGACAAGCTCGAAGGTGAATCCATCCCTCTCGGTCCCGACATGGCGGTCTGGACTGAAAGGGAGCCGGCAGGCGTCACGGGCCACATCGTGCCCTGGAATGCACCGTTGGTCATGATGGTGCGTGGGTTGGCGCCGGCTTTGGCGGCGGGTTGCACCGCGGTAGTGAAGCCGGCGGAGGCAACGCCGCTCACCGCGTTGATGTTCGCCGACCTGATGCAGGCGGCAGGGTTGCCGGATGGGGTGGTCAACGTCGTTATCGGGGCAGGTGCCGTGGTCGGTGCGGCTCTGGCCCGTCATCCCGATGTCAATCACGTCACCTTCACGGGTTCGGTAGCAACCGGAAAAGCGGTCATGGCGATGGCGGCAGGCCACCTTGCAACCGTGACGCTGGAGCTGGGAGGCAAGTCACCCCTGGTGATCCTCGCCGACGCAGACATCGACGCGGCCATTCAAGGCATCATGCGTGGGGGCTTCACCAATTCAGGTCAGATCTGCGCGGCATCCTCCCGCGTCATTGTCGCATCGAGCGTATTCGAAACGGTCACCGAGCGGCTGGCGGCGGCCGTGCGTGTTAAGCGTTTAGGTTACGGACTCGACGACCCCGACATCGGGCCGCTGATATCGAGTGGGCAGCGAGATCGTGTCGAGGCGGCGGTCGTCGATGCCCGCGACGCCGGCTGCCAGATTCTCCAAGGCGGCGACCGGGCTCGTATTGGCACTGGTGAGGGCTATTTCTTCGAGCCCACCCTTGTTGTCGCGCGTCCGGACGATGACGTGGCACAGAACGAAATCTTCGGGCCGGTCCTCTGCCTGCTCCGCGCCGATGGTCTCGAAGAGGCCATCGCCATTTCGAACAACTCCCGCTACGGCTTGATGGCGGGAATCTACACCAAAGACCTATCCAGCGCCTTGCGCTATGCGCGTCAGGTAGAGGCGGGGCAGGTCTTCATCAACAAGTATCTGGCCGGCGGGGTAGAAACACCCGTCGGAGGGGTCAAGGACAGCGGCTTTGGCAGGGAGAAGGGCTTGCGCGGACTGGACGCCTATCTGCGAACCAAGTGCATCACTGTCGCAATGTGAGCCCATGACCCGCAAGACCGTCGTCGCATTCGGCGATAGCCTGACCTGGGGACTAAACCCGGAAACCGGCGAGCGCCATACCGAAAGTGACCGTTGGCCCACCGTGCTTCAGGACCAGCTAGGTGCCGCCGTCAGGGTGATCGACGAGGGTCTGGGTGGCCGCACGACGATTTTTGATGATCCCACGGCCGCAGTGGACAAGAACGGGGCCCGCGCCCTGCCGATAGTCTTGGCTACACATCAGCCGATCGATGTGTTGATTTTTATGCTTGGCACCAACGATCTCAAGCCCGCCATTTGCGGCGCCGTCGCAGGAACTGTGATGGGCCTCGAACGCTTGCACAAGACTGTGCGGACTTTTGCCTATCACAAGGGATGCGGCGTTCCCCATCTTCTGCTCGTTAGCCCGCCGCGTTTCAGCATCACCACAAGCGGCGACCAGCCGCGACTTGGCAGAAGTGTCGAGGAATCAGCCAAATTGGCAGACGGCATAGGTGGGCTTGCGCGGCGACTGGGATGCTCTTTCTTCGACGCCGCAGCGGTCGTCAGATCGTCTCCCGTCGATGGGGTTCATCTCGACGCGGCCAATACCAGGGCGTTGGGTCTCGCGATCGCGAGCCATCTGAAGAGCGAAGCGATGCTAGATGTGTGAAACCATGTCACAGCCGCGGGCCACCAAGCCAACGAGTTCTGCACGGCTTTGTGCATACATCGCCACACTCGGGCTGCACTAAGTGATGCCGCCGGAGTAGATTTCCCTGATCTGCCTTTTTCGGATCACCGCGCGGCCGCCCGCAGCGAAGGAGTTCCACCTGGTATGGGTTGGTCAGTTGGATACATTCTCTCCGGGTATTCGCTGCTCCCCCGAGCGGCGGCAGGTGCCTTACGTCTCGTGGGGCACGTCGACATTCCCCCGGTGTGAGGGACTCGCCCATTTCCGCCCCGACACCACGGCGTGGTCCTATCCCGATAATCGAGAAAGGCCTGGCTCGGGCCGAAGTGCTACCGCTGCGCAGCCTCGAATACATTAGCGTGGAGAGGGGCGACTAGCGCCGGACACGTGCGCCTGCTCGTCAAGCAGGTGTGGCCAACACCGTCGTCAACCCAGCGTCGCCACATAGCTGTTCCCGGACCCACCGATGAGGTCGCCTTCCCAATGACCGGGAACAGCTCGATCTTCGGCGGAGGGCTGGCCGCTCGCGGATGGAGACTGCATGCTTGATTTGTCCGAGCACACTTTGCTTCATGCTGGCGTGTCGAGAGCGACAGATCGTTCGTCTGGCTCTGAGATGCTCAAGCAGTTCCTTCTTCGGCAATCCGCGGGCCTGGATGAACAGGCTTCGGTAGACCGTCTCGTGCGACACCTGGTTGTGCGCCTCTTCCGGAAGTTGCGATTCAGCCATCCAGCGATCTGCTTAGGCGACCAGTTTAGCTGAAGCTTGGCCGATACTGTGCGGGCCATACACGGACAGCAAGCCTGGAACATGCCGCTCGATAGCGCTCGGGTTCGCCGTTACGCCGAACCTCTCGGCTGATCGTGGACGGAGATCGCCCCAGCCTGCGTGCGATCGACTGCAACGAACACTCATGCTGAACCCGCGGGAGATCTCTTCCCGCTCACCCAAGCTCAGCACTACAGGCACTCGGTCGCAAGCGGCTCGAATGCCTGTCGAATGCCTGCGGAGTTCACGACTACAAGTGGATCGTGGCTGCCCTTCGTCCTCGCTTGGAAGTCCGAGGAACTAGATCGCGCTGCGCGACGGCCTTTCGGCGGCTATCGTATTGCAGCGTAAGACAAAGACAAAATAAAGATGAAGATGAAAGATATTCGCCTGTCTAGCTCGCGCTCGTCTGAACGTCCAAACTACGTGGCACCGACGACAAAGTGGCCCGCCCACGAGACAGGGTGCGCATCTAGGGCCGACTTTGGCTTCTGTATCATCGACATCACAGACGCACGTAGGGACTCGGCCCAGGTCGACTCAGGATCAGTGGCATGGTGCTCGATCATACCAGTGGACAGAGCAATCGCCGGTCCCGAGGGAATGCTCCAATGGGTCACGACGAGATTCCTCGCTCCGGCGAAGAAGAAGGCGTTGGCAAGGCCGGAAAGGCCATCGGCGCCTGGCGTGCCGTCTGAACCGGCTGTCGAGCATGCCGACAACAGCACCACATCGGAATCGAGGCGAAGGTCGGCGATCTCTCTCGCCGTCAGATACGCCCGAAGCGGCTCGTCGCTGCTGTCGGCAGTGAGCGCGAGTGCAGGCTCGCTCAAACTGGGAATGCCGCCGGCGAGGAAGCCATGGGGGGCGAAGGCAAGGATGCGGTAGTCGCTCAGGGATGCGCCGAGTACGGCGGATTTCGTTGCCTGTCCCGCCAGCAGCAGGTCCCGCTTCGGATCTGCGCCCCGCAGTGCTGCGGTGAACCTGACTTCGGCGGCAGTCTCCGGGCGGGGGGTCAGTGGGTCGGCCTATGTCGGATTGCCAACCCCGGCGAAGGCGGGGGGTGGCTTCGAGGCCGCCACGTCGCGCCGCAGAATGAACAGGGAGGCCAGCGAGGGGACGACAGAGACATCAAGCGG
>Ga0066256_1001339_pt1 | contig 35246 bp, 26 predicted proteins | sample ThiBio_1000_biof_FD_87107 | JGI IMG/M metagenome (GOLD analysis project Ga0066256, IMG submission 87107) | Wastewater bioreactor microbial communities from Cape Town, South Africa - Thiocy_expt_1000_biof (version 2) | ecosystem: Engineered > Bioreactor > Thiocyanate-remediating >... | reverse complement strand
AGATCGTCGCCACGAAGGGCACGGCCGCCGCCCTCCAGCGTGCGCGCATCCCGACCGTCGTGGTCAACAAGGTCCTCGACGGCTCGCCGCACGTCGTCGACGCGATCCGGAGCGGGACGATCGCGATGGTCGTCAACACGACGACCGGCGCCCGCGAGGTGAAGGACAGCTACTCGCTGCGCCGGCAGACGCTCCTCATGAACATCCCGTACTTCACGACGATCCCGGCGGCGCTCGCGGCATGCGACGCCCTCGAGTCGGCGCGCGGTGACGGTGGGATGCGCGTTCGCTCCCTCCAGGAGTGGGGCCAGTAGGCCCGACCGACTCGGCGTCCGAGCCCGCGTCGGGCTCACGCAACCGATCCGACGAAGCCTCACCGCGTGAAGCGACGAGCGCTTCGCCGGAGGGTGACCCTCGCGTCAGAGCCGGCGTGCGCCCCGGAAGTGCGTCGCCCAGAAGCTCGTCCCGTCGAGGACGAACTTCGTCATCATCGTCGGCCCCGTCATCTTCCCGTTGTTCGGCGTCGAATTGAGGAAGCGCATGTGCCCAGCGCTGTCTTTGCCGACGTAGAAGCCGACGTGATCGATCCCGCCGGTGTCGTCGTTGCGTGCGGACACGTCGAAGAAGACGAGGTCCCCGATGCGGAGGCGCTGGAGCTCGGTGGTGGTCGGTTGCTTGCCGTCGTTCGCGACCGTCAATACCCCGGTGCCGTTGGCGAGCTGGTTCTTGGAGACGCGTGGAAGGAGCCCGCCGGTGAGGAGCGCCGGCAACGTGCGGTGCCCGTACACGAGGCGGATGAAGCCCGAGCAGTCGATGCCTCGCCGGGCCGGGTTCTTCTCCGCTAGGTAGTCGTCGTAGTCGTTGCCGAAGACGTACTTCGGATCGAGCGCGGTCCCGTCGAGGTATTCCATCCCGCTCGCCAGCACGTCGGGGCTCGTGTCCGCACGCCGAGCCGTGAGCCACGTCCTTTCGGGATCGCCGAAGCTGCCGAAGGGCTTCGAAAGGAGCCGGACGTACTGGTCGTGCGAGACGCCGCCGCTCGCTCCTTCGGTGGGATCGCGGAACGTCCGCGGGCTCCCCGCGATGCGGACGGTGCGCGTGCCCTTGGTGAAGGACGCGATCCAGCCTCCGTCCTCGTAGACCGCCACGATGCCGTTCGGGAGCACCTTCGTCGAGATCGTCTTCGGTCCCCCGCTCACGGCGGGCGGCGCCGTTTGTTCCTCGCTCTCGGAGATCGCGGGTGGGAGCTCTTCGCTCGAAGAGCCTGCGAGCGGCCCATCGACGGGCTCGTCCCCCTCGATCTCGCCGGGCTCCTCGGTTTCCTGGGCGGTGCCGCCGGTGAGGGGGGCGCTGTCGGCGGCGCAGGCCATCACGGTCAGGGCCGAGAGCAGAGCTAGGATGGTGAGGTTGGTGGTCGTGTGCATGGCGTCTCCGGCGAGAGCTGGAGCACCGGCCGTGCCGCCCGTTCTCGCGGCGGGTTGTGCACGATCCTCACAGTTCGTACCGGGAAGGAGCGACGCGCTGTGCGTTCGGGGATCGTCAGCGGCCTGGGATTGGTCGCCCGTACGGGTCGACCTGCATCCTGGCGGAGGGCTGTCGCTCCGTCGCGTCGAGGTACGCGAGCTCCTGGCTGGCGCCGTCGAGGTCGTCCCGGATCGCGATGCGGAGCCGGCGGCTCGTGGACTCGTCACGGACCGCGGCGAGCGCGGCGTCGATCCGCACGCGCGTCTCGGGCACGGGGGAGTGACGGAGCACGCGTGCGGCGGCGGCCCGGAGATCGGCCTCCGCCTCCGGGTCTTCGAGGATCGCCCAGAGGTCCTCGACGTCGAGCGAGTTGCCGCGATAGCCCGACCCGGCCGAGAGCATCTGGCCGGCCATGTCGAGGCGCACGAGCCAGTCGCGCGGGCTCTCTCCGTTGCGGCGAAGGACGTCGATCCGTCCGCTGACGTCGTTCTTCTGCGGCCCCATCCCGCGAGCGCGCTGTGCCGCTGCCGTGATCTGCGAGACCATCATGCGCCGCTCGCTCTCCGACGGCCCGCCCATCCAGGGACGAACCTGCTCGACGATCACCGAGCGGTAGGGCTCCGGGACGACGAAGAAGAGGCTCTTGGTGTGGTCCTCGACGTGATGGATCGCCTCGTAGGGCAGCGCGAACCAGCCACGTGGAGTCTTGAGGCGAAGGCCGTCCGCGCCCATCACGACGCTCGGTTCGGTGAGCGACGAGGAGAGACCGGCGAGCCCGAGGATGGCACCGATGATGCCGATGACCGCGAGGAGAAAGCCGGCGACCGCGCCGGCCTCCGTGGATATCCCGAGCGTCGCGCCGATCGTGATGAACGCCGTTGCCGCAGCCAGGATCCGTCCAACGATGGCCGAGCGTTGCGAGGCCTCGCCGCGGGTCCGCCAGGCGATCACGCCGAAGCCGCCGTGGCCGATACCGAGCGCGTGGCGGACCTTCTCGCCCATGGCGTCATCGGCGAGCTCGAGCGTGATGGGGTGCTCCCGCTTCTGATGCTGGAGCGTGAGCAAGACGCCGGTCGACGTGCGTGCGGTCGTCGCTCCGGTGATGTCCCTCGCGTGGATGCGTTGGTTGCGTGAGCCCGCCTTCTTGATGTCGATGTGGCGGCAACCTCAGTCGAGCGCGGCGCCGGGGGGGCAGGGGGGGGGGCGGGCGTGGCGCCAGAGAGAGTTGAGGAGGCGGAGGGCGGGAGGGCCGGGCCCCCCCGCCGGTAGCCCACTGACCGGACCGAAGACGGCAAAGAGCAGCGCAAAGGTTGGAAGGACGTAGGGAATCGTCCGCCACACCTTGGGTCCTCGCGGATCCAAGAAACCGGCACGCATCCACCTGAAGATAGGGAACCGAGCGCGTCTGGCAATCGTGGCGTCTCACGTCGGGCTCCGGTACGTTTTCTCTCTGGGGGAGACTGCCCAGCTCGGGAAAGGGAGGCCGACCACCCGATGACTGTTCCGAGAGCAGACCGACTCGTCGTCGTCAGCGTGCTTGCGCTCGCGCTCGGCTGTCGAGCGGTAGGCATGAGCGAAGCCCCCGACGCGGGCGCCGCGGGAACCTCGGACAGCACCGATGCCGCTGCCGAGGCCCCCACTCGTCTCGAGCCACCGATCATCAGGCCCGTGGCAGACGTCGTGGTCGAGACGCTCGCCGGCTCGTCGACGAACGGGAGCGCGGACGGCGTCGGGGGGGCGGCACAGTTCGACAACCCCGTGGGGGTGCTCCTCGATCCTTCAGGCGGCCTGTTCGTCACGGAGTACGATGGTGGACGCGTGCGCAAGCTCGACGGTGCCGGCGCCTCGACGACCGTCGCCACCGGTCTCGTCGAGGCCTTCGGGATGGTCCTGACCGACGACGCGCTCTACGTGCAGACGGACCGCGATCGGAACGGCCAGAAAGGGCCGGACACGGGGACGATCTGGAAGCTCCCGCTCGGCGGAGGGACCCCGGAGGTCGTCATCGAGTCGCTCGGGCGTCCGCGTGGCCTCGCGCGCCTCCTCGATGGCCGTATCGCCGTTGCGGATCAGACTCGGAACACGCTTTCGATCTTGGACCCCGCGGACCGGAGCCTCACCCTGCTCGCGGGATCCACCGAGCCGGGCTTCGTGAATGGGCGCGGCGCTGCTGCTCGGTTCGACCAGCCGTATGGGCTCGCCGTCCTTCCCGACGGCAACATCCTCGTCACCGACTCGTTCAACCACGTCATCCGGAAGGTGACGCTCGAGGGAGACGTGAGCGTGTTCGCAGGGGATGGGAATCCCGGGATGAAGGATGATTCCGACAAGCTGAGCGCACGCTTCGATCGGCCGATGGACATCGGGCTCGACGTCGCCGGCAATGTCTTCGTCACCGATCCCGACAACCATCGGATCCGTCGCATCACGTCGGACGGCTCGGTGGAGACGATCGCGGGAGACGGCACCCCGGGATTCGCCGACGGCACGGGGCTGCAGGCGAAGTTCTACGGCCAGGAGCAGATCGACGTGTCTCCTGACGGCAAGACGATCTACGTGAGCGACGGGAACCTCGGAGACGGCTCCGCGTTCCATCGCGTCCGTCGGATCCACCTGCGCTGATCGAACGGCAGCGCAGGTCGCGAGAGAACCGGGCGGAACGCGAGTCGAGCGCGTCGAGCGCGGCGAATGTGGGGCCGTACTGGCGCGTTCGAGGTACACTGCCACCTCGCTGGTCGCCAGATGCCGAGCCCGAAGTATCCGCTCAAGCCGCTCCTGGAGCACCGGAAACGCATGGTCGACGACGCCACGGCCGAGCTCGGTGGCGCGGTGCGGGTGCGGGAGGCGGCGGATGCGAGCCGCGCACGCGCGGAGGCGGACCGGCGCGCGGCCGAGGAGCGCGCGGCGCGCGTTCGAGGCGAGGAGGCCGACCGCCTCGCGCGTGGGGAGCTCCGTGCGGCGGATCTCGCTCGCGGACAGGCATGGGAGATCGGCGCCAGCGCGGAGATCGGACAGCTCACGCGTGCGGTCGAGGTCGCCGAGCAGAACGTGGAACGAGCGCGCGGGGACGAGGCCGAGGCACGCGTGGTGCTGGCTCGGAAGATGGCCGATCGTGATGTGGTCGTGAAGGACGAGGCGCGCTTCGCGGACAGGCTGAAGAAGCGGGGCCTTGCGGTAGAAGAAGAGGCGGCCGAAGAGGCTTTCCGCGGAGGGCGAGGGTAGTGAGGACGAGGCTCGGGCGAGGCGCGGCGATCATCGGTCTGGTCGTGGCTGCAGGGTGCCGCAGTGGATCGAACGTCGCGCCTCCGCTCACGACGCCGCCTGCTGCGTCCGCCGAGGCGAAGGCGACCTCGTCGTCTACGGGCGGCGTGCCCATCGTGAAGGTCCTCCTCGACGATCCTCGCCTCGCTACGGCGCGCGCGTTCGAGCGGGCCAAGGACTGGGGAGCGGCGGCGAAGGCCGTGCGGGACGCCCGGCCCGCGGACCTCCCGGCGGCGGACGCGTGCGCATGGGACTTCCTCGAAGGGCGCCTCTTCGTCGCAGCGAACGCGACCGCCGAGGCCATCCCTGCCTTCGAACGAGCCGAGGCGGCGTCATGCCCGCTCTCGGGTCACGCGAAGCTGCGATCCGCGCAGGCGATCGCGCGCTCGGGACGAGCCGACGACGCGATCGCACGGGCGCGCACGGTGCCGGCGGATCACTCGTCGCTGAAGGACGACGTGAAGATGGTCCTTGCCGAGTCGCTCGCGACGAAAGGCGACCGCGCCGCTGCGCTTCCGCTCTGGCGCGAGTGGCTGAAGGCGAACGCGAATGGGCCTCGCTGGGTCGACACGTCGGTGCGCATCGCGAACGCGCTGCTCGACGGCGTGGATGGCCCGCCCGAATCACGCGCGAAGGAGGCGTACGACGCAGTCACGCGTGTCGTCGTCGAGGCGCCGAGGCTGGCGGATTCGTCGGGAGCGACCGAGGCGCGCCTCCGGGCGATCAAGGTGCTCCGCGCGAAGGACTCGAAGATCACGGACGCGCTGAGCGCCCTCGAACGTGCGCGGCAGGCTCAAGGCTGGCTCGATGCGAACGATCCCACGCGCGCGTTCGATCTCGCGAGCGCGGTGCTGAAGGGAGCATCCGGCTCTGCGTCGTGCAAGGCCGCGCTCACGCGTGCGAACGCGGCCGCGAAGAAGACGCCGAAGGTCGACGCGTGGCCGGAGGCCGTCGCCGCATGCGAGAAAGAGGCGGAGCTCGTCACGGCGCTCTACGCCGGCGCGAAGGCGCGGACGGGGAAGGACCCGAAGCTCGCGATCGAGTGGTTCGGCAAGGTCGAGACGCTTTTCCCGACGCATCGTCTCGCGGACGACGCGCGCTTCCGTGCGGCGCTGCTCGTGGCCCAGGGAACGGACGAAGGCCGCGAAGAGCGCTCCGAGCAGATGCTCCGGACGCTGCCGGACGCGTATCCGTCCGGGGACATGGGCACCGAGGCGCTCTTCCGCGTCGCGCTCGCGAAGATGCAGAAGGGGCGGGAGGACTGGGAAGCGGCCAAGGTGGTGCTCGATCGCATCGTCGAGATCACCCCCGAGGATCGGCACTGGGCGACGTCCGGGCGCGCGGAGTACTTCCGAGCGCGGGCGGCGGCGGCGACGGGTGACGACGAGGGGGCTCGCACGCGCTGGGAGCACATCGTCGAGCGGCATCCGCTCTCCTTCTACATGCTGCTCTCGTACGCCAGACTCGCGGCTGCGGACGCCGCCCGTGCCGCGCGCGTGCTCGAGGGCGCGATCGCACGCGACAAGGAGACGGCGTCGTTCCCGTCGAAGGCGCTGCCCATCGTCGAGACGCCGGGGTTCCTCCGCGCCGTGAAGCTGCTCGAGGTCGGCGACGTGGACGCGGCGCGCCGCGAGCTCACCGCTTGCGGGGCCATTGCTGAAGGCGCCGACCCGGAGGTGATCTGGACGGTCGGTGCAATCTACAACCAAGCGGGCGCGTTCGAGCTGGGGCACGCCTTCTCGCGCGGTCGGGTGAACGATCACCTCGAGCACTACCCGGAGGGGAAGTGGCGCGTGCCTTGGGAGACTGCCTACCCGCGCGCGTTCGAGCCGCTCGTCGCGAAGGCGAGCGAGAAGTACTCGTTGCCACGCGCGATCGCGTGGGGAGTGATGCGCGAGGAGTCGAGCTTCCTCGCCGACGTGAAGAGTCATGCGAACGCCTACGGCTTGATGCAGCTGATCATCCCGACGGCGAAGGGGGTCGCGGTCGGCACGGGCTACGGCAGTGACGAGGCATCCCTCCGGAGGCCCGAGGTCTCGATCGAATTCGGAACGAAGCTGCTCGCCTCCCTGCGCACGAAGCACGGTCACGACGCGCTCGCGGTCGGCGCCTACAACGGCGGCTCGGGCGCGGTCGGCCGCTGGATGAACAACCGCACGTCGGACGAGCTCGACCTCTTCGTCGAGAACGTGCCGTGGGAGGAGACGCGGAACTACATCAAGCGCGTCCTCTCGAGCGTCGCGGCCTACGGCTACCTCTACGAACGAAAGACGTTCGACGCCGCGCTCGGCATCCCGCTGCGGTTTTTGCAGTGACACCAGGGACGCCGCTGAGGGCTCTTCGAGACGACGAGCTCGTCGTCGTTCCGGCAGAGCGACACGTCGAGCGGCTCGCTCGCCAGGGAAAGCGCGGAGAGACGCGTACGTCGCTTCGAGCTCGGCTCGCCGCGGCGCTGCTGCCCGACGTCCGCTTCGCGGATCTGCGCGAGACGCGGCTCACGCTCGCCGTTGCGCTCGAGGACGCGGTGTCGTCGAACGGAACGCGCGCGCAGCTCGACCTGTTCGGTGGTGCCGGCGCAGGACCGGAGGACCCGCTGCTCGCGACGCTCCGCGGTCGAGGCGGCGCGTCGTGGGTCCGCGCGGTCGCGGCCATCGACGAGGCGATCGGCGCCCTCCGCTCGCGCGGCGCGACGGCAGCCCACCTCGTCCGCGTTCGGGGCGCCGGTGTCGCCGCCGCACGCGCGCGCACCCTCGCGGCGGCGATGCGCGCGCTCGACGAGGCGCTCGCGCGCGCCGGTGCACGCGATGGCCGTCTCGTCGGCGCAGCGCTCGGGCCGGCGATTCGCGCCGCTGATCCGGACGCGTTGCTCGCCCTGCTCGACGCTCGGCGTGTCCGCGCGCGATGGCTCCTCGCGTGGGAGCCGCAGGACCTCCTCTGGTGGCGTGCGCTCGACGAGGCGCTCTCCCGCGGCTCGGGCTACGCCCGCGTCGTGCTCCCCGCGTTCGACAAGCGCCTCGAGGGCACGCGTGAGCGCGATCCGCTCGAGGTGATCGCCGACGTCGTCGCCCGACACCTCGACGCCGCGCCCGAAACGGAGGTCATCCCGGCAGTCCTCGGTGACCTCGGCGCGACCATGCCCCGCGTCGAGGACGCGGCGCCGCGCGTTCGTCTTCTGCGGGCAGGTGATGCGCGAAGCGAGGCCCGTGCCGTCGCGAGGCTCGTCCGGAGCGCGCTCGACGCCGGGGCGAGCGTCGAGCGAATCGCGATCGCGTATCCGTCACGCGACGAGCGCACGCTCCTCCCGTTGCGGCGGGCGCTGGCGGACGAGTCGATCGTCTTCCACGATGCGCTCGGCTCGCCTCCGTCGAGCGTGCCGGTCGTCGCTGCCGCCCTCCATGCCCTCGACGCAGCGGAGTCATTCGACCGGATCGCGGTAGCACGGGTCCTTCGCTCGGGTTACATCGACGCGCCGCGCGTCCTCGGGGACGCGGGAGGCGAGCCGCTCGGGTTTCGCGAGGCGGAGCGCATCCTCGGGCGTATCGCTCGCGCGCTCGAGACGCGCGCGACCGCGGCGGGGGCCGACGAGGTCGAGCGCCTCGTCCTCACCGCGACCGGGGGCAAGGACGAGGACGAAGCGCCGGCGCGACGGATCGCGGCCATCCTCACGCGGGCTCGCTCGGCACGCACGCGAGGCGAACGGGGTCGGGCAGCGCGGGCGTTGTTCCACGACCTCGGCTTCGCGTCGCGCGCGGGGAGGGGAGCGCTCGCCACGTTCGCGCGGGACGAGGCTCCCTTCGGTATCGATCGCGCCGAGCGTCTCGCGATCGCCCGCGACGTCCGTGCGTGGGACGTTGTGGACGCCGCGCTCGACATCTACGAGACCACTGTCGTCCGCGACGCGGGCGTGTGCGCGCGGACGCTCGACGCGGAGGTGTTCCGCCTCGAGCTCACGGAGCTGCTCGATGCATCCGCCCACCTTCCCGGTGCAGGGCGTGCGGGCGCGGTGCGGATCACGCGCCTCGCCGATGTGGCGGGCGACGAGCTCGATCTCCTCGTCGTCCTCGATGCGAACGACGGCGTGCTCCCGCGTGATGTCCAGCCCGTCACGCTCGTGTCGGAGGCGCTCGAGGGCGCGGTCGCGCGCGCGGCGCGTGATGCCTTCGTGCCCATCCACGTGAGCGAGGTCGCAGCGCGCGATCTCGCTGCGCTCGCCGCCGGTGCCGCGGAGAGCTCCAAGGTCGTCCTCGTCACGACCGCCGTCGACGGCGCGGAGACGCCCGCGTCGCCGTCGCGTGTGTTCATCGCGCTCGACCGTGCGGGGATCGCGGTCGAGGACGTCCCGCGCGCGGGAGCCGGACCCGCTCCCGCCGGGACGCTCCAGGATCCAGGCGAGGTCGCGCGGCGAGCCGGACGCGAGCGCGCTCGCGAAGGCTTCTTCCTCGATCCGATGCGACCGCAGTCGGAGATCGCCGGCAACCTCGCGCTCGGTTCGACGAGCAGTGACGCGATCGCGCGTGTCGTCTCCGCCGAGACGGGCTCCTTGCGCGAGCGCGCCCTCGCGGTCACCTCGATCGAGCGCTTCGCTCAGTGCGCCTTCAAGGGCTACGCGCACGTCGTCCTCGCGGCTCGTGAAGGAGAGGAGCAACGTGAGCTCCCCGATGCGCGCGAGGAGGGCAACCTCGGGCACACCGCCCTTGCGGCCGCGTTCGTCGCGACGCGGGACGAGTGGCCGCGCCGCCCTCGAGACAGCGCGGCGATCCTCGCGAAAGGGCTAGCGGCGGCGGACGTCGCCTTGGCAGAGTCCGCCGGTCACGCGCCGCTCCGCGCGATCGTTCGGCTCCGCATTCGTGAGTCCGTGCGCGCGGTCCTCGTCCGTGCGATCGAAGACGTCGACTGGGACTTCTCGCTCGCGGAGCAGGCGTTCGGCAACGGTAAGCCATGGCCGTCGTTTCAGGTGACCGACGGCGTCACCGACGTCTGGCTCCGGGGCTCGATCGATCGCGTCGACCACGCGCACGGGCGCTCCACCGCGGTGCGGGTGATCGACTACAAGCGGAGCAAGAACACCGTCCGCGACGCGTCATCGCTCCTCGGCGAGACCGCCCTTCAGGTCCCGATCTACGCACTGGTCGCCGGGCGTCGCCTCGAGGCGTCCGCCACCGGAGCGTACGTCCCGATGCAGCCGCGCGACCTCGCGACGGAGACGAAGCCGAACACGAAGGCGGAGGACCGCGTTGCGGAGCTCGCCCGGCGCGAGGCCAGCTCCGTCCCTTCGGAGATCGAGCGCCGGGTGCTTCAGATCGCGGTCGAAGCTCGCGCCGGGCGCTTCGCTCCGGTTCCCGTGCGCGAGGGCGAGTGCACCCATTGCGGGGTGAGCGGTGGCTGTCGCAAGCCACGCTTCGCGATGGCGCCGTCGGACGAGCTCGAAGACAAGGAGTCGTCGTGAGCAGCACCTCGCAGCTCTACGCGATGCCGCGAAACCTCGTGCTCGCGGCGAGCGCCGGCACCGGCAAGACGCACGCGCTCGTCGGTGTCGTGGTCCATCTCCTCGTCGGCGGGAGGGTCGGCGGCGCGGTCGATCCGTCGCGGATCGTCGCGACGACGTTCAGCCGGAAGGCCGCGTCCGAGATCCGTGCGCGCGTCACGACCGAGGTGGAGCGGTTGACGGTCGATCCTTCGGCCTCCGTCTATGCAGCCGGTCTTCGCGAGGCGATCAGCGGGCGATCGAGCGACGCCGAGCTCGCGAAGCGCGCGAAGAAGGCCCTCGCGCGGCTCCCGCATGCGCGCTTCGGGACACTCCATAGCTTCGCGACGGGCATCGTGCAGCGCTATGCCGTCGAGCTCGGTCTCGGCCCCGGCTTCGAGCTCGCGACCGAGGCGGACGCGCGCGCGCGCGCCGATGACGCGATCGCGCGCGCGCTCGAGCGGCGCCTCGAAGACAGCCCGGATGCCCTTCGCGCGCTCGCGGAGGCGGCAGGCGGCATCGATCGCTTGGTGTTCTCGCTGCGACGTGTGCTCGGGACGCTCGAGGAGGACGGCCGCTCCGCGCGCGATCTCGGGCTCGACGCGAACGACAGCGCCGTCGTCGAGGGGCACATGCGTGAGCTCCTGATTCACGCGCGCGCGATCTCGAATCATCCAGCCGCGGAGCCGCTCGCACGTGAGCTCGCCTCCGCATGGGACGCCGGCGACGAGGAGCGCATCGAGGCCGCCGCCGCCGCGCTGACGGCGCTGCCGGCGCGGGGGAAGAAGACGCCCGAGCTCGAGGCCTTCTTCATCTTCAGGAACGACCTCGCGGGCGCGAAGAACGAGGAGAAGGGGAGACGCCTCGCGCGCGCGTGGCGAGCGAGGCACGCCTTCACGCGCTACGCGACGCTCGTTCGCGAGGTCGTCGCCGAGGCGGAATCCGAGATCGAACAGTCCGGTCGCGCGCGCGCGACGCTCGGCTTCGGCGAGGTGCTCCGCGCGGCGCGCGAGCTCCTGCGCGATCGCCCCGACGTCGCCGACGAGGTCGCCTCCGGCATCGACGCACTTCTCGTCGACGAGTTCCAGGACACGTCGCGCGTGCAGCGCGATCTGCTCCAGCTCCTTTGGGCGAGGCCCGATGCTCGTCCGAAGGCGGGCGAGATCCCGCCGCTCTCGGCGATGCGCCCGGCCGGGCTGCTCGTCGTCGGCGATCGGAAGCAGTCGATCTACGGATTCCGCGGCGCCGACGTCGGCGTGTTCGCCGAGCTTGCGGTCGGTCTCGCCGGAGCGCCGGCTCGCGAGGCGCTCGGCATCCCGGCGGGCGTGACCTGGGAGCCGAAGGAGCCGCTCGCCGACTTCCACGCCCTCCGCCACAACCGGCGGAGCGTGTCGTCGATCCTCGCCTTCGCGAACGCGTTCAGCGCACGCCGCTTCCTGCCGGGCGATCCGCCGCCGGAGCTGTTCGAGATCGAGTACGTCGCCGCTACCGAGGACCTCCTCGTCCCGCCCGAGCGCGCTACGTTGGAGCCCACCGCACCGGCGACGACGTGGCTGCGCGTGACGCCGAAGGGAACCTCGTCGACGCGGCTCGAGGAGGCGCTCGTCATCGCGGCGAAGATCGACGCGCTCGTGTCCGGTGGGGCCGCGAAGCATCGCGACATCGCCGTCCTTGCGACCACGAACGGGATGCTCGATGCGGTCGCGTTCGCGCTCGCTCAGGCCGACATCCCCTACGTCGTGGCGGGCAAGAGCTTCTTCCGGGCGCGCGAGATCAGCGACCTGGCGGCGATGCTCGCGCTCGTGCTCGAGCCGAACGACCGCCTCGCAGCGCTCGAGGTCCTCCGCGGCCCGTGGGCGAGCGTGCACGACGAGACGCTCCTCGGCCTCGTCGAGCCGGGCAAGGGCCTCGTCCCGCCGTCTTCGTGGGGTGAGCCGCCGAAGCCGGAGCTCGTCCATCACGAAGACCGTCCCGCGCTCGACGCGATCGCGTCGCTCGTCTCGTCGATCGGCCGCTGCGCCGGCCGCCTCGGAGCGGGCACGATCCTGCGCGAGGCCGCCCGTACCTGTGGTCTCGAAGCGGTGCTCGGCGCGATGCCGCGCGGCCAACAGCGCGTCGCGAACGTGCAGAAGCTCCTGTCGATGGCCGATCGTCATCCGGATGCGCGCGCCTTCCGGATGTGGCTCGACGATGCCAAAGAGCAGGAGGTCGCCGAGTCCGAGGCGGCGACGTTCTCGGACGACGATGATGCCGTCCGGCTCCTCACCATCCACGCGAGCAAGGGACTCGACTTCCCGATCGTGTTCGTCCCCGAGATCGGCGCGGCCCTCCCGCGCACGGAGCGCGGCGTCGCGCGCGTCGCGCTCGGTGCGGGCGACGCGCCGAACATCCTTTCGGTGCGGATCGCCGACGATACCGGTTTCGTCCTCGACCCGCCGTCGTACACGCGCGCGCATGCCACCGCACGCCGGCGCGAGCGCGCCGAGCGCCAGCGCCTCGCCTACGTAGCCATGACGCGCGCTGCGAAGTCGATGTTCCTCGTGGGCGGTCGCACGAGCGACAAGGCACTCGACCCCGGCGCCTCCACGCTCGCCGTGGTCGAGCAGCTCGCAGCCGACCATCCGGAGCTCCTCGCCGTCGAGGACGTCGACGTGCCCGCGCCCGCGAAGCGCGCCGCCGAGGCTTCGCTCGTCGAGAGCATTCCCGCTGTCGAGCCACGAGCGCAGTGTCTTCCCGAGTGGCGGGTCCTCCCGATCGCGCCGACGGCGCTCGCCGATTTCGATCACTGCGCTCGCCGCTTCGAGCTCGTTCATCTGCTCGGCCTTCCCGAGCACGTGAGTCGGCGCCGTGCGCCGGATGGCGACGCGAGCGGTGAGGCGGCCCCTCCCGCGACGGACATCGAAGGAGCGGCTCGAGCGCACGTGGTGATCGGAACGCAGAAGGCCGGGACGATCGCCCACGCCGTGCTCGAGCGTCTCCCGGTCGAGGCATTCCTCGCTGCCGATCGTGCTGCGGCGGCGGTTACCCGGTCGCTCGAGAGCGCGGGCGTCCCCGAGGACCATCCTCAGCATGCTGCGATTGCGGGGCGAGCGATGCGCTTCCTCGAGACGGCGTATGCGCGAGGCATCGCCGAGCGCGGCGCGATGATCACGCGCGAGGTCGCATTCGTCCTGCCGATCGAGGACGAGGCGGGCCGGGCCGTCTCGCTGCGCGGCAGCATGGACCTCGTCGTCGTCTGGCCCGACGGCGCCGTCGACGTCGTCGACTACAAGAGTGCCCGCAGCGGTGACACCGACAGCTACGCCTTCCAGCTCGACGTCTATGCCCTCGCTGCGCGCGCGCGCTTCCCCGAGGCGACGAGGCTCCGCGCCGGACTCGCGTTCCTCGGCGCCGGGACGGGCGAGCCGGTGTGGCGTGACCTCCCGAGCGAGCACGACGTGCGCGCACGCATCACGAGGCTCGGCGCCGAGCTGATCCGAGCGCGCTGGACGGAGGCGTTCCCACGGGTGGAGATCGAGCGCTGCGAGTCGATCCACTGCGGCTTCATCGGGCGATGCCATCCGCGACGCGACGCCTAGACCCAATGCCGCTCCATTAGCGGGCAAGTGATCGATACCGCTGTGGAAAGCAGGAGGAGCTTTCCATGGCGTCGGCGCTGGGCGAAAAGGAGGGATGTCCTGGCTCGAGGCTGCCCTTTCCGAGACTGCGAGCTACCCGTCGGCGGAGTCTCTGAGCACGTTCGAGGCGCACATCGATCCTACGTGGATCGATGAGGCACTGGAGGCGACGGGGACAGCGACGCTTCGTCGTCGTCGTTTGCCGGCCGAGCAGGTGGTGTGGTTGGTCCTCGGGATGGCGCTGATGCGCGATCGTCCCATGGAGGATGTGGTATCGAAGCTCGACCTCGCACTTCCCGGAAAAGCGGAAGGGAAGAGCGTTGCGCGCAGCACCGTGGCCCAGGCACGGCAGCGGCTCGGCCCCGCACCGCTGCGCTGGCTGTTCGAGCGATGCTCGCAGGCATGGGCCCGCAAGAGCGCCGACGCCCATGCGTGGAAGAGCTTGGCGCTGTACGCGCTGGACGGGTCGACCTTGCGTGTGGCGGACTCGGACGAGAATCGCGCACACTTTGGGCTCAGCAGCGGTCGTACCGAGAGTGGCTACCCTCTCGTCCGCCTCGCTGCGCTGGTCGCGGCTCGCTCTCATCTGATCGTGGCGGCCGCCTTCGGTCCATACAGCAACAGCGAGCACCACTACGCCGAAAGCTTGTGGTCACAGATTCCGCCCAACTCCCTGACGCTCGTGGATCGGAACTTTCTGTCGGCGCGCATCCTCCTCGGGCTGCAGAACGGGACGAATCGTCACTGGCTCCTACGGGCAAAGAGCAATACCTCGTGGACGATCCTGAAGAAGCTGGGGCGAGACGACCTGCTCGTCGAGATGAAGGTGAGCGACGCTGCACGCCAACAGGACCGCTCTTTGCCCGCGACCTTCCAGGCGCGCGCCATCGGCTACAGCGTCGACCACAGCAAACCCAAGCAGTGGTTGCTCACGTCCCTGCTCGATCCAGTGAAGTTCACCGCCAAAGAGATCGTCGTCGCCTATCACGAGCGGTGGGAGATCGAGCTCGCGTACGACGAGATCAAGACGCACCAGTTGGATCGACTCGAGACCCTGCGTAGTCGAAGCGTGAAGGGGGTCGAACAGGAGCTGTGGGGGATTCTCCTGACGTACAACCTTGTGCGCTTCGAGATGGAACGCATCGCAGAGGAAGCCAAGCTTCCACCCTCGCGCATCAGCTTTGTCGTCTCCATGCGCTACATCCGCGATGAGTGGGAGTGGTGCGCGATCTCCTCCAGCCCAGGCAGCTTTCCCGAGAAACTGCGTCGCATGCGGGCGAAGATCCTCGACTTCGTTCTCCCCGAACGGCGCTCCGAACGACGCTTTCCACGCGCCGTGAAGCTCAAGATGAGCAACTACGCTCGCAAACGCCGACCGTCGACACTCGCTAAGTGAGCGGCATTGGGTCTAGGCCGCGCCTAAGCGCAGCTGTGGCGCCTCCCAGGCTCCATACGGTTCGCTACGCGGCTGTGCTTGCGTCGATGAGCAAGCACAGCCGTCCGGGCGTCGTGCCTGAGGTTCCGGAAAAGCAGGCCGCATCCGCCGTGGTGGACTCCGATGCGCGAGCCTCGCAGCCGCGGCGTTGTCGCTACTGCCCGGACTTCTACTGCGGGGACCACCGCGGGATGCTTCCGGGCAGGTGAAGTCGAAGCAAGAGTTCGCATGTCAGATCGCGGACCACCTGCCGCTCTGGGCTGAGGCGCGAACGCGGCTCCGTACCGAGATGGCCGACGGGCTCACCGCGTGAATCCGTGCGGCGCAAGCAGGTCGAGGTGCGTAGCCGTCGGGGCCATTCGAGCTGCGGGAAGTACTGTCCGTGTCCTTGCCCTCCGCAAACAACTGCTGCTCTTCCAAGCAGGGGGGCGCAGCGACGAGTCGCTCGTTCACAGGACGGCGAAGACGACCTCAACGATTGGTGACGTAGACGTTGAGGTCGTTGAACGTGACGGTGGGCTTGGTGTGCGGGGCGAGTCGATGGGCGAGTTGGTTCCTCACCTTGGCGTATGATTCAAGTTTCGTTCTCAGGGCGTCGAGTTGGGGGCGAACACTCGAAAGGCCCACCACGGCGTCGAGGTCGTCGTAGGCGCCTCTCTCGCACGATTGCATCAAGCTCTCGACCGCCTTCTTGTGTGACAACTTTTTCGCTTTCCGGAGAGAAGCCAGCTTTGTCGCTGCTGCCGGATCACTCGTAACTTTCTTTCCAAGGCGTCAGTGAGGGAAGCCCTTTGGAGCGGGGCGAGTTGCTGTGCCATCGCTTGCAGATGCTCCGCGCTGGCCATCAGCAGCCACAGCTGCGTGTTCAGCGTCTTGATGCCGTTCTTGAAACCTGTCGTGCTCATGTTCTCCTCCTCCGCCATGCGAGCAGAAGAAAAGTGCTCTCGCCTACAGCGGTGGGCGACTACCCGTTCCGGCAGAGCCGGTCGGGTGGCATGGGGACCTCACGCGAAAGCGGACATTGATGGGGGCACTTCGCCCATTCGCGCCGCGAACTCGCCGGCGGCGACGACCGCGAACGGCAAGAACGAGGCCTTCCACCTCGTAGCTCCCGTCCTCCCGGGGGCATCTCCATTCTCCATTCGATCATTCTCGAACACCGGACGCGCACCTCCCACACGCAAACCGGGGCCGCCCGCGAGCACCTCGGGCTCGCAGGGGCGCTCGACGAGGGGCTCCGGAGTCGGCACGGGCATGCTGACTTCAAGATGAAGAGCTACGAGGGGGCGCGGGGCCGTGCGGGTTTCTCCTGAACTGCGTCTTCCTGGGGGACAGCACCTTGGTCCTCGTCCGCCTTCGCTACCTGGCGAGACACGCACCGAAGATCCTCGAAATGGCCGCTGGCGCATGAGGATCTCCGCTCGAACGCCTGATCGCGCAGCCTCACTTCGACGACGAGATCGATTTCTTCTACGGACGCCCGATGTCCGCGCTTGCGTGGGCGTTCCCCGCGGTTGCCTGGACGTGGATCGCCGGACCTTTCCCGGCGACAAACGTAGTCGACGCGACACCGCCGTCCGAATCCGTCCTGACGACCGCCGGAAGGAACGTGGTCTCGGGGACGCTCGTGAACGTCACCTGCGCGCCGCCGACGGGCATCGAGTTCAGGCGAGCGCGCACGTGCAACGTGACGAGGCCGCCCTCGGCGGGGAGCCCACCGTCTGGTTGCTCGAGCTCGAGCCGAAGCTCCGAGGCACTCGCATCGAGGCGGGTGCGCAGGATGGTGTCGGTCCCGACGAACGTTGCGACGACACCGACCGCGCCTGCAAACGTCGTGATCGTCTCCCGCGCGTGGCTGAGCGCCGCGCCGCCGTCAGTGCACGTGCCCGGGGTCAGCGCCATCCGAAGAGCGGCCGCTCCCGTTACTGACGTTGCGTCCGTCAAGGCGACCTCGACGATGCCGTTTTTCGCGTTGTCGCTTTCGAGGCACAGATCGTAGACAGGCATTCCGCCGGCGGTAGGCTTCGTCGCGAGGGGGGCTGCGGTAAGGGTGGGCTCGGGCACGCGGACGGTACGCTCAACCGTCGTTCCCAGAGCAGAGAAGCGAAGCCGGAGGAGCCCGCGCTGTGGCCACGCGATCGCACCGGACCCCTCCACGCGCGCGTCGCCCAGTTCGGCGAGAAGCAGTGTGACATTGGGGGGCGGCGTAGTCCCGGATGCTGGTGTGAGCGCCTCGACGCTGGCGCGTGCCGTGCCGCGCAGGTTTGGATTCTCGACTCCAACACGGAATCGTACGTTCCCGCCACCCGTGAAGTAGAGAGGAATGCCTCCGCCGTCGTCCGCTCCGGCCTCGTCGGGGAAGGTGATGTCGAGTGCAACCGCATTCGTGGAATTGTCACCGTCGCAAGCGAGCCCCAGCGTGCCGGACGCTAAGCCCGCCGCTAGCAAAGAGCCGAGCAGCCATCGAGATGAGCGCATTCCTACTCCTTCTTCGCTGCGGTGGAACCGGCATCCTTGCGAAAGCTGTTTACGAGGGTCTCGGCGCTTGACGCGAGCGCGGCGAGGTCGAAGGCGAGGCCAGCGCCGAGCGTGAAGCTCGGCGCGGATTCTTCCGCCAGGGGAGCCGCCGCCGGTACAGCACCCGGAGCTGTGCGTGGGATCGAGAGCTCGTCCCCATAGGCTTGGTCTGCGGGCCGCTTTCCAAAGCGGACACCAGCTCCGGCAGTTACGAAGAAGCTATCGGAGACCCCAAAACCAACCCGCGCGACCCACTGGTTGAATGCCGACGACCCGGCGAGATCGGAGAGACCCGGTCCGACCGCGACGATCCATCTCCCCCACCGCGCGCCGGCGAGAAGCGAGATGACCATTCGGTCACGGAGGTCGTAACTCCGGCGTAGGACGAAGCGCTGATCCGGTCCCGCGAGGCCGCCAATCGCGTCGTACTTCGAGCGGGCGAACGCATCCGCTCCGTCCGAAAAGAAGATGCCGAGCGGATTGATGCCGAAGTCGAGTAGGACTGTAAAGCGCCGCTTGCTCGGGGGATGCAGAGTGACGACGTTGCGAATGGTGGGCGCCTCGCCGTCGGCCTTGCATGCATCGCCCTCGCAGATTGACACCTCGGTGAGCTTGTCCGCGACCGGCATCACGAGCGCCGTTCGCGCTTCCAGCTCCGCAACAGCTGGGATGTCGTCGGACATCGTCGCCATAATGGAGTCACAGGGAGCCTTGATTCCAGGAGCGGCCGGTCCGGCTTTCGCCGCCGCGTACATGATGGTGGCGGCCAGTTTTGCGAGGTCCTCTACCTTCGATCCGGCTGGAGCGCTGAACTTCGTTGTCATCTTGAGCGACGTGCCGGTCGGCACCGCGTTCACAAGGATCGGGTACGGACCGTTCGTCGGGATGCCTTCGATCTCTGCGCTTCCGGATCCATAACGGACGCGTCCAAACCGGTCGACCGCAGGGAGTACAGCCCTGGTGCGCCGCATAAGCTTCGGGCCACTCGTGTCGCGGAGCCATAGACGCTCGCCTTCGCGGGAGCAGTAAGCCGTTTTTAGTTTCTCGTTAAGCGTCTCGTTCGACACGAGACTCGTCTTTGGTGCTTGCATCTGCCGCCTTGCGAGATCGAGTGCGGCGGTTGCCCTGGCGAGCAGTCTGATCTCCTGGGGCGAACCGGGCGTCGCTGTCTCCGCATCGGTCATTGCCTCCGCCGCCTCCTTCAAGGAGGCGTGAACGGGTGCAAGCGCATCCGCCAAGCCCTTCGCCTCCTGCGTGCATCCGGCCCGCGCTGGAGCGATGCAATTTGCCGCCGGGAAGCTCTGTAGGAGAGCGCTCACAGACTCGAGTTTGACCCTCCTGAGTGCGAGATCGAGTTCATTCGTGTAGTATGCTTTGTAATACGCGTTTGCGGCCGTGTTCGCGTCGAGCGTCGAGCGCCGCTTGTCGAGCGCGGCGAGCGCCGCGCCCTTTGCCGGATCGGTGCTTGTGGGCTCAAGATTGAGGGAGTCGTAGACCTCCACCTCGAACCGAGTGAACGCGTCGTGGATTGTGGGTAGCGGATAGGTCGTCCCGCCCTTCGCGCTTCCGCAGGCCACGACACGCCGATCGTTGCCGTGGATCAGAATGACGCGCGCGGCCGCAACATGATCACCGAAGAAAGACACGCTGAGCGGCCGGCGCCGGTCGGTCTCGACGCTCCCGTCGGCGAGGACGACGAACCGCGCGTCGTATGCGGCCGGACCGCTGCTGGGACGTGTGAACTCGGCGGTCGTCCCTTCGCCGCAAAGTCGTTCGATGGGCTTCGTGTCCGCTCGGGAGGGGACATCTGCAGTTGCGTCGATCGGGACGAAGAGCGCCGCGATCGTGAGCAGTGGCGCGAGTTGCGCGCGCAAAGGGACCATTGTCCGAACATAGGAGGGGCGCGCCAACTTGCCCATCACCCTGCGGGGTGATGGGCCGGTGTCGGCGCTTGCGTTAGACTACCCCTTCGGACGCGGACAAGGGTGAGGACGATGGGGTGGGAGTGCGCCGTGAACGGCAAGCGCGTTGTGTTCGAGAACGATCTAACCGCCGTCGCGGTGCGCTTCCGGGAGCCGGCAAAGCACTCCACGCGCCACGCCGAAGCGGTCCGGGCGAAGGTGCGAAGTTTTCACCGGCGGCGCGAGGTCCCAAACGAAAAGTATACGGTGTTCGAGGTTGCTACCCGAGCGGTACATGACGTCCTCGCAGCGAGTTCTGAGGTCGATCGCGTGGCTCCAGTGTTCCGACTCGGATCGGCGAGAGCGTTTGCGAGCGATCGGCTTCTCGTCGGTCTTGAGCCGAAGGCGGATGTCAGATCCATCGCCGACGTCGTCCACGGCACTATCGTCCAGCGCCGTGGTCACGAGTACATTGTCCAACTCGCTCCGTCCGCGGATCCGCTTATCGCGGCCGGCCTTCTTGGCGAGCGCAACGATGTGCGTTACGCCGAGCCGGACTTCGTGACCATGTTGCCGGGCCTTGCGCGCGAAGACAGGGGACGTGCTCCTCGGCCAAGGCCGAACGAGTTCTCGGCGCGGCAGTATGCGCTCCGAAGGACAGCTGCCATCGAAGCCTGGACCAGGGTGCGCGGTCGGCCGGAGATCCGAATTGCGATACTCGACGACGGTATTGAAGTCGAGCATCCCGACCTTGCGGCTGCAATCGTCGGTTCCTTCGATGCTGTCGACGGGGACACGTTCCAGGAGCCGAACCCCTGGGACGACCACGGCACCGCGTGCGCAGGACTCGCGGCGGCGATTCACAACGACATCGGCGTCCGTGGGATCGCGGGCGGATGCTCCATCCTCGCGGTTCGGACTGCGTACAGCGCGTCGCCCGGAAGTGGGTGGACGATCTCGAGCTCCATGATCTGCGCCGCAATCGATTGGGCACGGGAAAACGACGCTGCTGTGCTCAACCTAAGCTGGCAGTGTGCGCCGTCCTCGCAGGTTACCGCCGCGATTGAGCGTGCGCGGCGCGAGGGGCGAAGGGGGAAGGCGGGCGTCATCGTCGGGGCCGCCGGGAAGGACGCGGCGGCAGTTGGGTATCCGGCGAAGCTGTCCACCTTTGTTTGTGTCGGTGCGCCCACCGAGATAGACGAGCCGAAGACGCGGAACAGCAGTGACGGCGAAGTATGGTGGGGCTCCTGCGCCGGTCCAGAGGTGACGATCGCGGCCCCCGGTGTGCGCAACTTCACGACCGCTCGTTCGGCTGGCTACCGACGGGACTTCTACGGAACGTCGTCCTCAGCCGCAATCGTCGCTGGAGCGGCGGCGCTCGTTCTCTCGGCGAAGCCTAGCCTGAGCGAGGCGGACGTGCGACGCATCCTCGTCGAAACCGCTGACAAGGTCGGCGGTGTCCCCTACGACGCGAGCGGTCATCACCCGCTCATGGGCTACGGTCGCGTGAACGTGGCCGCCGCTGTCGCCAGGGCGCTCGCCGGCTGATGCGAGAGCATCCGCACTCCATTGGACCGTCACGGCCACCGCGCCTCGCTTGTTGCCGCGCTGGCGGATACGCTTCACCACCATCTCCGGTGATGTTGTGCTGGCTCGGTCGGAGGAGCATGCTCCGTACCGTTCGGACGAACGGGGGCGCGTGGATTGCTCGGAGGGCGCGCAGCACCGCACCGACGTTTCCAGGCCGCCAGGACAGAGCTCGAAAGCGGTGGTGGCGCATGTCGTGGTAGGACTGCCACTACCTGAAGGTGTCGGTACTCACTTCCGCCTGCGTAGGGCGCGCTGTACCCTCCGGGGGATGAGTGAAAGAAGACGCGGGCCCAATCACAAGCCTCTTCATCGCGCGACGATCAACGAAGGTGCCGACCTTGCTGAGGTCAATCGACGCCTCACTCTGGTTGGCGGTCGTGACATCCCGCAGACGAGCTACGACTGGGTGAAACGCAGCTACTTGCCGAGGCTTCGCGACGGATCAGTATTGCTCGGTGACTGGATCGAGCACCCGAAGCCGGACGGCGAGATGTAGCGCCAAGTGACGTCGCCATTCTCTCGATTTGGGGCCGCTCACTCGACGAAGCGACGTGGCGTGACTACGGTGGCCGCCCATGACCGCAGTACCCCAGGAACAAGCAGATACGCTTGATGCATTCGTGGGCGACGTCCGCTCCGCGTTCGACGATGCGGGCGACTATATCTGGAAGGCGGCGAAGTTGCTCGAACACGAAACGCGCGAGGAGCTTGCGAAGCTCGAAGCGTACTTCCCGAGCGACGCCAAGAGCCGAGCGTCCCGGTCGAGACGCTGATCGGCGGGACGGGCATCGGTCTTCGGCGGGGAGGCCGCAGCGCGCTGCTCGGCCCAGCATCCTTGCAGATCGCGCGCGGAGCGCGAAGCCGTTTGGCGCTCGCGTGCGGCGCGCCTGACAGCGAGCCATCGGTCGACGACAGGAGCGCGATTCCGAGCGCGATCGCGTCTGGAACATCGAGAACGGGCGCCCGAGGTTAGCGCGCCGGATCGAGATCCGTCAGCGCATCATCAGCCATCACATCCCCCCTCGTTGGGTTTGAGGCCCGCGATGCCACCGTGACGATCGCCTGGTGTCGACCCGGAGGTGCCAAGCGCAGTCGGGGTAGCTTCGTCACGCAGGCTGCGCGACGAACTCGAGGAGCAGCTCGTTGACCTTCGCCGGCGCGTCGTTCTGGACCCAGTGACTGGCTTCCGGGATGTGCACCACGCGGGCGTGGGGGACGAAGCGCTTCGGAGGCTCGGCCATCTCGCTGCCGAGGAAGCGGTCCTTGTCGCCCCAGACGATGAGCACGGGCTTGTCGATCGTGTGCATCCTCGGAACGCGCCCGGTGAGCACGCGGCGGATGCTCGCGCGGTAGTAGGCGAGCGCGGATCGGACGGCACCTGGGACGCGGAGCGCAGCGACATAGCGCTCGATGTCCTCGGCGGGGACGCCGTCCGCGCGGAACGTCCGCCGGATCATCGAGAAGTCGCCCGTCGCGATGAGGCGCTCGGGAACGAAGGGGAGCTGGAAGAAGAACATGTACCAGCTCTTCATGAGCTGAGCTGGCCGGCGAAGGCCGCGCATCATCGCGAGCGGATGCGGCACGTTGAGGATCGCGAGCCGCTCGAGCATCTCGGGGTATTCGTTCGCGAACGCCCACGCGACCACCGCGCCCCAGTCGTGTCCGACGACGATCGCCTTCTTGCGGCCGAGCGCGCGGATGAGGCCGGCGATGTCGCCGGCGAGCTTCTCGACCTCGTAGTCCGAGGTGGCGCGCGGCTTCTCGGATTCGTTGTAGCCGCGCATGTCCGGCGCGACCGCCCAGAGGCCGGCCTTCGCCGCGGCGGTCAGCTGGTGGCGCCAGGACCACCAAAACTCGGGGAAGCCGTGGAGGAACACGACGAGCGGGACGTCGGCGGGGATCGGGCGTCCATCACCGTCGAGACCCTTCGGCCGCGCCTCGGCCACGTGCAGGCGCACCTGGCCGACGTCGACCACGCGATGGAGAAAGCCGTCTTCACGGCGCTCGCGCGGCGCCGATCTCGGCTCGTGAGCGGAGGCTCCATTCGTCGACGATCGGCTCATGCGGTTTCCCCTGGTCTCGATGTTCTTCGTATCGTACGTCCTTCAGGTCTCGATGCGTCGGGCGACGGCGGCGATCTCCGTCGTCCCGGGATCGATGGGCGGCGGCAGGGCGCCGAGCGACGTGAGCGATTTCTCCGCACGCGAGCGGAGGAAGCTTCGCGGGTCGCCGAGCATCGCCATCAACTCGGGGACGAAGCGCGGGTCTTCGGGGGCGTTCTCCGCGACGACGGCACGGACCTGGTGGTTGTCCGAGCGGAGCCCGCCGATGAGGACGTCGTTGCCTTCCGGGCGATTGAGCTTCGCGAGGGCGCGTACGAAGGCGACGAGGTGAGGCGGAGCGTCGTCGTATTCGTACGTCGACGTCGGCGGCTCTGCGAAGAGACGCGCGGTGGCCTCCGCGAGCGGGCGTACCGACCGCTCGTCGCCGATCTCGGCCAGCCTCGTGGCGACGTTGTGGCGGAAGATCCCGAGCGGGTCGCGTACCGCCTCGAGGAGTGCGTCGAGACCGCCGGTGCGCTCGAGGTCGGGGAGCGCGAAGGCGTAGTAGCTCCGGACCTTCGGGATCGGGAGACCCCAGGCGGCGAATGCGGAGACCGCGGCGCGCCGCACACGATGATCGTCGCGCGTCACCAGGTGGCGCATCGCACCGTGGCCGAGGAAGAGGACTCCTGCCTCGATGCGGGCGCTCCGCTCCGTCTTGGCGATCCCCGCGAGCTCCTCGAGCGCGCGGAGCCCCCACGCGCGCCGGCGTGACGTCTCCTCCTGGCGGAATGCTGGCTCCCACAGCGCGCGATCGATCGCGCGGCGGAGATCGGTGCTCTTCGGTGCGCTCTTGCCGAAGCGCAGCTTCGCGAGGGCGGCCAAGCGCGTCGCCTCCGCGCCCGGCTCGAGTCCGGTCAGGCGCTCGAGGAGGGCGGCCGCGCGCTCGCGTGCCTCGACGTGGGCCTGACCGATCGCGCCGACGGCCCAGACGGCCTCGCAGGAGGCTGGCTCCTTCGGCGAAAAGAGGAGCTGCTCGAGGGCTTCGATCGCGGGGACGTAGCGCAGGCGTCCGAGGGCGTGTGCCGCCGTCGGCAAGACCGCGCGGTACTCCTGGCTCGTCGACTCGAGGATCGCGAGGAGCTTCGGCGCGGAGGCCTCGTCTTCGAGCTCGCCGAGCGCAAGGACGAGCTCGCGGACCAGCCCGCCGCGCTCGAGTCCTTCGCGCCATCCCGTCAGCGGGTTCGCATCGAGCAGTGTGCGGAGCGCGGGCAGTGCCTCCTTGGCGTTCACGGCGACGAGCGTGCGGACGACCGCGGCCTCGTAGAGGCGGACGCGGCTCGGCTCGCCGCCGAGGAGCCCGACGAGGTGAGGGACGATGCTTCGGTCGTTCAGCGCGGCGAGCATGTCGACCGCGCCGGCGTCGCCCGTGAGCGCGCGTGCGAGCAGCGTCGGGGCGATGCGGCGATCACCGAGCTCCGCCAGGGCGAGCAGCGTCTCTTCGCGCTCGTGGAGCGCCGCGAAGGACTCGGCGTTGGGCGGCAGCTCGTCGAACCGCGTCACGATCCGGCGGGTCGTATCGAGCGTCCCGTCTCGGGTGGCTTCGACCTGGCGCTTGGTCGACCGGAGGGCGCGGATCGCGAGCTCGCGCCGCCGAGTGAGCTCGCCGGTGCGTGGCCGCCGCTCGTCGTCGAGGGCCGCGAGGAGGAGCTCGGCCACTTCGCGCACGACCGTGTCGGTCGAGGAAACATGCGCCGCGAGCCGCTTCGCGAGGTCGTCTCGGTCTTCGCGGAAGAACGCTTCGACCACGTAGCCGAGCGCGAGCGGGATGGTCCGATCTTCGCTCTTCTTGCGTCGCGAGCCGGTCACCGGGTAGGCGACCATCAGAGGCTCGTCGAGCGGCTTCACGGCGAGCGCTCGCATCGCGGTCCTGAGCTGGGCGTCCGTCCCGGTGAGCACGGACGCAAGCGAGCGCGCGCGCTCGAGGAGCGCTCGCACGTTCTCTTCCTCGGCGAGCCCGAACGGGGGTGGCTCCGGATCCTCGCCGGCTGCGAGCAGGCTGCAGATGACCGCGAGCTCTGCCGCGCCGCGGCAGAGCAGCCGGGCGGTCATGCGGCGAACGTCGATCGCCGCGATCACGCCTCGTGCCGGTTCGTCCGCGAGGAAGTAGACGATGATCTCGCCGATGCGACTCTCTCCGATCGGCACTGCGCCCGCGAGCAGCGCGGTGAGGCGAGCGAGAGCTGCATCCCCGCGTCGCGCCGCCGTGAGGAGCGACGGGAACCGAGGGAGCGATGGCTTCGCGATGAAGTCGGCGATCGTCCCGCCGTCGACCGCGCTCATGAAGCGGGCGAGATCGTGCGGGAGCGTGACGCCGAGATCCACGGCGCGCGCCTTCTCTCCCTTCGCCTTCGGGTGATGAATCACACCCGGACGCGAAAGGAATCGCACGAAGCCGCGATCGAGAAACCGCTCCGGCGCCGCGGCCGCACGAAGCATCCATCTCGAAGACACGAGGCCAAGGAGGATTCACGCGAAGTCGCGCTCGGTCAAGCCCCGGGCGCCCGCGCGAGATGGAGCACACGTCGAGCTCCAGCTGAGCCTTTCCCGTTGTCCGACACCGCCCTTCTTCGACGCCGGACGCCCTTCGTCACGACGCGGAATGAACGCGCTGTGTCAGCGTTGCATCTTTGAAGCGTGGTGCCCTTGCACGTTTGCAACTCCGAGCCGCGCCGCGAAGTAGAGCGCGCAGCGGCGCGGGCGCGTTCACGTCACCAGCTTTGCCGGGAGATGAGCGGTCTCGTTGTACGAGACGACGCGCACGGCGCCGCTCACGCGCACGAGAATGCGCGTGACGCTGCAATGGTTGCTGTTCATTCGCGTCCAGCGGACGACGGGTACGTCGATCGCACGGCAGACGAGGTAGCGGATTAGGTTTCCGTGGCACACGACAATCTCGAGGCGGTCGGTACGGCTCGTCCGGAAGAACCTCGCATAAGCGGCGTCCGCTCGCTCCCGGTCCTCTTGCCGTTCGCTCGGCGGGATCTCGTAGCCCTTCACCTTGGAGTACATGCCCTCGCGGAGGACGCCGATCGCTCGCACCTTCGAGCTCGAGGTTTCGCGTGCGATGATGTCGGCGGTCTCTCTCGCGCGCGGGAGCGTGCTCGACCACAGCGCGTCGACCCGTTGCCCGTCGAGGTGTCGGCGGAGCCATTGACCGGTGAGGTTGGCCTGCTCGCGGCCGAGCCTGGTGAGCTTGCCGCCGTCTTCGAGCCCGTACTGGCCATGCCTCACGAGGACCAGGGTTCGCGTGCCCAAGCTTCGACTGTACGTGAGCGGGACGCCGATGAGGAGCCCCGAACGCGCGCTCGTCCGACGGGTGGATGTGTGCAAGGTGCAGTGGTTTCGTTGCCATCGACCACGGCGCGCCGCGAGTCGACGAGCGCGGCGGCCGCGGACTCGCCGCGTACGTTGCCCGGACGCCGTGCTCTGAGCTCGGCGCCGCAGTGCGAGGCGGTCGGTCGACCCCGGGCGGCGGATGGCGATCGGGGGACTCCGTGGGGATAGTCGAGCACCCCGCGACCGCCCTGCCAGCTCGAAGAGCCCCACAGGGCGCACCCCCGCGGGGGGGCGGTAAGGCCAAGTTCCCGACCCCACCTTGACGCGGCGACGACTTCTCAGCGACGCTTCCATCGTGACAGCGTCACCGTCGCAGACTGCGCCCATCCTCCAGCGCTATCGGCCCTTGTTGAAGCTCGGGCAGGGCGGGATGGCGGACGTCTACCTGGCCGTCTCCCGGTCGGCGCCGGGGCTCGAAAGGCTCGCCGTCATCAAGAGACTTCGCACGGATCTCCTGACCGATCAGGACGAGGACGCGCAGGACGCCGAGCACTTCGCCTCGATGTTCCGCGACGAGGCGCGTCTCGCCGTCCTCCTGAAGCACGCCAACATCGTGCACACGTACGACGTGTTCGAGGAGGAAGGCACCCTCCACCTCGTCATGGAGTACGTCGAGGGGCAATCGCTCAACGTCCTTCAGCGCGAGCTCGCCAAGAAGCAGCAGCCCCTCGCCCGAGGGCTCGCGGCGATGATCGTCGCGGAGGTGCTCGCGGGGCTCCACTACGCACACGAGCTCACGGACATCACGGGAGAGAAGCTCAACATCGTTCATCGCGACGTGAGCCCGCAGAACGTGCTCGTCGGCTACGACGGCACGGTCAAGCTCGTGGACTTCGGAGTCGCGAAGGCGTCGTTCCGGTCGTCGCAGACCCGAGCCGGGACGATGAAGGGCAAGGCGCGTTACATGGCGCCCGAGCAGGTCATCAACAAGAACGTGGATCGGCGCGCGGACGTCTACTCCGCCGGCGTGATGCTCTGGGAGCTGTTCACGGGCCGGAAGCTCATCTCGGGCGCGAACATGTTCGAGCAGCTCGTGAACGTGATCAAGGTGCCGGCGCCGCGCCTCTCGAGCGAGCTGCCGGACATCGACCCGAAGCTCGATCATATCGTCGACAAGGCGCTCGCTCGCGATCCCGCGGCGCGCTTCGCGACGGCGAGTGAGATGCGGGAGGCGCTCCTCGAATACGTGGCAAGCGCAGGCAATGTGCAGCCGAAGGAGATTGGCGCGCTCGTCTCGGAGACGTTCGCGAGTCAGCGCGAGAAGCTCCAGGCCATCGTCCGGACGCGACTGACGGCACCCGAAGCCGGTGCATCCGCCGTCGGAGCGCCGAGCGACTCGAACCTCAGCGCCGCGTTCGTCGCGCTCGACACGGACGATCTCCGGAGCATGGGCGGCAAGACCACCTCCGCGAGCGGCAGCCGCGTGGTCGGCTCCTCGGCAGGCACTGGTTCCGGCTCGGGCTCGGGAGCTTCGGCTCGCATCATTCTCGGGACGGAGTCCTCGGGGCCTCCGAGCTCGGCCTCGAAGCCGGCCGTGAGCGCATCGACCGGCCCGGTGAGCGGGGTGGAGAGCATCCGACCGGCGGCGCCGCGTTCGCGACGACCGATCGTGATCGGAGCCCTGCTCGTCCTTCTCGGTGCGAGCGTCTTCGCCGGTGTTTACACGTCGAGGGCCAAGCCGCCGGCCTCTCCGGAGACGGCAGCTACCGCGAAGGGCGAAGCCCCGGCTCCCGAGCCTCCGGTCGCCAAGGCGACGGCTGCGAACACGATGGCGCCTGCGGCCAGCGCATCACCGGCGGAGCCGACGAGCGAGCCGAACGCGACGGCTGCCGCCGCGACGCCGCCTCCGACCCCTCGAGGCCCTGTCTACGTTCCGGCTGCGCGCGGCGCCGCTGCTTCGCCGCACGTGCCGGCGAAGCAGAGCCCCACCGAGTCCACCGCGCCCACGCCTGCCGCGCCAGCAGCTGCTCCTGCGGAGGCGGCCGGCTACCTGACGCTCGACACCTATCCCTGGACGAAGGTCTCGGTCGACGGCAAGCCGGTCGGTTCGACGCCGCTCGTGCGCGTCAGCCTCCCGCCCGGGACGCACACCGTCGTCATGGAGAACCCCGGCGAAGGGATCCGCGAGACGACGACCATCGTCGTGAAGAGCGGCGAGACGACGTCGAAGCGCCTCGCGTTCGACAGCAAGTAGCCGCTTCGCGGCGCCTGGCGTCGACGAAGGCCGAAGGCGCTACGCGCGAGGAGAGGAACGTCGCCGTCGTGCCTCTCCTCGGACTCGCGCCGTTTACGGTGATTGCTCGCTCGCCTCGACGTTGCGTCAGTCGCAGCGAGCCGATCCGCAGGTGGCGCCGAACACGCCGCGCCCCGTTGGCGGGGGCTGGTACTCCGTGGGCCGCAAGGCGGAGAAGCCCCCGACCGCAGCGCCCGCGAGGATGCTGCCGCCGATGATGTAGAAGAGCGGGCTAGAGAAGACGGACTTCTTCTCCTGCGGAGCCTCTCCGCGCACGGGCTCGGTCACGAGGTTGATCTGCGGGGTCTCGGGCGTGCCTTGCTCGAACACCGCGTTGTTCTTCGCGTCGAGCGCGCGCACCCAGTACTCCAGGCGTGTCGAGCCCTCGGGGTTCGCGGGGATCGAGATCGCCTTCCCCGACGGCGCTACCTCGATCGTCGTATAGGTCTGCGCCGGCGCCCATCGATGGCCGGCGCTGACCCTCTTCACGATGCCGAGCGGGTCGCGGGTGACGATGCGGATCTCGCCAGCCTGTCCCCACTGCACGACGACCTGTAGGTCCATCCCGCTCTTGCGGCCCTGCGCCTGCCAATAGCCTCGGGCCTCGGCGAACGGCTCGGTGAAGCGCGGCCCGAGCTTCGGGGCCACCCTGAACTCGGAGTCGTCCCCGAGGAGCAGGATGAACTGCTGCTTCGCTGGGTCGGCAGGGCCGAGCGCGGCATGCGATGGCGCCGATACACGCGGCGCGCGCGTGAGCACGTCATGGCTGAGGTTCTGCTGCGCGAGGACCGCCTCGGCGGCGGTCAGCGCGTTCGCGTAGTCGAGGGCCGCGTAGGCATTCTCCGCAGTCGCCAGCTCGTTCTCGACTCCGGCGGCCTGAGCGAAGCCAGGAACGGCGAGCGCGGCGAGTAGGGCCCCAGCAGCGAGCCAACGTTTGGGGCTCGCGCCCCAGCCACCCGCAGAGGTGCGCCCGCGGCGCGCGTCGAGCTCCGAGCACTTCATTGGCAACGTCCTCCGCACTTGTCCGAGAGCTTGGTGCACGTGGTCTCGGGGATCCTTTGGGTCGCGTCGATGTACGTGAGCGCGATCGGTTGCGCCTTCGTCTTGCCGAATGCGGACTGCGACGAGCACCCGACCAGGAGATCCCGACCGCTCGCCTGACCGACGGCGAGCATCGTGTACTCCTTGTCGAGGTCGAGCTCGACGCTGGCGTTCGGCCCGCCCGCCTGGAGATCACACGGAGTGATCGAGCGCGACTCGAACCTGTTCGGCGGGAGCTGCTGTGCCGTCTGGCGAAGGCGAACGAGCTCGTTGCAGGCCAGCGTGCCGTCGTAGACGTAGACCTTCACGCCGTCGACGGCGACGGCCGCCGCCGTCGACGGGAACTGCACGTCCAGGGCGATCTCGGCGGGCTCGGCGTCCTCCTTCACGGCGCACGCGCCCACGACGAGAAGAGCTAGAGCACCAATCAGCTTGCTCCCGTCGTCTTTCCACCGATTTCCGTCGCATCGCTTCGTCGCTCCTCCTCCGGATACTTCAGTATCCGTCGTCGTCGCTCCTCGCGCTGCTCGGAACTCGGTGGAAATACTCGGTCCGCAAGCTGATCGGTGCTCTAGGGAGAGAAAGGTCGTTCTCCGGGATGTCATGAAACTCCTCGATACGGTCAGAATGCGAGCCTGCGTGAAACCGTTTCTCCCGGCTTGATCGTCACGACAGTGGTCTGCCGGATCTTCTCGCCGGAGTTCTCGAGCACCAGCGTGTGCGTTCCCGCCGGGAGCTGCGCGCGGACGAGCGGCGTGTCGCCGAGAACGCGGCCGCCGAGCGACACGCGTGTCCACGGGTAGGTGTCGAGCGTGAGATAGCCCGTGCCGCTCTTCTCCTCGGCGCTCGTCGCAGCAGGCGCTGGCGATGGGCGTGCCGCCGTCGTTCGTGGAGGCGGTGGTGTCGGTCGAGCGCGGTGGTTCGTCGCCGCCTTCGCCGCAGGTGGCGCACTGTCGACTGGTGATGCGGTCGTGGCAGAGGCAGCCGCCGCCGCGACCGCGTCGCTCACGGGCGGGGCAGTCGGCGGAGTGACCGCGACCGGCGTCTCCGCGGCGGGGGCGCTGGCGGCTGCTCCGGGGCGCACGTCATCGGCCGCGGCGCTCGGTGCAGGCGCTCTCGAAGCAACGCCCCTCGGCTCGGTGCTCTCGGCGCCAAGCCATACCGCGATGGTCGCTCCGATGCCGGCGAGGGCGAGGAGCGTGGACGCGAGGATAGCGGTTCGTCGCTGCTGCGTCGTCGCGGCGACGGACGGTCGAGAGGCGGGCGGCCTCGAAGGTGCCGGCGCGACGTTCCCGTCCGCGGCCGGCGTGGTGGTCGATTCCGGCATCTCGGGAAGGGTCGAGACGCGCTCGGTCCGGCCGGCCCGCGCCGAGGCGACGTGCGCCTCGATGACGGCGCGTTTCTTCGCGCGCTCCTCGTTGAAGAGCGGCTCGAGGACCTCCGAGACGGCGCGCGTGGTCACGTTGCGCGGTGCGAGATACGCGTCGAGGTCGACGAGGAGCGCGTCTGCCGACGGATACCGCTGGTCGGGGTCCTTCGCGAGCGCTCGCGTGATGATCGGGACGAGGTCGGGCGGCCCGTCCGGCGCGACGTCTTGCAGGGGAGGCAGCGTCCCGGCGATGACGTTCGAGAGGATCTCGAGCTCGCCCGCGCCGGCCCACATCCGCCGTCCAGCTACGGCCTCCCAGAGCATGACTCCGGCGGAGTAGACGTCCGAGCGCGCGTCGGCTCTCCCGGCGACCTGCTCGGGCGCCATGTACGCCGGCTTGCCCTTGAGCACGCCGGCGTTGGTCTCGATCGACGAGTCACGCGCCTTCGCGATCCCGAAGTCGCCGATCTTCACCTGTCCGTCGAACGAGATGAAGACGTTCTGGGGGGAGACGTCTCGATGGACGATGCCGAGCGGGACGCCGTCGAAGTCCTTCAACGTGTGGGCGTAGTGAAGTCCCTTGAGCATCTCGCAGATGACGCGCAGTTGCATGTCGAGCGAGAAGCTCGGGCTCTTCTTGCGGACGACGCGCGAGAGCGTGACGCCGTCGAGGTACTCCATGACGATGTAGTGACGCTCGTCGTCGGACCCGATCTCGTACGTCTGGATGATGTTCGAGTGACTGAGGCGAGCCGCCAGCCGCGCCTCCTCGAGGAACATCTGCAAGAACGACGGATCCGAGACGAGATCCGGCTTGAGCTCCTTGACGATGAGGAGCTTGCTGAAGCCACCGGGGCCCTCGGAGATCGCCAGGTAGACGATCCCCATCCCGCCGCGGGCGAGCTCGGCGACGAGCTGGTATTTTCCGAGGTGATACACCCGCTACCTTCGTTCAGGCCTAGAGTGAGCTCTGCTCGCTGAGGACGTCGGCCGGGATCGTCGCCCTCCGCTCGAAGGAGGAGTTGACGATCTGCCAGACGGCGAAGTCCGAGCGAACGGTCCCGGACGGGAGAAAGTCGCAGGGCCCGGAGGCACCTTCGTAGTTGATGTCCTCGCCGCGCCGGATCAGATCGAAGTACTCCGTCATCCGGTTCGGCCCGACGATGACTCGCCCCTTGGAGATCTTGTAGAGCGCCTGCCGGATGGCCACGACGTCGGTCGCCGACTGCGCGCGCTCGATCGCGCCGGCGAGAAGGACGACGGCGTCGTAGGCCGTCGACGCGTAGCGGCCGACGGACGTGGTCCCGGGGTTGTGAGCCTTGTAGAGGTTCGCGAAGGCGCTGAACTCCTGCGTCGAGAATTTCCCCTCCGGAGCAGCGTCGGCGGCCAGTGTGAAGCCACCCTCGCCGGCCGTCGGCGCGCTCTTGTCCGAGGGGTCGGTTCGACCGGCCTCGATGAACTTGTCCTGACGGAGACCGTCGGAGCCGATCGTGAGGAAGGCGCTGTAGTCACGCTTCGTCGGATTGATTAGCTGGTACTTCTTGAACGCCAGCATGTACGCGCCCGCGATCTGGGGCTGGGCGACGATGATCTGGCATTTCGCCTGGAGCGTGGAGGCAGCCTCGGCGGCCGCGGAGTCGAGCTTCGAGGCGTTCGCGACGTTCGGATCGAGCTCGAGCTTTCTCGCGATGCCGAGCCCGAGCTTGACGTACCGGTCCTCGACGAGCGCCGCGATCGGCCGCCCGTAATCGTCCCCCTGGGACACGAGCACGATGTTGCCGCATCGCCGCTCGGTTTCGCCGTTCGGGATCTCGGAGGCGTACTGCGCGATCGCCGTCGCGAGGAAGATGTCCGTCGCCGCGGTTCGGAGGAAGACCGGCTTCAGGCCTTCCTGATCGGGGCGGGGGTTGGCCGGCGCGGCTCCGGCGTCGCTGTCGAGCACGTCGAGCACGGGCGAAGTCGCGCTCGGCGAGATGACGAGGAGCTTGTCGCTCAGGAGCAAGTCCTTGATCGCGAGCGCGGCGCCGTTGGTGGAGGGGCCGATCGCGAGGACCACGTCCTTCGCGAGGAGCTCGTCGAACTTCGCGCGCGCGATCTTCTCGTCGCTCTGATCGTCGACGGCCTCGAGCTCGAGCTGCTTGCCGAGGACACCACCGAGAGCGTTGATCTGCGCGACCGCCACCTCGGCGCCGCGCTTGGCGTCGTCACCGGTGGCAAGCGGTCCGCTGAGTGAGAGAACGACGCCGACCTTGATCGTGTTCGGGTTGTCGGCAGTCGGAGGGTCGGTCGTCGGGCTGCCCTTGTCTGCACAGGAAGACAGGAGGGCGACGCTCAACAACGCGGTCAGTACGGGACGAACGTATGCTCGGATCATCTGTCCACACCGCCGTTCCCCGAAGAGGGACGCATCGCGCCGCGATCGAGCGCGGCCTTGGTTCGGTACTTCAAAGGGAGAGGTCTGAGTCATCGGGAGGAACCTGCAGTCGTCATGGCGTGAGCCAGATCGCGACGAGCGCCGCTACCGTGACGACGACGCTCACGGCGATCAACCAAACGAACAGCGCCCACGCAGGTGAGCGAGGAGGCGAGGTGAACGGAGCGACGCTGGACGGTGGTGACGGTTCGTCCGTGAGCGAGCGCTCGGTGGCCGTAAGCAATGCCGCTCCACCTCCAGGAGGAGGAGACGCGATCTCTTCCGGGAACGCCGGAGGTGGCCGCGATGCGAGTGGAGACCGACTGGTGTCGGTCTCGATCTCGATCTCGGCTACCGGGATGGCGATGTCCTCCGGCGACGGAGCCGGCGCCTCGGAGGCGCTGGTCTGCGGCCCGGCATAGTGCTCGAGGAGCTTCGCGTACGCGTTCGCGTCGAGGTCGGCCACCCGCGTCGGCGCGTTGTACGCATCCGACTCGCCGGCCGGCGGCGGCACCGTTTTGATCTCGGAGGCCTGGCCCTCCTCGTCGTTGTCTACTTCCCTGAACGTCATATCGTTGTGCTTACGCCGCTTGTCGGACTACGCCCCCGACCACGCCCCCCACGCCTGCACGAGCGAGGGCGGGAGTGCTCCCGCCCTCGCGTCACCGCTTCCTCACGGACAGTTGAACGCTCCTACGAGCTTCCCGTCCGTCGCGCTGTAGGAGAGCCCGGCGGCCTCCTCGAAGACGCGCTTCTGGTTGTTCGGGTCCACCTTCACGCACCAGACACTGTAGTCGGACGGTGCCTCGCCGGTGGCCACGTCGAAGTCGAGCGGACCGGAAGCGCCGTTGAAGTCGACCTTCTCGCCCGTGATCATCGCGTTCATGCCCTTCGAGAGGGCCGCTGTGCCGACGGAGATCTGATTGGTCCCGCCGACGAGGAGCGACATGTTCTTCGCGAGCGTCGTGCCGTCCACCGGACCGCCCTTCGTCGCCGCGATCGCGTAGGCAAGCATGTACGTGATGTCGTAGCTGCCAGCCATGCCGTAGGCGAGGACGGAGTCGTTGCCGTAGGCGGTCTTGTAGCCGAAGTTGAAGAAGTTCTGCGCGAGCAGGGTCACGACGCCCGGCTGCGTGCCACGGATGCGCGTCCTCAGCGCATCGCGGTCCGCCGGCGCAGGCTGCTTCGTGTCGGCCGGATCGACGAGCAGCGTCAGCTCCGACTTCTTCAGGCCGTCTGCGAGGATGTAGATCGGCTTCTTCGACGGGTTCGCCGCCTCGTAGGGACGCATGATGTTGTCCGTGGCCTCGCTCGTACCGGCGATCACGATGATGTCCGGCGCGAACGTCTGGAGCCCCGTCACGACCTCCGACTGGAGGATGCCGTCGGCATCCGCCGCGTTGGTCTTGTACTCGAACGCCTCGAAGTTCGCGTTCGGGATCGCCGCGCCGTTCACCTTCAGGTCCGACTTGAACGCGGCCAGGATGCCCTTGCCGTAGG
>Ga0066256_1001338_pt1 | contig 35265 bp, 34 predicted proteins | sample ThiBio_1000_biof_FD_87107 | JGI IMG/M metagenome (GOLD analysis project Ga0066256, IMG submission 87107) | Wastewater bioreactor microbial communities from Cape Town, South Africa - Thiocy_expt_1000_biof (version 2) | ecosystem: Engineered > Bioreactor > Thiocyanate-remediating >... | reverse complement strand
GGATCTTGAGCGGCGCCGCCTGGCCGGGGCGGTTGCGCCCCACCGGCGCGAGGCGCTCGCCCGCCTCGACCGACAGGTCGGCACCGTCGAGCAGCGGCGTGCCGCCGAAGGTCAGCCTGATGCCGGTGAGCTGGAGGAGCGGCGGCGCCATGGGTCAGCCCTCTGCGGGAAGATGCGCGACCAGCACGGCGCGGCCGCCCGCGAGCGCCACCTCCAGCCGTCCGGTCACAATGTTGGAGATCGTCAGCGACGAGCCGAACGGCACCTGCCGGTCGGTGAGCGGCCAGCGCACGCCCGAGATCGTCAGCCCGGCTATGTCGGTGAAGCCGACGACCGAGAACAGCGTGCCCGGCGCGTAGTCGAACGTCGCCGGCGGGCCCGCCATGAGCGGCACGCCCTCCTGGTTGCCGCTGGTCAGCAGCACGTCGAGCCCGCGCTCCGACAGGCTGACGGCCGCCGCGAGATGCAGATAGGCGTGGTCGGCCCGCGCCCCGCCGAAGGCGCCGGCCATGACCAGTCTCGTCGCGCCGCGCCGGATCGCCTCGTCGATCGCCAGCTCGCCGTCGGTCATGTCCTTCTCGGACGGGAACTCCATCTGCGGGATATGGCCGAAGGCCGCGCGTTCTTCCTTCGTCACCGAATCGAAGTCGCCGGCCCACAGCTCCGGCGCGAGCCCCAGCGCGGCCGCGTGCAGGATGCCCGAATCGGCCGCGATCACGCGGCTGCCGGCGATCTGCGCGGAAAGACGCGGCGTCGCGACGAGCTCGCCGCCGAGCAGGATGGTGAAGGTCGTCATCGCCGCCGCCTCTAGCAGGCGGGCGGTTTGGAAGGAAGCGCCAGTATGTCCCCTCCCCCTTTCGGGGAGGGGCAAGGGGTGGGCGGTCACCCGCGCGCCCTTGCTTCCCTTTCCCGTCCGGCGTATCTGTCTCCTCGCTCTAACGGGGTGCCGGGCGGGAAACCGCGCCGGCTGAGAGGCGAAGATGCCAACCCGCTGAACCTGATCCGGCTCGTACCGGCGGAGGGATTAGACGCTGCATCGCAGGCGCCGTTCCCTTTCAACCACAGAAGGAGGCGCCACATGCGCAATCTCGCGATACCCGTCCTTTCCGCAGCCATCCTCGCGCTCGCTCTGCCCGTGCAGGCGGCCGACAAGCTCACCATCTACACCTATGACAGCTTCACCGCCGAATGGGGTCCCGGCCCGATCGTCGAGAAGGCGTTCGAGGCCGAATGCGGCTGCGAAGTCGATTTCGTCTCCGTCGCCGACGGCGTGGCGCTGCTCAACCGCCTCAGGCTGGAGGGCGACAGGAGCCCGGCCGACATCGTGCTCGGGCTGGACAACAACCTGACCTGGGAGGCCGCGCAGACCGGCCTGTTCGCACCCCACGGCGTTTCGCTCGACAAGGTCGCCATCCCCGGCGGCTGGTCCGACGCGACCTTCCTGCCCTACGACTACGGCTATTTCGCCGTGGTCTACGACGCCGACAAGGTCGCCAGCCCGCCCGCCAGCCTGAAGGACCTGGTCGAGGGCGATCCTTCGGCCAAGATCGCCATCCAGGACCCGCGCACCTCGACGCCCGGCCTCGGCCTGCTGCTGTGGGTCAAGGCGGTCTACGGCGACAAGGCCGCCGACGCCTGGGCCGGGCTGAAGCGCCGCGTGCTCACCGTCACGCCCGGCTGGAGCGAGGCCTACGGCCTGCTCACCTCCGGCGAGGCGCCGATGGTGCTGTCCTACTCGACCTCGCCCGCCTACCACCGCATCGCCGAGAAGGTCGACCGCTACAAGGCCGCCGAATTTTCCGAGGGCCACTACCTGCAGGTCGAGGTCGCCGGCGTGACCAGGAAGGGGGCCGGCAACCCGCTTTCCGCGAAGTTCATGGCCTTCATGGTCTCCCCCGCCTTCCAGGATGCCGTGCCGGAGACCCAGTGGATGTTCCCCGCCGCCCCGACCAGCAAGCCGCTCGACCCGGTGTTCGGCGAAATGATCCGCCCCGAAAAGCCGCTGGAGATCCCGTCCGAGGAGGTCGCGAAGAACCGCAAGGCCTGGATCGACGAGTGGCTGTCGGTGATGAGCAGGTAGGACAGGCGAGCGTGCTTCATCGCTCACCCCCCTCTGGCCTGCCGGCCATCTCCCCCTCAAGGGGGGAGATCGGATTTCAATTCCGCCTTCGCCAATCACCAGCGTTGCAATGCGAACAGCGGCGCTGGAACTGCCAATCTCCCCCCTTGAGGGGGAGATGGCCGGCAGGCCAGAGGGGGGTGGCGCCGCGAATCGTCGGGCGGGTATATTAAATGCCGGCTACCCGCCCCCTCCCCGGCCCCCTCGCGCTCGCCTTCGTCGCCGTCCTCGTCGGCGGCGCCTTCGCCGGCCTGTTGGCGGAAGCCGCGTCCGATCCGTCGGGCGCGGCCGGGGCGTTCGACGCCTATCTCGGCCGCATCGTCCGCTTCACCCTGTGGCAGGCCGCGCTGTCGACGCTGCTGTCGGTCGCGCCGGCGATCCTCGTCGCACGCGCGCTGTCGCGCCACCCGTCCTTTCCCGGCCGCTCGCTGATCCTCGGCCTGTTCGCCGTGCCGCTCGGCCTGCCGGCGATCGTCGCCGCGCTCGGCGTGCTGGCGCTGTGGGGCCGCGCCGGCCTGTTCGCGCCGCTGATGGCCTGGCTCTCGGGCGGCGACTGGCCGGGCATCTACGGGCTGGCCGGCATCCTCGTCGCCCATGTCTTCTTCAACCTGCCGCTCGCCGCCCGCCTGCTGCTGGAGGCGCTGGAGGCGGTGCCGCTCGACCACTGGCGCCTGTCGGCCCAGCTCGGCATGGGCGCCCGCGCCAGCTTCCGGCTGATCGAATGGCCGGCGATGCGCGCCGCCCTGCCGGGCGTCGCCGCGCTCGTCTTCATGCTGTGCGTCACCTCCTTCACCATCGTGCTGATGCTCGGCGGCGGCCCGGCCGCCACCACGCTTGAGGTCGCCATCTACCAGGCGCTGCGCTTCGACTTCGACCCAGCCCGCGCCGTCGCGCTGACGCTGGTGCAGGTGGCGCTCACCGTCGCGGCCGTCGCCGCGATGGCGCGGCTGGGCGCCAGCCCCACCGGCGAGGCGAGCCTCGCGCTCGCGCCGCGCCGCTACGACCGGCCGTCGCCGGCCGGCACCGCCCTCGACGCCGTGCTGATCGCGGCGGCCGTCCTGTTCGTCGCCGGCCCGATGGCCGCGACCGTGGTCGCCGGCCTCGAAGCCGACCTCGGCCGCCTCGCCACGGAGGCGCGGGTGCGCGACGCCGCCGCGACCAGCCTGCTGCTCGCTGCCGCGGCGGCAACGCTGTCGGCCGCGCTGTCGCTGGCGCTGGTCGCCATGCGCCGCAGGCTGGAGACGGCCCGCAGCAGCAGCCGCGCCGGCCTGCTCGCCAGGTTGCTCGAGTGGGCGGCCGGCAACGGCGCGCTGTTCGTCCTCGTCGTGCCGCCGACCGTCATCGGCGCCGGCTGGTTCATCCTGTTGCTCCGGGCGGCCAGGGCCTCCGCCGCCGCGCCCGCCAGGGTCGCCGCCGCCACCGCCGTCAGGGCCATGCCGTTCGCCGCCCGCGCCACCCGCCCGGCCTACGATGCCGCCGCCGCCCGCCACGACCGGCTGGCGGCCCAGCTCGGCATAGCCGGCTGGGCGCGGCTGCGGCTGATCGACTGGCCGGTGCTGCGCCGGCCGCTCTTCACCGCGCTCGCCTTCGCCATGGCGCTGTCGCTCGGCGACCTCGGCGTCATCGCCCTGTTCGGCAGCGAGAGCGTCAGGACGCTGCCCTATCTTCTCATGGAGCGCATGGGTTCCTACCGTACGCAGGACGCCGCCGGGCTGGCGCTGATGCTGGGCGCGCTCTGCCTGGCGCTGATGGCGGCGGCCAACCGGCTGGGGAGGGAGCGCGCGTGAGCGGTACCGACGTGAGGCTGGAGGACGTCCGCTTCTCCTATGGCGGCGGAGCGGAGATGCGGTTCGACCTCGCGGTCCCCGCCTCGGCGATCGTCGCGCTCATGGGGCCGAGCGGCTCGGGCAAGTCGACGCTGCTCAACCTCGTCGCCGGCTTCGAGACGCCGTCCTCGGGCAGCGTCGCGATCGGCGGGGCCGACGTCTCCGCCCTGCCGCCGGCGCAGCGGCCGGTCTCGATGGTGTTCCAGGAGAACAATCTGTTCGGCCATCTCGACGTCGCCGCCAATGTCGGGCTCGGCCGATCGCCCTCCCTGCGCCTCACCCCGCAGGACCGCGAGGACGTCCTCGCCGCGCTCGCCCGCGTCGGGCTGGCGGGCAAGGAGAAGCGGCTGCCGCGCGAGCTCTCCGGCGGCGAGCGCCAGCGCGTCGCGCTCGCCCGCGTGCTGGTGCGCGACCGGCCGGTGCTGCTGCTCGACGAGCCCTTCGCCTCGCTCGGGCCGGCGCTGCGCGCCGACATGCTCGACCTGCTGCGCGACCTGCATGACGAGCGGCGCATGACCGTACTCATCGCCACCCACCAGCCGGAGGACGCCCGCGCCATCGCACAGACCATCGTCTTTCTGGAAGAGGGTCGCGTCGCCGTGACCGGGCCGACCGGGCTTTTCTTCGGGCCGGACCGGCCGGAGGCCTTCGCCCGCTATGTCGGCGGCAAGGCCGCGGGGATGCCCGGCTGACGCCCGCTTTGGGCCACAATTTCAGGGCATTGCGGCAAGGATCGGCCGCTTGCCATGCGGGAAAGAGTGTGGCTTAGGTCGCCCCTATTCCCCGGTCCGCCGCCAGAGCCGGAAAGGAACCGCTCTGTCACTGTCCACACCGACCCGCCACGAGTGCCCGAGCGCGCCCGCGCGGCCGGCCTCGATAAGCCCGGCGCGCGCCAGCCGCGCGGGCCTTGTCGCGGCCGGCCTTCTGGCGCTGGCGCTGGCCGGCTGCCAGTCCTCCGCGCTGGAGGACAGCCTGCGGCCCTCCAGCAACCCGGTCACCATCGATTCGGTCACCCGCAACGACAAGCTGGCCGAGCTCGCCCGCGAGCAGCATCCGCGCATCCTGGCGACCTATGGCGGCGAGTATTCCGACCCGAAGCTGGAGCGCACCGTCGCCAAGATCGTCGGCAAGCTGATCCTGGCCTCCGACGACCCCAACCAGACCTACCGCATCACCATCCTCAACTCGCCCAACGTCAACGCCTTCGCGCTGCCGGGCGGCTATCTCTACGTGACGCGCGGCCTGCTGGCGCTCGCCAACGATTCGGCCGAGCTCGCCACCGTGATCGCCCACGAGATGGGCCACGTCACCGCCAATCACGGCCTCCAGCGCCAGCAGAAGGAGGCCGAGGAGGTTCTGGCCGCGGCCGTCGTCAACGACGTGCTGGGCGACGACCCCGACGCCAAGGCCGCGCTGGTGCGCGGCAAGCTCAGGCTGGCGCAGTTCTCGCGCAACCAGGAGCTGGAAGCCGACGCGATCGGCATCCGCTCGGCCGGCAAGGCCGGCTACGACCCCTACGCGGCCGCCCGCTTCCTGCAGTCGATGGCCTCCTACAGCGACTTCCGCTCGGTCTCCGGCGCCACCGACGCCAGCCTCGACTTCCTCGCCACGCATCCCAACGCGCCGCAGCGCATCGAGCTGGCGCAGCGCCATGCCCGCACCATCGGCCCGCCCGGCATCGGCGAGCGCGACCGCGGCGACCTGCTCGACGGCATCGACGGCATGCTGTTCGGCGACACGCCGCAGGAAGGCTACGTGCGCGGCCAGACCTTCCTGCATCCCGGCCTCGGCATCGCCTTCTCGGTGCCGCAGGGCTTCGTCATCGACAATTCCGCCGCCGCCGTCACCGCCGCCGGGCCGGGCGACCTCGCCGTCCGCTTCGACGGCGTCACGCTCGCCAGGCGCACCGCGCTGACCGACTACATCCGCTCCGGCTGGGTGTCGGGGCTGGACGCCTCCAGCGTCCGGCCGATCACCGTCAACGGCCAGGAGGCGGCCCGCGCCCGCGCCGTCGCCGACGGCTGGCAGTTCGACGTCACCGTCATCCGCGCCGGCTCGCAGGTCTACCGCCTGCTCACCGCAGCGCCCGCCGGCTCCAACGCGCTGCTGCCGACGGCCGATGCCGTGGCCGGCAGCTTCCGCGTGCTCTCCGACGTCGAGAAGGCCAACCTCAAGCCGCTGCGCATCCGCGTCGTCAGCGTCGCTCCCGGCGACACCATCGCCACGCTCGCCGCCCGCATGTCGGGCGTCGACCGCAAGCTGGAGCTGTTCAGAGTGCTCAACGGGCTGGCCCCCGGCGCCTCCGTCTCCGCCGGCGACAGGGTCAAGATCGTCACCGACAGATAGTCGGCCTCGCGCTCCCTACCCCCACCCCACAAAGGGGAGGGAGACTTCGATCCTGCATCGTATGGCGAAAGCTTCGACGATCTGTCCAGGACAGCGCCGGGGACGTTCCCCTCCCCCTTGTGGGGAGGGGCCAGGGGTGGGGGTATTTCTCATACGCGATGGCTATGAGGCTGGCTGCAACGCAGGCTTATGCCCCCTCCATCTCCAGCGCCGCCTCCGGATGCGCCTCCGTCAGCGCGGCGCGCAGCTTCTCCAGCGCCCGGTTCTCGATCTGGCGCACGCGCTCCTTGGAGATGCCGAGCCGGCTGCCCAGCGATTCCAGCGTCGCGCCGTCCTCGGCCAGCCGCCGTTCGCGGATGATGCGCAGCTCGCGCTCGTTGAGCGCGGTCAGCGCGTCCGACAGCCATTCCAGCCGCCGCTCGAAATCGATCGTCTCCTCGGCCTGCTCGTCGGGCAGCGGCGCGTCGGAGACGAGGAAATCCATGCGGTCGGAGGCGCCGTTCTCGTCGCTCACCGGCGCGTTGAGCGAGGTGTCCGGCCCCGACAGGCGCGAATCCATCAGCGCCACGTCCTCCTCCGACACGCCGAGCGTCGAGGAGATGCGCCGGTAGAGCTCGATCCTGGGATGGTCGGTGGGCAGGTCGCGGTTGAGGCGCGCGCGCAGGCGCCGCAGGTTGAAGAACAGCGCCTTCTGCGCCGAGCTGGTGCCGCCGCGCACGATCGACCAGTTGCGCAGGATGTAGTCCTGCATCGAAGCGCGGATCCACCAGGTGGCGTAGGTCGAGAAGCGCACCTCGCGCTCCGGCTCGAAGCGCGCCGCCGCCTCCAGCAGGCCGACATGGCCCTCCTGCACGAGGTCGCTCATCGGCAGGCCGAAGCCGCGGAAGCGACCCGCCATCGCGATCACCAGCCGCATGTGCGCGACGGTGATGCGGTGCAGCGCGGCCTGGTCGTGGCGCGACTTCCACCGTTGCGCGAGCTCCTGCTCCTCCTCGCGTGCGAGGTAGGGTGCCTTCATCGCGGCCCTGACGAGGGCGGACTTCGCCGGTTCTTCCATGTGCAAGCTCCCAATCCGGGCAGGCCGCGGGCGGGCGGCCCCGACGCCCTCCTTCGGGCCCGAACGGCCGTCGCGGAGCGCGTCCGGCACCGGCAAGCTTAACTTGGGCGGACCGATTTCGTTCCCGCGCGGCGGCCCGCCGCAGCCTCACGAAGCCGTGCGCGCGCGGGCTTTTGCAGCTTCCGCGCGCCCGGTCTTGCGCGGCGCGATCCTGCCATTATCTTGCCTGCCATGAATCGGCGCCGCATTCTGAAATGGCTCGGCCTCGGTGGCACCACCACGGCGCTGGCCGGCGGCGCCATCGCCGCCTCGGACGCTGCCGCCCGCAACCGCTACTATTCCGGCCCCGTCACCGACCATTTCGACGGCACCGTCTTCTTCAACCCCGGCGGCAAGCCGCCCGGTGCCATCGTCGACCTGCTGCGCTGGCAACTCGGCGAGCCGCGCAACCGCTGGCCGGCGCGCTTCCCCAGCCCGTTCCCGCTCGCCCGCCCGCAGCCGCGGATCGACGGCGACGGCCTGCGCGTCACCATGGTCGGCCACGCCACCATGCTGATCCAGACGGCCGGCCTCAACATCCTCACCGATCCGGTCTGGTCCGACCGCTGCTCGCCCGTCTCCTTCGCCGGCCCGCGCCGCGTCGCCCCGCCCGGCATCGCCTTCCCGGACCTGCCGCGGATCGACCTCGTCCTGCTCAGCCACAACCATTACGACCATCTCGACGTCGCGACGCTGCGCATGCTCAAGGCCGCGCACGACCCGCAGGTCGTCACCCCGCTCGGCAACGACACCATCGTGAAGGCGGCGATCCCCGACATGCGCATCAGCGCGCACGACTGGGGCGAGAGCGTCGGCTTCGGCCCGCTCGCCATCCATCTCGAGCCGGCGCACCACTGGTCGGCGCGCGGCATGGGCGACCGCCGCATGGCGCTGTGGGCCTCCTTCGTGGTCGAGGGGCCGGCCGGCCGCATCTACCATGTCGGCGATACCGGCTTCCACGGCGGCATCAACTACCGCGCCGCGGCCGACAGGTATGGCGGCTTCCGTCTCGCCATCCTGCCCTTCGGCGCCTACGAGCCGCGCTGGTTCATGGCCCCGCAGCACCAGGACCCCGAAGAGGCGGTCGAGGGCATGCGGCTCGCCAACGCGGCCTTCGCCGCCGGCCACCACTGGGCCACCTTCCAGCTCACCAACGAGCCGATCGGCGAGCCGCGCGACCAGCTGCACGCCGCCCTCGTCGCCCGCGGCATCGCCCGCGACCGCTTCCGCCCCCTGCGCGCCGGCGAGGTCTGGGACGTCCCGGCGATCCCGACCGCCTGAGCCGCGCCCTCTTCCCGGAACCGCTGCCGCCGCCCGCGCGTTGAAGACGTGCGTTTCAGCACGTCATTTCGAGAAGCGAGGCGGAACATCATGCTCAAATGGATTCTCATCCTGCTGGTCGTCGCGGCCATTGCCGGCCTGCTCGGCTTCAACGCGGTCTCGGGCGCGGCGCTGACCGGCGCCAAGATCCTGATCGCCATCGTGCTCATCCTGTTCCTGCTGCTGCTGTTCGGCGTCATCGCGATCGCCTGACCGGCCGGCCCGGAAGGCCGCCGCGACACTGGTAATTCGCGGCGGTTTCCGCCATATAGCGCCGCATGAGCGCACGTGCGTCCTTCGCCAAGATGAACGGGCTCGGCAACGAGATCATCGTCGCCGACATGCGCGGCCGCGCCGACCGCGTGTCGCCGGCCGCGGCCGTCGCCCTGAACGCCGACGCCGCCACCCGCTTCGACCAGGTGATGGCGATCCACGACCCGCGCACGCCGGGCACCCACGCGTATATCGAGATCCTCAATTCCGACGGCTCCAGCGCCCAGGCCTGCGGCAACGGCACGCGCTGCGTCGTCCAGGCGCTCGCTGCCGAGACCGGCCGCAAGGTGTTCGCCTTCGAGACGGTCGCCGGCATCCTCAACGCGCAGGAGCACGCCGACGGCACCATCTCCGTCGACATGGGCGTGCCGCGCTTCGGCTGGCGGGACATCCCGCTCGCCGAGGAGTTCCGCGACACCCGCATGATCGAGCTGCAGGTCGGCCCGATCGACGCGCCCGTCCTGCATTCGCCCTCCGTCGCCTCGATGGGCAACCCGCACGCGATCTTCTGGGTCGACCGCGACGTCTGGTCCTACGAGCTGGAGCGCTTCGGCCCGCTTCTGGAAAACCACCCGATCTTTCCCGAGAAGGCCAACATCACCGTCGCGCAGGTCACCGGACCCGACGCGCTGACTATCCGCACCTGGGAGCGCGGCGCCGGCCTGACCAGGGCCTGCGGCACCGCCGCCTGCGCGGCCGCCGTCTGCGCCGCCCGCACGCGCCGCACCGGCCGCACGGTCGCCGTCACCGTCCCCGGCGGCGGGCCGCTGGTGATCGAATGGCGCGACGACGACCACGTCGTCATGACCGGCCCGGCCGAGTGGGAATTTTCCGGCACATTCGACCCCGCCACCGGCGCATGGGAGCGCGACGCCGAGGCGGTCGCCTGATGGCCGCAAGCGGGATCGACATCGTCACCTTCGGCTGCCGGCTGAACACCTACGAGTCGGAAGTCATCCGCCGCGAGGCCACCGCCGCGGGGCTGGGCGCGCTCGACGGCGGCGCCGTCATCGTCAACACCTGCGCCGTCACCGGCGAGGCCGTGCGGCAGGCGAAGCAGGCGATCCGCAAGGCCCGCCGCGACAACCCGGCCGCCCGCATCATCGTCACCGGCTGCGCCGCCCAGACCGACCCCGCCGGCTTCGCCGCCATGGGCGAGGTCGACCTCGTGCTCGGCAACGAGGAGAAGCTGAAGGCCCACAACTACCGCGCCTTGCCGGATTTCGGCGTCAACGACTTCGAGAAGGCGCGCGTCAACGACATCATGTCGGTGACCGAGACCGCCTCCCACATGGTCGACGCCATCGAGGGCCGCGCGCGCGCCTTCGTGCAGGTGCAGAACGGCTGCGACCACCGCTGCACCTTCTGCATCATCCCCTACGGCCGCGGCAATTCGCGCTCGGTGCCGATGGGCGCCGTGGTCGAGCAGGTGAAGCGGCTTGCCGGCAACGGCTATGCCGAGGTGGTGCTGTCGGGCGTCGACCTCACCTCCTACGGCGCCGACCTGCCGGGCAGCCCCCGCCTCGGCCGCCTCGTCCGCACGATCCTGCGGCAGGTGCCGGAGCTGCCCCGCCTGCGGCTGTCCTCGATCGATTCCATCGAGGCCGACCCCGAGCTGATCGAGGCGATCGCCACCGAGCCGCGGCTGATGCCGCATCTGCACCTGTCGCTCCAGTCGGGCGACGACATGATCCTCAAGCGCATGAAGCGCCGCCATCTGCGCGACGATTCCATCCGCTTCTGCGCCGACATCCGCGCCGCCCGCCCCGACATCGTTTTCGGCGCCGACATCATCGCCGGCTTCCCGACCGAGACGGAGGCCATGTTCGACAATTCGCTGCGGATCGTGGAGGAATGCGGCCTGACCCACCTCCACGTCTTCCCCTACAGCCCGCGCGAGGGCACGCCGGCCGCGCGCATGCCGCAGGTCGACCGCCGGCTCGTCAAGGAGCGCGCCGCCCGCCTGCGCGCCGCCGGCGACGCCGCCTGCCGCCGCCATCTCGACGCGCTCGCCGGCTCGGCGCAGCGCATCCTTGTCGAGCGCGACGGCCTCGGCCGCACCGAAGGCTTCACCCTCGCGACGATCGACGCCGGCCGCCCCGGCGAGATCGTCGCGGCGACGATCACCGGCCATGACGGCGAGAGGCTGATCGCGGCCGCGGCCGAAGCGCGCCCTGCGGCGGAGGCCGCCTGATGGCCTTCAGCTTCGTGAAAAAGATCTTCTCCTTCGGCCGCAAGCAGGTCGAGGAGACCCCGGCCCCCGACGACGCCCGCGCGCTGCCGGCGCCCGAGGTGGAGACCAGGGCGCCCGAGGCGGCCCCCGCGACGCCGCCCTCCCCCGAAATCCTGCCGCAGACGCCGAAGCCCGAGCGCGAGCCCGCCATACCCGAGCCGGCGCCCACCCCCGAACCCGTCCCGGTCCCCGAGCCGGAGCCCGAACCCGCGCGTCCCCCGCAGCCGGCCCCCGAGCCGACGCCGCCGCCGGTGGAGGTCCCCCCCGCGCCCGAGCCGCAGCGCCCGGAACCCGCGCGGCCGGCTACCCCGCCGCGCGAGGTGCCGCCCCCGGCCGAGCCCGCACGGCCCGCGCCCTCTCCGACGCCGGTCGAGCCGCCGGCGCCCCCCGTCGAGGTCCCGCCCGCCCCCGAGCCGGGCGAACCCGCCCCGCCGCAGCCCGAGATCCCGCCGCAGGCAGCCGCGGAAAAGGCGCCGCCGCGCCCCGAGGGCAAGGTCACCGTCGGCAAGTCCGTCGCGCCCAAGGCCGCTCCCGCCCCCGCCGCGCCCGCGCCTGCCCCACGCGTGCCGTGGCTGCAGCGCCTGCGGCAGGGCCTGTCGCGCTCCTCGCGCGAGCTTTCCTCGTCGATCTCCGGCGTCTTCACGAAGCGCAAGCTCGACGAGGACACGCTGCAGGACCTGGAGGACGTGCTGATCCGCGCCGATCTCGGCGTCGAGACGGCGCTGCGCGTCACCGACGCGCTCGCCTCGGGCCGCTACGGCCGCGAGATCTCCGATGCCGAGGTGCGCGCCGTCATGGCCACCGAGGTGGAGAAGGTGCTGGCGCCGGTCGCGCTGCCGCTCGAGCTAGACCTCTCCCACAAGCCGCACGTCATCCTCGTCGTCGGCGTCAACGGCACCGGCAAGACCACCACCATCGGCAAGCTCGCCGCCAAGCTCTCCGAGGGCGGCCTGTCGGTGATGCTGGCGGCCGGCGACACCTTCCGCGCCGCCGCGATCGAGCAGTTGAAGATCTGGGGCGAGCGCACCGGCTCGCCGGTCGTCTCCTCGAAGCTCGGCGCCGACGCCGCTGGGCTCGCCTACGACGCCTTCGAGAAGGCGAAGGAGGCCGGCGCCGACGTGCTCATCATCGACACGGCCGGCCGGCTCCAGAACCGGACCGAGCTGATGGCGGAGCTGGAGAAGATCGTCCGCGTGCTGGGCAAGCTCGACCCGGAAGCCCCGCACACCGTGCTCCAGACCGTCGACGCCACCACCGGCCAGAACGCGCTCAGCCAGGTCGAGATCTTCCGCAACGTCGCCGGCGTCAACGGCCTCGTCATGACCAAGCTCGACGGCACCGCCCGCGGCGGCATCCTCGTCGCCATCGCGGCCAAGCACCGCCTGCCGGTCTATTTCATCGGCGTCGGCGAGCAGGTCGACGACCTGGAGCCTTTTTCAGCGGGCGACTTCGCGAAAGCGATCGCGGGGGTGGAATAAAGCATGGCCCCGAAAAATTGCAGATTTTTCGGACCGAGACCATGCGAAAGGAAAGCATGAGCCAGCACATCATCGAACCCGGCCCGTCCGAGGTGAAAAAACCGCAGGTCAATCCGCTGCTGAAGATGGCGCTGGAGCTCGGGCCGCTGCTGATCTTCTTCTTCGGCACCTTCAAGGGCGAGTGGCTGGCGGCGCAGTTCCCGGTGCTGGCCGGCCTCGGCAAGCCGCTGTTCATCGCCACCGCGCTGTTCATGGTCGCGACGGTCGTCTCGCTCGTCATCTCCTGGCTGCTCACCCGCACCATCCCGCTGATGCCGCTGGTCTCGGCCGTGGTGGTGCTGGTCTTCGGCGCGCTGTCGATCTGGCTGCAGAACGACACCTTCATCAAGATGAAGCCGACGATCATCTACACGCTGTTCGGCGCCGTGCTGCTCGGCGGGCTCGCCTTCGGCCGGCCGCTGCTCGGCTACGTGCTCGACGCCGCCTTCCGCCTCGACGACGAGGGCTGGCGCAAGCTTACCTTCCGCTGGGGCCTGTTCTTCCTGGCCAGCGCCGTGGTCAACGAGATCGTCTGGCGCGGGCTGGCCGCGCTGCTGCCGGCCGCGCAGGCCGACGAGTACTGGGCCGGCTTCAAGCTGTTCGGCTTCACCATCCTGACGGTGATCTTCATCTTCACCCAGATGCCGATGATCGCCCGCCACTCGCTCGACGGCGAGGGCAAGCCCGGCGAGTAGGCGGAACGCCGCATCCCGCGTGCCTGGAGACCTTCCGGAAAACCGTCAGGCCGAGGCGAAAACGGTGGCCGGCGAGCACCGGAGCGGAGCGTACATTCAGGTACGTGAGCACCGGAGCGCAGCCGGACGCCGTTTGCAGCCCGGCCTCACGGGATTTCCGGGAGGTCTACGTCAGGTCGTCGTAGAGCCGCCAGATCCGCGACGCCTCGTAGAGGATGGCGACCACCACGAAGCCGAGATGGAAGCGCCGGTCGCGGATGAAGATCGCCGCCACCGCCAGCGCGGCGAACGCGCCGTTGTGGAACAGGTATTCCGGGCCGAGCGAGGCGAAATAGTCGTCGCCCTTGATCACGGTGTCGATCAGGTCGAGCCCCTGCAGCGCCGCGAACAGCCCGAAGAACCAGCCGCGCCGCGACATGAAGTAGTCTTCGTAGCCGCCATACTCCTCGATGTCGCCGGGATAGAGCAGCGCGCACAGCATGAAGTGGACGCTGCCGAACACCAGAACGAACAGGTAGATCGGGAAGGTCATATGCTGGATGACGCGGAGGTGGAACTCGTACCACCAGAAATGGATGACCAGCAGGAACATCAGCAGCGTCCAGCCCAGATGCAGCCATGAGACGCGCTGGCGCCTCGGATGCTGGACATAGACAGCGACGCCCGACAGGAGCCGCGTGATCGACAGGCCGAGCACCATGCCGAGCACGATGCGGACGTGGAAATAGACGTTGGGGTCGATGCTCGCCGCGCCGTTCATGGCGCGAATGTGCAGGTGTTTTGCGCCCCGCTCAAGCGACGATGGCCGATCCGGCGCCGCGATCCACCGCCGATCGCGGCCGCCCCGCGGGCCTCACCCGCCCTTCAGCGCCTTCTCGACCTGCGGCATCAGCTCCTCGCGCACCGAGCGGTCGTCGAACGGCCCGACATGCTTCCAGGCGATCCTGCCGTCGCGCCCGACCACGAAGGTCTCGGGCACGCCGTAGACGCCCCAGTCGATGCCGGCCCGGCCGCTGGCGTCGACGCCGATCGCGGCGAACGGGTTGCCGAGCTCGCCGAGGAAGCGCCGCGCGTTCTCGGGCTTGTCCTTGTAGTTCAGCCCGGCGAGCGTGAAGCGCGGGTCGCCGGCGAGCTGCATCAGATGCGGGTGCTCGTCGCGGCAGGGCACGCACCACGACGCCCAGACGTTGACCACGGTGACCTTGCCGGCGAAACCCGTGCCGTCGATGCCCGGCAGGCCCGTGCCCTCCAGCGGCGGCAGCGCGGTCGCCGGGGCCGGATGGCCGATCAGCGCCGAGGGGATGGCCGAGACGTCGCGGCCCGACATGAGCTGCGCCAGGAACAGCGCGGCGAGCGCGGCGAACAGCGCCAGCGGCAGGAGCACCAGCCAGGGCCGCGGCCTGCGCTGCGCGGGCGCTTCCCCGCTCATGTCGCCGGCCCGGCCGAGCGGCGGCGCACGCCGCGCTTCTCCAGCTCGGCCAGCTCGCGCTTGCGCGCCGCCTGGTCGGCGAGGATCCAGCCGATCAGCGCCGCGATCACCAGCGCCGAGATGCCGTAGGCGGCGGCCACGAAGAAGGGATGCGGCATGCGCTCAGGCTCCCCTGGCCTCGGCGCTGCGCGCCGCGATGCGCCGCATGGCGATGACGCGGCGGCGCCAGATCTCGGTGCGCATCGCCATCAGGTGCAGCGTGAAGAACATGAGCGTGAAGCCGATTGCGCAGACGAGCAGCGGGTAGAGCATGCTGGCGTCGATCGTCGGCCCGTCGAGCCGGAACACCGAGGCCGGCTGGTGCAGCGTGTTCCACCAGTCGACCGAGAACTTGATGATCGGGATGTTGATGAAGCCGACCAGCGTGACCACGGCCGCCGCGCGGGCCGAGCGCGACGGGTCGTCGAGCGCCCGCGTCAGCGCCATCAGCCCGAGATACATCAGGAACAGCACGAAGACGGAGGTCAGGCGGGCGTCCCACACCCACCAGGTGCCCCACATCGGCTTGCCCCAGATCGAGCCGGTGACCAGCGCCAGCGCCGTGAAGGCGGCGCCGATCGGCGCGGCCGCCTTGAGCGAGACGTCGGCCAGCGGATGCCGCCAGACCAGCGTGCCCAGCGCCGCGATCGCCATGATCGTGTAGCACATCATCGACAGCCAGGCGAAAGGCACGTGGATGTACATGATGCGCACGGTCGTGCCCTGCTGGTAGTCCGCGGGCGCGGAAAAGGCCATCCACAGGCCGGCCGCCAGCACGATCGCCGTCAGCCCGGCCAGCCACGGCACGACGCGATCCGCCAGCGCGACGAAGCGCGTCGGATTGGCGATGTCGGTCCAGCGGCGGGCGGAAACGGCGGTCTCGCTCATGTCAGGCTAAATAGACCGCGCGAATGCGGCGCGCAATTGACGCGGGTCAAAGCCGCGTGAGGGGCATTGTCGCGGGCGCGTCAGCGGCGGGCCGAGACGAGCAGGAACATCGGCCGCTCGATCTCTTCGGCAAGGCCGGGATCGCGCGCGATCTGCTCCGGCGTCGGGCAGAACTCGACCAGCCGCTCGACCGTGAAGCCGCTGCCGGTCAGCGCCGAAAAGGTCGTGCCGATCGTGCGGTGGTGCTTCACCACGCCGGGGCTCAGCCAGTCGGAAACGCGCTCGCCCTCGCGGAAATAGCCGTCGACCGGCCATGTCCGGCGCCCGTCTTCCGCCACGATCCAGCCCGGCCGGGCCGAGCCCATGTAGACGGGGTGCTCGGTCGAGAAGACCAGCCGGCCGCCCGGCGCGAGCGCGTCGGCGATCATGCCGTATAGGCGACTGGCGTCCTCCACGTAGTGGAAGGCGAGCGAGCTGTAGACGAGGTCGAACCCGCCGCGCGGCAGCGCCAGCGTCTCGAGGTCGCCGCGCCGGTAGTCGATCCGCCCGTCACCGCCCATCTCGCGGGCGCGCGCCAGCATCCTCTCCGACACGTCGATGGCGGTGACCTGCGCGGCCCCCTGCTCCGCCGCCCAGCGCGAGAACCAGCCGTAGCCGCAGCCGAGGTCGGCCACGCGCAGCCCCGCGATGTCGGGCAGCATGGCGCGCAGCACCGGCCATTCGGGCGCCCCGTCGAGCCCTTCGACGGAGCGCCTGAGCCGGCTGTATCCGTCGAAGAACTCGGGACGGTCGTAGACGTTCTGCGCCATGCGGCTCCCTTACCGCCAGCCCAGCCCCGGCGCCACGTGCTTGAGGATCGCCTCGATCACGTGGGCGTTGTAGTCGACGCCGAGCTGGTTCGGCACGGTGAGCAGCAGCGTGTCGGCCTCGGCGATCGCCTCGTCCGACTTCAGCTCCTCGATCAGCTTGTCCGGCTCGGCCGCGTAGTGGCGGCCGAACACGGCCCGCGTGTTCGCCTCGATGTAGCCGAACTGGTCCTGGCTGTCGGCGTCGTGGCCGAAATACATGCGGTCCATGTCGTTGACGAGCGCGAAGATCGAGCGGCTGACCGAGACGCGCGGCTCGCGCGCGTGCCCCGCCTCCTTCCAGGCGGCGCGGTAGGCGCGGATCTGCTTGGCCTGCTGCACGTGGAACGGCTCGCCGCTCTCGTCGAACTTGAGCGTCGAGCTCTGCAGGTTCATGCCGAGCTTGGCCGCCCAGATCGCGGTCGAGTCGGTCGCCGCCCCCCACCAGATACGCTCGCGCAGCCCTTCCGAATGCGGCTCGAGCCTGAGCAGGCCGGGCGGGTTGGGAAACATCGGGCGCGGGTTCGGCTGCGCGAAGCCCTTGCCGGTGAGCCCCTGCAGGAAGATCTCGGCGTTGGTGCGCGCCATGTCGGCGTCGCTCTGGCCCTCCTGCGGCACGTAGCCGAAGTAGCGCCAGCCGTCGATCACCTGCTCGGGCGAGCCGCGGCTGATGCCGAGCTGCAGCCGCCCGCCGGCGATCAGGTCGGCCGCGCCGGCGTCCTCGATCATGTAGAGCGGGTTCTCGTAGCGCATGTCGATGACGGCGGTGCCGAGCTCGATCCGGCTCGTCTTGGCGCCCGCCGCCGCCAGCAGCGGGAACGGAGAGGCGAGCTGCCGGGCGAAATGGTGCACGCGGTAGTAGGCGCCGTCGGCGCCGAGCTCCTCCGCCGCCACCGCGAGGTCGATGGACTGGAGCAGCGCGTCCGACGCCGAGCGCGTCAGCGACTGCGGCGAGGGCGACCAGTGGCCGAAGGAAAGGAAACCGATGTTTTTCATGTCTCACCTTGCGAGGGCCTGCCCAGTGGGAATGTCGGGGGCCCGAGTGTCCACGCACAGATGAGGGACCGGCGCGGCAAGATCAACGATAGGGCACGGCGCCGGGCGGCGACAGTGTGTGCACCGTTGCGTTACGAAGCTGCTTTCGGCTCCAGTGCCGGAGGCGCACAACGCCAGTTTGAGCTATTGTCCAAATCACCGGGATAAGGGAGAGTTTCGGCGGGGTGCAGCGCCGAATGCACCGTTTTGCGCTGAGGGCGGACCCGATGTGGAAGTATGCCGAGCGGACGATGGCTGTCGTCGGTTTCATTGCAACGGTGGCCGGGACGATCATTGGATATTACGCTCTCGTTTCGCCAGCGGACCTTTCAAATAATCTCGCGGCGATAGCGGACCGCCTGGCCAAAGAGCCAGTACTGGAAGAACGTGAGCGGCTATTCGTCGGCCAGGTTCTCGAATCTTCCCCGGGGCTTATGATATACGCCGTCAAGGAGACCACATCCGCTAGCGGGTCGATGGTGCTCACCGTCTGCGATTCTGTTGCGAAATCGGAAATCGGGAGGGCGATGTTTTCGTTCGGTCGCGAGAGTGCCGAATTTTATCCCACCTTCCCCCGCAGATCCGAGGCGCTGACCATTCAGATCAACGCGACTATCGGCGGCCAGACGCTTTTCAGGGAGGAAGAGTGGCGTCTCGACAATACAAACTGGGCGAGAACGGCAGTTCCCCGAATATCGGAAACGTCGCCTGCGGCGTGTAGCTAGTCCCCTGCCCATCTGAGCGCCAGCGCCGCCGCCGCGGGCCCGACCACGGCGAAGAACAGGGTCAGGGCGGTGAGAATCAGGAAGGGCGGCAGGAACGGGTCGGGCTCGGCGACGGCCGCATAGCTCGCCGAGACGCCGAAGATCAGCACGGGGATGGCCAGCGGCAGCACCAGCACCGACACCAGCACCCCGCCGCGCGGCAGCGCGACGGCCACCGCCGCCCCCGCGGCGCCGATGAAGGCGAGCGCCGGCGTGCCGACGGCGAGCGTCAGCGTCGTCGCGCCGGCCGCGACCGGGTCGAGGTTCATGAACAGCGCCAGCAGCGGCGAGGCCACCACCAGCGGCAGCACGGCGCCGGTCCAGTGGGCCAGGCACTTCACGAAGACGGTGAAGGCCGTCATGTGCCGGGCGCCGGCCATCAGCATCAGGTCGAGCGAGCCGTCCTCGCGGTCGGCCTGGAACAGCCGGTCGAGGCCCAGCAGCGCCGCGAGCAGCGCGCCGATCCACAGGATCGCCGGCCCGATGCGGGCGAGCAGGGCGAGATCCGGCCCGACGCCGAACGGCACCACCGCGATGACGGCGAGGAAGAAGATCACGCCCGTCAGCGCCCCGCCGCCGGCGCGGGTCGAGAGGCGGATGTCGCGGAGGTAGAGGGCGAGCATCAGCGCGCGCCCTCCGCCATCCGCAGCTCCGCTCCCGCCAGCCCCAGCGGCAGGTGGGTGGCGGCGACGATGATGCCTCCGTCCTCCAGATGCGCGCCCATCAGCGCGGAAACCTGCGCCTCCGACGCCTTGTCCAGCCCCGCCGTCGGCTCGTCGAGCAGCCAGACCGGCCGGTAGCTGACCAGCAGCCGCGCGATCGCGGCGCGCCGCCGCTGCCCGGTCGAGAGGTAGCCGAACGGCAGGCGGCCGATGCCGCCCAGGCCCAGCAGCCCCAGCGCCTCGTCGACCTCGCAATGGGGCTCGCCGAGGAAATCGCGCCAGAAGGCGAGGTTTTCGGTCACCGTCAGCGCCGTCTTCATCGCGTTCTGGTGGCCGAGATAGTGCGCGGCCGCGGCCACGTCCGGCCAGTCCGCGCCGCCGCCCTCGATTCGCGCCGCGCCCGCCGCCGCCGGCAGCAGGCCGGCCAGGACACGCAGCAGCGTCGACTTGCCGGCCCCGTTCGGCCCGGTGATGGTCAGCGCCTCGCCGGCGCCGAGCGCGAACGAGACGCCGGAAAACACCGGCTCGCCGCCGCGTTCGCCCGCCAGACCCTCGGCGATCAGCCTCATTTCGCTCCCCTCGCCGCGTCTTGCCGCCTCGCGGCATTTTGGCCCTCGGCGGCTCTGGAACTTCTCTACGAAATTCTCTATAGCCCGGACAACCGTGCCAGCGGTCGGCACGTCGAGCATCATTGCGCCGAACCCAGCGCGAGCCCTCCCCGGGCGGACGCGAGGAACGGACAGCGGAAATGACCGCACCCGCAGCTTCGCGTCTCCCCGCGACCGGCGTCCTGTTCCTCTTCGGCAAACGACAGTTAGGGACGCACGTGTCTAAATCTCTCGACAGCTTCAATTGCCGCCGCACCCTCAAGGTGGGCTCGTCCGACTATGTCTATTTCGACCTGAAGGAGGCCGAGAAGAACGGCCTGACCGGCATCTCGCGCCTGCCCTACTCGATGAAGGTGCTGCTGGAGAACCTGCTGCGCAACGAGGACGGCCGCTCGGTGACGAAGGAGGCCATCCAGGCGGTCGCGAAATGGCTGGACGACCGCGGCGCGGCCGGCGTCGAGATCGCCTACCGCCCGGCCCGCGTGCTGATGCAGGACTTCACCGGCGTCCCGGCCGTGGTCGACCTCGCGGCGATGCGCGACGGCATCAAGGCGCTCGGCGGCGATCCCGAGAAGATCAACCCGCTCGTCCCGGTCGACCTCGTCATCGACCACTCCGTCATCGTCGACGAGTTCGGCACGCCGATGGCCTTCGCCCGCAACGTCGAGCTCGAATACCAGCGCAACGAGGAGCGCTACAAGTTCCTGAAATGGGGCCAGCAGGCCTTCCGCAACTTCCGCGTCGTGCCGCCCGGCACCGGCATCTGCCACCAGGTCAACCTCGAATATCTCGGCCAGGTCGTGTGGACGAAGGACGAGGACGGCGAAACGACCGCCTATCCCGATACCTGCGTCGGCACCGATTCGCACACCACCATGATCAACGGGCTGGGCGTGCTCGGCTGGGGCGTCGGCGGCATCGAGGCCGAGGCCGCCATGCTCGGCCAGCCCGTCTCCATGCTGCTGCCCGAGGTGATCGGCTTCAAGCTCACCGGGAAGCTGAAGGAAGGCGTCACCGCCACCGACCTCGTGCTCACCGTCACCCAGATGCTGCGCAAGAAGGGCGTCGTCGGCAAGTTCGTCGAGTTCTTCGGCCCCGGCCTGGCCAACATGACGCTCGCCGACCGCGCCACGATCGGCAACATGGCGCCCGAATACGGCGCCACCTGCGGCTTCTTCCCGGTCGATTCGGAGACGGTCAGGTATCTGACGACCTCCGGCCGCGCCGACGACCGCATCGCGCTGGTCGAGGCCTACCAGAAGGCGCAGGGCATGTGGCGCGACGCATCCTCCGGCGACCCGGTCTTCACCGACACTCTGGAGCTCGACCTCGGCTCGGTCGTCCCCTCGATGGCCGGCCCCAAGCGTCCCGAGGGCCGCATCCCGCTGGAAGGCATCGGCGCCGGCTTCGCCGAGGCGCTGGTCAAGGAATACAAGAAGACGGTCGATACCGACCGCCGCTACGCCGTCGAGGGCGAGAGCTTCGACCTCGGCCACGGCGACGTCGTCATCGCGGCGATCACGTCCTGCACCAACACCTCCAACCCGTCGGTGCTGATCGGCGCCGGCCTGCTCGCCCGCAACGCCAACCGGCTCGGCCTGAAGCAGAAGCCGTGGGTCAAGACCTCGCTCGCCCCCGGCTCCCAGGTCGTCGCCGAATATCTGGAGAAGTCGGGCCTGCAGAAGGAGCTCGACCAGGTCGGCTTCAACCTCGTCGGCTTCGGCTGCACCACCTGCATCGGAAATTCGGGGCCTTTGCCCCCGGCGATTTCCAAAACGATCAACGAAAAGGGCCTGATCGGCGCGGCGGTGCTGTCCGGCAACCGCAACTTCGAGGGCCGCGTCTCGCCCGACGTGCAGGCCAACTACCTCGCCTCGCCACCGCTGGTCGTGGCGCATGCGCTCGCCGGCACGGTGACGAAGGACCTGACCAAGGAGCCGCTCGGCGAGGGCCGCGACGGCAAGCCGGTCTACCTCAAGGACATCTGGCCGACCACGCAGGAGATCCAGGACTTCATCGCCGAGTTCGTCACCCGCGACCTGTTCGCGCGCAAATATGCCGACGTCTTCAAGGGCGACGAGCACTGGCGGGCCGTGCAGGCCCCGTCGGGTCAGACCTATGCCTGGGACGACGGCTCGACCTACGTGCAGAACCCGCCCTATTTCGAGGGCATGAAGAAGGCCTATGGACGGGTCAGCGACATCAAGGGCGCGCGCATCCTCGGTCTGTTCGGCGACAAGATCACCACCGACCACGTCTCCCCGGCCGGTTCGATCAAGGCGGCCTCGCCCGCCGGCAAGTACCTCACCGACAACGGCGTCGCCGTCGCCGACTTCAACCAGTACGGCACGCGGCGCGGCAACCACGAGGTGATGATGCGCGGCACCTTCGCCAACATCCGCATCCGCAACCACATGCTGGGCGAGAACGGCAAGGAGGGCGGCTACACGATCCACTATCCCTCCAAGGAGGAGATGTCGATCTACGACGCGGCGATGGAATACAAGGATCAGGGCGTGCCGCTGGTCATCTTCGCCGGCGTCGAATACGGCAACGGCTCCTCGCGCGACTGGGCGGCCAAGGGCACCAATTTGCTCGGCGTCCGCGCGGTCATCGCCGAGAGCTTCGAGCGCATCCACCGCTCGAACCTCGTCGGCATGGGCGTCATCCCCTTCGTCTTCGACGAGGGCCTGAACTGGTCGATCCTCGGCCTCAAGGGCGACGAGACGGTGGAGATCGACGGCATCGAGACCATCCGCCCGCGCCAGAAGATGGTGGCCAGGGTCACCTACGCCGACGGCAAGACCCGCGACGTCCCGATCCTCTGCCGCATCGACACGCTCGACGAGCTCGACTACTTCAAGAACGGCGGCATCCTGCAATACGTCCTGCGCGACCTCGCTGCGTAAGCCGGCAGGAAGCCCCTACCGCCCTCCCCCTTGAGGGGCAGTGTTTACATTGGACTCATGCAGTGCCTGTTGAAGAAGAGGTCGAGATAGCGTGGAGCATGTGGTGGGATTTGGAGAAGCGCTTGGAGCGCCTGTTGAAGCGGGCGAGATTGTCGCGGATCGATGAGTTGGAGGCTTCGATCAGGTGCGTCTGGGCCTTTGTCTGCCGATGCGGCTCGGGCACGCCGTTGCGCTGGAAGGCGAGCCGGTAGCAGGAATTGGCGTCGGTGTAGATGATGGCGATGCTGCCCACGGCCTGCTTGGCCAGCCGGTAGATGGCCATGGCGCTGGCAACGCCCTCGTCGCCGATATGGAAGGCCACGACCCGGCCGAGCCTGCGGCTGAAGGCGGTCCAGATCACCGCCCGCTGCCGTTTTTTTGGACGAAGGTGTAGATCTCGTCCATCTCGATGATGTCCGGCACGGCCGCGCCCGCCAGCGGCGCCTGTGCCGTCCGGTGGGCCTGGATGCGCTCATGCGCCTTGCGGATCCAGCGCAGCACCCCGGCCGGCGAGGCCCCGGTGAAGCGCGCAATCTTCCGGATACCGACATTGTTGAGGTACATGTCGACCGCCCTGGCCTTCAGCTCGGCGTCGAACCGGCGCGGCCTGTCGGTCATGTAGCGCCCGCACTGCCGGCAGCTATAGCGCTGCGCCCCATCCTTGCTCCCCGTCTTGCGCAGATCGCTGCTCCCGCACCGCGGACAAATCACCTCCACCTCCTCTGCCAAATCAATTCTCCCAACAGAAGAATCCATCAGCAGTTCAATGTAAACACTGCCCCTCAAGGGGGAGGGTGGCGACCGATGCATGAGCGCAGCGAATGCGTTGGTCGCCGGGTGGGGGTCAGGCGGCCGTGCGCCGACCGAGAAATGCAGAACCCGGCGGAAACGCCGGGTTTTTCCGTGATTGCGCCCAGAAGCGGGCAAGACGCCGACGCCTCGCCTGCCCCCCCGATTGACCTTCCCTTACGTCAATGTCACACTCTGCCTTGGCTTGCAGAGGGAGGGCGCGATGACGCGAAGGTTCATCGACTGCCGCGAATTTCCAAGTGAGTCCAACTGTTCCGTGACCATCATGGCCGACACCGAGGACGAGCTGCTGGCGGCGGCCGCCCAGCACGCGGTCGCCGTCCACGGGCACGAGGATACGCCGGAACTGCGCGCGGGGCTGCGCGGGGTGATCCGCAGCGGCATCCCGCCCGAGCACCTGCACCGCAGGTAGGAACAGGCCGAGCAAGGGGGCGACCATGACTGCTTTCAACGCAGTGCGTTTCCGCGTGAAGAAGGGACAGGATCAGGCCTTCCTCGACGCCCACAGGGGCGTGGGCGAGTGGCCGGGCCTGCGCCACGCCAGCATCATCAGCACGGGCGACCAGACCTACTGCATCATCGCCGAATGGTCGGACCCCGACGCCCTCGTCGCCGCCCGGCCGGCGATGATCGCCACCCTCGACAAGTTCCGCCACACGCTCGAAGACCTCGGCGGCGGCCTCGGCCTGACCGATCCCGTGTCCGGCCCGGTGGTGATGGCGCTGAAATAGCAAGCGGCAAGCGCTTCTTCCCGTGAGGCGAGGATGGCCGGCGAAGCCGGTCGGGTGGGCTCCCCGCGGCCGCATCCCAACGCCGCTATTCCTTTGCAAGACAAGCGCCACGCCGACGCCTCCCTCTCCCAGTAAAGGACGGGAAGATGAAGGACTGCCACACCTCTCCGCGCGTCATCCCGGAACGAGACGCGAGCGCAGCGAGCGGATCGTATCCGGGACCCATTCCGTGAACCCGCCAAGGTCATGGAATGGGTCCCGGCTCGCGGTCGCTTCGCTTCCTTGGCCGGGATGACGCGGTGGAGAGGTTGGCGCCAGCACGCCGGGCGTGGACAAACCGCGCCGACACGTCCCGCCCAACCCCTTGTTCCGACTGCCGATTGCCGACTGCCGACTGCCGCGTCTGTCCCCGCCTTCCGCCGCTCCCCTATCCTTGGCCCCGCTCCTTTCGCGGGAACGCCGGTCATGACGGTGGGCGTGCGGAGAGGAGACGGCGCCTCCGCCCGGTCCCCGTAAGGCCGGTCCGGGGACGCCGCGCCCAGGGGTTCCCCCTCGGCCACTACGGGCCGGGCGTGACGGACGGTTCACTAGAACCCTGCGGAGCCTCTCAAGGGCTCCGCAGGGGGAAGCGGAACGGGCGCGGTGAAAAATCGCCGGACGGGCGGCCGCGAGGCCGCATGCTATCTGCCTACGAGCGACCCAACGGCCGCCCGTCTTCCCACCTTTGCGGTGGGCGTTCTTTGACAATGGCCAGACCGGAAACGGGGCGTGGCGACGGTGAAACACAAGTCCCCTCCCCCTTGAGGGGAGGGTGCCGAGCGGGCCTGAGCGGAGCGAAGGCGGCGTGAGGTGGGTGGGGTTCGTGCGGCCGTGCGCCGACGCTTCCCGGAAACCACCTCGCGCACTTCGCCGGCAACCCCACCCGACCGGCTTCGCCGGCCACCCTCCCCTCGAGGGGGAGGGGACTTCATTCCGGCTTCACCCGCGTGATCTGGAACTGCACGCGCCGCGAGATGTCGCCGGCGCCGAAGCGGGCCTCGAACTCGACGGCGCGCAGCATGCCGGGCTTCAGGCTGTAGGTGGCGAAGCCGCCCTCGACCGCGGTGACGCCCCGGGCGACGGCGGCCTCGACCTCCGCCCACGTCGTGTCGGCCTCGCCGGGTCCGGCCGCCTGCGCGGCGAGCCCGGCGAGCTCGGAGCCGAGCGTCTGCGCGGCGGCCTTCGGGTCGGCCGTCAGCCGCCAGATGAACAGCATGTCCGGCGTGCCCTCCTCGCGGCCGCCATGCACCTCCAGCCGGGCGCCGGGCACCGGGAACCAGGCGGGCACGTTGACGTCTTCTGCGACCGTCACCTGCCCGTCGCGGCGGAAGCCGCGCAGATAGGCGACCGAGGAGACCCAGAGCGGGCGCATGACCGCCGCGACGCCGTCGGGGTCGAAGACCGGCATCACGCGCTCCATCAGCGCGGCGGTCTCGGGGTCCGTCAGCGTCGGCAGCCGCTCGAGGATGCGGCGCTTCACCGCCGGCCAGTCGATCTCGACCGGCGCGCCGGCCTGCACCATCCGGAACGAAAAACTCTCTCCCTCGATGGCCCGGGCGAACATGTAGGTCATGTCGGTCTCGACGCCCGGCCCGGCCTTCACCGCCCGCATCGAGAAGGTGCCGGCGAGCATGTCCGGCGGCTCCTTGCCCGTCAGCCGCAGCGTGAGCTCGTGCGACCACTCGGTGACCTTCTGGCGGCCGCGGAAGTCGAGCACGTGATGGTGCTCGACGAGGTAGACGATGTCCTCACCCATCGGCGGGAAGAAGCCGAACCGCAGCAGGTCCCCCGGCTTCTCCTCGGCCACGGAAGCCGTCGCCCACAACGCCGCCACGAGGAGCACGCAGAACCGCAGCATCGCAACCTCCTCGCGCAGCCGGGCCGCCGGGGATTACCTATGGGAAGGCAACGCCTGTCAAGCAGATGCGATACAGGAGCAGTTTATGAACGATGAAACGGCCGGAGCCCGGAAGCCCGACCGGGCGTCGCGCCCGATGGCGCGCCCTCGCGGAGGGCCATCGAGCGAAGCGAGCGGTACGGCTCGTGGGCGAAAGGAGAAAACCCGACGTCAGTCGGGGTAGCACACGACCGGCACGTTCGGCCATTGCGCCGTCTCGCAGCCCGCCGCCTTCTGGCGGGCGCGGAACTCGGCCGAAACCGGGCCGGTGACGATCGCGTCGACGCCGTCGGGCGCGTCGGGGAACATCAGCGCGGCGGGCGTCGCGGCCGCCACCTCGCGGTACTCGGCGAGCGCCAGGCCGCGCGCATCCTGCGGCTGCGGCCCGTAGGCGCCGGAGGCCGTCAGCGCGAAGGCGGCGACGATCGCTGCGGAGCCTGCCGCGAGCGCGGCGAGACGGACGGGTCCGGTCGGGATGCGGATCATGTGGCTCGAACGCGTTCGGGTTGCGTTGGTTCCGCCGCGAAGCGGATTTTTTCATTCGACCCCGTCAAGGTTAACGGCCGGTGAAGAAGCCGCCTCTTTCGCGCCTGCGAAAAAACCACTATATGCGCGGCCATCAACAGTCCGTGCCGCTCTCTTCCAACTGCCCGAAAGGCGGCGCGCCCGGCCCTTCCCGGTGCCGAACCCTTCGAGAGAACGTATGAAGCTCCGCAATATCGCGATCATCGCGCATGTCGACCATGGCAAGACCACGCTGGTCGACGCGCTGCTCAAGCAGTCCGGCTCCGTGCGCGACAACCAGCGCGTCGCCGAGCGCGTGATGGATTCCAACGACCTCGAGAAGGAGCGCGGCATCACCATCCTCGCCAAGGCCACCTCGGTCGAGTGGAAGGATACGCGCATCAACATCGTCGACACGCCCGGCCACGCCGATTTCGGCGGCGAGGTGGAGCGCATCCTCAACATGGTCGACGGCGCCGTGCTGCTGGTCGACGCCGCGGAAGGGCCGATGCCGCAGACCAAGTTCGTGGTCGGCAAGGCGCTCAAGGTCGGGCTGAAGCCGATCGTGGCGATCAACAAGATCGACCGGCCGGACGCCCGCCACGTCGAGGTGATCAACGAGGTGTTCGACCTGTTCGCCGCGCTCGACGCCACCGACGAGCAGCTCGACTTCCCCATCCTCTACGGTTCGGGCCGCGACGGCTGGATGGCCGAGAACCCCGAGGGGCCGAAGGATGCCGGGCTGGCGCCGCTCTTCGACGTGGTGCTGCGCCACGTGCCGGAGCCGACCGTGCATCCCGGCCCGTTCCGCATGATCGGCACGATCCTCGAGGCCAACCCGTTCCTCGGCCGCATCATCACCGGCCGTATCGAGAGCGGCTCGCTCAGGCCCAACCAGCCGGTGAAGGTGCTGCACCACGACGGCACGCTGCTGGAGACCGGCCGCATCTCGAAGATCCTCGCCTTCCGCGGCATCGAGCGCCGGCCGATCGAGGAGGCGCAGGCCGGCGACATCGTCGCGATCGCCGGCCTGTCGAAGGGCACCGTCGCCGACACCTTCTGCGACCCCGCCATCAACGAGCCGATGGCGGCCCAGCCGATCGACCCGCCGACGGTCACCATGAGCTTCCTCGTCAACGATTCGCCGCTCGCCGGCACGGAAGGCGACAAGGTGACGAGCCGCGTCATCCGCGACCGCCTCCTAAAGGAGGCCGAGGGCAACGTCGCGCTGAAGATCGAGGAATCGGCGGAGAAGGATTCCTTCTACGTCTCCGGCCGCGGCGAGCTGCAGCTTTCCGTGCTGATCGAGACGATGCGCCGCGAGGGCTTCGAGCTCGCCGTCTCGCGGCCGCGCGTCGTCATGCAGAAGGACGCCGACGGCCAGCTGCTGGAGCCGGTCGAGGAGGTCGTCATCGACGTCGACGACGAGCATTCCGGCATCGTCGTGCAGAAGATGAGCGAGCGCAAGGGCGAGATGATCGAGCTGCGCCCGTCCGGCGGCAACCGCCAGCGGCTGGTGTTCCACGCCCCGACGCGCGGCCTGATCGGCTACCAGTCGGAGCTTTTGACCGACACGCGCGGCACCGCCGTGATGAACCGGCTGTTCCACGCCTACGAGCCGTGGAAGGGCGAGGTCGGCGGCCGCATCAACGGCGTGCTGATCGCCAACGAGCCGGGCGAGGCTGTCGCCTACGCGCTGTGGAACCTCGAGGACCGCGGCCCGATGGTCATCGACCCGGGCGTCAAGGTCTATGCCGGCATGATCGTCGGCGTCCACACGCGCGACAACGACCTCGAGGTCAACGTGCTGAAGGGCAAGAAGCTGACCAACATCCGCGCCGCCGGCAAGGACGAGGCGGTCAAGCTCACCCCGCCGATCCGCATGACGCTGGAGCGCGCGCTGTCCTGGATCCAGGACGACGAGCTGGTGGAGGTCACGCCGAAGACGATCCGGCTGCGCAAGCTCCACCTCGACCCGCACGAGCGCAAGCGCTTCGAGAAGGCGCGGACGGCCGGCGCCGCCTAGTTCGGGGCCGGCGCCGCCTAGTTCGGGGCCGGCTCAGACCGCGATCAGGATGCGGCAGCGCAGCCCGTCGGGCAGCGCCTCCAGCTCCACTGCGCCGAGCTCGTCGGCCAGGATGTCGGAGATCAGCCGCAGGCCGAACCCCTTGTTGGGCGGCATCGCCAGCGCGTCGCCGCCCGTCTCGGTCCATGACAGCTCGACGCCGTGCGGCGCGCGCCGCCAGTCGATGGCGACGTGGCCCTGCCCGTTCGCCAGCGCGCCGTGGCGGGCGGCGTTGGTGGCAAGCTCGTGCACGACCAGCGCCAGCGAGGCGTTGAGCCGGGGCGGCAGGCTGACCTCGTCGCCGCTCAGCGCGATGCGCCCCGGCGGGTCGCGATATGGCGCGACCAGCGCCTCGACCAGGTCGCCGAGGCTGAACGCTGCCCAGTCGCGCGCCACCAGCAGGTCGTTGGCGCTCGCCAGCGCGTGCAGCCGCTGCCGGAACGCGTCCAGCGCCTGCGGGTCGGCGCGCCCGTCGCGAAACGTCTGGTTGGCGATCGACTGCACCACCGACAGCGAGTTTTTCACCCGGTGGTTCAGCTCGCGCAGGAACAGCCGCTCCTGCTCCTCCTGCCGCTTGCGGCCGTCTATGTCGAGGATGACGCCGATCACGCGCTCGGGCCGGTTCGAGGCGCCGTACAGGATCTCGGCCCGCATCAGCAGCCAGTGCGGGCTGCCGTCCGGCCAGCGCACGCGGAACTCGCATTCGTAGCGCGTCTCCCCGCGCTCCAGGGCGGCGAGGCCCGCGGCGTGGACCTTTTCCCGCTCGCTCGCCGCGTAGCGCTGGCGCAAATCCTGCAATGTCGGCTTGCTGGCCGGGTCGAGCCCGAACATGCTGCACAGCTCCGGCGTGATGACCGCCGTGTCGTTGACCGTGTCGAGCTCCCAGATCGCCATCTTGGCGGCCTCCATGGCCAGCCGCTGGCGCAGCTCGCTGTGCCGCAGCGCCTCCTCGGTCGCCTTGCGCTCGGTGATGTCCTGGATGGTGCCGAGATAGCGCACGGCCTTCTGGCCGCCGGTGCCGCGCGCGAAGATCGCCTCGCCATAGGCCAGCACCCAGCGCTGCTCACCGGTGTCGGCGCGCACGATCCTGTATTCGTAGGGGTCGCGCGCCCGCAGCGCCGGATCGAGCGCCCGCAGCGCCTGGGCGGAGGTGCGCGGCAGGTCGTCGGGGTGGGTCACCGCCCGCGCCTTGTCGTAGTCGACTTCCTCGTGCGGGGAGAAGCCGCAGATCGCGCGGGCGCGGGGCGAATACTGCATCCGGCCGCTCGCCACGTTCCAGTCCCAGGTGCCGATCTGGGCGGCCCTCAGGGCGAGCCGGAGTTTGAGGTTGCTCTCGCGCAAAGGACTGTCGGAACTGCGACGCACATTACCCCCCGCGTCTACCCGTCAGCGGCAACGTGCGAGGGCGCGATTCGTTCCGATGCGAATGCGCAATGATTCGAGCGGCTTGCAGCCGGGACGCGGCGGTCCCGCTCAGTGGTTGTTGCGTGGGACGTACTTCTGCGCGATGGCCTGGAAATCCGGCGCGCCCTTGAGCACCATGCCCTCCGAGAAGGGCTGGGCGAGTTGCCGGAAATAATGCTGCCAGGGCGACTGGCTGGGCGGGACCGCATAGCCGCCCGCGCCGGCGAACGCCGCCGCCCGCGCCGCCCATTCGGCGTCGGACAGAAGCACGTCGACCGTGCAGGCGTTGAGGTCGACGCGGATGCGGTCGCCATTGCGCAGCAGCGCCAGCCCGCCGCCGGAGGCCGCCTCCGGCGAGGCGTTGAGGATCGAGGGCGAGCCCGACGTGCCCGACTGGCGGCCGTCGCCGATGCAGGGCAACGCCGTCACGCCCTTCTCGATCAGGTAGGCCGGCGGCCGCATGTTGACCACCTCCGCTCCGCCCGGATAGCCGAGCGGCCCGGTGCCGCGCATGACGAGGATGCAGTGCTCGTCGATGCCGAGCGCCGGGTCGTCGATGGTGCGGTTGTACTGCTCGGGCCCGTCGAACACGACGGCGCGGCCCTCGAACGCGTTCTCGTCGCCGGGATTGCGCAGATAGCGGTCGCGGAACTCCTCCGAGATGACCGAGGTCTTCATGATGGCGCTGTCGAACAGCCGGCCCTTCATGTTGAGAAAGCCGGCCGACGCCCTGAGCGGGTCGCCGGCCGGCCGGATCACCTCGGCGTTGCCGCTGAGGCGCCCGGCGCAATTGTCGCCGATGCTTCTGCCGTTGACGGTTCCAGCACCGGGATGCGGCAGCAGGCCGGCCTGCATCAGCTCGCCGACGACCGCCGGCACGCCGCCGGCCTGATGAAAATCCTCGCCGAGATAGCTGCCCGCCGGCTGCAGGTTGACCAGCAAGGGCAGGTGATGGCCGATGCGCTGCCAGTCGTCGTTGGTCAGCGGCACGCCGAGATGGCGGGCGACCGCGTTGAGGTGGATCGGCGCATTGGTGGAGCCGCCGATCGCCGAATTGACGGCGATGGCGTTCTCGAACGCCTCGCGCGTCATGATGTCGGACGGCTTCAGGTCCTCCCACACCATGTCGACGATGCGCCGGCCGGTGGCGTAGGCCATCTGGCCGCGCTCGCGATAGGGCGCGGGGATGGCGGCCGAGCCGGGGAGCTGCATGCCCAGCGCCTCGGCCAGCGAGTTCATCGTCGAGGCCGTGCCCATCGTGTTGCAGTAGCCGACCGACGGCGCCGAGGAGGTGACCAGCTCGGTGAACTGCTCCTCGTCGATCTCGCCGGCGGCGTGGAGCTGCCGCGCCTTCCATACGATCGTGCCCGAGCCGGTGCGCTCGCCGCGGAAATAGCCGTTGAGCATCGGCCCGACGGAAAACGCGATCGCCGGGATGTTGACGGTCGCGGCCGCCATCAGCAGCGCCGGCGTGGTCTTGTCGCAGCCGATGGTCAGCACGACGCCGTCGATCGGGTAGCCGAACAGCGCCTCGACCAGCCCGAGATAGGCGAGGTTGCGGTCGAGCATGGCGGTCGGCCGCTTGCCGGTCTCCTGGATCGGGTGGACGGGGATCTCGAACGGCACGCCGCCGCTCGCCACGATGCCGTCGCGCACCCGCTTGGCGAGCTCGATGTGGTGGCGGTTGCAGGGCGACAGGTCGGAGCCGGTCTGGGCGATGCCGATGATCGGCTTGCCGGACTGCAGCTCGCCGCGGGGGAGACCGTAGTTGACGTAGCGCTCGAGGGAGAGCGCGGGCATCTCCCGGTCGTCCGGATTGTCGAACCACAGCCGCGACCGCAGCGACCCCGGATCCTTGCGCCCTGCCATGCCTGCCTCCCGCCATGCGCGAAGCCGCGCCTCCCGCGCGGCTGCGGCCAGCCTCGCATGCCGGGCCGTGCCGCGTAAACGGGCGTGTCGCGCGCCTGCAGGCGCAGAGGCTCAGGCGCCCGAGAAGCGGGCCTTCAGCTCGCGCCGCAGCACCTTGCCGTAGGCGCTCTTGGGCAGCTCGTCGAGGAACAGGACGTGCTTGGGCTTCTTGAAGCTCGCCAGGCTCTGCCGGCAGAAGGCGAGGATGTCGGCCTCGCTCGGCCGCGCCGCCTCGTCGGCGACGATGGCGACGGCGACGCTCTCGCCCCATTCGCGGTCGGGCAGGCCGAAGGCGATCACCTCGCGCACGCCCGGATGCGCGGCGATCACGTCCTCTATCTCCTTGGGATAGATGTTGGTGCCGCCGGAGATGATGGTGTCGTGGCGCCGGTCGAGCACGCGCAGCCGCCCGCCGGAATCGAAATGGCCGACGTCTCCGGTGTACAGCCATCCGCCCTTGAGCGCGGCCTCGGTGGCGGCCGGGTTGCCCCAGTAGCCTTTCATCACCACGTCGCCGCGCACGCAGATCTCGCCGTCGGCGCCCGGCGCCACCGGCATGTCGTTCTCGTCGACCAGCCGTACCTCGACGCCGGCCCGCACATAGCCGGCCGACAGCAGCGTCTCGTCGTCGGCGCCGAGATGGTCGGCGCCCGGCAGGTAGGAGATCGTCATCGGCGCCTCGCCCTGCCCGTAGAGCTGGTGGAAGATCGGGCCGAAGCGCTGCACCGCCGCCTTGATGTGCTCCAGATGGATGGTCGCGCCGCCATAGATGACGCCGCGCAGCGAGCCGATGTCGTCGCGCGGGCGCGCCTCCAGCAGCCGCACGATCATGGTCGGCGCGACGAAGGCGAAGGCGGTGATGCCGCGCGCCGCGACGAGGTCGAGCACCTCGTCCGGCTGGAAGCTGGGCAGGTCGGAGACGATGTTCTCGGCCCCGCGCGCCAGCGACGGGATCAGATAGAGGCCGCCGCCATGCGACAGCGGCGCGACGTGCAGCACCCGGTCGCTGGCGCGGAAGTCGAAGATGTCGGCGAGGCAGTTGACCGTGCAGGCCACGAGGTTGCGGTGCGTCAGCGTCGCGCCCTTGGGCCGGCCGGTCGTGCCGGACGTGTAGAAGATCCACGCCGGCTCGTCCGCGCCGACCTCGGCCGGCAGCGCGACGTCTGCCGCCGGCGCCGGCAGCTCGAAGTCCTCGATCGCCACGATGTGCGGCGCCACGCCCTCCGGCAGCGCCTCGCGGACCGCCGCGACGTGCTCGGCATGGGTGAAGATCAGCTTCGGTGTCGCGTTGCCGGCGATCCAGGCCGCCTCGCGCGGGTGCAGCTTGGCGTTGACCGGCACCGCCACCAGGCCGGCCCACCACAGGCCCCACAGCAGCTCCAGGTAGCGCGGGTGGTTGTGCGCGAACAGCAACACGCGATCGCCCGCTTGCAGGCCGCCGGCGCGCAGGTGTCCGGCCAGCGCCGCGCTGCGCGCGGCCCATTCGAAGTAGCTGGCGTGGGGCTCGGTGCCATCCAGGATGGCGGGGGCCTGGGGCTGGCGTTGCGCCTGGCGCAGCAGCAGATGGGCCAGAGTCATGCGGGGTCTCCTGGGGTGTCGTGTTCTTATGCCACGCATTGTGCGGGACGGCGCCGGCGCGGGAAATCCACGGCTTCCCGCCCCGTCGCCGGCGCATGGGGCTTGCTCCAAGGGGGCAATCCGGATTCCGTGGATCACCGATCAAATCCGGCCCCAGCGCTGGCCAGATCAGCGCCAAAAGCTATCCAAATAATAGCTAATGTCAGATCGGGAACGGCCCCTCGAACGCCTGCACATGGCCGAAGTGGCAGCTCACGCCGTCCTGCGCCGTCCAGCGGTACAGGCCCATCATGGGGGGTTCCAGCCGCAGCGCCAGCGGGGCGCCGGGCCGCAGGTCCAGCTCCAGCTGGTGCGAGGTGGACGGCGCCACCAGCACCGGCGCGCCGCCCAGCACGCCGGCGATCGGCCGGTGCACATGGCCGCAGGCGATGAACTGCACGCCGCCGTGCCCCGCCACCAGGCGGGCCAGCTCGGCGCGTCCGCGCAGCAGGCCGTAGCGGTCCATGGCGTCGATGCCGCTGGTCAGCGGCGGGTGGTGCATGAACAGCGCCACCGGCTGGCCGGCGCAGGCTCGCAGCTGGCGCGCCAGCCAGTCGAGCTGGGGCGCGTCCAGCGCGCCGTGCGGGTGGCCGGGCAGCACCGTGTCCAGGCCGATGAACTGCAGGCCACCGACTTCGGCGCGCACGCAGGCCAGCGGCGGCGGGGCGTCCGGGGCGATCGGCATCAGCGCGCCCAGGTGCCGGCGCGCGTGCTCCCGGTGGTCGTGGTTGCCGATAATGCAAAGCACCCGCGGCGCTTGCCCATCCTGCGCCGGCAGCTCTTGTTTCAATAGCTCGGCAAGCAGGGTGTAGTCGGCCGCGCGGCCGGCTTCGGCCAGATCGCCGGTCAGCAGCAGCACGGCGGGCGCGGGCGCCAGCGCGCGCACCCGCGCCAGCGCGCGCCGCAGCGCGGTGGCCGGGTCCAGGCGGCCGCCCAGCGCGCCGGGGTCAAGGCCCAGGTGGGTGTCGGTCAGGTGGGCGATCAGCATGGCTTACAGCGGCACGGTGTAGTTCAGCGCCAGGCGGCCGCCGTCGGCCATGACGATCTCGCCGGTGACGTAGCTGGCGGCGTCGCTGGCCAGGTAGGCCACCACGTCGGCGATCTCGCCGGGCTCGCCCAGGCGCTTCATGGGGGTGCGCATCATGATCTTGTTGCGCGCGTCCTCGCTGGTCAGTACCGCCTGCGCGGCCAGCTCGGTGGCGATGGTGCCGGGGCCGACGGCGTTGACGCGCACGCCCTTGTCGGCCAGCGCCAGCGCCATGGCGCGCGTGAGCTGGTTGATGCCGCCCTTGCTGACGTTGTAGCTGGCGATGCTGGGGATGGCCAGCACGCTGTTGACGCTGCTCATGTTGACGATGCTGCCGCGGCCGGCGCGCGCCATCTCGCGCGCCACCGCCTGCCCGACCAGGAAGGCGCCCTTCAGGTTGACGCGCAGCACGGCGTCGAAGTCGGCCTCGGTGACGTCCAGGAAGTCCGCCGCCTTGAAGATGCCGGCGTTGTTCACCAGCACGTCGATGCGCCCGTGCGCCCGCATGACCTGGGCCACCAGGGCGTCCACCTGCGCCTTGTCGCCCACGTCGCAGTGCAGGTAGCTGGCGCCCAGCTCGGCCGCCAGCGCCTGGCCGCGCGCGTCCTGCACGTCGGCGA
>Ga0066256_1001335_pt1 | contig 35365 bp, 33 predicted proteins | sample ThiBio_1000_biof_FD_87107 | JGI IMG/M metagenome (GOLD analysis project Ga0066256, IMG submission 87107) | Wastewater bioreactor microbial communities from Cape Town, South Africa - Thiocy_expt_1000_biof (version 2) | ecosystem: Engineered > Bioreactor > Thiocyanate-remediating >... | reverse complement strand
AGGCGCGATAGAGCGCACCGAAGCGAGCCTCCACCACCTCGGGTCCGAGACCGGCAACGCCGAAGGCCTTCACCATCGTGTCCGGGCGGTGATTGCGGATGCCGCCCGAGGCGAGCTCGTAGCCGTTGCAGACGAGGTCGTACTGGTAGGCCTTGATCGCGAGGTAGTCCTCGGTCGTCTTGGCCGCTTCCAGTGCCGCCGAGCCGCCCTGCGGCATGGAGAAGGGGTTGTGCGAGAAGTCGATCTGCTTCTCGTCCTCGTTCCACTCGTAGAACGGGAAATCGACGATCCAGCAGAAGGCAAAGCGGTTCTCGTCGATGAGCTTCAGCTCGCGGCCGATCTGGTCGCGCGCGAGGCCAGCGAACTTGTAGAACCGCGCGGGATCGCCGGCGACGAAGAATGCGGCATCGCCCGTCGCGAGCCCGAGCTGGCCCTGCACAGCGGCGGCCCGTTCCGCGCCGATGTTCTTGGCGATCGGGCCGGCACCGGCAGTGCCTTCCTCCTCGCGCCAGAAGACATAGCCGAGGCCCGGCTGGCCCTCTTTCTGCGCCCAAGCATTCATGCGATCGCAGAAGGCGCGCGATCCGCCGCCCTTGGCCGGCAGCGCCCAAACGCGCACCTTCGGATCCTTCTCGATCATCTGCGCGAAGACCTTGAAGCCCGAGCCGCGGAAGTGCTCGGTCACGTCCTGCATCTCGATGGGGTTGCGCAGGTCCGGCTTGGCCGAGCCGTACTTCGCGATCGCGGTGTCATAGGGAATGCGCGGGAAAGTCGGCGTCACGGCCTTGCCTTCAGCGAACTCCTCGAACACACCGCGAATGATCGGCTCCATGGTGCCGAGCACGTCGTTCTGCTCGACGAAGCTCATCTCCACATCGAGCTCGTAGAACTCGCCGGGCAGCCGGTCGGCGCGCGGGTCCTCGTCGCGGAAGCAGGGCGCGATCTGGAAGTAGCGGTCGAAGCCGGAAATCATCAGGAGCTGCTTGTACTGCTGCGGCGCCTGCGGCAGCGCGTAGAACTTGCCTGGATGCACGCGTGAGGGCACGAGGAAGTCGCGCGCGCCCTCGGGGCTCGAGGCGGTCAGGATCGGCGTCGGGAACTCGTTGAAGCCTGTTTCATGCATGCGCCGACGGATCGAGCCCGTGATCGCGAGCCGCTTCATGATGATGCCGTGCAGCGTGTCGCGGCGCAGATCGAGAAAGCGGTAGGTGAGGCGCAGATCCTCTGGATAGTCAGGCTCGCCGAATACGGGGACGGGCAGCTCCTTGGCCTCGGAGAGCACCTCGATCTCGGTCGCATAGACTTCGACGCCACCCGTCGCGAGCTCGGGGTTCAGCGTGCCCTCGGGGCGAGCCCGCACGCGGCCGTCGATGCGTACGACCCACTCCGAGCGCAGGCGCTCCGCGGTCTTGAAGGCGGCCGTGTCGGGGTCGACGACGATCTGGGTGAGGCCATAGTGGTCGCGCAGATCGACGAAGAGCAGGCCGCCGTGATCGCGCACCCGGTGCACCCAGCCCGAAAGGCGCGCGGTCGCGCCGATGTCGCTCTCTCTCAGCGCGCCGCAGGTGTGCGAGCGGTAGCGGTGCGTGCTGGCGTCTGCCATGGCGGGGCTCCCTCACGCCCGGGGGCGTGGTCCTTCGAGTGCACGCGCCGGCGTTTGTGCGGCGCGTCAAATGGGTTCCAAATCGGGCCGGAACAGCGCACGCACGCCCCGGCTTGTCAAGGTGCGGCGGTCCGGAGGCCGCGCCGGGCTCAGTCCCGGTAGCGGGAGGCCAGCATCCAGCCGGCAATCCAGCCGAGAATGAGGGCCACGAAGTTCCCTGTCATGAAGATCAGGGCGTGCATATTGGCGACGTCGTCGGGGCTCTCGAAGGTCATGTCCGAGACCAGCCACGTCGCCAGCGGACCGCTGATAAAGATCGTCGCGATGAGCGCGAACGCGATCGCCACCACCATCGAGATCACGTAGCGCATGGGTTGTTTTGTTCCTTGCCCGCATCTGCCGCGGAGATCGTGGTCGCGTCCGTCGCAGCGTTTCTTCCCCCTCTCCCCATTGCCTTCAATGGGGAGAGGGCCGGGGTGAGGGGCGGCCGCTCGCGCTGACGTCAGTGTTTGCCGCCCCTCACCCTAACCCTCTCCCCGCAAGCGCGGGGAGAGGGGATAATGGTGTCTCTACTTCACTTCCCAGAACCAGACTTCCTTGGCCTGCGCATAGTTCGAGTAATAGCCGAGCCAGGAAAACCACTCCATGAGCCACTTCGTGGAGGGGCGGAACCCGTTCCATACGTCGATGTGGTCGCCCGTCGGATTGCCCGGCCGGTCGCCGGTCCGCATCCAATAGTCCTGGATATAGATGATGCCCGTGCGACCGAAGAGCTTGGGGTAGAACTGCGCGGCATCCGTGCCCGTAATGCGCTGGACGGGGGCGACGCCCGGCAGTCTCGTGCTCGCGAGCGCACCGGCAAGCTCCGAGGCGCGGATGAAATGCATGTCCTCGGCGGGATGGACATAGCAGGTCGAGACGCGCCCGAGCTGGCCCTGTGTCACCCCGGCACGCTTCAGGCACACGCCCATGCGGATCGCGCACTGATTGCCGAAGACCGGTAGGCCCCGCGCAATGTGCTTGCTCTCGATGTTGGTGAGGTCGTGCGGCGCGATGCAAGGGTGCGGCATGCTGTGATTGGCCGGATGCTGCAGCCAGAGGTCCTTGAACGTGATCATGCCGCCCCTTCCCCCGGTGCCCCGCTGCCATATCACGGTGCTCTGGCGCGCCCACCCGGCTCGGATTCGATCGCGCCCAGCCCGTTCATGTCAATGAATTATCGCGAGGACTGACCGGCGCGTCGCATGGGCGAGCGAGTGTGGCCCATTCGCCTTGAAGTTGGCCCGGCGCCGTTGCAGCATCCGGCCCGCAAAAGGGATTCGGGAGCACACCGGGGCTCGTCCTCGGTCTCCTGCGCCGGCGCGCGCGGCGTCGGCGTGGCCGATGTGGACAGGCATCGGCACACGTGGGGGAGGAACCTCAATGACAGGCAGCGGCGAGCCGAGGCGAACGTTCGCCTTCACGTTCGGGCTGGAACGGCTCGGCCTCGTCGCGCTCAGGGCGCCATGGGTTACGTTCGGCCTGATCGTCGTGCTGACCGTGCTCGCGATCTTCGGCGTGATGCGCCTCAAGGTGGACGACAGCCTCTCCGAGCTCTTCCGCACCAACACGCCCGAGTTCCGCCAGTACGAGGAGATCGACCGCCGCTTCCCATCGAGCGAGTACGACGTGCTCGTGGTGATCGAAGGACCGGGCCTCCTCGAGCGCGAAAAGCTCAAGGCCGTCCACGACACGATCGTCGATCTCCAGTTGACGGACGGCGTGAACGGGCTCGTTTCCATGCTCTCGGCGCGCGAGAAGCTGGATGCGAATGGCTATGCCGCGCCGGTCGTGTCCGACGAGCTGCCGGAGGGCGCGGACTTCGACGCCATGGTTGCGCGGCTCAAGAGCAACGAGATCGTCGCCGGCAAATTCCTTTCGGCCGACGGCACGCTCGCGCTCGCCGTCATTGCGCTCGATCGCAAGCTTGTCGAGGAACGCGGCGCCAAGGAAGTCATCGGCGGCATTCTCAAGGAAGCCGAGCGCGGGCTTCAAGGCACCGGCCTCCGGGTGCAGCTCACCGGCGCCCCGGTCATGCAGCTCGAGATCCGCAATGCCGTCGAGCGCGACCGCCTCGTCTATAACGGCCTCGGCTTCGTTCTCGGCACGATCATCGCCTACCTGTTCTTCCGGCGCATATCGCTGACACTGCTCGCCGTGATCGGTCCGATGGTCGCGATCCTGTGGACGCTCGGCGTCGTCGGCGGCCTCGATTACCGCCTGAACCTCTTCATCAACGTCATTACGCCGCTGATCCTCGTCTCGGGGTTCTCGGACAGCATGCATCTCGTGTTCGCCATCCGCCGCGATATCATGGCGGGTGTCGACCGGCTGACGGCCGCGCGCGAGGCCGTGCTCGATGTGGCGCCTGCGTGCCTGCTCACGGCGATGAATGCGGTGCTCGCGCTGCTCTCGTTCTCGTTTGCCGAGTCGGCGCTGATCCGCACGTTCGGCATGGTCGCGATCATGGCGGTCGCGATCTCCTACATCGCGGTCGCGGTCGTGGTGCCGACGCTCGCGGCCCTCCTCATTCCGCGCGAGAAGACACCCGTCAAGGATGTCGCGCCCAATCAGGATGGCGGCTTCGGTGTGCTCGGCGCCATTACGGAGTGGATCGTCCGGCGCGTGATCGCGGCCCCGCTGGCTTTCAGCCTTGCCGGACTTTTCGCCGTCCTGCTGACGGGCGCAGCCTATGTCCAGCTCGTGCCGCAGTACCGGCTCGCCGATCAGGTGCCGGACAAGGAGCACGCGCTGGCTGCCACCGAACGGCTCGACCAGAAGCTCACGGGCGCCAATCCCGTGCACGTCATGATCCGCTGGAATGGCGGCCAGTCCCTCTTCGAGGACAAGACGCTCGCCGCGATTGCCGCCGCCCACACCGTCCTCGAGAAAGAGGCCGGGCTCGGCAATGTCTGGTCCGTGGAGAGCTTGCGGCGCTGGCTCGCCGAGGCCGGCGACGCCAGCATCGAGACAGTGAAGAAGTATATCAGCATTCTGCCCGAGCATCTGGTTCAGCGCTTCATCACCAACGAGCAGAACGCCGTACTGGTGACAGGGCGTCTCCCGGACATCGACGCGAGCGAGATCCTGCCGATCGTCGAGAAGATCGACCGGGCGCTCGAGCCCGTGCGCACGACCCATGCCGGCTACGAGATCTCCGTGACCGGCCTCCCGGCGATCGCGGCGCGCAACTCGGCGCGCCTGATCGGCGAGCTAAACTGGGGCCTGATCGGTGACATGTTCGTGATCTTCATCTTCCTCGGGATCGCGCTGCGCTCGGTCCTGTCGGGAGTGACGAGCATTCTGCCTTCGCTCTTTCCGATCTTCGCTACGGGGACCGTGCTCTGGATCGGCGGCGAGGGGCTGCAGTTCGCATCGATCGTCGCGATCACGGTGGCGTTTGCGCTCGCCATCGACAGCACCATCCATTTCCTCAACCGCTTCCAGCTCGAGGAGAGCCGGCCCGGCACGCGTGACGTCAACGATGCGCTCGTGCGCACGATGCACCATATCGGCCCCGTGATCGTGCTGACGACCATCGTGCTGGCCCTCGGGCTCGGTGTTACAATCCTTTCGCACCTCCCATCTCTCCGGCTGTTCGGAAGATTGGCAGGCATCTGCCTTTTTGCCTCATTGATCGGCCAGCTCATCATTCTGCCGGCAACCGTGGCCCTCTATCGCCGCCACTGGCCGCGGCGCACGCCGGCAGCCGCTGCGTGACCTTGGGCTGGTTCGGCTGCTAAGGTCGGCGGAGGCCTTCGCCGCGTTCTCCGTCGTCATTTGAATGATCAACGTCGGATCCAACCGATGCCACGAGCCCCGAATGCCGTCGACTTCTGGCGCGGCTTTGCCCTCGTCACGATCTTCATCAATCATGTCCCCGGCATCTTCTTCGACCAGTTCACGCACCGTGCGGTGTCGATCTCGGACTCGGCAGAGCTGTTCGTGTTTCTTGCGGGCTGGTCGCTCCGCTACATCATCGGCGATGCGGCGCGGCCGGCGCCCATGAACCAGGTCTTCTTCCGCCTCGGCGGGCGGGCGGTGACCCTCTATGCCGCCCACATGATGATCGTGATGCTGGCCATTGCCATCCTCGCGATGTCGTCGCGGCTCCTGGACAACCCCCTGCTGCTCGAGTGGCACAATGCGGCCGCGGTCTTCTATCGCCCGGTCGAGACGCACATCGGCATCGTGCTGCTCACGCACCAGCTCGGCTACTTCGACATCCTGCCGCTCTACGTCATGCTGATGCTGATCGCGCCGCTCCTGGCCGCTATCGACCGGCTGGCGCCGAACTTTCTGCTGCCAGGGTCGTTGCTGCTCTACCTGACGGCCCTCGTCGTGCCGCTGACCATCCCGTCGTGGCCGATCGAGGGCCAATGGTTTTTCAATCCCCTCTGCTGGCAGCTCGTCTTCGTCCTGGGGCTGGTGCTGGGGCGTGATTCGGGGATCGGAGGGTGGGCGCGCCGCCATATCGTGGCTATCCGCTGGGTGGCGTTGCCAATCGTCATAATTGGGACAATCTTTGTTCTGACGGGCGGCACTTGGATAGATCCGACGGCCGTTCCGCAGCCGAAGTTGCTGTTCATTAACGGCAAGACCTTTGCAACCCCGATCAGGGTTATCCAGTTCCTGGCACTAGTCTCGGTGATGTCGATCGTCTATCCATATATTGCGAAGGTCGTGCCTACTGTTGTCGGTTTTCTTGCGATGTTGGGCCGAAACTCGCTCGAGGTGTTTTGTGCGGCATCGATCCTCAGTCTGGTTTGCCAGATTTTGCGGTATGCATTGCCGGATGGCGTATGGCTTGACACGCTCCTGGTCGCAGCCGGCGTGTCTTTCATGGGAATTGTGGCATGGCTAGCGGAGTGGCGCGCGCGGGCCGGAACGGCAGCCTGAAGTGGCTGCTGCTCATGTCCGCACTTGTGGCAGGCCTTCCGGCCCATGCCTCCGGCCAGCAGGGTGCGCCTACCGCAACCGCCCCCGCGCAGCCGGCTCAGACCGAGCAGAAACAGGAAGAGAGCTTGCCGCCGGTGACGCGCGAGTGCCAGGTCGGCACGACCGAGGTCGTCACGCAATCGCCCTTGCCGAATGTGCTCTAGGCATGGCGTGAGCGCCAGAAGATCATCATCCTCGCAATAGGTGCAGCGCCGATCGTCCGTCGGGATGCGAGCGCCGGTGGCTACTACGATCTCGTGGAGCAGCTTCTCGAGCAGACCTTCAAGGGGCTCGAGGTCGAAATCGTTCATCGTGGTGTGTCGGGCGAGCTTGTCAGGGACGCGGGCGCGCGCATCAAGATGGAAGTGGCGCTCGTCAAGCCTGATCTCGTGCTGTGGCAGGTCGGGACGGCCGATGCCCTCGCGCGCCTGCCGACCGAGGATTTCGAGCGCAGTCTCGGCAAGACGCTGGTCTGGCTGAAAGCGCACGACGTGGACGTGGCGCTGATCGGCCTCCACTACATCAAGGCCCTGACCAAGGACCCGCACTATCAGGCGATCCGCAAGTCCATCAAGAAGGTCGCGACCGAGCTCGGCGTGCTGCGGGTCGGCCGCTACGAGGCCATGGAGACCATCTCGCGCCTGCGCGGCGAGCAGGGGACGCCGGCTGGGCGCTCGCGGCTGACCGAAGCGGCCTATGAATGCAGCGCCGAATATCTCGCCCGAGCAATCGCGACAGGGCTTTTCCACAAGGACAGGCCCAAGCCGGCGGACAAGCCCCCCTCGAATTGACGGCAGCCTCTGAGCCGGGGCCGGGCTGACTCATTGGGGCCTGGTGGTTCTGCACGATTGAGATGACCGCGGCAGCGGGGGCCGCTATGGTCGCGACCCTGAGCGCAGGTGGCTGTGCGGCCCGCCCGGTGCGCCCGTGAGGATAGCGATCATGACGCAGCACTTCGCCTCCGACAACAATGCCGGCATCTGTCCCGAGGCCATGGCGGCGCTCAAGCGGGCCAACGCGACCGGCCACGAGCTTTCCTATGGCGAGGATCGCTGGACGGCGGCCGTCTGCGACGGGCTCAGGGCCCTTTTCCAGACCGACTGCGAGGTCTATTTCGTCTTCAACGGTACGGCGGCGAACTCGGTGGCGCTTTCGGCCATGTGCCAGCCCTTTCATGCCGTGATCTGCCATGAGCTGAGCCACATTGAGACCGACGAGTGCGGGGCGCCGGAATTCTTCTCGGCGGGCTCCAAGCTGCTTGCGGTCGAAGGCCCGCTCGGCAAGCTCACGCCTGACATCATCGAGTACACAGCCACGAAGCGCTCGGACATGCACTTTCCGAAGCCGAAGGCGGTCTCGCTCACGCAATCGACCGAGGTCGGTACGGTCTACACCGTCGAGGAGCTGCGCGCGATTGCGGCCATCGCTAAGCGGCGCGGCCTCAACATCCACATGGACGGCGCACGCTTTGCCAACGCCGTGGCGACGCTCGGCTGCCATCCTTCCGAGATCACGTGGCGGGCTGGCATCGACGTGCTCTGTTTCGGCGGCACCAAGAACGGGCTCCCCGTCGGCGAGGCCGTGATCTTCTTCAAGAAGGAGCTGGCCGAGGACTTCGCCTGGCGCGTCAAGCAGGCGGGCCAGCTCGCGTCCAAGATGCGCTTTGTTTCGGCACCCTGGCTCGGGCTTCTCGAGAATGACGTCTGGCTGCGCAATGGGCGCCACGCCAATGCCATGGCGAAGCGCCTCGCCGACCACATCGGCGGCCTCGAGGGCGTCAACCTGATGTTCCCCGTCGAGTCGAACGCGGTCTTCGCGGAGATCCCGCCGCCGGCACAAGCCAAGCTGCGCGAGAAGGGCTGGCGCTTCTATACGTTCATCGGCGCGGGCGGCTGCCGCCTCATGTGCGCGTGGGATACCTCGCCCGATACGGTCGACCGCTTCGCTGCGGATCTCGCCAAGGCCCTGCATGGTCTTGCCCCTGCGCGCGAGGCTGCCGGCGAGGCGCGCGGACGCGGGCGACGCTGAGCGCCCTGCACGCAAGGAAAGCATTCGTGTCATGAAAGGCAGGATCGCAGGGCCCGAGATCGAGCGCCTGATTCAGCTCCTGGCGCGCCTGCCGGGGCTCGGCTCACGCTCGGCGCGCAAGGCTGCGCTCGCGCTCCTGAAGCGCCGTCACGAGCTGCTCGAGCCGCTCGCGGCCGCCATGCAGGAGGCGGCGCGCAATCTCGTCGCGTGCGAGGTTTGCGCCAATCTCGACACAGTCTCGCCATGCACCATCTGTAGTGACCCGCGGCGCGATCGCTCGCTCATCGTCGTCGTCGAGGAGATCGGCGATCTCTGGGCGCTCGAGCGCGCGGGCGTCGTCAATGGTCTCTATCACGTGCTCGGCGGCCACTTGTCGCCGCTCGACGGCATCGGTCCCGACCAGCTCAATATCGCGCGCCTCGTCGAACGAGCCCACACGAGCGAGGTTCGCGAGGTCCTGCTGGCGCTCAATGCCACGGTTGAAGGGCAGTCGACGGCGCACTACGTGCGGGAGCAGCTCGCCGGTGCCGACGTGAAGGTATCCGGTCTCCAGCACGGTGTTCCTGTGGGGGGCGAGCTCGACTATCTCGACGAAGGCACCCTTGCCGCCGCGATCCGCGCGCGCCGCACTCTCTAGTGCGATGATCGAGAAATTCGCCGATGGTCGCGGCACAGTTGGGAGCGAATTTCTCGATCTGAATCGCACTAGCAAACTATGCTTCTCGTGCCCCTTTTGATGCCGAAGTTCGCTCGGGCCACAAGCATCGATGTTAGGCGAACTTCGGCATCGGGACACTAGAGGGGATAGTGCCGAAATGGCGAACGCAAGCAGGGCCCGTTTCGTCACGGGCTCCATACCCGCACACGTTCTGCGCATGACCGGCGCTGCCGCGTTCGGGCTGATGGCGATTTTCGTCGGCGAGCTCGCCAACGTGCTGTTCCTCAGCATGCTCGGCGATGTCGAGATCATCGCCGCGGTCGGCTATGCCTCGACGATCCTGTTCCTGCTGCTGTCGGTCGGCATCGGCACGGCGATCGCGGCGAGCGCACTCATTGCGCCGGCCATCGGTGCCGGCGATCTCGCGCGTGCCAAGCGCCTCAGCGCCAGCTCGCATGTGTTCGCCGTGATCTTCGCTGCCTTCGCGGGCATCATCGTGTGGATCTATGTGCCCGAGCTGATCCGGCTGATCGGCGCGGAAGGCCGCACGCTCACGCTTGCGACGAGCTATCTGCGCATTCTGATCCCGTTCATGACGCTCATGTCACTCGGCATGTGTGCCTCGGCCGTGCTGCGCTCGCAGGGCGATGCGCGCCGCTCGATGAACGTCACGCTGGTCGGCGCGTTCGTGAACGTGGTGCTCGATCCGCTTTTCATCTTCGTGCTCGGCCTCGGCATCCAGGGCGCGGCCTGGGCGACAAACCTCTCGCGCATTGCCGTCGCGGGCTTCGGCGTCTACTGGCTCATTCGCGAGCATGATCTTCTCGGCCGCCCGCATCTCAGAGAGGTGATCGACGACGCGCGCACCATCATGCGCTTTGCCGTGCCGGCCATCCTCACCAACCTCGCGACGCCGATCGCCAACGCCTACGTGACCTACGCCATCGCGCGGCACGGCACTCCGGCCGTCGCCGCCTGGGCCTTGATCGGCCGCATTGCGCCGGTGGCCTTCGGCTCGATCTTCGCGTTGTCGGGGGCCGTCGGGCCCGTGCTCGGCCAGAACCTCGGTGCGCGGCAGTGGGCGCGCGTGCGCGAGGCTTTCGACGTCTCGATCCTCGCCGCGGTGGGGTTCACCGCCGTTGCGTGGCTCGCGCTCGCGCTGGCGGTCGAGCCGCTGATCGCGGTCTTCCATGCGAGCGGCGAGACGGCGGACATCCTGCGCACGTACTGCATTTATCTTTCGCCGATGTTCGCCTTCCTCGGCATTCTCTTCGTTGCCAATGCCGCGCTCAACGCCCTCGGCCATCCGCACTGGCCGACCGTGCTCAACTGGGGCCGCGCGACGCTCGGCACCGTGCCCGTCGTCACGGTCGCGGGCATGCTCTATGGCCCGACTGGCGTGATCGGCGCCAATCTCGCCGGCGCCAGCGTCTTCGCTCTTTTCGGCGCGTGGCTCTGCCGACGCCTCATCGCAGGGAAGTCGCAGAAGGACGCGGATTGATCGAGCGGGTCGCGCCTTTGGCGCGAGCGAGGCCGCGGCCTCGCGCTCCGCATCGTGCCGGAGGCGCGTGTCTTCGACATGACGGACACCTCCGGAGCCCCCGTCTTTTAAGGACTTGGAGCGAGCGGCAATCGCATCGCAATCCCCTCTCCCCGCACTTGCGGGGAGAGGGTTAGGGTGAGGGGCGGCGGCAAACGCCGAGGTTTGAACAAGCTCCCGCCCCTCATCCTAACCTTCTCCCCGTGAAGGACGGGGAGAAGGGATCTGTAGCGTTCGCCGCGAGCGATCAAGTCAAAAAGACGGGCGGGTCCGGGAGGGTGTCCCTCCCGGCGGGAGCGCGAGGGCTGGCCCTCGCTCGCGAAGCGACCAGCGGCTAGCGCTCGCCGCCGTCCTCTTTCGCCGGCAGTGCGGCGCCCGTGAGATCGTGGCTGTGATCGTGCTGGTGCTGGTAGACGGCGAAGGAGCGCGCGGCCTCGGCACCGAAGAGGCGCACGTACTCGGGATGCTGTGCCACGGCCTCGGGCTGACCCGAGCAGCAGATGTGACGATTGACGCAGATCACGCGGTCGCTTTGCGCCATGACGACATGAAGATCATGACTCACGAGCAGAATGCCGACACCGCGCGCGTCGCGGATGCGGCCGATGAGGTCGTACAACTCCGCCTCGCCCGTGTAGTCGACGCCGCGTACAGGCTCGTCGAGCACGAGGAGATTGGGCCGCCGGAGCAATGCGCGCGCGAGCACCACGCGCTGCAGCTCGCCGCCCGAGAGCTGCGAAAGCTGCTGGCCGATGACACGCGCTGCGCCTACTTCCTGAAGCGCCGTCTCTGCCTCGGTGGGCGTGTGCCGGCTGCCGAGTGCGAGAAAGCGGGCGACCGTCATGGGGATTGCTGGATCGCGGTCGAAGCGCTGGGGCGCATAGCCGACCGAGAGGCCCAGGCGCCGCGTGATGGTGCCGCGGTCGGGCCGCTCGAGGCCGAGCAGGATGCGCACGAGCGTCGTCTTGCCGGCGCCGTTCGGACCGATCAGCGTGACGATCTCGCCTGGCGCGAGATCGAGGTCGATGCCTTCGAGGATCGCGCGGCCCGCACGCGCGAAGTGGATGTCGCGCGCGGTGAGCAGGACGTCCGCGCGGCCGGGAAGCGTCCCGGCGTGTGGGTGATGATGGTGATCGTGGTGGGCGCCATGATCGTGATGGTGATGCCCATGCCCATGGTCGTGATGGTCATGGGCGCCGTGCGCGTGCGTGTGTGCGTTCATGCAGGGGCCGCCGCGCAAGTCGCGCACAGGCCGGTCACCTCGACCATGACGCGCGTCGGCCCGAAGCCGGCGCCGCGGGCCGCCGCGTCGATCTCATCGAAGGCAGCCGGCGTGGCGACTTCGGCGACCGTGGCGCAGCGCTCGCACGCGAGGATGATCTGGCGCGTGCCGTGCTTGCCGTGCGGTGCATGACAGGCGAAGTAGGCATTCCGGCTCTCGAGGCGATGGACGACGCCCATTTCGAGGAGGGCGTCGAGCGCGCGGTAGACGGAAATGGGCGCCATGCGCGCGCGCTCTTTTTGCGAGAGCCGTTCGAGGATCTCGTAGGCGCCAATGGCGTGATGCGAGCCGGCAACTTCCTCGAGCACGCGCTGGCGCAGCGGCGTGAGCTTCAGTCCGCGTGCCTCAAAAGCGTCGGCTGCGCGTTGCAGGGTCTCTTTGAGGCAGGGGGCATGGTCGTGACCTGGGGTCGGAAAGGCCGGTGCGGCCTGGGCACGTCGCATTACGTTCTCGCTGCTGGCCAACGGGGAGTTTGAGGAATAATGTAACACTATTCGGGCGCCCAGCGCACCCCCGCTTTCGGGACGTCGCGTTCCCGCAGGGGCGGAGGCGTTAAACCGAGGGTGTGCTGAGGTAGGCTCGGGAGTCATCATGCCGCAGCCGAGGCGCGCCGCGTCCGGTTCTGCGGCAGCTCGCACGAGGCTTCTCCATGAGTTCACCCGCGAAGCCCATCCATCCCGCCACGCGGATCGGGCATGTACATCTCAAGGTGGCCGACCTGGATCGCGCGCTGCGCTTCTGGCGCGACGTGCTCGGTTTCGAGGTGACCCAGCGGCGCGACGGCGCGGTGTTCCTCTCCGCTGGCGGCTATCATCATCACATCGCGCTCAACACGTGGGAGAGCAAGGGCGGCTCGCCGCCGGCGCCCGGGACGACAGGCCTCTTTCACGTCGCCGTGCTCTATCCCGATCGCAAGTCGCTCGCCGACGCGCTGCGCCGCATCGTGTCGGCCGGCATCAATATCGATGGCGCCAGCGATCATGGGGTCAGCGAGGCGCTTTATTTGCGCGATCCCGATGGCAACGGCGTTGAGCTCTACCGCGACAAGCCGGCGACGGAATGGCCCCGCACCGAGACCGGCGCGCTCGAGATGTTCACACGCCGCCTGGATCTTCATGCGCTGATGGCCGAGGCCTCGTAGGGCGTCGCTCCCCTCATCGCGCCCTGATCTGCCGAGGGCCGCCATGCGGCGTCGCAGCTTGCTGGCTGTGTCCGTCGGGTCTAGCTTGGCTTCCGAATTCCAACCGCGCGTGCGGCGGGATCGATGTCGCGCGCCGATTTCGGGAGAGAAACATGCAGGATAGACCGACGACGCTGAAGCGCTATCAGACCTACATCGACGGCAAGTGGACGGATGCCGCTTCGGGCAAAGTGTTCGAGACGAGCGATCCCTACACGGGTGAGCCCTGGGCGCTCGTTCCCGAATGCGATGCGCGCGATGCCGAGCTTGCCTGTAATGCCGCGGCGCGAGCCTTCGAGAGCGGTCCCTGGCCGGCCATGACGGCGACGGCGCGCGGCCGGCTGCTCCGCAAGATGGGCGATCTCATCGCCAAGCACGCCAAGCATCTCGCCGAGATCGAGGTGCGCGACAACGGCAAGCTCATCTCGGAGATGTACGCGCAGACGCAGTACCTGCCCGAGTGGTACTATTACTATGGCGGTCTCGCCGACAAGATCACCGGCCAGACCATCCCCGTCGATAAGCCCGATCACTTCTGCTACACGCTGAAAGAGCCGGTCGGCCCATGCGTGTTCATCACGCCGTGGAACTCGCCGCTCATGCTGGTCGGCTGGAAGCTTGCGCCGGCGCTCGCGGCGGGCTGCACGGTCGTGATCAAGCCGAGCGAGTTCACATCCGCTTCGCTCCTCGAGTTCATGAAGCTCGTTGTCGAGGAAGCGGGCGTGCCGCCGGGCGTCATCAACGTCGTGACGGGTTTTGGCGCCGTCGTCGGCGAGCCGCTCGTCACGCATCCCAAGATCGCCAAGGTCGCTTTCACGGGCGGCACCGCGACCGGGGCGCGCGTCAACGAGCTGGCCGCGCGCACGTTCAAGAAAGTGTCGCTCGAGCTCGGTGGCAAGTCGCCGAACATCATGTTCGACGACTGCATTCTCGATGAGGCCGTCAACGGCGCGATCTCCGGCATCTTCGCCGCGACCGGCCAGACGTGCATCGCCGGATCGCGGCTGCTCGTTCAGGAGTCGATCCACGACAAGTTCGTCGAGAAGCTCGTCGAGGTCGCCGCGTCGGCAAAGCTCGGCAACCCGCAGCTCTTCGAGACCCAGGTCGGCCCCGTGACGACGCCGCCGCAGTACCAGAAGATCCTCGGCTACATCGATATCGCCAAGGGCGAGGGCGCCAAGTGCGTGCTCGGCGGCGGGCCGGCGACGGCGGCTGAAGGCGGCGGCAAGTATTTCGTCAAGCCGACGATCTTCACCGGCGTGAACAACAAGATGCGCATCGCGCAGGAGGAGGTCTTCGGGCCTGTCCTCTCCGTCATCAAGTTCAAGGACGAGGCCGAGGCCATCCAGATCGCGAACGATATCGCCTACGGGCTCGGCTCGGGCGTGTGGACGCAATCCGTGCGTCGCGCGACGATGATGGCACAGAAGATCAAGGCCGGTACCGTGTGGGTTAATACCTATCGCGCGGTGTCATTCACGATGCCGTTCGGCGGCTACAAGGCTTCCGGTCTCGGGCGCGAGAACGGCGCCGAGGCCATCGAGGGCTATCTGCAAACGAAGAGCGTCTGGATCAACAACGCGGTTGGCGGCGGCGGCAATCCATTCGTCATGAAGACGGCGTCGAACAGCTAGTTCGCAACGCGAGAGCGCACACGTACGAATTGGGCACGCACGGTTTCATCCGTGCGTGCCCGATTTCTTTTTGGATCCGGATTGTCGGCACGCATCAGACGCACGCGTCGAGTCCGTGCTCGTACACCATGCAGACTTGTCCTGTCGGGAGACGACAGCGTGCGCCGATCCAGAGGAAGCCCGTGCATGATGGGTAGTTGCCTCTGAGCGGCTTGTAGACTTGGCGCGAACCTTTGCGCGCGTTCGGCTCTGGTCCGGGCGGCCTGTCGACGCCCATGGGATCGAGACGTCGATAGCCGTTGAAGAGCTGCGCTTCGGCGGGCGCAGAAAAATTCATCATTGCGATCGCGGTGATCGCAGCACTTACGATGAGTGTACGCATCTTGCGCCCTTTCCATCTGCATGGGACTTGGGGCCGCGCGCACCGATGTCAAGCCGCGTGGGGTCGAAGCTTCGGAAATGCGTGCGTTGAAAAGAAAAAAGCCCGCGGTCGGGGGGAGACCGCGGGCTATCACGTGACGCCTCTATGGGGGGGATAGGTGGGACGGCGCCACGAATTCACTGTGTCCATATGCACTCATCTGGGGAAAAACTGCAAGAGGCAGCACGAAAAATTGTTTACAAGAGATGAATTTTGAGGCAGCGAGTCGATCAACCATAGGGTGTGCTCGGATTGTCCTGCAATTGCCGGGCGCCCGCACTTGATTCGTATCTTCAACTCGTCCTGCCAATTGAACCGCTGTGCTGGGGATTCGGTTCCCGCCAGCATGGCCGCGCGCGGGCAGGGGCGCTTGCCGGCAGATGGTTAACGCGCGCCGTGCTCGCCGCTTTGCGCGATGGTTCATTTTCCGCATTGCCTGCCCCTGCGCGCGCGCTATGAACATGATCTGCATGAAAAAGCAGGCTTAGAGCGGGCGTAGCGCGCTCTGGCAAATCTCGGGCGGGGAGGCGACGCATGGGCGCGGAAGGCACCTACGACTACATCATTGTCGGTGCGGGAACGGCAGGCTGTCTGCTCGCCAACCGGCTTTCAGCAAATCCAAGCCAGCGGGTGCTCCTGCTCGAGGCGGGTGGAAGCGACAACTATCGCTGGATCCACATTCCGGTCGGCTATCTCTACCTGATGGGCAACCCCCGCGCCGACTGGGGCTATGCAACAGCCGCAGAGCCGGGTCTCAATGGACGGTCGCTCAATTACCCGCGCGGCAAGGTGCTCGGCGGCTGCTCCTCCATCAACGGCATGATCTACATGCGCGGCCAGGCGCGCGACTACGACGGCTGGCGCCAGATGGGCAATCCCGGCTGGGGCTGGGACGACGTGCTCCCGTACTTCCGGCGGCATGAGGACCAGTGGGCACTCGAGCCCGATGCCTTCGAGGGGCTGCACGAGCGCGGCGGCGAGTGGCGCATCGAGAGCCCGCGCATTTCCTGGGAGATCCTCGACGCGTTCCGCGAGGCGGCCGCCGAGGCGGGCATTCCGAAGATCGAAGACTTCAATCGCGGCGACAACGATGGCTGTGGCTACTTCCACGTCAACCAGCGCTCGGGCATCCGCTGGAATACGGCGAAGGGTTTCCTGCGTCCCGCCAAGAGCCGGCCGAACCTGACGATCGCGACACATGCGACCGTGCACCGCCTGGAGATGTCGGGCCATCGCGTCACGGGCGTCGCCTTCAATCAGCACGGCGCCATGCGCCAGGCGACCGCGCGCCGCGAGGTGATCATGGCCGCAGGCGCGATCGGCACGCCGCAAATTCTCCAGCTCTCGGGCATCGGTGCCGGCGCGCTGCTGCAGCAGCATGGCATCAGTGTGCGCCACGAGCTCAAGGGTGTCGGCGAGAACCTGCAGGACCATCTGCAGATCCGCTGCGCCTATAAGGTGCATGGCGTGAAGACCATGAACGAGCGCTACCAGAGCCTCGTGCAGCGCGCGAGCTTCGCGCTCGAGTACGCGCTCTTCAGGCGCGGGCCGATGACCATGGCGCCCTCGCAGCTCGGTGCCTTCACGCGCTCCGATCCCTCGCGCGACACGCCGAACATCCAGTACCACGTGCAACCGCTGACGCTGCCGAAGTTCGGCGAGCCGCTCGATCCTTTCCCGGCCTTCACGGCGAGCGTGTGCAATGTGCGCCCGACGAGCCGCGGGCATGTGCGCATCGTCTCGTCCGATCCGAATGCGCATCCGGAGATCCGCCCGAACTACCTCTCGACCGAGGACGATCGGCGTGTCGCGGCCGACAGCGTGCGTGTCACGCGCCGCATTGTCTCCATGCCGGCGCTCGCCAAGTACAGGCCCGAGGAATTCCGCCCCGGCCTCGACATCAAGAGCGACGAGGATCTCGCGCGCGCCGCCGGCGAAATCTCGACGACCATCTTCCATCCTGTTTCGACATGCCGGATGGGCACCGACGATCTTGCCGTCGTTTCACCCCGCCTCAAGGCGCATGGCCTCGAAGGTCTGCGCATTGCCGATGCCTCGGTCATGCCGACGATCACGTCGGGCAACACGAACTCGCCGACGCTGATGATCGCGGAGAAGGCCGCGGCCATGATCGCGGAGGATTGGCAGGCTGCAGGGGCGCGCGAGCTGCCGGCCGCGTAAGATGCCAAGAAAATTCGCGAGAACGAAGGAGAGCACGCGATGGCAGCCAAAGACCAAGTGAAGGCCCTCGTGTTCGATGTGTTCGGCACGGTCGTCGACTGGCGCGGGAGCTCCATTCGCGAGCTGACGTCGTTCGGCAATGCGCGCGGGATCAAGCGCGACTGGGATCAGTTCGCCGATGACTGGCGCGGTCTCTATCAGCCGGGCATGGAGGAAGTCCGCTCGGGGCGCCGGCCGTACACGATCCTGGACGTTCTCCATCGAGAGAGCCTGGAGACGCTGCTCGACAAGTACGAGATCAAGGGCCTGCCCGAGCAGGACATCCAGCATCTCGTCACCATCTGGCATCGTCTCGCGCCCTGGCCCGATGTCGTCGAAGGCCTGACGCGCCTCAAGCGCCGCTACATCATCGGGACGTGCTCGAACGCCAACATCGGGCTTGCCGTGCGCATGGCGAAGCACTCGGGCCTTCCGTGGGACACGATTGTCGGCGCTGAAGTCGCGCGCGCCTACAAGCCGACGGCGCAGGCCTATCTCGGCACTGCCGCGGCGCTCAATCTCGAGCCGCACGAGGGCATGCTCGTCGCGGCCCACAACAGCGATCTCGCGGCGGCTGCAAAAACCGGCTTCCGCACGGCCTTCGTCGCGCGTCCGAACGAGTACGGTCCGAAGAAGAAGGCGGACACTGCCGAGAACACCAACTGGGACATCGCAACGGACAGCTTCAACGGCGTCGCGATGCCATGGGCTGCCCGCGGGTTTAGCTCGCGCCTTTGGCGCGACGGGGCTTTCGCCCCGCACCCCAACCGGGGAGACCCCGGACCCCCTCCTTTTTATGACTTGGAGTTCGCGGCGACCCCTGCAGAATCCCCTCTCCCCGCTCTTGCGGGGAGAGGGCTAGGGTGAGGGGCGGCGGCATACGCAAACGTCGCACAAGTTCCCGCCCCTCATCCTAACCTTCTCCCCGTAAAGAACGGGGAGAAGGGACATGGTGGCGTCAGCGGTGGGATCCAAATCCATAAAAGACGGGGGTTCGGGGGTGTCCCCCGATTGGGGTGTGGGGTCATGCCGGAGGCATGCCAGAGGCATGCGGCCCCACTCGTGGCGCAGCCACGAAGCTACGCCGCCACCATCGCGCCGCCAATTCAGGCTAAAACGCGCTGGCGTCAGTCGGCCAGCAGTCCTGGGGTTCATAACCGACGAGGTCGCGCGCGGGCCCGAGATCGTAGCGCTCGCAGGCGAGCGGCCGGCTCGTGACATAGACCGGTGCGAACTGCGGCAGGCGATCGAGTGCCGCGTCGACAGCACAAGCAAAAAAGCGGCCGGCGTCGGCGGGGCTCAGATACACGTCTTGATCGTCGGGGTTGGCGGTCAGCTCCGCGATCTGATCTTGATTGCGCGGACACCAACCGAGACGCACCGCGATCACTTTCATGGCGTGATGGGCGGCATAGACTTGGCCGAGTTGCTCGAGGAACACCTTGGTGCAGGCGTAGAGATAGCGGGGCGCGTATGACGCCTCGGCGCGAACCGGAATGTTACCGGCCTTGCGGTGCCCGACGATCACCTGCCCGCTACTGGCGAGAACGATCTTCTTCACACCAGCCTTGCGCGCGGCCTCCATCACCCGATAGGCGCCGACGATGTTATTCGGGACGAGATCGTCTTCGAAGTTGTCGACGTCCGCGGGTGGGCCTGGGCGTGGGTAGACGGCATCGTCTGGCGTCGCGCCGAGATGCACGAGGCAGTCGGCGCCTGCAATTGCGGCCGAAAGTTTGTCCTGCTCAAGCAACGACGCCTCAAAAACCTGCGCTGGCGGCAGGCCGACCGACCGCCGGATGTCTAGGCCGACGACGGTGTGCCCGTGCGCGGCAATGGCCGCAACGGCAGCTCTTCCGATGCGTCCGGCAGATCCGGTCACGAGAACACGTTGGGTCATGTCTCAGGCCGCCAAAATCGCGTCCGCGATCTTTTCCGCCGACATGAGCACGGGGAAGTTCGTGTTGGCGCTCGGCACCATGGGGAAGATCGAGGCATCGACGACGCGCAGACCGCCGACCCCGCGCACGCGGCCCTGGTTGTCCGTGACGGCCATGGGATCGTTGTCGGCGCCCATGCGGCAGGTACATGAGGCGTGCCACACGCCGATCGTCGCCTTGCGCACGAAGGCTTCGAGCGCCTCGTCGTCCTGCATGACCTGATCGAATTTGAATCCTTCGACAATGACGTTGTCGAACAGATAATTGCGCAGGAACTGCGGTCCATCGAGCAGGCGTGCAGCGACGCCGGTGATGATCTTGTTCTTCGTGCAGACGACGCCGAGCGCGCGCACGCGGTCGGAGTAGGCCGCCGGAAACGGGTTTGTCGTGATCTTCTGCACTTCCGGGTGCGCATAGGCCTGGCCCATGCGCTTGAAGCCATCCATCAGCCGCTCGAGATCGCGCCGATCGGAGAGCAGATTGAACTCGACGAGCGGCTCGTCGCGGGCATCGCGCGACACGAGCTTGACTTCGCCGCGCTCGGAGCAGGTGCGGTTCACCCAGATGAGCATGGAGGCGATGCGCTTGCCTACATCGTGCCAGGCGGATTTGGAGACGACGCTGACGAACATGTCGCCCGGCGGCAGGTCGCCGATCCCCGACGAGTAGCGCAGGCCGAGCGTCATATGGCGCCGCGTGTGCTGGTTTTGGCGACCTTGCGCGCGCAAGTAGGCGGAGACCGAAATGGCGGGATGATCGGTAAGGCGTTGGCCGACACCGGGGAGGGCGGCCCGCACATCGATGCCGAGATCCTTGAGATGCCCAACCGGTCCGATGCCGGCGCGCATGAGGTGCGCAGGCGAATGGATCGCGCCGCTGCACAGGATGATCTCGTTGGCGCGGAACTCCTGCGCGCGGCCTTTGACATTGGCGCGCACGCCGACGCAGCGGTTGCCTTCGAGGATCAGGTTGCTCACCTCGGTGCCCGTGGAGATCGTCAGGTTCTTCCGAAGGCGCGTCTCGGGAGCGAGATAGCCGATCGCGGCGGAGACGCGCTGCTCATTAGCATTCGAGTGCGTGAGCGGGAGATAACCGTCGACGAACTCGCCGTTCTGGTCCTCGACGTAGTTCCAACCCTGAGCCTCGAAGGCCTTGGCTGCTGCCTTGGCGAACCCGGTCCAATGCTCCGGGAAGATGCGGCGGACGGGGATGTGGCCGTCCTTGCCGTGATAGGGCCCCTCGAAATCCAGATCGCGCTCGACCTTGCGGAAATAGGGGAGCACGCCATCCCAGTTCCAGCCGCGCGCGCCGCGCGCTTCCCACTCGGCGTAGTCCGTCGGGGCGCCACGATTGGCAAGCTGGCCGTTGATGGATGAGCCGCCGCCGAGCACGCGTGCCTGCTCGTACTTGCGGAAAGGCGGCGGAGCTTCGGTCGGATTGTTGTGCGAGACGACCTCGGTGCGCACGCGCAGCTTCGTCCAATGAAAGCGCGGATCGAAGTAGGCCGTGCCCGGGTAGCTGTCGAGGATCTCCTTCGGGACGGCGCCGTGCGGCGTATCCGGTCCGGCTTCGAGCAGGAGGACCTTGTTCGAGCTTTTCGCCGAGAGACGGTTGGCGAGCACCGACCCCGCCGAGCCGCCGCCGACGATGATGTAGTCATAGGTCATTGGGCATTTCCACCGATCGCGTTCGCGGAGCTTCATTGGAAGGCTCCTTCGTTTCTCGATAGCAGTTGCTCAGCGCCCGCACAAAGCCCCTGCTTTGCAGGCGCACGATTGGCGGATGCATGGCGCGCGGCTAAGCTCGGCCCAATCTGTCCAGGGGGCTCCAATGCTCAAGATCTACGGTCGTGCCGACGGCATCAACGTTCGCAAGGTGCTTTGGCTGTGCGAGGAGATGGCGCTGACGTACGAGCGCGAGGACTGGGGGCGCGGCTACCGACCGACCAGCGATCCCGAGTTCCAGCGGGTCAGCCACTTCGGCCTCGTCCCGGTGATCGAGGACGACGGCTTCATTCTCAGGGAGAGCAATTCGATCCTGCGCTATCTGGCCCGCAAGCACGGCCGGCACGATCTTCTGCCCGAGGAGCTGCGCGCGCGGGCGACGGTGGAAGCCTGGATGGATTGGGGTGTGAGCGATGGCTTCGCCGGTCTGCGGCCCGTATTCCTGGGTCTGCACGCCAAGACGCCGGAGTTCGTCGGCAAGAGCGAGCTGATCAACTGGGGCATCTGGCACTGGAACCGTCAGCTCCAGCGGCTCGATGCCGATTTGGCCAAGTCAGGCGGCCCCTATGTGTGCGGGGCGGACTTCACGCTGGCCGATATCCCGGTCGGGATGATCGTGAACCGCTGGCTTTCGCTCGACTTCGAGAAGCCCGAGCTGCCGGCAGTGACGCGCTACTATGAGCAGCTCAGCACGCGGCCGGCGTACCGCATCCATGGACGGAACGGCACGCCTTAGTGGACGGCCAGCCACTCGCGGGCGCGGCGCTGGGCCTGGCCGATCTCGGCGCGGCTCATCTCGCTCGCGAGCTCGCTGCGGTAGCGCTTGGCTTCGCTGTTGCCGCGGAGCGCCGCAAGGTTGAACCACTTGTGCGCCTCGACGAGGTCGACGTCGACATCCCGGCCGCTGCAGTAGGCGAGGCCGAGCTCGAAGAGCGCATCGGCGGCGCCGCCCTGGACGGCGAGGGCCGGCATTTCCTGGAACGCAACATCAAATCTGGCCATGGGGAACTCAACTCCTATCCCGACACTGAGCCTTGAAAACTGCCACGCTTAGTTCGGTGCGGGCATAAGCCCACGATGTCAGGGCTCTGGCTGAGAAGGCGTAAATTCGATCCGGATTTGAACTAATGACTTCGGACCGGCTTCCTTTCCGAAATCTCTACGATCGCTCCCGGGCTGCACACTCCGCTCGATTTCGGCACAAGCGTTGGCTGGGTGGCAGGAGCGTCGTTGGCGCCCCGTTAACCATGCCCGATGAAAGCCTTTTTTGACCCTGCGACGAGCCTGCCGAGGAGGTGTGCCAGGCGCGCCCTTGAGGCGGAAGGCCCGGCCATGTATTGCTCGCGCGGACAATCAATGGGGATACGGGCATGGTGACTCGGGAAGAAGGGCGGCTCATTGCGGTGGTGGGCGGCTCCGGCTTCGTCGGCCGGCATACGGTCAGGGCACTGGCGCGGCGCGGTTTTCGCGTCCGGGCTGTCGTGCGCCGGCCGGATCTCGCCGGTCACCTGCAACCCATGGGCAGCGTCGGCCAGATCCACGCCGTCCAGGGCAATGTCCGCTATCCCGATTCGATCGCGCGCGCGCTCGAAGGGGTCGATGGCGTGGTCAACCTGGTCGGTGTCCTCGCCAAGTCCGGCGCGCAGACGTTCGATTCCATTCATGTGGCCGGGGCGCGGACAGTGGCGCGGGCTGCGCGAGAAGCCGGCGCTCGCCGCCTCGTGCATGTGTCCGCCATCGGTGCGAGCACCAACTCCGCGGGGCAATACGGGCGGACCAAGGCGCAGGGCGAGGCCGCCGTGCTCGAAGCCTTTCCCGAGGCCATCATCCTGCGGCCTTCGGTGATTTTCGGGCCCGAGGACAGCCTCTTCAATCGTTTTGCGGCCATGGCGCGGGCTGCGCCCGTGCTGCCGCTCGTCGGCGGGCGCACGCGCTTCCAGCCCGTCTATGTCGGCGATGTCGCGACGGCGATCGCCAATATCTGCGAAGGCGCCGGCAAGCCCGGCACGATCTACGAGCTCGGCGGTCCCGAGGTGCTGACCTTCCGCGCGCTGCTCGACCGCGTGCAGGAGCACGCCGGCCGGGCCCGCCCGTACTTTCCGCTGCCCTTCTGGCTCGCCAAGCTGCTCGCAGCCCTGACCGCGCCGCTGCCGAATGCCATCCGGCCGCTCACCGTCGACCAGGTGCGGATGCTTCAAAGCGACAATGTCGTCAGCGAGGCTGCCGCCAAGGAGGGTCGCACGCTGCAGGGCCTCGGTGTTCAGGGCCCTCATGCGATCGATACCATCGTGCCGAGCTACCTCGAGTCATACCGGGCGAAGGGTCAGTATTCGCATTATCGGGGATAAGGCGGGCAGCCACGGTGAAACCGCCGGCGGCGCCCGACTAGTGTCACACTAGATGTGTTGGCGAGACTCAAAAGGGGACGGCGCCCGTGCTGCTCATCCGACTGCTCGAATTCACAAGCTATCTCGTCTCTCTGTACACCTGGGTGATCATCGCCAGCGTCGTGCTGAGCTGGCTGATGGCCTTCAACGTCGTCAATGCCTACAACCCCTTCGTCCGCTCGCTGTGGAACGGGCTCAATGCCGTCACCGAGCCGCTGCTGCGCCCCATCCGACGCGTGTTGCCGGATCTTGGCGGCATCGACATCTCGCCGGTCATCCTGCTGCTCGGATGCTACTTCGTGCAGAGCGTGATCATCCCGACGCTGATCGATCTCGTACGATGAAGCCGGGCGCCACCCTTCCCTGGACGCGCTCCTCGGAGGGTGTGGTCCTCAGGGTGCGGGTGACGCCAAAATCCTCCAAGGATGTCGTCGAGGGACTTGAAGCAACCCCGCAAGGTCCGGCACTTAAGGTTCGCGTGCGCGCGGTGCCGGACAAGGGCGCGGCCAATACCGCTGTCGCGGAGACCGTCGCCCGCTGGCTCGGCGTGCCGAAAAGCTCGGTCGTGCTGGTGAGCGGAAGCACCGCGCGGGTGAAGGGCCTCGCCATTGCCGGCGATGCGGATGTGCTCTCGGCAAATCTTGAGCGCCGGATCGGCGAGCACGCGTGAAGAGACCAGAGGGGGCCCGATGTCCACCGCGAGGATCATTGACGGCAAGCTGATTGCGGAAGGGCTCCGGGAGGATGTCGCAGCGGCCGTTGCGCGCATGTCCCGGGATCATGGTGTGACGCCGGGTCTCGCCGTCGTTCTGGTCGGCGACAATCCGGCGAGCGAGGTCTATGTCCGCAACAAGGACCGCCAGACGCGCGCCGCCGGCATGACCTCGATCGAGATGAAGCTTCCGGCCACCACGAGCGAGCGCGAATTGCTGGCGCTCGTCCATGAGCTCAATCGGCGCGAGGACGTGGACGGCATTCTCGTGCAGCTTCCGCTGCCGCCTCACATCGACTCGGGTCGTGTCATCGAGGCGATCGATCCCGCCAAGGATGTGGATGGCTTCCATCCGATCAATGCCGGGCGGCTGGCAACGGGCCAGCCCGCGCTCGTGCCGTGCACGCCGCTCGGATGCATCATCCTGGCAAAATCTGTGCAGCCGGATTTGACAGGTTTGGACGCCGTAGTGATCGGCCGCTCCAACATCGTCGGCAAGCCCGTCGCGCGCCTCCTGCTCGGCGAGAACTGCACGGTCACCGTCGCCCATTCCAAGAGCCGCGCGCTCCCCGAGATCGCCGCGCGTGCCGATCTGCTCATTGCGGCAATCGGCCAGCCCGAGTTCGTCCGCGCCGACTGGATCAAGCCCGGCGCCATCGTGATCGACGTCGGCATCAACCGCGTGCCGGGCGAGGGCGGCAAGCACCGGCTGGTGGGCGATGTCCACTTCGAGGATGCCCGCCACGTTGCCGGCGCCATCACGCCGGTGCCTGGCGGCGTCGGGCCGATGACCATCGCGTGCCTGCTGCGCAACACGCTCACGGCCGCCGCCGCGCGGCGCGGGATCGCGCTCGCACTGTGAGGTGCGAGTGGCGGCTGGTCTGCGGCTGAACATGGAGGACGCATGGCTATTGTCTTGCGCCGACTGACGGAGGCCGACGCCGAGCTGGCTGCCCGCATGGTCCATGCCCTGCTCACGGAGTTGTCGCCCGAAGCCCGCATCGAGCGTGTCGCCCTCGAGCAGGCTGCGCGGGATGTCCTTGCGATGGACACGGCCTTTGGCCTTCTGGCCAGCAGCGAGGACACGCCGGTCGGTCTCATGATGTTGAACGAGAGCGCCACGATCTACGCGGGTGGGCGCATTGGCACGATAACCGAGCTCTACGTCGTGCCGGATTACCGCTCCAAGCGGGTCGCGCCAGAATTCATGCAGGCCGCGATCGCTCTCGGGCGCGACCGTGGCTGGGGGCGGCTCGAAGTGGGGGCGCCGAAACAGCCCGCGTGGGAGCGCACTTTGGCCTTCTACCAGCGTGAAGGCTTCGTGGAAGTGGGGCCACGCCTCAAGAAGTCCATCTAGTCGGCTTTAGAGTGAGGCTGCAGAGAGCGGCCCGCGCGTCGCGAGAACGCCGCCCTTTCCAGTCAACTGCACGCTGCAGTCCTGAGCAGGAGCACTGAGCCATGTCGGATGCCGACGCCGCCCCCAATCCTTCGGTCCTTTCACACATCTCGATCGGCACAGGCGACTTCGAACGCGCGACACGCTTCTACGACGCCGTGCTTGCAACCCTCGGCTGTCGCCGCATCATGGAGCACCCGGGCGCTGTCGCCTACGGTCGCGCGTATCCCGAGTTCTGGGTGCAGATCCCGATCGATGGCAGGCCTGCAAGCGTCGGCAACGGCACGCATTTCGGCTTCTTCGCGAGCTCCAGATCAGAAGTGGATGCCTTTCATGCCGCTGGTGTCGCGGCCGGCGCTACGGACGACGGCAAGCCCGGTCCGCGGGTCGAGTACGGCGCGCCGTACTACGGCTGTTTTCTGCGCGATCCCGATGGTCACAAGATCGAAGCCGCGTTCTGGGATCTCGACATGGCGAAGAAGCTCGGGATGGCCTAAAAGAGCGGGGGCGCGGGCATTTCTCGCGCCTGTGGATAGACCGCAGTTCATCGCGCTGTCTGCAAGTTGACGCAATCGCATGACATACGGGGCGGGTTTGAAATCAGTGACTTTCCGCGCGGGCGCCGGCTGTGGCGGTTGGCGCGTCGGCGCGGGCGGGGCATCGGTCATGACCAAGTGGCTTATTGCATTCCTTCTGGCGATCGTGGGGATCTCCGGACCCGCCAGCGCCCAGGATCGCTGGGCACGCATCAACACCGTAACGGCGGGCGTCGGCACGCAGCAGGTGATCGTCGATGCCTCCGCCTGGACGGCTGGCTGCAAGGGCATTCGGTTCGCCGTGCTCGATGCAAGCATTGCGATCGAGCACATCTCCATCGTCTACACGACCGGCCGCGTGCACGCCGAGAATGTGTCGCCGCCCGTCCGTGTCGGGCCCGGCGCGCAGAGCCGCGTGTTCGCGGCGACGAATGACGCGCGCCAGATCCGCCTCATTACACTGCGTTTCGCGCGCCTCGATCGCACGGCGAGGCCTGTGACCATCGAGGTCTGGGGTCTCCAGCCTGCCCGTCCGACACTCAGTGCGCCGCCGCCCACGGCGCAGAAGCGCGAGTTCAGGATCGAACGCGATCAGCCGACGGGCGGCTCTGCGCCGCCGCCCATGGCGCGGCGGATGGAGGTTCAGCCGCCGCCGCCATCGGCCCCGCAGCCGCGTATGCAGTCCGCTCCGCCGGCGCGCGAATCGATGGACGCGTCGCGTTCGGCGCCGCCGCCTGATGCCGTGCCGCGCTCGCGGAGCATGCAGCCGCCCGCGCCGGCTGCGCGCGCACCGGAAGCTGCCCCCGCGCCGCCACCGGTCGCGATGTCGCCGGGGACCGCGCCCAAGGCTGCCACGCGCTCGCTGGCGCCCGCTGCGACGGATCCCAACAAGCCCTACACCGAGGTCGACGTCTATTTCGGCACGGACCGCAAGCGCGAGGCAGATCGCACCAAGTTCGGACGCGCGGTTGCGGCGTTCGGGACCGGCCGTTCCAACGAGCTGGCGCTCGGCAAGGCCGTCGTCACCGTGCCGAAGGAAGGGCGCGAGAAGGGCTCCATCCCGCGCCCCGAGTGGGATCTGATCGTCGCCCGCTTCTCGCTGCGTGACGAGGATCTTTCGCGCGACTTCACCGTGTTCGCCGTCGATGTGATGACGCAGCGCGACTTCGTGCGCGAGGCGCGCCAGAAGCTTGCCGGCGCGCGCCGCTTCCCAGGTCAGGCCTTCGTGTTCGTGCACGGCTACTTCGTCACGTTCGACGATGCGCTCTTCCGGGCCGCGCAGATCGCACACGATCTCGAGTTCGACGGCGTGCCGTTCGTCTATAGCTGGCCGTCCGTCGCGGGCCTCACGGGCTACGTGCTCGACCGCGGCCGGGCGCGCGATGCACGCGACCAGCTCCGCGCGTTCGTCGACATCATCGCCAAGGAGAGCGGCGCGACGGAGGTGCACCTCATCGCGCACAGCATGGGCGCCGATCCTCTTCTCGAAGTCTTGCGCGACATCCAGCGCAGCGAGCCGCAGGTCGCAACGAGCGGTCGGCCTCGCTTTGGCGAGATCATCCTCGCCGCGCCCGACGTCACGCGCGAGAGCTTCGAGCTGATTGCCTCGCAGATCACCGGCCTCAGGCGCGGCATGACGCTCTATGCCTCATCCAACGACCGTGCGCTTGCCGCATCGCGCTGGACGCGGCTTGGTGAGAGCCCCGCGGGCTATGTGCCGAACGGAGGTCCCGTCGTCGTGCCGGGCGCCGCCGACACGATCGATATCTCCAGCCTCGATACGAGCTTCTTCGGCGTGAACCACTCGACGTTCGCCGATCGCGAGGCCCTGCTCGGCGACATTCGTCGCCTCATCAGCAGCGGTATGCGCCCGCCGAGCACGCGCGGGCCCGAGTTCGAGCTCGTCGAAAGCGAGCACGGTGCCTACTGGCGCTACAAGAAGTAGGTGGCCAGGACCGCGCCGCCTCGAGCGTGCGGCGCGGGCACGAACTCCGACAGCTTTGGGCGGTCGCCTCTACTGCAATGCCGCAACCGCACGACGCGCGAGCACACTCACGAGCTGGGCGCGATAGGCGCCGGGGGCGTGCATGTCAGCGATCATATCATCGGCTGAAACGCTGATGCCCTCGATGGCCTTGGCGCTGAAGTCCTTCGCCAGCGCCGCCTCCATCTCGGAGACGCGGAAGACGCCAGCCTGACCGGCGCCCGTCGCCGCCACGCGCACGCCTTGCGGGCTCTTGCTCACCATCACGCCGACGAGCGCGAAGCGCGAGGCCGGATGCGGGAACTTCTCGTAAGCTGCCCGCTCCGGCACCGGAAAGGAGATGGCGCGAATGATCTCGCCTTCCTCGAGCGTGGTCGCGAAGAGCCCATCGAAGAAGTCATCGGCAGCAATGCTGCGGCTGTCCGTCAGCACCGTCGCGCCGAGGCCGAGGACGGCTGCGGGATAGTCCGCCGAGGGGTCGTTGTTGGCGAGCGAGCCGCCCATGGTGCCGCGATTGCGCACCTGCGGATCGCCGATGAGACCGGCGAGGTGCGTGAGCGCCGGGATCAGGCGGCGCACATCAGCCGAAGCGGCCACATCAGCGTGGCGCGTCATGGCGCCGGCGATGAGCGCGTTGCCTTCGACGCGGATGCCGGAGAGCCCGGCAATGCCGCCGAGATCGATGACGGCTGCAGGCTGTGCGAGGCGCTGCTTCATGACCGGCAGCAGGGTCTGGCCGCCGGCGATATAGCGCGCGTCACCGGCCGCTTCGTAGGCCTTGCGCGCTTCGGCGAGGTCCGTGGGGCGAACGTAGTCGAAAGCCTGGATGCCCATGGATCAGCCTCCTGCCTTGGACGTCTGCATGGCGCGCGCACCATCGAGGACGGCGGCGACGATGTTCTGATAGCCCGTGCAGCGACAGAGATTGCCTTCGAGCCCGTGGCGGACGCCCGCCTCGTCGATGTCCGGCTTGTCGGCGACGAGCGCCACCGCGGCCATGATCATGCCGGGCGTGCAGAAGCCGCACTGGAGGCCATGATGATTGCGGAAAGCCTCCTGCATGGGATGGAGCGTCGCGCCGCTCTGCAGCCCCTCGATCGTGGTGATCTGCGCGCCGTCCGCCTGCACGGCAAGGACGGTGCAACTCTTCGCCGAGCGGCCGTCGATGTGGACGGTGCAGGCGCCGCACTGGCTGGTGTCGCAGCCGATGTGCGTGCCGGTAAGGGAGAGGGTGTCCCTCAGCACGTCGACGAGCAGGGCATTGGCCGGCACGTCGAGCTTCTGTGGCGTCCCGTTCACGGTGAGCGTGATCTGAGGCATGGGTCGGTCGATCTCCTCGTCGAACTCCTGGGACGCAGTTTCTGGGACGGTGCGCTGGGGGCGCGTACCGGTCTGCGTGATGAACGGCAAATGAGCGGAAACGCCCGGACCGGACGGCGGGTGCGCACGTCCGGACAATCGCGAAGTTAGCGCGCAAGGAAAGCCGTGCCAACCCCGCCCGTGGGCGGGCGGGGCTGCTTTGTTCAGTGGGTGGGGGCGGCCGGCAGCTCGAGAATGGCGCGCCAGCGGCCATCAATGCCGTGGGCGGTGTGCAGGTGCGTGCCGAGCAGGGTGACCAGGGTGCGGGCAACGGCAATCTGGAGGGCGGCCGGGCCGCGGTCGGCCCCGCAGTCGACGCGGCCGGCGGCCGAAGCGCCGACCTCGGCATCGCCATGGGTCAGCGTGACCATCAGCTCGATCGCGCCGGCGCAGGGGGTCAGCTCGACGTGGATGCTGGCGCCCGGATCGGCCGTGACAAGTGCGCCATCGATAATGCGGGCAATGGCGTGGCGGAGAGCGGTCTCCTCGGAGAGCACGGCGCGATCCGTGCCCGACTGCCAGCTCAGTGACACGCCTTTGGTCTTGGCCTCGGGCGCGGCCTGGCGGAGGACGTCCCGCACGGAGCTTTCGAGGTCGACGGGCTGATGGGGTGCGAAAGCCGCGGCGGCGACGGCGCCCGTCAGCGTCAGCATGTCCTCGGTGGCGCGGAGCAGGTTCTGGCCGCCTTCGAGAATGTGGATGGCGCTGTCGCGGTAGCGGGGCGCGCCGACCGGGCCGAGGATCTCGTGGCGGATGGCTTCGGCATTGCCGAGGATGGCATTGAGGGGCGTACGCAACTCGTGGCTCATGAGCGCGAGGAGGCCCGAGACCTCGCGGCGGGCGCCATCGATCGTGAGGGTGTCGGCCGCGCGCACGCTGCTGGCCTGGGGCTGGGCCGTACGGGGCTGGGGGTGCGCGGGGCGCGTGAGCGGGGCTGGGCTCTCGGCGGCGCGCAGCATGAGCAGGAGGGCGACGGCAGCGGCACTGAGGCAGAGGCCGGCCCCAGCAAAGGGGCCGATCGTCTCACCCATGGCCATGGTGAAGGCCACGGCGAGAGCGAGGTGGGCAAGGGCGAGCACCGCATGAAGATTGCGGTCGAGGAGAATGCGGCGGAGATCGATGCGGTGGACGAGGACGGTGAGGTCCCTGATCTGTTCCCTGGCACCGGCGAATACTTCCTGCCGGACCATTGAAATCGCCCGCACCATCTTAGCCCCCGTCGTCTTGCATTGCCCATGAGCCGGGGCCCCCAAGCGCCCGAATCACATGGACATTATCGCTGCAAGATTCGCGAGCTGTCGAGTTTAATGTTTTGGTAATACTTGCAGATCGCAGGTATCTAAGATCTCCGCATAGTATTAGTCGAGCATTTTGGTGACGATCTCGCGCGCATCATTTGAGAGCTCGGGCGTAGATGCAATCTTCTCCAGGGCACGCAAGGCCAAGCGTTTTCTTGCGCTTTCCAAGGCACGCCAGCTACGGAATGCTCCAAGAATGCGCGCAGCAACCTGCGGGTTGATCTTGTCAAGTTCAACAACGCGATCAGCAACGAAAGCATATCCTTTGCCGTCCGGGCGATTGAACTGCAATGGATTGCCGCCGGCGAACGAGCCGATCAGCGCGTAGACATTATTCGGCGTGCGCATGGAGAACTGCGCGTGCGTCATGAGCTGCTTCACCGTGCGCAGCGTCGAGGAGAGCGGTGACGTCGCCTGCAGGCCGAACCAGCTCGCGATGACGAGATGGTCGCCCTTCCAGCGCTGATAGAAGCGGTCGAAGGCTTCCACGCGTTCGGGCACGTTCAAGGCCGAGAGGATCGCGAGCGCGCCGATCTCGTCGGTCGCGTTGCGCGCGTCCTTGAAGTGGCGCGTGACGCGCGCGATGTCGGCCGACTGGCCACGCGCGGCAAGAAGCCCGAGCGCGCCGAGCCGCAAGGCGCGAGCGCCCGCGCTCTTGGCATCAGGCGAGTAGCGCCGCGCGCCGTCGCTCGCCTCGTAGATTGCGGCGAGGTGCTCGCCAAGCTCGGTGCCGATGGCCTTGCGCAGCCAGCGGCGCGCGCGGTGGATGAGGGCCGGGTCGACATCACGCGCAAGCACGCGGGCAATGTCGCTCTCGCTCGGCACCGCAAGCACCTGCGCGACGTAGGCGGCCTCGAGGCTCTTGTCGGCGAGGACGGCCGCAAGCGCGCCGCAGTAGGCGCTCGGGCGCGTCGGGCGCTCTCCCTTGCGGAGCGTTTTGACAGCGCCGATGAGGAGCCGCATGGCGTAGTCCTGCGTCGCCTGCCAGCGATTGAAGCCATCGCTGTCGTGCGTCATCAGGAACTCAAGCTGGCGCTCGTTGTGACTGACCGTGAGATTGACCGGTGCGGAGAACTCGCGAAGCAGCGACGCGGTCGGCTTCGAGGGCACATCGCGGAACGTCCAGCGTTCGACGCGCTTGCTCATTTCGAGCACGCCGCCGGGGGCATCGCGCCCGTTCGCGAGCTTGAGCGGCAACTCCTGTCCGTTCGCGCCAATGAGGCCAATCTTCAGCGGCACCGGCACCGGCTTCTTCTTTGGCGCACCGGGCGAGGGCCCGTGCACCTGCTCGACCTCGAGCGTCGCCGTCTTCGCGCGCGCGTCGTATTTGAGGCTCGCGACCAGCTCCGGCGTGCCCGGCTGGTTGTACCAGTTCATGAACTGATCGAGATTGCGCCCGCTCACATCGGCGAAGCACTGCAGGAACTGCTCGACGGTCGCCGCTTCGCCATCGTGGCGCTCGAAGTAGAGATCCATGCCGCGCCGGAAGGTCTCGCGCCCGAGCATGGCCGCGATCATGCGTACGAGCTCGGCACCCTTTTCGTAGACGGTCGCCGTGTAGAAGTTGTTGATCTCGATGTAGCTCGCCGGGCGCACGGGATGCGCGAGCGGGCCTGCATCCTCGGGGAACTGGCGTGCCTTGAGCTGGCGCACGTCGTGAATGCGCTGCACGGTGCGCGAGCGCGTGTCGGCGGAGAATTCCTGGTCGCGGTAGACGGTCAGGCCCTCTTTCAAGCAGAGCTGGAACCAGTCGCGGCAGGTAATGCGGTTGCCCGTCCAGTTGTGGAAGTACTCGTGCGCGATGACGCGCTCGATATCGGCATAGGCGCCGTCCGTCGTCGTCTCGGGCTTCGCGAGCACGAGCCGGTCATTGAAGATGTTGAGGCCCTTGTTCTCCATCGCGCCCATGTTGAAGTCCGACACGGCGACGATGTTGAAGACATCGAGATCGTACTCGCGGCCGAAGCGCTCCTCGTCCCACGTCATGGAGCGCTTGAGCGCATCCATGGCCCAGGCACAGCGGTCCTCCTTGCCGGGCTCGACGTAGATCGCGAGATCGACCTTGCGCCCGGACATGGTCTTGAAGGTGTCCTTGTGCGCAGCGAGCTTGCCGCCAACGAGCGCGAAGAGATATGCGGGCTTCGGATGCGGGTCGTGCCAGATGGCGAAGTGGCGTCCGCTGGCGAGGCGACCCTCCTTGATGAGATTGCCGTTCGAGAGCAGCACCGGTGCGGTCTCGCGATCGGCTTCGATGCGCGTCGTGTAGGTCGCGAGCACGTCCGGCCGGTCGAGGTAGTACGTGATGCGGCGGAAGCCCTCGGCCTCGCACTGCGTGCAGTAAATCTGCCGTGAGCGATAGAGGCCGCTCAGCGCCGTGTTCGCCTCCGGATCGCAGAACGTCTCGATGTCGAGCTTGAAGGGCTTGTCAGGAACGCGCGGAATGGTGAGCGCGTGCGGGCTCACCTTGTAGTCGGCCGGATCGAGTGCCTTGCCATCGAGGGCAATTGCGCCAAGCTCCAGCAACTCACCGTCGAGGACGAGCGGACCACCGGCCTTGCGCGCGGCCGGATTGGGCCTGAGGCTCAGCGTGGCGCGCACGCGCGTGCTCGTCGGGTGCAGCACGACGTCGAGGTCCACCGTGTCGATGAGATAGGGCGGCGGTGTGTAATTCTTGAGCAGGATCGGCTGCGGCTTTTCAGGCTTCATGTGGGATGTCCATTCCTTGGGGCCTGCCATCGAAAGTCGGCCCGCCCTTTGGGGGCATTGTGGGACTTTCCAGTGGCCCGGCCAACCGTATTTCGTGGCTCGCCCGTCAGGTTGCGCGTTTGGCACCCGGGGCCTACACCTTGGGCAGAGCCCTGCACCCGAGGAAACGCCACATGACAGAGCGCTATGCCCACTACAAGGCCCTGAAGTTCGCCCGCCCGCGCCCGCGCGTGCTGGAGGTCATCATGTCCAACCCCGGCAAGCTCAATGCGCTCGATGCTACGGGGCACCGCGAGATCGCGGAGGTCTGGCGCGACATCGATCGCGATCCCGAAACGTCCGTCGCGGTGCTGCGCGGCGAAGGCGGCGTGTTCTCGGCCGGCGGCGATCTCTCCATGATCAAGGACATGCACGAGAGCTGGGACGTGCGCACGCGCGTTTGGCGCGAGGCGAGCGATCTCGTCTACAACGTCATCAACTGCATGAAGCCGGTGGTTGCTGCGATCGAAGGACCGTGCGTCGGCGCGGGGCTCGCAGCCGCCATGCTGTCGGATGTCACGGTCGCAGGGCGCAAGGCGCGCATCATCGATGGTCACGCGCGGCTCGGCGTTGCTGCGGGCGATCATGCCGCGATCATCTGGCCGCTGCTCGTCGGCATGGCCAAGGCGAAGTACTACCTTATGCTCAACGATCCGCTGACGGGTGAGGAGGCCGAGCGCATTGGCCTCGTGTCGCTCGTTGCGGATGACGACAAGGTCGTCGAGACGGCGCTTGGTGTTGCCGAGCGTCTCGTCGCGATGCCGCCCGGCGCCGTTCGCTGGACGAAGCACGCGCTCAACAACTGGCTGCGCATGGCGGGACCGACGTTCGATGCCTCGCTCGCTATGGAGTTCATGGGCTTCTCCGGCCCCGAGGCGAAGGAAGGCATGACCGCGCTCATGGAGAAGCGGCGGCCGAAGTTCGATCCGAAGGATCCGTTTTGAAGTGCGCTAAAACTGATAGCGCCTGAGGCCGCCGTCGACCGGGATGACAGCGCCGGTGATGTAGGCCGCGCGCGGCGAGACGAGGAAGGCGACGAGGTTCGCGATGTCCTCGGGCTCGCCATAGCGGCCGACGGGGATCTCGTTGTCGGACTGCCACTGGCGGTACTCGGGTGTGTAATTGCGGCGGATCTGCTCGCTCATGATGCGCCCCGGCGGAATGCAGTTCACCGTGATGCCGGCCTTGCCGACCTCGCGCGAGAGGCCCTTGGCCCAGGCGTGCATGGCAGCCTTGGCGGCGAACGCGCCGTTCACGCCATCGGGCTCGGACTTGCCCGTGATGTTGGCGATGCGGCCCCACTTGTTGGCGATCATCTGATCGAGCAGGCGATGTGCGAGCTGGCGCTGGCGCGTGAAGTTGAGCGTGATGGCCTCGGTCCATTGCTCTTCGGCAGCGTCCTTGCCGAAGTGACGGCTGCCACCCGCATTGTTGATCAGGATGTCGACGGAGCCGAGCCCGGCGAGTGCCTTGCTCGCGATCTGCTCGACGGCGTCCTCGGCCATGAAGTCCTGCTGAATGAGGGCGGGTGCCGTACCGCCGGCTGCGGTGATCTCGCCCGCCACTTCCTCGAGGAGGTTCATGCGCCGCGCGACGAGCGCGAGGCGCACGCCTTCAGCGGCAAGCGCTTTGGCGATGCCGCGACCAATGCCCATGCTGGCGCCAGTGACGAGTGCCGTCTTGCCTGAAATGCCCAGATCCATGGCGTTTCTCCTGTTTCTTACTTGAGGACGATCAGCGC
>Ga0066256_1001308_pt2 | contig 35397 bp, 31 predicted proteins | sample ThiBio_1000_biof_FD_87107 | JGI IMG/M metagenome (GOLD analysis project Ga0066256, IMG submission 87107) | Wastewater bioreactor microbial communities from Cape Town, South Africa - Thiocy_expt_1000_biof (version 2) | ecosystem: Engineered > Bioreactor > Thiocyanate-remediating >... | reverse complement strand
AATGATGCATGCAATAATTAACGTTAAGCAGCTACATGTATTCTTTTGTTCCTGTAGGTCACTGGCCCTAATGCGACCACGCTTACTATAGGCTACATCCCGTGCAAGCTGGTGTAATTGCTCTCCTTTAAGAAGGCCACGTCGTCTGTTCTGTCGCAGCAGTGGGTACGACATATAGGTTAAAATGTTTTCAGTTTTAAAGATGCGTCCTAACTCTCGATTGGCTCGATAAAAATGGTTTTTAGGACTAAACCCTGTTAAGCGCTTGAGAGCAGTGGAAGCAGTTGTATGCCCACTGGCTAAGGAAGCGTAAAAATGCCCCATCCTGTCCCACTGTTCTTCAATCCAGTCCATATTTATGAGTCTATCTTTTCCTGCTACTAAAGAGGTTAAGCTGCCATAATCCTTAGTTTCATCGATCCGATAAATTCTTTGATATTGTACCCCACGGATACGCGGAGATAGTTTTTTACCTATCATCGCAAAACCAGCGTAATTAATTTCGGTATATCCATGTGAATCAACATAATGTTCTTCAATGACTAGATCACTTTCATTATACAGTACTCCATCCATTACATAAGGAGAGTCTCTATCCGTACACTCAATTGGGGAGCTAAAATAAGGAGCGTAATTATCTGCCACAAAGGTATAAAATTCTAAAGCAAAGTCCCTAAACGTCGTACTATAGGTTTGTTGTAACGTGCGACGCGGATAAGCATAGCGCTGCGCATCACTGGTCGAGGTTGTGCCATCCCCCCATTTCTTGCTTATATCAAGATTTGTAATGGCATTAACAACAGTAGCAAGAGCAGTTCGCTGCGCTTCCTCAGTGAGTTGCCAGTCGGTAATGTCATGTATTTTATCATAGCTTACACCATGGGTCAGTCTTGCCATGGTGTATGGGCCAATAAAGCAGCCATGCGCCATGATGCTGACGAGAATAGCGCAAACATCATCAACATTGCGGTTAGGCTGCTGATGCGGGAGCATAAAATGCTGTGTAAAATTTAAATCATTATCTACCTCAATCAATAATTCAGGAAGTTTGATAGGACGCATGTGTTTCTTAATCCAAGATTTTAAGAGATCTAGCGATTTTTCTTCGTCTTCTGACAGACTCTCAGCGGGATCGGAAGATAATACCCACTTGCCATTCTCAACCTTAGCATAAGAATTATTGTCCTTAGTTGATAAGAACTTGTCATACGCTTGGTTTAATCGCTGTGTTAAATAAGGCCTTGCTTCTTTGGGATCTACAAGTAATCCTGCCCTATTAAAAAAGGCGGTTCTTCCTTTTTCCCATTGCGGATAAGGCATGAAGAAATTATTAAAATTACCAAAGCGTTTACTATTTTTAACCATTAGGTTACCCACTTTAATTTCATCACGGATGCTCGTCAGTAAAGCACATTCCCATGCTGATTTATCTAAACCCCCGTTCGTCTTGACAAGAGGCCTTAATTTTTTAGGAATAAACTCAATAGGAGCACTTCTTGGTAATTTGCGCTTTTGCTGCTGATTAAGCTCGTGAAGGAGTTTAATGGCCCTTAATAAATGTGTTGCTCGCTCACCCTTAGCTTCAAATTGAAGATGTGCAATTAAGGATGGTGAGAATTGACGTAAGTAGCTAAATCGCTCAATTACTAAGTGAAAAAGGTTACTAAACTTACCTGTCAGCCAGGTTTGCGAAGTTGATAAGTGTTCCTCTAATGCTTCACGATCTACACGGCTAAAGATAGCTTGCCGTAATTTGATATCTTCAATGGCACTATCAAGGATAAGGCCTGCAATTGTATTCAGTAAAACTTGCCCTTGCTTAAAATGCTTGCGTTGATTTCTTATCGCTTCGTCCATTTGCATATTTGCGCGATTGTAAACTTTCAGCATAAGTTTATGGTGCATATCGATAATATGGTCGATTGTATCTGAGCTTATTTGTTTTAAAAAGCAGACCAAAGCAGTAAAGCGGTAAGGTGCTTGCAATTCTCTGAGGCGCTTAGCTGAACAACGCATAACATATTTAGCTAGGCTACGTTGATAATTGTTATTAAGCCACTGGGTATCGAGTGTAATAGGTATTCTGTGGAAGAACCCCCAAAAGTGTTCGTTTTGAATTAGGAGACTTTCCAGAAGTGTTGTTTTAAGTGCTTTTCAAGAGCATTGACCATTGCATCCATATCAATTTCGCCATCATTTTTTTTAAAGTTATATTTGCCAGTGAAGGCGATATGGACCCAGGCAATAGGCGATATTCTTGCAAACTTATCGATGATTTCTTGGTTAACTCCTTCTTTGAGCATTTTTTCATAAATGGTGTTTAAGATAATGCTGTTGTAAGCAATAATACAATTTGCAACGAGTCTTACTGCATGTGCGCTAACTTGATTGTTGACTATTTTCTTCCCTTTAAAAATACCACGATAGATTTTTCTAATAAGCCCCTGTAATTGGTGATAGGCTTCAGTTCTATTCCGAGCTGCTCTTATTGCTTTTCGAAGAGCCATATTATCGATTAAGTTTAATACATGAGTGCTTTTGAATATCTGATTATATTCAAACAAAGCTTTTTTTAATCCTGCATAACGAGCATAAGAATTTATTTTTCTGACAATGATACTTTGGGTATTTTCTTGCAACAGTAATGAGAGCAACACTCGTAATATTTCTCTTTTTTTCGATTTAATGAAGTCTTTATCAATGACGTCTTGCGAGCGAAGAATCCCCGCATAGTGATCAGGTGTTTTGACTGAATATAAGTTATTAGCCGCTTCTTTGATATCTTTTATACTCGGTACATAATCGACACCAATGGAATCTAGGATGACAAAGTTAAGCTTATTGAGAGAGTGATTATCACCTGTCACCATATCAATCATAATATCTGTTTTATTACCATTGATCACATCATAAAGAGAGTGCCCCTCATATTCGTTAAGTCCAATATTCTTAGCATTTACAGCAACAAAATTGACAACAAGGGTGTATACAGAAAGTCCTGGTGATTTACCCAGATATTTCTTGGAATATCTTGATTGGATAGTACTCTCACTTGTTAGTAGTTTTTGTCCATCAGCATCCGCCAATAATTTATCATCCATTAAATTCCACAGCTTAAAAATAGGTAGTGAATGTATCAGGTTAGCGACTGTATCATTGGCGGCACACAGGGTCTCTATGCGGATAAAATCTTCTTGGCTTGATCTTAGGAGATTGTAGTTAAGATCAGACATTTCAGCCATTTTCTCTGTCCCAATGCCAAAAGCATCTGATAAAACACAAGCATTAATGGCCAATGTTACTGGTTTTTTCCTTTTGTTGTAGCGTGTCCTCATGTGGCTGAAAGAATCCCACATGTTAATGTGATCCCCTATGTACTTCACAATATCGGGTATTTCTACTTGAGAGAGAGTTTTGAAAAAAGCATCATCAAGGCTATCGAGAGCATCATATCCCAAAGTCCATTCTTGTTCACCGTTCTTTGCTTCTTTTATAATAAGTCCCGTATTCTCACCAAGACGAATACGCTTTGTCGTTCTACTCCATGCATCGTCTAACATTGTAAGGGCTTCATCCAAGCGCTGATCACAAAAAATTGGAATTCTTGGATAGCCAAACTCATGGGCTATTTTTTCGATTTCATCGACCAACTTATCATCAACTAAATCATGATCAATATCGCAGTAAGAAACGCTCTCATTGCAGCAAAGTAGACCTTTATCCAGGCGACGATACATTTTCTGATAAACAAAAAATTCAAATAAATGGGGATCTATCTGCTGATCATTCGGATCTTTTTTCAAATAAGGAAGTATGGACTGTGAAATAGTCGCTTCTAGATCTTTTGGTAATTTAAATGTTGATGGGTTTTTGCCGCGAGTATAGTGCTCTTTCAAGATATTGATGAGAGCCATAATATCACTTTCTTCTTTATAAAATACAAAGGGTACAGTGAGTAAGATGGGCCTCAAATAAAGTGAGAATAATCTGGATGATTGTAAGTAAAAATCTCTTATAGCGGCTTTTTTGTCAAAGGTATTGCCTTCTAGAAACTGGGCGAGCACAGGAAACTGTTCTTCTGGTAAGATCTTATAGGCTGTCTGATTTAGTTCATCATGACTCAAGCCAGGGTTGCGTTTCGGAAACCATTTGAGGAACTTGGCTAATTTAGGCAAATCAACAACCAAACCTGAATTATGTCGGACCATTGCTTTTTCAGCATAAGCTTTGCCAGCCTCTAGTATGAGTCTTGTATTGTACATAAAACTCGTGATCAAGCTGTCCATGATTTGTTGATAACGATGATAGACAAAGCAAAGAGTCTGTAATAATTGTTGAGGCTTGCTTAATCTTCGCAATCGCGAAGCTGTGTATTGATCTACTAATTCAGCATAATAACGAATAGCATTTTTGGATAATAAGAGGGATGGAAGGAAAGCTTTTGCAAATTCATATAACTCTGTAAGTGCCAAAGCCTTCTTTACTTCACCACTTATTGCGGTATATGTGAAGTTCTTTTGATCGAGACGTATGATATTAAGCCTCGTTATTCCATCTTCTTGGGTTACCAGTTCCATTAATTGTTCTTGTTGATGTTGTGATATCAATAAGATTAACTCATTAAGTCTTTTATTTTCCTTAGACACGGCATGAGTAAACATATCTTGGAGTGTACGATAGGATGGAATAACTACTTTCTGGTTCTCAAGATACGCCAGCAATTGACGAAATGTGTCATGACCTTTTGGATAATACCTTAACAATTCACAAAGATGTGTCTCAATTAGATTCGCTTGATCGGATGACCAATCTTGATAATTAAAGAGCCTGAGAATAACTTGTTTTTGCTGGCTAATCCTTTGCCGTGTGATACTACCATGCAGAATCTTATTATTCTTTTTAAAAAATTTAGCCAGAATATATTCAACGTCAGAATGAACTTCATCAAACGCAAAGTTAAAGAATTGATTCTTAGCTTTGAAGTATGCAAGCTGCAAAATAAAATATACTTTTGTTTTGATCGTCCCAAATTGACTTAAGGCATCCAATTCATTCTGATTCATTTCAAAATAAAGTTGCTGTTCATCTCTATTAAAAACTGGCCTTGCATAAAGATCAGAAATTTCAGCTTCGGACAGAAGATAGAGGCGCTTTAGGTTGCTCATGTGGTTCAAAAAAACGGAGGTTTAGCTGGACTTAATAAATTTAGTTTTAAAGATGGAAGTGTATACACTTTTTTAGTAAGGTAAAGTGGTTTAGTTAATCTAAGTTCAAAATATTCGTTTTTAGTTAGTAAAATGGACTAAAGTGTATGAAAATAGGGTATGCCCGTGTCTCGACTCGAGACCAATCATTGTCGATGCAGGTAGAAGCACTAAAAGAAGCTGGTTGCTTTCAAATCCACGAAGAGATCGCAAGTGGTGCAAAAGCAGCAAGGCCTATTTTAGATGAAATTATGCGAAATCTTCGAGAAGGTGATACCCTAGTTATCTGGAAATTAGATAGGCTTGGCAGAAATCTAGCGCATTTAATTCATCTAACAACAAAATTAATTGAGAAAAAGGTTGGATTAATCAGTTTAAATGATCCAATTGATACAACCACCCCTCAAGGTCGGCTCATTTTTGGAATTTTTGCTTCTCTTGCAGAATTTGAACGAGAATTAATTCGCGAACGCACGCAAGCAGGGTTAAAATCAGCTCGTGCTCGAGGAAGGAAAGGAGGCAGACCCAAAGGGATGTCAAAATCGGCTATGGAAAAAGCAGCCATTGCAGAAGCGCTTTATAGAAATGGAACTATCCCCGTAAAAAAAATCGCTGAGCAGTTGGATATTTCTAAAACCACTTTGTATTTGTATCTGAGGTCTCGAAATGTTCGTATTGGTGAAAAGACATCAGAAGTTCTGGGAGATTAATTCAAAACGAACACTTTTCCATAGGAGACCTTATAGTCCCCAGCTACTGGTCAACAATTTTTCACAGAATATATTATTCAAGGATATTCTTCGCAATTCTTGATTTTCCAATGAGAGTTCCTATATATTCTGTATGGTATATTTTTCAGGAAGAAAAAGAATGTTTTCTGTCAAGCTAAAAATTCTCTTACTTACTCTCCTGTTTGCCGTAAATCATCCAGTTAGCGTTTATGCATCAGAAGAACAAGAACAAACTAAAAAAAGATTAAGAGTAGAAGATCCAGGAATTTCATCTGCGACCTCTTCTTCTCCTGTAAATAGCGATGACGAAGCCGCAGGAAAACCTTCTCGTAAAGCCCCAAAGTTAAAAGAAGACGAGACTTCTTCAAGTGTGCAGCCAGCCAGTGGAATTATACCCGCTCAGCTATCAATCCACTCTCATCTTTCAACAATCAATCCCTCTCAAGATGCTTCCTCGAGCCCAGGGACCACCTTCAGCACCCCACAACCAGCAAGAAAATATGCCTCTCTGCCAGTCGCAGCTCCCTCAGCTGCCCCCTCAACAAAACCTCTCGAAGAAGAGGAAGAACCCGCAGAAGCTAAGAAAGTCTTTACCGAAAGCCGCATCAAGACTGAGAAATTAGCCTATTTTTACAAAGATCAGTACTTTGATTTCACTGATTGGGAAACTGAAACGGCTAAAATTTTACGAAAAGTAACTGACGCAATACATAAGAATCCCATTTTAGCCAGCATAAATATTGCTTTAGCGCAATTAAGCATAATTTATGAAATTGACTCTAAAGCACACAAGTTCGATTTTATGCTTCCTTACTTTTTTATGAGTCGATTTCCTAAACCAGATGATAAGAAGCTCATCGATGGCACACTTTTATCTATTTTTTCCACAGAAATAAAAACACTCACTCCTGAAGAGAAAGAAAAATACAATCATTATACTTCTTTTCATGTGGGCAATTTAGAGAAAATTGAAGAACGCCCATACTATCCTCAATTTAGGCAACATTTAAAAGATATTTTTTCTTTATCTAAAAGCTCTTTAAAATTCACAAGAAGAAATGAATTAGACTTACCAAATGTACCTAGAGATTTTACGCATTTCTATTTTCATAGTGAGCAAGCAATTCTTATCTATCTAATGCAAAAAAAAGATGAATACTTATCTCAAATTTCACCCCAAATAGCAAAAGGTGCAACGATTACCACTTTCTTGCTAAATATCATCTCTTCTAATGATATGTGTCAAAGATGCGGAGATACATTCTTCCGAGCAATAGAGGGAAAGAATGTAACAAATATATGGGGATCTCTTATCAAGAAAGAGATACATACAATACCTCCAGAAGGACTTCGTTTTTTCGTTGCATGTGTTGGCCTTCAAGCATATCCTGAGAATGGTATTATTTTAAGAGATAATGAAGGCCAAGAAATATGCAGTATTTCTTCTGTAACAAGGGATGGTACAGAAGAGGTTGGCATTGATTTATTAAGTTATCAATATCCTACAGTTGCGCAACATTACTTATCGGCACCGAAAAAGGAGTCCAAATCATGAAAAACTTATCAATCCTTTTATCAATTTTATTTTTAATCTCTTCCTCTTTACTCCATGCAACCATGTTGGAGGAAAGTCATAGAGACAGCCCTACACCTTCCAGATTTCAAACAGGAGTACCTACCGTGACTGAGGATGATTTTCTTTCCCGCTTACTTGTTCAAAGATTAGAAGAAGCGTCAAAAGGGAATATTGAATTGTCCAAATCAATTTGGAACGTGATAAAAAATGACTTATATAAAGATACCTTAACTGAAGATCATGAAAAAATTATTCTAACAACATTAAAAGACGAGGATTTCATTACAATATCCAATTATGGATGGGAAGCAGAGCACTCAGGAGATGCTAATTTAACCTTTATATGTTTGCGTTTGGCAGCTATAGGAAATCGCATGACTGATCAAGATCAGTTAGCACATTATTATTTAGGCAAAAAAGACTATAAAAGGGCAGCAAGATGGTATTTACGTTCTGCTCTTAATAATAATTCCGATATTCTTGCTGTGCTCTATAGAATAGATAAAACAACGAATATTCTTCAATACCTTAATCCTCAAGGGCTTCCTCAAGCCATGTACATCCTTGAAGAATATTGGAAAAGTCAAGATACGGGGAATTGATCTTTATTGGTCAAACCTCATTTTTACTCAAGCCCTCTGAGCTTGATGAGGATTCTTATGGATAACACCCCATATTAACCCCGCATTTTCCCAACCATAAAGGCAAAGACTTTGGCCTTTGAACCTCTGGTGGAGGAGCCTAATTCAAAGGTATAGGCATCCTTTAGGCGGGTTAACATATCAGGAGAAAAGTTTCGTTCGTAAAATGAAAGTTAGAGAACCATATAATAAAAGAAGTTTTCCAACCTGTGGCCTAATTCAAAACGAACACTTTTGGGGGTTCTTCCACAGAATACCTGAATAACTTAAAAAAGCATTTAATTTTAAGACTTACCCCGTCCCCTATAGCAATGAACACATCCATTCCCCTTATTAACTCTTGATGTAATAACAGCTTTCCATTTATGCCCTTTGTTACATTTCCATCCTACTTTTTTATTACTTCCCGGAACAACTTGATCAGGCGTTAAGTCTCCATTTTCTTCATAATCCCACTCAGCAGCCACATTGGGATATAAAACTGCAAGATTATTACTCTTTCCAACCTTTCTATTACTACACTCAGGACAACCTTGACCTTCACTTCTTACACAAACTCTAGCTTCCCACTCATGGCCTTTCTCACAGAACCATGTCATGATTTTACTACTACGCGGACTTAGCTTATCAGTTATCACATTCTTATTTTTAGTAGGATGGAGTTGAGCTGCAAGATCAGGACGTAGATACTGTAAATTATAAACTTCCGTTGCGCGTCTTGATGTCTGACACATATGACATTTTTGATAATGGGCTCTCGATTCGATAGTTTCATACCAGAAATGTCCCTTTTTACATTTCCATGTACCAAGTGTCCTTTTTAATAAGTGAGGATTTTCAGGAAATGGTGTTCTATTATGGCCAGAGTCCCATTGTGACTGTATTAATTTATAAGGCAGGTTATTTTCTTGCAAGAATCTTCGTCCCATTTTCAATGATAAGTGAAACAATTTGTACTTAAATAAGGTCTATGCCCTTCCTTTTAGGTTCATATAATTTTCATCAACTCTCAAGCTATATCCTAGTCTTGGCTTCCAAATACCACATGATCCTCTTCTTAAGTTCCATATTGAATAATCTAGCGATAAAGAGTTATATGTTCAACTTCAACGGCGCGTTCTGACATCATTTCCTAGTTTCTATAAAATTTGGATGAATCCAAAAGTTTTTTCATCAGAGTCTTTAATAATTTGGGTGCCAACATTTTTTATTTATATATATGTTTGTACTTATAATTGTACTTTTAAAAGTACGAAATATTGTATATAATAATCTTATAAGGAGATCGTAAATGAAAAATATAGACCTCTCTCAAGATATTGTTCCTGTTTCTGAATTTAGGAGCCAAGTATCACACTGGATTAACCACATTAAGGATACTGGGCACCCTGTGGTTTTGACACAAAATGGGAAATCAGTTGGTGTCCTTTTATCACCACACGATTATGATGCTCTTCAATATAGAGAACGCTTTTATCATTCAATTGAAAAAGGCCTTAAGGATGCTGAAGAAGGCTTAACCTATACAACAACTCAAGTTAAAGAGAAATTGGTAAAAGCCCTTAAAAAATGAATCTTATATGGACGAAACAAGCTCTTGAAAGGCTTGAAGAGATTCAAGATTTTATCGCTCAAAGATCTTCCCCTTTAATTGCAGTAAATTTGACAAGTACTATTATCGAACGAGCTAAAGCATTAGAAAATTTTCCTTCTATGGGGCGAATGGTGCCAGATTTGAGTAGAATAGAATTAAGGGAGTTGATTGAAGGAAATTACCGTATTGTTTATCGTTTATTTGACAGTAGTATTGTTATTCTTACCGTTTTTGAAGGGCATAAACTGCTACCAGAAAAAGATATTGATATAATGATTGCCTAAGACTGTCTATACTTTCAGGAAGATGCTCACTAGGGTTGGAAAAGAGGCGAGGTTAAATCTACCCATTTACCACTACACGCTTAGGCACTCTACGTACTTATTTAAAGCACTTATAAAGATAAGCTGTGTTCTAGTAATCAGGGTGCCTATAAACTTATTTTATGAAGCTGCTAAGCAGTAGTTAGATCTTTGCATTTAAAATCCTACTTCTTGAAGTAAATTCAATTCACTGTAATTTATATAAAATGCTGAATTCTTTGTGGATATCGTAAATTAATTGATTTATTATAATAAGAGTTACGTACCTCTCTCGATAAAAGTCCTTATTTGAAGCTCAAGTATAATAAAGGCAATTTTGTTGAGGTATTTCCTATTTTCTCTTACAGTGGCTAGTGAAACTTAAGGAGCATAACTCTTTGTGCGGAAGATTTACTCTCTTTGCTAAAATTAATGAGCTTAAAGCTGAGTTTAACCTAAAAGACGAAGGTACCTTCTCCTCTTCTTACAATATAGCGCCCTCTCAAAGTATTTTAATTATTTCCCAAGATACAGAAACTCATGATAAGCACCTCCATTTAGCTCATTGGGGTCTTATTCCTTCATGGACCAAGAATCCAAATGAAGCGCCGAAGCCTATTAATGCTCGCTTTGAAACTTTAAAAGAAAAGCCTTATTATAAGGAAGCCTTCCAAAAACAAAGATGCTTGATTCCAACTTCAGGATTTTATGAATGGACCTCTTCCAATGGAGCAAAGCAACCTTATTTCTTTTACATGAAAGAGTATAAACCTTTTGCGCTTGCTGGAATTTATGATTACTGGCTAGGGGGTGACGAAACTGTGGAGATTGTCAGTGCAGCTATTATTACAACTGACGCGAATTCTTTATTAAAGCCTTATCACGCTAGAATGCCTGTTATCATTGAATCCCATAATTATAACCATTGGCTTGATCCCGAAAATAACAATACGGAAGAATTGATGGCGATGCTCTATCCTCGAGAGTATACTGAACTTACCTGCCATGCAGTAAGTCAATATGTGAATGCACCCAAAAATAATGATCCAAATTGTATTAAGTTTGCCTAAGGTTATCTTACTTTTGCAAGTTCATTCCAAGAAGTTGTATATTTTGAGGAGAGATGTTCTCTAGATGTTAATATTAAAGCTTTCTGTCCGACAGCTACATAGCTTACAGCTCTCTTGCCATACTTTTTGTTAAGGTGATCAATCGTTTGCATAAGGATTTCATGTTTATGTGAAGGACGCGTAAAGAGAGAGTATTGTACTTGTTCTTTATCAACTAGTTCCATTAAACAAACTCCTGCCTTCTTATAACTTAATCCAACTTTAAAGATTTTCTTTAAACCTTCCTTAGCTGCTTTTAAAAGATTGGGTGTGTAGTCCGTTGCAATATCTAAATGGATAAGATGAGAATTTGAATAATAGTTTTCTTCTGAAAATCTATTTGTTTTAATAAATACCAACACTTGAGCAGTGACTCTCCCTTCTCCTCTTAACTTCTCAGCTGCTCTTTCGACAAAAGCTGAGATGGTACTTTCTATTTCTTCGTATTCTGTTTTAGGCTCTTTAAAAGAACGGGAAACTGTAATCATTTTCTTAGCATCATTCTCTTCTTCTAATTCATAAGAGATTTTGCCATTAAGCTCTGTGACGATTCTTTCTCCGACGACACCCATCTTTTGACGTATCCATTTAGGAGGGGATTGTTTCAGCTTGAGTGCTGTATCAATATTATGAGTTAAAAGGTACTTGGCATAATTGTAGCCAATCCCCCAGATATCAGTAATTGGAAACCTTGCAAGAAAAGAATCAATTTCTTTTGGGTTTAAAAGCGCAAGAAGGGGTCTGACAATCAATGGAATGAAAAGTTACTCTAAGGTGGTTACGGGGTCATTCTTACTGGCCTATGGCATAGCAATATAGCGGTAAAAGTTAGCTCTCGAGATTTTGAGCAGCTTACAAATCTTATCAATGCAAAATCGGATGATTTTACGTAGATACCATCAAGTGTTCGAATACAACAATCATTAATGTGAGGAAGGATCTTGTTGCATTTCCTAACCAAACTGAAAGACCCTAATTCCTGCCATTTGAATTTGATAATGGATGTCTCCTGAGGGGCTAAGACCAACGAATATAGCCTCTAATATGCTGATCTTTATCCCGATTAAATACTCCTGAACAATTATGATAGTTTCCTTCCGAAGAAAGTATATGGCCTTCTTTATTTTCAATGACAATCCCTATGTGGTCTAACTCGACGTCTTCAATAAGATGGTCAAACAAAACAAGGTCACCTGGTTCAGGATCTTGAGAAGAAGGAATAAAAGTATTTAGTTGTAAGGCCCATAAATACCATGTTTTAACGCAGCCAAGCGTCCCTTCATAGTGAAGAATGGGTTTGATGTTTAGTTCGATCCCTACTTGATTTAAAAGGTAATACACGTAGGCACAGCACCAGTCATATCCAACCGCGGTGTCTAGGTATTTGGGTTCCTTTTGTGCAAAGCTCTCTCTGAAAACCTTTAAATATGGCACCGTCAACTTAACGAGAGCATGATGGATTTATGGTTGATGTCTGATCTTTTAGGCATCAAGTATCTTGAGAGCCGCCTTGAGCCAAATGGCCTTGGCGGCAGCAAAAGCAAATCGCTGTTCAGAGGCTTTCTTCTTGTATCGCCCCACTTCTACTGCAAATAGATTTCTTACCTTTCCCATAAGTGACAATAACCTTTGAGCCCCTTGAGTTGATTTAAACTTTATCAAAATCTTCTCTTTTCGTCGTGTGGGCTGATGAGCATTCTCAGCTCGATTGTTAAGTCTCTTATGCGTTCTATGATCAACCTTAGGACACATAAAGCGTATAGGCTTAATATAGCTTTTCAACTTATCAGTGATGATCACTCTGGGAGTAGGATAAGATCTTAATAATCGACTCAGAAATCTAATGGCTGACTTCTTATTTCTGCGTTTTTGAAGAAAGACATCTAGCTCTAGTCCTTCTCGATCAACAGCTCTCCAGAGAACAAACCACTGTCCATTAATCTTAACATTCATTTCATCAAGGTGCCATTTATCAAAAGGAATCCTCTCACGTTTCTTAATAATATTTAAGAAGTGATGAGCAAATTTATGGCACCATTCTCTAATTGTTTCATGACTCAAAATAATTCCTCGAAAAGCCATCTGTTCTTGAATGTCTCTGTAGCTGTTATTAAACCGGTGATAATGCCATATGGCTTGGTTAATAATGGATAAGGGAAATCGGTGACGCTTAGGAGCTTTCGTTAAAGACATCAAACAACTCTACTTTAATTGCAACTGTAAAAAATCTTATCAGAGAAATTTATGAAAGTTAAGTTGACGGTGCCTAAAATTTGTAAGCTCCTTAAAATCTCAAGAGCTAGTTTTTATCGCTATGTTGCTATGCCAGAGATAGATAAACCCGACAAATAGTCCCTCCTTAGAGAGATTTTTCATTCCAATAACTATAGACCTCAAGGATCTACGGAAAAGTTCTTGAAAAACGCCCTACATCTAAATTGTTTCGCTATTTGTTTGCAAGCTCATATAATGTTAATGTGTCTTCTATAGACATAAATCCTCCTTCTTCTTAACATTAATTAGGTAGTTTTCATGGCTACTTACACAAATTATTTTACAGAGCCGAAGATATGACAACAAGCTAACTTTATAAAGCCAAGCATCTTATTTTAAACCTTGCAATATGGACCGATCCATATATGACGGCAAGCTAATCAGAGTCTGAGAAATCACCGTTTAAATATTTTTCATATGGATTCACATAAAATGCATCTATTTCTTTTTGAAGAGGAGCCCATTCTGCTTCAAGGATGTTATGCTTTGTGCTGTCTGTTCTGTAAAAATACAATGCTACAGGGACTTCTCTTTCTGTTGCAATTTCATGTGTTTTTTTCATTAACGCTCTCACAAAAGCTAGGTGTATATCTTGAATTCCTCTTATGTAAATAGGTCTAAGATTATTCTCGCTTGCGCCTCTTAGTATTGTTGCACCAAGTCTACCATAATTTGATTTCATGGAAGGTTTTGTAGGATCCGTATCTTTGCTTTCAAGACTTATAGTAGCACTAATATGGTGCTCATTGGAGTCATCGCCAAAATCATATTCATATTCGATTTTCATGGCTAATGCATTTTTAAAAATAAAAAGCATCAAAAAAACATAAAAAAATCTTGTAATCAATTTAGTTTCTCCCCCTGTATAAGATCTGAGAATTAAAGCTATTTAATCTCTTTTAGAAAAAAATAGATACACTTCTTAATGTACTGTTTTCCACCTTAAAGAACAACATTTTTTATAATCACATAGATGCAATTTACATATCTATATCAGAAATTATTTGTTTTTCTAGTTTGCTCTGAAAAACAAAATAACCAATTGAAAAGAATTTAAAAAATTAGGGATTAGATAAAGAAAAAATACAGGGAAACAGTTGTTCTTATGGTAGAATGTTGCAGATTTTCTATAAAAGAGGTGAAGATTAAGAAACAATTTAGTAATAAATAGGCCTTAGAGTAACTTTTCGTTCCTATGATTGTCAGACCCCATATACCATCCAAAAATAAAGTTATATTCCTCCAATTTACCCAATTTCTTCCATGACTACCACTTTCAATATTAGCCTGATGAGTTACATCATGTAGATGTGCAAAAGCATTTCCCATCATGGAAAATTCTTTCACTTTGCCTTCTATCTCCCAAAAAAACTTAATAATTTTAAAAAAATCTGGATCATTCATATCATGACGGTTTACATAGTTATTAGCTTCTTGCATGAATCCTAAATAATGACGGATCATTGTTAAATGATGCTCTACTGAAAGTGCAATATTTTGATCTTTAAAGAATATTTCTCTGTTACCTGAAGCTCCTCCTAATACATCATGAATCATCTTCAGAAATTTTAAAATCTCTTCACTCGCAATAACAGAATTTTGAATAATCGTTCTTACATCATCCGTGCTTTTATCTTTTTCTTTTTTAGTGTGTTCATTATTTTTTGGTTTTCTTATTTTTTCCCATTTATCCTGCCATATTTTTATAATTTTTGGATCTATAATGCCTATTTCTTGTAATTTAGCTTCAAGATATTTAAAGGTAGTAGCATCATTAAAAACAGTACCTCCTCGATCATCTTTTTCAGTTAATTTTTTTAAAGAATATCTTACTTCTTCGCTTGTTAAAATTTTAATACCAGTTAATGTCTTTAATAAATCTTCTGATTTTTTTTCATGTTCTTCTTCTTCATTACCTAAAAATCCCTTGGTTTTTATAGTTTTATATGCTTCATTTAATTTTTTCTTTGTGTTTTTAGAAACAGGTAAATTATCGACATTTGCAGTAAATTCTTTTTGTTTGATATTCTCATCAATAGGTCGTTTTCTTTCAATGACTGCTCTCACTAATAATAGGCTATCTTCTGGATTTATATATAAATCGGCAGTATTTATTAATTCTTCTTTATCATCAATTGTAAGGTACAGAGGATAAAGCATAGACATAAGCTTATCCACGCCTTTTCCTTCGATACGAATTAAATTAGTTTGTGGCGCCTTATAAAAATTTTGTAAAGAAGACCAATCTTTTGGAAAAACATCTAATGTATGCTTAGCAAAATCGAAAAGTTCACTAAAATCTTTGAGTACAAGTGGAATTATGCTTTTTTCTTCCTCTAATGCCTTAACTAATCTTCTTTGAAATGAGAGCCCGTGTTGGCCTGAATCACGTAATCTTTTTAAATTATTCCAAAAATCTGGATTTAAGCTTGCAATAGTGGGCGAAAGATTCTTAGAAATTTCACCTAAAATATCCATAAGTCTTAAAATTACATGTATTGACGGAACGCAATTAAAATCAAAATTCTCAAAAATTCTTATAATTTTATGTAAATATGCGGCATCTGCTCCATAATTGCTTAATAGTGATATAGACGGGAAAGATGGAGCATCATCAGCTATTTCAATTGAGACATCCTCTCTTAAAGCTGCTTTTATTTCTAAGATTATAAACTTCTCAATAAGCCCTATAAAATGTTCAGACTCCTCAACGATCATCGGTAAGGCTTCATGTAAAATCTGTCTATTTTGTGGTAAAAATAAAACATCTTTAAATATTGGAGAAGTTGCATGCACGCTTACTAGTCCCAGATTTCTCAACATCATCCAAGGAACCAGTGCATGAGCAGAATGATTGCGATTTGAGAGAAGCTTTTTTTTCTTAGAAACAAAGCTTGATAAATCTAAAGTTTGGAATTTATATGGAACATTTTCATTTATACATAATAGACTATTTAATATTGTAATTAATTCCTCTTCTTCAGTATTTGCATTAGGAGTTTTTAATTTCCTAATTTTTTCTATCATAGGAAGCGTTACTCGCAAATGTTCACTAATATCAAAATACCTTCGAAAAATTTTCAGATCCTTCAAATGCTGCCTGAAATTATCAATATTCTCTTGCATTGTGGCATTATCATTTTGTCGCATAATTTTAAGAATTTCATAAATAGATGAAAACATTAGAGGAGAAGATCCTACAAATAACCCCTCATCATCAGGAGCCCACTCAAAAAGCGCCCTGCTACATACTTTTAAATCTAACGAAGGAGATATTTCTTGAATTATTTCGATAGCTTCAAATGTATCCTTTTCATCCTTGTGCCCTAATCTACTTTCCTCGTAAAGTATATAGCGGGCAGCATGTTCAATAAAACAATTTCGAGTAAACAATAGTAAGTTTGAAGCTGGTATGACATTGGTTAATACACTTATATAATTTTCTAGTGAATTTACCACATTATCAAAAATACTTAAATGATAACGAAGATGATAAGATAGTTTTGATGGAGATTCTATTTCTGGTACAAACTCTTGAGGTATATTAAATTTGAGTTTCAAAGTTTCAGTATTTGGAACTGTTTCTTCAAAAGATACTTCATGACTATCATATAAAATGTACTTATTTTTTTGAGTAATTTCATCATTAAAATGATTAAAAGATAAACTTGAAAAGCATTTAAATGAACATTCTAAGAATAAAATAAATGTTATAATTAATATTTTCCAATGCATTTTTTATATCCCATTATATTTTCTAAATGTATTAAAAATTAGAGAAATCTCCTTAAATAGAAAATTTATATCATACATCATCCATTGTTGATTCAATACCTTCCATTTTAGATGTAGAAGAAAAATCAATTAAAGCTGAATTTTCTGATTTTAGTAATTTTACTTCAGCAAAGATAGGAAGACTGGAGGATACATGTTGAGACGTTGGGGATAGATCATGCAATTTCATTTTTTTGGAGCCAGGTTCAGAAATGATATCAATATCTCTGTTCGTATTGTCACCCACATCCGTTTCAACAATAGTGATTGAATCTCTTTTACGTTTCTTAATAATTTTCGTTTTATCTTTTATAAATACAACCTTAAAATTAAAACCTTCTTTTTCGATAATCTTTCTTGTTTGATCTACGCCCCAAAGCCGTTGCTTATTAAATTTTGTGCTTTCAGATCCGTCTTTTACTATAGCTTGGACAATTGTAATATTTTTTCGGGCATTTTGAGAAAGGACCCCTTTATGTTTTTTGGCTAAAGATGGATGTTTTTCTAAAAAAGCCAATGCTTGTTCAAATAAACCTTTTATAAATTCTATATTTACTGATTCGATTGATCCTGATGTTTTTTCAGAGTCGCTTATTATTTTGCTATATGAAATTAAATCTTCTATAGCGTCGAAACATCTAAATAATGCATCTTCATATGGTTGAAAACGAGCAATTAATGATTTTATTTCAGTATGTTCTACAATTTTTTTTATTAATTTTCTTGTTCCTTTATTTACGTTTAGAATCTTTTTATAAACCATATTAATGAATTCATTGGATTTTTGTTTTTTGGTTTTACTTTCTATTGAACTTAAAAATTCTTTTCTTATATCCTTAAATTTGTCTTTAAAAGTTGAGCTCCAGGATTGTTCTGTTTGTTTAACATTTTTAGGATTTTTAGGATCGGGGCTTGTTTTTATTGGAAGATTAATATGCTTCTTGTAAAAATCTTGCAATATCCCCGTAATCAATAAACCAGGCAAAATCCATCTATCTAAATTTTGACCGAGAAATAAAGCGCACCTCTCAGCTTGTGTTCGATGATGATCAAATTCTCTAGCATTTTCTCTTTTTACATGGATCAGATAATATTTTTTATCTGCAAGTTGCATAAAAATATCTGAAAATTCAAATTGGTTTCCTGTTCCCCCTAGGCGAGCATTTTCACGATCAAGTAGTACTGCTTCAGCAATAGGTTTTCCTGGGCCTATTTGTGCTTTCATTGTTTCTATTATAGATTTATTATATGCTAATTCTTTATAGTCTTTACTTTGAGTGTCACCTTGTTCAGTTGTATCAATCTCATAATCTGGCAAAAATAAATCTTCTTGCTCAACCGTTATTTCATCGATTCTTTTACGAATTGCTCGAAATCTTGTGGGGAGTATTCGATACCATGAACCTCGATCAAACCAATAAAAATCTTTACCAGACTGAATAGGTAAGGAACGTATAAGTTGGAGCGGATTATATTTTTGACCTCCAATTACTATTGTGATTAATGGATCTTTTCTAATTTTTGTTAAGATTGAAGAAATATCACTTTCTCCTCTTGCACGAAACCAAAAAGACCAATGCAAGTATAACAATTGATCTTTATCGAAGTATTTTTTCCAATTATTCTTAAGTAAGGTATCAAGTTTAATTTTATTTTCACCTACAACGGGCTCATCTAAAAAAGGTGTAAAATCTTTATGAATAGCACTTTCTGAATAATGCTTATAAGCTTCTCTCGCAACTTCGTACATAGATTGGCTATTATCAAAATCTTTCTGACCTTTAGTGGCTAAATGGAATTTCAAGAAATCATCACCATCTAAAAGGGCTCTGCCCCAATTTTTTACTGGCTTGAGTCTTACTTTTTCAAGGCCATCACTAGCTGGATCGATGTCAAAATCCCTAACTGCTCCTAAACCCTTTTGTTGTTTTCCACTGCCTCTTATAGGCTTTGCTTGTCGGTGAGTTTCTGTAACGACTTCCTTAATGCTGGTAAGCTCATTATTTTTATCTTCTAAAGTCGAAGCTACACCAATTGAAGCTACTATTTTTAGTCCAAACCAAGGAACTATGGACGACGTATTTAAAAGAGAAGGCCAGGTTCCTAAAAGATAAGACAGCATTTTATTTGGTTCATTTAATACAGGAAATAATAACATTGAAGCTGTATATTCAAGTTCATCCTCCTCCTCGGCACTAAAAGAGGAAGATATGTCGTCATCATCTTCGTTTTCGTAGATACTACTTTCACTGCTAGATAAAAATTCCTTCTCCTCTTCTTCACTCTCATCTAGAGTAATTTCATCTCTCTTAGAATCTTCTCCTGATAAAAGAGCTTGTGTTAAAAAAGCAGAGCGCAATATAGGTTTTCTACATTTCATTTGAACTATAAAATATTCTGGAAGATCATCTTTTGCTGGAAAAGACTTACTCTCTATGGAGCGCTTTTTTATTGATTTTGTGTTAATATGAACAAATGGTCGAATAGCTTCAGGAATTCTATCATCTTCCTCTATCTCACAGCTAACCATCGATTTATCTAAAAGAGCAAGTGTATAAGCCGTAGGAGTTTTATTTGTACATTTATAATCATTTAGTTTGAATTCTGTGGCTGAACAATTTATGGATAAAAAATATAGAAGAAAAATAAAAAAATTATATATAAACTTCAAACCTTATCTCCCCTTTTAATGTTCTAACTTGAGCTTCTTTTAAAGTTTTAATTTTTAGAACTTAACAAAAAATATTCATCAATGCTTACAAGGAAAATCATTAACATCCATGAGTAAAATCTACTTAGGTAGGAATTTCATTACCTATGGGTTGACATTTTCTAATTTCTTATTTATCGTTTCGTTATGCGAAATGCTAATTTATGGATGATAAATAAATGACTGACCAATTCACTACCCCTCCAGAATCACCAGGACTTTACTTAGAACGCAAATTTATGGTCCCAAATGGTCTTAGCCAAAATAAATTAGCTAGAGATCTAGATGTAACACCCGCAAGACTCTGTGAAATTATTAGAAATAGACGCTCAATAACCGCAGATACAGCCTTAAGGCTTGCAAAGTATTTTAAAACCCCTGCCCGCTTTTGGCTTGAACTACAACTTGAGTATGATCTTTATAAAGCTAGAATGAAAAGTGAAGCCGTCATTAATATGAGCGTGAGAAATAATCCTCTCATTTAACCGTTTTATATATTATGCTTAATTTTAAGCGGATCTTCATTCGCAAGAAAATCTCCGAAATTTATAATTTTCGTAAAGTATCCTGCTTCTTCTATACTCTCATGAACGCCATTGACATGAATAAGTATAGGCCAACAGGAAAATCGACGTGGTAATATCAAACGACTTAATTTTTCTTTCATCTCGTGTACAATATCTATTTTTAATTCAGCTTGTGAAAATTTGATCTCAACAGCAAATAATGTATTGAAACGCGTTTGAATAAGATAATCAATCTGACAACCTGGAGTTTTCACTGTTTTACGTTGAAAATAAGGGTTATCCGCCACGATATCTTGTGCTTTTATTCCGAGCTGCTCCCAAATTTTGGTGCGATTTTTAAGAACTAAATTTTCAAATTGTAAGCCGAGTATAGAGCGCCACCCTGGAAGAATATCAATCCCGCTATCCTTAAACCGATCTTGAAGGATTTTGGGTTTATTGGGCTTAATAAATTTCAAATAAAACCTCATGTAATTATCACTAAGACGAAAATGACTTAAACGTGAAGGCTTACCTGATTTAAGATCCCAAGTATAATCACGTGCAATAAAGCCAGAATGCATAAGATCTTCAAGATAACCACTCACAGATCCACTTTTTTGATATTTTAGAGTTTCACAGATTTCATTAAATTCCATAACCCCATTTGCTAATGCTTCTATGAGGGGCCGGTAAATCTCGCTTCGCTTCTCAAACAAATCGTGAAATATCAGATCAAATTCATTGAAAAGGATGCCATCTTTGCGAAAGCATAGGTTTTTAATATTATCATCAGCATTTAACTTTGGCTGTACTTGGCTTATATACCAAGGAATTCCACCTGAAACAGATAGCACCTTAAATGTTTCATACATAGAGCCTAAGAACCCTTGAGCTTTTAAAAGGGCATGACAATCGTGTAAAGGGAGTTCATCTAAAGTTAGATATAGGGATATTCTTCCAAAAAATGCTGTACTGCTAATAACATTTTTCTCGATCCAAGTTGAAACAGAGCCACATAGAATAAGGATAAGGTTGGGATTCTTTTGAAACTCAATATCCCACGCATTTTTTAGCTTTCCTAAGAAAGTTGGGTCCAGAGATCCCATCCACGAGATTTCATCAAATAAAATTACAACTCGACCATGTTGCGCTTGTCTTGCTAGCAGAGTAAATAAATCACTCCAATCCTGGGATTGAATCCCTGGTAACCCTATCTGATTTCCAAGTTGTTTTGCGAAGATATCTCGCTGTAATTGTGCATTCGTGCCCTCTGCTGGAGGAATTCCTGAAAACGAAAAGAAAGTTTTTCCTTGAGAGAATCTTTCTATAAGACGACTTTTTCCAACACGACGCCGACCCCTCACGACAACTAAACTTGCAGATTTTTTTGTGAATAACGCCTCGAGTCGCTCAAGTTCATCTTGTCTACCAACAAATACAGAGGTGCTCATAGTGTATGCCTTCTCACATTATAGGAAATCATACATTATGTGTTTGATATTTACTAGAACATTTTTCTCATAAAACATTCTTTCCTCCGTTTTGTGAGAAACAACAAAGATAAATGTTTTAATCTACCACATAGCAGGTAGTGAATTAGTTATGTGACAAAATGTTATCTTTCAAATGAAGATTCATGCTTGAGTGTTTTGTTCTGTTGTTCTGCAATTGTTGTTATTTGTTTGGCGATCTGTTTATCCTCAAGAAGAATTTGCCGCATTAAAGCTTTATCTTGAGAAGCTTTCGAAATCAGCTCATTAAACTCTTTCTGAGCATCCTTCAAAATTGATTCAGATGAAACATTATCAAGTTTCCAAGTAAGTGATTTATATTTATGGATAACTTCATAAGAAGTGAGTGGCTTAGCTGCTTCCTCATTAGTTTCAGTATTTCGAAGAGCTGCCTCAGGATTTTTCCTTAAATATTCTCGTTTAAATTCTTCTTGCCAATCTGATGGAAGAACAATTTTTTCTTCTCGTGGCTTTTGTTCCTGAGCTTGAGAACTTTTTGAAGCTTCATTATTTAAAAAATCTTCTTCTTGCGGCGTAAGTTTTTTGTCTTGTGAGGGTTCATTCCAAGAGCGAGGAGTTTCAGGTTCAATGGTGGAATTTTTGCTTTCAGATGCTGTGAATGCTTTATTCTGTTCAAAGTAGGTCCGCACAGCTTCTGCATTTTCTTCTTTAAGAACGTCATTAAAGTCACGGCCTTTTTCTCCTTGAGGTCTTATAATTGAGACCTTGAATCCTTCTTGTTGTAATTTCTCTAATGTTTTTTCTGATGTCTTCCATGCCGCAGAATGAGGATCATCTGCATCTGCACAGAGGATAAGGGGCTCTTCTTTCTTCAAATGAGCATTGATATGACTCATGTTCGAAAGGCCTAAAGATACAAGTATACTACCCTTTATTTGAACTTCTTTCAAGGATAATGCTGTTTCAATTCCTTCTGCTATATAGGTGGGACCTTCACTAACCTGAATCTCTACAACAGTTCCTTTAATCGTTCCTAAAGAACGCTTTTTGACCTCAATATCTGCTTTGTTAGCTGTATAAGGGTCTAAGCATGTGACTTGTACCGATGAAAGCTTACCCTCAACATCTCGCGCAAAAGAAGCTAGTGTAGGAAAAGTTTTATTAGAATCATAATCCTTAAATTGAGGGATAAATCTTAAATCTTGTGGAAGTTCTGCAGTTTTAATCTTACGGTGTTCTCTTAAATACTGCTCAGCTATGGTTCCCTGGATAGGTTGTGATGCTTCATAAAGCTTGTTCGTCTTTTCCTGAGATTTTTCTATTTTTAATTGTTCTTCTCGTTCTGCTTGAAGTTTAAGCTCATTTTGCTTTTTTTCTCTCAATTCCCAATTGATATGCATGATTTGAGGTGCATTAAGTTCAGTACCAATCTGCTTGACGGCTTCGCCATAGGTAAGGTTTTGAGAGTGGCTTACATATTTAAATATGTCCCCTCCTACTCCAGCAGAAAAGTTATACCAAACACCTGTATCTCTATTGATCACAAATCCACCTTTTGAACCATATCTGATTTCATTTTGATGATAGGTACTTTTAGGAGTTGAGACCCATCCATCAATATGACGCGCAAAAATACCTTCTATATGTGACCTATTTAAACAAGAAAGCACTTCTTCACGCTCATAGGTATTAATTGTTTGCTTGTTTTCTTGGAAGTTTTGTCTTTGACGTTTTAAATTATTGCTGAACTTAGATTTATCAGAGTTTCGATCTTTAACGTTTTCCGACTTAAGAATATCCCAGTTAGGTGAAGTTTTCTTGCCTTCTCTATAAGCTGATAGATCTTTATAGGCTTTATCAAGTTCATCAATCGTTTTAATCGATAAGTCTTTACCTTCTTGGTGAGCCTTAAGCCAACCCTGCTCAAACTTAAGCTTCTGAAGATCTAAATTCTGTTCTTTTAAGAGGCCATAAAGGCCTTTATCAACACTCCCCTGCTCTTTCAGGATAAATGAGACGAGCTTATCAGCAAGCTGTGTTCTCTCTTCAATACTCTGAGTCTCCCCATAAGAGCCAATCAACTCTCTGACTTCTCCAAATATAGCATGCTTTAAGAGAAGCTCGCTTTTAAGACTAAGTTTTTCAATAAAAGGTTGCGTGTTGCCGTAATTAGAGACAATTTTATAAGCAAGCGTATCTCTTTGATAAGCGATCTCTTGGTTCTTGAGTTGATTATGCTCAAGAATTTCTTACAACACTTGCGTACTTCTCATTTCTTTAAAGTGTTGAGAGAGAGCGACACTTTGATGTTGAAGTGATTTATACTCCAAGACTTGCTTATAATGAGTCCTCTCTTCAAATTTAAGCGTATTCTCAAAAGCTTGTATTTTTCTTTGATTTATATATTGCTCAGCTTGGCCCAGGACAGATTTAAATCCTTGGGGGCGTTTCCCCTGAATACTACCGCTATGTGTCACATAAGCTCCATTCTGCTCGCTGACTCTGAATAAAGGTTTATACAACATCGGAAAGCTAGCGATCTCATAGGCAAGTTCATTTCGCGTGTCCTTAATCGTGGCGTAAGCCTCATATTCTGGATGGTGATATGATAAAGAACCTGGATGCGTCTTCGAGATCTCTTTCCATAAGTTACGTGCTTGGTGAGAGATGTTGAAGTAAGTCCCAACCTTATCGAGTGCTGTTTCTTCTACAGCGCTTAAAAGCCTTTTACGAAGTCCTGCTTGAACTTCTAAGGTTTCTCGTCTCACCCCTGTCTGGTGCATAAAAGGAGAGCATTGAACCCAATTCTTGAGAATCTCTGAAGCATCTTTATTTCTTGTTTGAACGAGCTCGTTATAGTGGCCCCATTCTTTACTTAAAGAGATTTTTTTACCTTCTTGATCTGCTTGTAAAGTAAGATTATCAATCTTTGTCCTTAGATTGCCGGCGTCTCTAGAAATCTCCCAATAATGTTGAACAAGATTAAAGTAAGGCTTTTGATGGTCCGCAAGATCAAAATCTGTTGAAAGCCCTTTATAGTCAGATCTGGCCACATGAGAGACCATCCCTTTCAAATCAGAAGCAATTCCTTTAGAGACATACCCTTTAAAAGATTCTTTGTGACGAGTCAGCCATATGAGTAGTTGATTGCTGTTAAAGGAGCTAAAGAAGCCATAAGAATAATCAAAGGTCGCTCCTTGAGATTTGTTAATAGTGACGGCATAGCCATGGGTCAGAGAATCATAAGACTTTGAATCGAAGCCAACGAGTCTCCCATCATGAAGCCTGACTTCAACAGTTTGTCGCTTAAGATCAAAGGACTCAATGACCCCTAGAGTGCCATTTTTAATGCCCTGCCCTTCACCTTTTCCTTTTTCAAGGGTTGTCACATGTCTTTCTTTATGATCATTTTCAAGAAACATGACACGATCCCCTGCCGCAAATCGCCGACCATAAGCAGATTTTCTGAAGTGTTGAGTTTTAGGACCTTGAGCGGATTGTTGTAGATTAAGGATTCCCTCTCCTTCTTGTCCAAAGATAAATTCCTCACTTAGCTTACCTTGAGATCTTAACGCACCCCTGAGGAGCTCATTAAGTTCAACAACGTCTTTATTTTTCTGAGCTAAAGCCATATGAGTTTGATGAGGCGCTTGCGCAATTCCTTCTAAGTAATCTGCAACAAGAGATATTTTACTTTCAAAATCTCGTTCTCTAAAATCAAAATGACCGCGTTCATAATAAGGTTTTAATCCTTCTTCAATCCGATGCTCATTTAAAAGAGCGGATGCTTCCCGCATCCATTGCTCTTTTTGACGAACAACACCTTTAATCTCATAAGCGCCCACCTTCTCTTCAATAAGTCGTGCTGCATCAAGCCCATAAAGTGCTTTAATCTGCTTATTATCTTGGACAATCCGAAGTTGTGCTCCTGACCTTTCAACTTCTTGGAGAAGACTTTTCCATAAAGAGCCATGAACCATACTGCCTTCATCAAGAATAACCACATGCTTATCGGTTAAACGCCATTCTTGAAGCCGTTCGGCTTCTGCTTTAGCTTTAACAAGAGCTTGCCCCTTAAGCTCTTTATTCTCAATGATAGTTTTTAGTTTATCTTGGGCATTCCATCTATTATTCAACTGATCAAGCGTATAGCCTTCAATATTTAGTTCATTTGCCAGTTGATCAGCAACTTTACCTTGAAAGGCAGTGCCAATAACATTAAATCCTGATTTTCTGTAAGCCTCAACCACAGGCTTAAGAACAGTACTTTTTCCTGTCCCCGCTTTCCCTGTAAGAACGCTTATGGCTTTATTTGAGAGAAGGTGATCAATGGCACCTATCTGCTCTTGCGTAAATGTTATCTCTAGTTCGTTTTGGATCTTCTCAATTGAATTAAACTTATGTTTTTCAGCAATGTGATGTGTTTCTCTTTGCTTCAAAAGAACAACTGTTTCAGAAATTGCAGTCTCATGTTTTTTCATCTCATGAGACGTATAAAAGACTTGTCCTTTGATATTCTCGCCTAAATAAATAGCATGTTCTTCAGATAAAATTTTTGCAGTAAAACTATCAATAGTTCTTACGTAATCCTCTTTTTTGAACTGAATATTCTTGCTCTCATAGAGAGAATTGTCGTTTAAAGTCTTCCCAATTATGGCAATAGATGGGATCTCAATTCCATCAACTTTAGCCTTAAGAACTGCGTAAAGTTTGTCATCCCCACCGACGCGTTTGAAGATTTCTTTAGCCAGATCTACTTGTGTAAAGACAGCTTTTTGAGACGCTACAACTTTGATGATTTCTTCAGGATGCTTAAGAAGTATCTCGAGGTTTTTTTGTCGGACTTCTTCATTATCTTGCACATTTTGGCTTAACTCTTGAAGGCGATGTCGAGCATTTGGTCCTAAATGCTTTGTGGCAACAAGTTTAATGCCTTGATCTTTATAGGAGCGATGATCGAGGTGATAATCATACCCCTTCTCTTGTGCATATTGATTGCAGATATCTCCCATCTGCTTACGCATCTCAACAAGTTGTTCTCGCTCAATTACAAAGCGTCTTTCAGAGAAAGATCCTTCAATGAGAGGACGAGTTGTTGCAATGATATGGAGATGAGGATTCCCCTTCATATCATGAATGGCATATTGAGCAACTAAACCATTACTCACATAACATTCTTTGACAATCTTACGCGCAAGTTCTTTCAAATGCTCTTTATCAGTAATCTCTATAGGAAGTGCAAAATCTGCTTTAAAGCTCGTCTTACAAGAAGACAAAAACTTCTCTTTCCCTGCTAAACTTTTAGCATTTTTCTCAGAGTCTTTATGTCCCTTAAATCGCTTTTCAGCGATGTAATCTTCAAATCTTTCGACTTCATTCCACAAGGAATTTGAATCATAAACCCAGTTAGGTGAATTCTCTGGTGCAAGTATTTCTGAATACAAAACATCATGTGCTTTTTTAGAATAATCCCAAGACAAACCTGTACGTTCGTCTTTCACAATCGATCCTGAGATATAGGCAGCATGAGAGCAAGCGGATCCTCCCCCGCTTCTCGATGTATAACTCATATGTGAATGATAAATAGCCATACGATAATATATAGCCGCCGGCAGGGCCGCACAAGACGAATTTTAATCGTCGTTAAGTGCGCCTTTAGAGTTTTGGCACAAAACTCTTGCAGGACTGTCGTTTTTCTGCTTATATATTTTTGTTCTTACAAAGCTGTGGGGAGCTTTCCGAAGAAGAATGGATTAACTATTTCTGGAAAGAAGATAATCATGCAATCTATCGATATAAAACTCTCTAAACTTGACGAAAAAATTCTAAAACTAGAAAAAGAAAAAATAGAATTACAAAAGAAGAAGAATGAAGAATTCTTATTCCTCTTAAATAAGATCCCTACCATCAACCTCGAGCCTATGACACTTATTGGGGGACTTCTTCACGTTGTAGATGAAGCCAATAAAAAACCAGAGCTTAAGGAGAAGTGGCGATTCGCTGCTCAAAAATTTTGTGGAAGAACACTCTCTCGTAAAGAATTGCAAAAAGCTTCATCTTCTTCACAAAAAAGTGCATAAGCTTATGCAACAACTTAATAAAAATTCTTGGGGCTTGGAACATCTAAAGCGCAAGTCAAAGAGAATAAAAATTTCTGATCGTAAAGCAGAGAATAGAACTAAAATACAGCTTGGTGGCTTGATATTAAAGTCAGGGTTAGCATCTTTTTTAGAGATAGAACCTGGAAAAGACTTACAGCTTGATCCTATTGCTCGAGAGAAAGCAACAACGCTATTAGGTGCACTCCTATACGTTACAGAACATTTAAATAATGATATTGATGGCGCCCTCAAACAAGAGTGTTCTCATTTGGGCATGAAAGCAATGGTTCAACAATTCTTAAGATCAAAAGATCATAAATCATTTTTTAAAAATGATTCTATCTAATGAGAGGAATAATAATGAATCTTTCTCAAAATAAGTTTGAAAAGCTGAATCAATTAATCCAAACAGCTCTTAATTCTTCAAATGATCCCACGACAAAAGCTCTTGCAATTGCAAGAGCATCAGGGGCATTCAAACAAAGAAATGTCATCTTTGTTCATAACAAACTATACTCAATTGATCCTTACAATCCACATTACTCTTTGCTATATCTCAGATCGTTAAATTTACAGAAAATCGATTAATGCAAGCAGAGTTTTATCTTAAAGCTGAGGATAAAGAAGCTAAAATTTATAGATATTATAATATCATTTTACTTCCGACTCTTTTTAAAGACTTATCCCTTGTCATTACATATGGCAGAACAGGTTATAAAGAAAGGCAGAGATCAATTCAGTTTATAGATACTCAATTACTCGCTAACAAATTTAAAGAGATCCTTAAGTCCAGACTTAAAACTGTAAAAGGATCAGGGCCTTATTATAAGATTGTAGAACACCACTATGACTCAGAATTTAAAGATCAAATTATGTCTCGGCTTCCTTTAAACTTGTTCTCCGAGTGTTAGAGAAGGCGCTTTTTCAACAAGCATTTTCTTGCCTAATATAAAGTTTAGGAGATTCAATTAAATGATTGCTTCTTCAGATTTACATAGGCATCACACGCGGAAAAAACTTGTCATCTTAGTCGAGCAAAAGAAATCTTTAGCCATAAATGTGAAAGATAAGAATAGGAAAAGAAGATATACAAAGTTAAAAGAATGGCCTGTAATCTGACACAACTGAAAGATAAAAGTATGTTAAGTTTTTTAAAAAAGAAATTTTCTTTTTCCTTGTTGATAATTTGCTTCTCTGGAGCACTCCTTAATAGTTGTGTTGTTACAAATGAACCACAGCCGATTGTTGCAGTCACATCATTAACTGAAGAAAAGCCTATTATTGATGTTTGCTTCAGCCCGGAAGGCAACTGTCAGTCAATTATCTTAAGCCTAATCAATAATGCTAAAGCTGAGATCCTTGTTCAAAGTTATAGTTTTACCTCTCAAAATATTGCAAATGCTCTCATTAAGGCTCATCAACGAGGCACTAAAGTTGAAATCTTGTTTGATCGAAGCCAACTCACAGCAAGACACTCACAGATTCATAAAATGAGAAAAGCAGGAATTGAAGCGTTTGTTGATCTAGTCCCTGGAATTGCCCATAATAAAGTAATGATTATTGATGAGGAACTAGTGATTACAGGATCGTATAATTTTACGCATGCAGCAGAAACAAGAAATGCAGAAAATCTGTTAATTATTAAGGATCTACCAACCGTTAAAGTTTACAAAAGAAATTGGGAAAATCGGTATCAAAGAGCGAAAGATCTGAATTTGCAAGATGGCATAACTAAAAAACTCATCATGCATAAAAAGCCAATTAAACCAAAGTTGACTCTTTAATACGAAATGCACAATATTTAATCATATGCCTTTAAAGTTGAGAGTATAACCTTCATATAACCTTTATCCACAATCCTGTCCCCAGAATTTGAGGATAACTTTTTTAGAAAGCTGATAAATGACAGAAAAACTTAAACTCACAATTAAGAAGCCCTTAAGCTTAAATAAGCAATCCCAACTCTTTCAAGCGCTGAAGCCCCTTCATGAGCAAGCGAAAAAAGAAAAACATCAAGACTTGCAACAGCAAAGACAAAATGAGAGAGAAGCCAAACAGAAGAAGAGAGAAGAAATTAAAGTTGCTTTAAGATGGCTTTATGAACAATTCCCTGCGTGCTTTAATCCTAAAGACTTAAAGCCGCTTAAACTTAATATTGATAAAGACCTTTTTTCTTTCCTTGAAAAAGAAAACTCTCCTTCAAAGGTTAAATTGAGAGACGCCCTTACCTATTTCACAAGTAACGTTCATTATCTTAAAGCTATTATTAACGGCACCCACCGGTATGATCTTAATGGCCAACAAGCTGAAGAAATTACCCACGAGCAAAAAGATTTTGCACAAAACAAACTTGAGAAAATTCTTCAATCGATAAAAACTAAAAATCAGCATAAAATTAAGTCTTCTAGCTAATAGATAACAGACAAAAATTTAAGAACCCTTAAAAAAAATCTTATAACAAAAATTGCTATTTTTTGTTATTACTGGTATCATGTTTTCATAAGTTATTATAAGGGTATTATAATATGAATATTTCTCTTAACCCAAATCTTGAGAAGTTTGTCCATCAAAAGATTGAAGAAGGTTACTATAACTCGGCCAGTGAAGTTGTACGGGATGCGTTAAGGCTTTTAATTGAGAAAGAAATCCTCTTTAAGCAACAAGTCGATAAACTTAATCAAGATATTGCATTAGGTCTTACTCAACTTGCAGAAGGCAAAGGCATTGAGGGTAAAAATGTTTTTGATGAGATTAAGGCCTTAAAAAAATAGCATGTCTTCCTTTATCTTTTCCCCTGCCGCAAGACAGGACCTCATTGAAATATGGCAATATATTGCAGAAGAAAAAATTGAGATCGCTATCAAGGTTCTTTCTAAAATCGAAGAGAAGTGCCATAATGTTGAGCGAGTTCCCTCACCTTGACCATCAACGCAAAGATTTAACGAATCACTCTGTCTTATTCTGGCCAGTATACAATTATTTGATTATTTATAAACAAGACACGAACCCTTTAGAAATTGTAAGAGTTCTTAACGGATATCGTAATTTAATAGATTTATTACAATAAGTTTTACCTGTTTTGTTAAAAGGCCTTATTTGAAATCAAGTATAATAAAGCTTCTTCTGTTGAGTTATTGCCTATTTTCTCTTACAGTGATTATTGATACTAAAGGAGCATAATTTTTTGTGCGGAAGATTTACTCTTTTTGCTAAAGGAGAAGAACTTAAAGCTGAATTTAAGCTTACAGAAGTAAGTGCTCTTCCCTCTTCTTACAATATTGCCCCTTTTCAAAGTATTTTAATTATCTCTCAAGATGCAGAAACTCATGATAATCACCTTCACTTAGCTCATTGGGGTCTCATCCCTTCGTGGACCAAAAATCCTAATGAAGCCCCAAAACCGATTAATGCCCGCTTTGAAACCTTAAAAGAAAAGCTTTATTATAAGAAAGCATTTCAAAGACAAAGGTGCTTAATTCCGACTTCAGGATTTTAGAATGGGCTTCAACTCATGGAGCAAAACAGCCTTATTTCTTTTATATAAAAGATTATAAACCTTTTGCGCTTGCAGGCATCTATGATTACTGGCCAGGTTGTGAAGAAACAGCAGAAATTGTAAGTGCTGCCATTATTACAACTGACGCTAATGCCTTATTAAAGCCTTATCACTCGAGAATGCCTGTAATTATTGAGTCTCATAATTACAACCATTGGCTTGATCGCGAGAATAATAATACCGAAGAGTTGATGGCAATGCTTTACCCTCGAGAGTATACTGAACTTACCTGTCATGCTGTAAGTCAATATGTGAATGCACCCAAAAATAATGATCCAAATTGTATTAAGTCTGCTTGATAATTTTTTTAATTCCAAAAACTATATGTATTTAAATGATAATTAGGTATACCTCATTTAATTTCATACCACCTATGCAATAAAAGTATTTGATATTTGAACTTTTATCATTTATACTTATAAGGAAGGGGGAGTAAAAACTAACCGAGAAAATTAAAATGAACCCTTTACCCTTAGCCTCTAATTCACTTCCTTCTTACCACCCTTTACCATTTTATCTTATGCAAGTTACAGCTGGATTTCCTTCCCCTGCGCTTGATTATAAGGAAAAATCTTTAGATTTGAACGAGCATTTAATCCCTAATCCTATCTCAACCTTTTTTATGCATGCAACAAATGATGCTTTAAAAGAATCCGGTATTTTAGCAAGTGATCTTCTCATTGTAGATCGAAGTCTAAAACCTCAGTCAGGATGTATTGTTATTGCAGTTATAGCTGGTGAACTTTGCATCAGACGTTTTGAAAAAATAGGAAAGAAGATAATACTTAGAGCAGATGAAAATTATAATGAACCATTTTTCTTAACAGCTGATGATGATATTCAAATATGGGGTGTCGTTACAGCAGCCATTCATTCTCTCTGATGCGTAAAATAGCTCTTGTTGACATTAACAACTTTAAAGGAAAAAGCACGCAAATGACTTTAGGGAACTTAGTTAATGTTTTTCCAGCTAGCATATAACAAGCGAACCCTGCCTCATCTTTGCAAGTGATCAGCATGCAAGAATCCTGTCAACATACAAGCTCAAGGGGTACCTAAGATACCAGTGCATCTAGGTAAAAACTGTCGATAACGGAAATCTTGATGTTTCATAGATAGCATCCAAAGTTATTTATACCTCCAAGCTTACTCTTCTATCCCAAAGTTGCAACACAACCGAGGGGACGTATAATAAGGATGGAAGTATTGAAAGTCTGACCCGTGCATGGCGTGCTGTTATCCCGAGAGCCAATCTCTTTTAAGCGCACAAGCCAAGGCTTTAACAATGAGAAGTTTCTTTATTTTTCTAAATACTGATAAAAATTAGGCCTTATCAGGTTTAATCTTTGACAATTTTCTTAAATTAGGCATAAAGAGCATCATTTTTAGAATTGATGTTGAACTAATTAAGTCCTTGTAATCTAAATTTAGTATTCTTATATTAAGAGTAAATATTAACAATGGGGAAAACTTTATGTTTAATTTTTACTTTAAGAGATCTTTATCCTTTGTCTCTCTTTTAACTTTGTTGACTACAAACCTCTTAGCCACATTTTATGAGGCAGAAGATGAAGGTACCCGCCCTATTAATAGCATCCAGCACATAGACCAGCTTCCTGAGGAATTGCACTTGTACATCTTTTCATTTCTCAACCAGGAAGATACTTCTCCTACGGCACAAACAAGCCAAAAGTGGAAAAGGTTAATGGACGATAACCAGCTTTGGAAAGCATATGCAAGAAGAGCCCAGATCATTTCAAAAGAAGATCCTTTTCCAGAAAAAAACTATAAGGCCCTTGTAAGGGAGCATTGTATCTTCTCTTTTACGGATCTGGGCACCTTAAATGGAGGAACATGGAGTGTACCCCGAGGGATAAGCTATGATGGTTCAGTGATCGTTGGCCAAGCTGCTGATGGTGCAGAGCAGAATCAAAGGAGAGCTTTTCGCTGGACGGCTGAAAAGGGTATGGAATCCTTAGGCAACTTAAATAGAGGAGTATCTAGTATTGCTCGAGGGATAAGCTATGATGGTTCAGTGATTGTTGGTTACGCAACTGATGGTGCAGCACAGGATCGGCAGAAAGCCTTTCGCTGGACGGCTGAGAAAGGCATAGAATCTTTAAGCATCTTAAACGGAGGAAGTGAGAGTTGGGCTTGGGGGATCAGTGCTGATGGCTTAGTCATTGTTGGTGACACAAAAGAGAATAACCTTGATGACCAGAGTTGGTCAAGAACCAGTCCAAGAGCCTTTCGCTGGACGGCTGAGAAAGGCATAGAATCCTTAGGCATCTTAAATAATGGAGAAGGAAGTTGGGCTCTGGGGGTCAGTGCTGATGGTGTAGTGATTATTGGCCAAGCATGCGATGGATCAAGGGGGAATCACATGAGAGCCTCTTATTGGACGGCTAAAAAGGGCATGGAATCTGTTGAAAGGGTGCTCGCTGATAAAGGCCTTTTACCCTCCCAATGGATATTAACTAAAGTAAATGCAATAACTCCGAGTGGGACGGTGCTGATAGGAGAGGGGACATATACGGATACAAGTAATAGAACTCTGACCTGTGCATGGCGTGCTGTTATACCAAGAGCTAATCTATTTTAAGTAGTTATGTTGTAACCTTAACTCAAAAATTGCAACAAAATCCTCCTATCCATAACTTTATGCTACATAAAATTTGAAATTATATAGGAGAAGGACATATAATAGGCATTAATCTTGTTTAAAGAAGTTCTCAGTATAAGGTACAAAAGAGAAAAAACCATACATGCTGTCTTCATATTCATTATATTTTAAGTCTCTTGTACTACCTACCCAATAAGTTGAGATACACAAATAATCGCCAGAGCGTTTATTCTTAATAAAGAATACGTTATCAGCCTGATATTCCTGATCTGGTCTTACAATCTTAAAATAACTGCCTGACATTACATTTTCATAAAGAAGGACTAGCTTCGATTTAGTTTTTTCCTTGTGTGAGTGGCCGGCAACATACATATATTGATTATATTTCTCATTTTTAATTTTAAAACCTTGTTCATTTTTTTGAAAACTAAAAATGCTTTCTGGCATAACCTTTTCAGCGGCTTTTACACATACGCCTTCTTCATCTTTCATTGTTTCAGCAAAAAGATATTTATTATGGTTTGTAGGGTTAGAGTCTGCAGTTTTACACTCCCATTTAATTAAATACTGACCATTCAACAAATCATCTCTTGGATCGCTTCCTATCGATAGCTTAGGGTTTATACATAGTAATGCAATAATAACTAAGCATATATTTTTCATGCTAAACTTCATACTCTTATCCAATATTTGTTAAGATTTACTCTTAATATAATGAGACTAAAGATTGATCGCAAGCACACATTCATATTAAGTTAAAACATAAAGAAGAAAGCCTACTATTTTAACATCAATGATAGAAATAATAATTTTATGCTGAACTAGCATTATTTGAGATTAATAGATTTCTTCTAAGCTTTTCTATCACCTTCAATATAACACTAGATCATTTATGAAGAAGTGTATCCAATTTACTTTGGAATCCCTCACAAATATGGTTATAAAGTTACATAATACTTATGAGTTCTTAATAATCAACTTGTGGAACATATTATGAGAAACCTTAAATCAATAGTCGTATAAATGTCTTAGAATTTGTATTTTTTTAAACATTTTCTTATAAATTTAATTTTATGAATTTATTGAAAAGGTAAACTTAGTCCCACCTATATCTGATTCTACTTCCTGAGACCATTCAAGAACGTCACTCGAAAAACTCCTGTACTCCGTGTCAATCACGGTTACTTTATTGTCCCCCTTTAATATCCTTAAATTTGCATT
>Ga0066256_1001330_pt1 | contig 35457 bp, 36 predicted proteins | sample ThiBio_1000_biof_FD_87107 | JGI IMG/M metagenome (GOLD analysis project Ga0066256, IMG submission 87107) | Wastewater bioreactor microbial communities from Cape Town, South Africa - Thiocy_expt_1000_biof (version 2) | ecosystem: Engineered > Bioreactor > Thiocyanate-remediating >... | reverse complement strand
GCGAGTGTCGCTCATTGGGACGGGCGGGGCCTGATGGGCCGGCGGCGGATCGAGGCCTCGGCCCGCAATTTCTACCGCCACGGCCTGCTCGGCCGCTTCATCGGTGCCGGGCATTTCCTCGGGCGCCGGTTCGGTTGCGATCCGCGCATCATGCTGCAGGCGAAGACGATGGAGGAGCAGCGGGCATTGTTCGATGCTCATCTCGCGCCGGTCTTCGAGAAGAAGCTGGTGCGCTGGCTGGTGCGCCAGCCGGCCTCGCTCTACGGGCTCGGCATCCCGCCGGCGCAATACGAGGCGCTGGCGGCCGATGGCGATGCCGGAATTCTCGGCGTGCTGCGCCACCGGCTGGAACGGCTGGCCTGCGGCTTCGACCTGCAATCCAATTATTTCGCCTGGCAGGCCTTCGGCCGCGGCTATGCCGCCGGCATGGACGGCCCGCTGCCGCCTTATCTGCGGTGCGAGAACCACGCGGCGCTGCGCGCCCGCGTCGGCCGCATCTCGATCGACAACGTCTCGGTGACGGAGCTGCTGGCCGCCAGGCCCGCCGGCTCGGTCGACCGCATCGCGCTGCTCGACGCGCAGGACTGGATGTCGGACGCCCAGCTCGACGCGCTGTGGCGCGAGATCACGCGCACGGCCGCCCCCGGCGCCCGCGTCATCTTCCGCACGGCGGCGGCCGAGAACCTGCTGCCGGGCCGGGTGGATGCCGCGGTGCTGGCGCGCTGGGACTACCGCGAGGCCGAGTCGCGGGCGCTGCATGCGCGCGACCGTTCCTCCATCTATGGCGGCTTCCACCTCCACGTCTTCAGGGGATGACCGCCATGGCCGACGGGCTCGACCACGCGGCCCTGATGAACCGCGTCTACCGCTGGCAGCGGCGCTGGGGTTTTTATGACGCGACGCGCAAATACTACCTTCTCGGCCGCGACCCGCTGATCGCCGGGCTCGCCCCGCCGGAGGGCGCGACCGTGCTGGAGATCGGCTGCGGCACCGGGCGCAACCTGGTGCTGGCGGCACAGCGCTATCCCGGGGCCCGCTTCCACGGCATCGACATCTCCACCGAGATGCTGGCTGCGGCCGGCCAGGCGGTCGAGCGGGCGGGGCTGGCGGGCCGGGTGCGGCTCGCCCATGCGGACGCCGCCGCCTTCGACCCGAGGCGGGCGTTCCGGCAGGACAGCTACGAACGCATCTTCATCTCCTATGCGGCCTCGATGATCCCGCAATGGCGGGCCGTGATGGCGCATGCCGTGCGGCGGCTGGCGCCGGGCGGCGAGCTGCATGTCGCCGATTTCGGCGATATGGCCGAACTGCCCGGCTGGACGCGGACGGCCATGTACCGCTGGCTCGGCTGGTACCATGTGACGCCGAGGCCCGACCTGTTCGAGGTGGCGTCCAGCCTCGCCTCGTCGCTCGGCGGCACCGCGCGCGAGCAGCGGCTGCACCGGGGCTATTCCTGGATCTCGGTGGTGCGGGCGCCGTGAGTCGCGGCGCCTCAGCCGCGAGCGTCCCCGCGCAGGCCTGACACCATCTCCCGCACCGCCTCGACGACGATCTCCGGCTGGCGTTTCGGCACGTAGTGGTTGGAGCGCTCGGCCATCACCTGCCGCCCCAGCGGCGACAGCGCGGCGAGCTCGCGCTGGTTGTCGAGATGGATCTCCCACAGATGCGCCGGCACCTGCCAGCGCGGCGGCGCGATGCCGGCGGTCACCACCGTCAGCGGAACGGCCGGGAAGGCCGGCGCGCGCCGTATCTCCTCGGCGATCGCCTCGATGCGCACCACCTCGGTCATGGCGCCGGGGCCGAGCAGCCGGTCCCACAGCGCCACCGCCGCGCGCAGGCCGCGCGTGGACAGGTTGGCGCCGGGCGCGAAGCGCCGCTCCTGCTCGGGATGGGTGGAATCGACCAGCACGACGCCCGCGACCTCGCGAGGGAACATGCGCGCATGCAGGTTGGCGTAGAGGCCGCCCATCGAATGGGCGACCAGCAGGAAGGGCGGCGCGAGGCCGAGGGCGGCTGCGAGGCCGCGCAGCTCGCGCACCGTGGCGGCGCCGAAATCGGGGCGGGAGGGGTCTTCGGGCACGCGGCGGTCGTAGGCGAGCGTCGCCGCCATCGCCGCTAGGCCCGGCTGCACCCGGTCCCAGTAGCCCAGCCGCGCACCGGCGCCGTTGAGCAGCACGATGCTCGGTCCGCCCTTCCCCAGCAGGAGGTGGCGCGGCAGCTTCATCTTCCCGGCCTCAGGATCGTCCGACATAAGTAGACTATCATAGTCAAGTATTATCAGGTCAAGCCGACGCGCCTGACAAGCAGGACAGCGCGAGGAACGATTTTGCCTTGCGCGCGCGGCCTGCTATTGACCTTTCCCATCTTGCGCGGGGGCGCGCGAATCGCCATCTGGGGCACAGGCTTTCAGCCGGCACGGCGGACTGCCGGGTGGCCGGCTCGCGGTTTCGGAGAAGGTATTCTTGTCGAAGGCGGACTTTTACGAAACGCTCGGCGTCGAACGGGGCGCCGACGAGAAGGTTCTCAAGGCGGCTTTCCGCAAGCTCGCCATGCAGTTCCACCCCGACCGCAATCCGGGCAACGCCGAGGCGGAAATCCGCTTCAAGGAGATCAACCTCGCCTACGAGGTGCTGAAGGACCCGCAGAAGCGCGCCGCCTACGACCGTTTCGGCCACGCCGCCTTCGAGCAGGGCATGGGCGCGGGCGGCGGCCATCCGTTCTCGGGCGCGGGCGGCTTCGCCGACATCTTCGAGGACATATTCGGCGACATCATGGGCGGCGGCCGGCGCCGCTCGTCGGGCGGGCGCGAGCGCGGCGCCGACCTGCGCTACAACATGGAGATCACGCTGGAGGAGGCCTTCAGCGGCCGCACCGCGCAGATCCGCGTGCCGACCGCGGTGACCTGCGACGAATGCTCCGGCTCGGGCGCCAAGCCCGGCACGCAGCCGACAACCTGCGCCATGTGCTCCGGCTCGGGGCGGGTGCGGGCGAGCCAGGGCTTCTTCTCGATCGAGCGCACATGCCCGCAATGCGGCGGGCGCGGCCCGGCGCTCAAAGACCCCCCTCCGAAATGCGCCCGCCACGGCCGGACGACCCGGGGGCGGGCCCCCTCCGTGGACATCCCCCCCCGCATCGAGGGCGGCACCCCCATCCCGCCCGCCGGCGGGGGGCGCGGCGGGCCCGGGCGGGGGGCGGGCCGGCGACCTCTCCACCGTCCTGTCGGTCAAGCCCCACGAGCTGTCCCAGGGCGGCGGCGCCGACCGCTACTGCAGGGTGCCGATCTCCATGCCCCCCGCCGCGCTCGGCGGCCAGTTCGAGGGAACCTCGCTCGACGGCCCGCAGACGCGCGTCAAGGTGCCGGAAGGCACGCAGAACGGTCGCCAGTTCCGCCTCAAGGGCAAGGGCATGCCGGTGCTGCGCCAGCCGCAGATGGGCGACCTCTACATCCAGGTGGCGGTCGAGACGCCGCAGAACCTGTCGAAGCGCCAGCGCGAGCTGCTGGAGGAATTCGAGCAGCTCTCCTCGACCGAGAACAGCCCGCAGTCGAGCGGGTTCTTCAGCCGCATGAAGGATTTTTTCGAATCCTTCGGTGAATAGCCGCGCGATCGCCATGCCTTCGCCTTGTTTCCGCTGCGTCAGGACGTAAGAAAGCATCGCGGCCGCCTTCTGCCGGCCCGGAAGGCGAAAGGAATGCCGATGAGCGCCCGTCACGCCCTGCGCAAGGCAATCAGCGAACGTTTCGACGAGGAGCTGCGGTTCCTGAAGGGCTGGGTCGACAAGCCGAAGGCCGTCGGCGCCATTCTGCCGACGAGCTCGGTCACGGCGCGGCGCATGGCCTCGGTCGTCAACCCCGCCTCGGGCCTGCCCGTGCTCGAGCTCGGACCCGGCACCGGCGTCATCACCAGGGCGATCCTCGAGCGCGGCGTGGCGCCCGAAAACCTCTACTCGATCGAATATTCGGAGGATTTCGTCCGCTTCCTGCGCCGCGACTATCCGGGCGTCAATTTCATCCAAGGCGACGCCTTCGACCTCGACGCCACGCTCGGCGCGCACAAGGACCTGACCTTCGACAGCGTGGTGTCGGGCGTGCCGCTGCTCAACTTCCCGACGCCCCGGCGCATCGCCTATGTCGAGGACATACTCGACCGCATTCCCGCCGGCCGGCCGATCGTGCAGCTCACCTACGGGCCGCGCTCGCCGGTGCCGCCCGGCGGCGGCAACTACGAGGTGAAAAAGCTCGACTTCGTCATCCGCAACATCCCGCCGACCACGTTGTGGATCTATTCGCGTCCCCGCCACGGCTGAGCCGAAAGCCGTTCTTCCTCTTGCCGCCGGCTTGTCCTATAGCCGCAGGAGCCTGTGAGGGAGCGCGCGAAGCATGACGCCAAGAATCCTCGTCTTCGCCGGATCGACCCGGTCCGGCGCCTATTCGGGCAAGACGGCCGACGTCGCCCAGCGCGAGCTGGCGCTCGGCGGCGCCGAGGTGACCCGCATCTCGCTCGCCGATTATCCGCTGCCGATCATGGACGAGGACCTGGAGCGCGAGAAGGGCGTGCCGGAGAACGCAGTCCGGTTGGCGCGGCTGTTCGCCGCCCATGACGGCATCCTGATCGCCACGCCGGAATACAACGGCTCGATGCCGCCGCTGGTGAAGAACACGATCGACTGGATCAGCCGCGTCAAGAGCGACGGCGGCAAGCCGCTGCGGCCGCTGCCGGGCCGGCTGGTCGCTATCTGCTCGTCCTCCGACGGCCATTTCGCCGGCATCCGCAGCGCCGGCCACCTGCGCGCCGTGCTGTCGCACATCCAGATGGAGGTGATCTCGCCGCAATGCTCGATCCCCTACGGCAAGGAAGCCTTCGACGAGGACGGCAATTTCCGCGAGGAGCGGCACGCGAAGTCGATGAAGCGGGTATGCGAGAGCCTGATCGGCATGGCGCGCACCCTGTCGAGGAGGGCGGAAGGATGAATGCAGGCGGACCAGCGCGGGACAGGCTGATCGTCGGGCTGGACGTGCCCACCATCGCGGAGGCGCGGGCGGTGGTGGCGACGCTGGGCGATGCGGTCACCTTCTACAAGATCGGCTACCAGCTCGCCTTCGCCGGCGGGCTGGAGCTGGCCCGCGAGCTCGCCGCCGACGGCAAGAAGATCTTCCTCGACATGAAGCTGCTCGACATCGACAACACGGTGGCCAAGGGCGTCGAAGCAATCGTCGGGATGGGCGTCAGCATGCTGACGATCCACGCCTATCCGAAGGCGATGCGCGCCGCGGTCGAGGCCGCGCGCGGCTCGGACCTGTGCCTGCTGGCGGTGACGGTGCTGACCTCGATGGACGAGCAGGACGTGATCGACGCCGGCTACGAATACGACCCGCACACGCTGGTGCTGCGCCGCGCCGAGCAGGCGCTGGCCGCCGGCATGGGCGGTATTGTCTGTTCCGCATCCGAGGCCTTGGCCGGGCGCCGCATCGGCGGGCCGGACATGGCGGTGGTGACGCCCGGCATCCGCCCGGCCGGTGCGGCACATGGCGACCAGAAGCGGGTGATGACGCCGGCCGACGCGCTGGCCGCCGGTGCCAGCCACCTGGTGGTGGCCCGCCCGGTCGTGGCTGCTAGCGACCGGCTCGCCGCGGCGCGCGCGATCCTCGCCGAGATGGCCGCGGCCTGAACGAAAAGGACGGAGAGGGAGGAACGAGATGGCAAAGGGATACTGGATCGCGCATGTCGATGTGCGCGACCCCGAGCGCTACAAGGACTACGTCGCCACGGCGAAGCCGGCCTTCGAGCGCCACGGCGCGAAGTTCCTCGCGCGCGGCGGCAAGTGGCAGGCGATGGAGGGCAAGGGGCGCGGCCGCAACGTGGTGATCGAGTTCCCGTCGATGCAGGCGGCCCTCGACTGCTACAATTCGGCCGAGTACCAGGCCGCCAAGGCGATCCGCATCACCGTGGCCGACGCCGAGATGGTGATCGTCGAAGGCGCCGAGTAGCCGGCTTCCCGCCTGCCGGCGCCCCGCGCCGGCCTTTCGCCCCAACGGATTGTCAACGGTTCGGGCGCAGCATGGCTTCCGCAACGTCGCGCGAAACATGTTGCGTCGCAGCAAAACGCTGCTAGCCTGCGCGTGACAAAATGCCCCGACCGGCACCGACAGTCCTGTCGGCCGAGGCGGTGCGGGGTATTGATGTTCTACCAGCTTTACGAACTGAACCATGCGGCGCTGCAGCCCTACCGGGCCTTCGCCGACGCCGTCCACCTCTTCTACACCCATCCGCTCAACCCCGTGGCCCGGACGACCTTCGGCCGCTCGGTGGCGGGCGCGGCCGAGCTGTTCGAGCGTACGACGCGGCGCTACGGCAAGCCTTCGTTCGGCTTGACCGAGACGCGCGTCGACTTCCAGCCGGTCCCGGTGCAGGAGAAGGTGGCCTGGTCGAAGCCCTTCTGCGACCTGATCCATTTCGAGCGCGGCCTGCCGGCCGGGCGCCGGCCCGACCCGAAGATGCTGATCGTGGCGCCGATGTCGGGCCACTACGCGACGCTGCTGCGCGGCACCGTCGAGGCCTTCCTGCCGAAGGCCGAGGTCTACATCACCGACTGGGCGGACGCCCGCACGGTGCCTCTGTCGGAAGGCCGCTTCGACCTCGACGACTATATCGACTACGTGATCGAGATGCTGCACCGGCTCGGCCCGGACACGCATGTGGTGGCGGTCTGCCAGCCCTCGGTGCCGGTGCTCGCGGCGGTCGCGGTGATGGAGAAGCGCGGCGATCCCTGCGCCCCCTCGACGATGACGCTGATGGGCGGCCCGATCGACACGCGCCGCAACCCGACCGCCGTCAACCTGCTGGCCGAGGAGAAGGGCATCGACTGGTTCCGCGACAACGTCGTCATGCCGGTGCCGTGGCCGCATCCCGGCTTCGGCCGCGACGTCTATCCGGGCTTCCTGCAGCTCTCCGGGTTCATGAGCATGAACCTCGACCGCCACATCATCGCCCACAAGGACTTCTTCCTGCACCTCGTCAAGAACGACGGCGAGCCGGCCGAGAAGCACCGCGAGTTCTACGACGAGTACCTGGCGGTGATGGACCTGACGGCGGAGTTCTACCTGCAGACGGTCGAGACCGTGTTCGTGCGTCACGCCATGCCGAAGGGCCAGATGCGCCATCGCGGCGAGCCGGTCGACCTCGCCGCCGTCCGCAACACCGCGCTGCTGACGGTCGAGGGCGAGAACGACGACATTTCGGGCGTCGGCCAGACCCAGGCCGCGCACGATCTGTGCGTCAACATCCCGGACGCGCGGCGGGCGCACTACCTGCAGCCGGCGGTCGGCCACTACGGCGTCTTCAACGGCTCGCGCTTCCGCTCAGAGATCGTGCCGCGAATCAGCGACTTCATGAAGTCGCACGGCAAGGCCGCGGGCCAGCCGGCCAAGGCGCGCGTCGTCCCCTCCCCCAAGGCCTGAGCCGGCCGGCGCCCCATTCTGTGCGCTATCGGCCACAGTCGGCCGGCGCCGGGTAACCATGCCGGCGCTTCGCACGGCGGCGTGAATTGACTTTCCTCAGATCCGCACTTTAACCTTTGCTTAACGAAGCAGAACGGCGGATCGGGGATCGGGCGCGGATGGATTTCGGCAGGGGGGCCTTGTGCGCGCGTCTCGGCGCGGCTCTGACGCTGGTGCTGCTGGCCGCGACCGGACAGGGCAAGGCGGCCGCCGATTCGATGGCGGTGGGCCGGCAGACCTCGCAGCCGATCGGGCACTACGAGTTCTGCAAGGCCAATCCGGCCGAATGCGCGATCCGGCCGAGCGACACCAGCGTGCTCGCGATGACCGACGCGGAGTGGACGCTGGTGACGGCGGTCAACATCGACGTCAACAAGGCGATCAAGCCGACCAACGACATCGACAATTACGGCCTCGACGAGGTCTGGACCTATCCCGACAACGGCAAGGGCGACTGCGAGGACTACGCGCTGCTGAAGCGCCGCCTGCTCAACGAGAAAGGCATCTCGCTCGCCAACCTGCTGCTGACCGTCGTGCGCAAGCCGGACGGCGAGGGCCATGCTGTGCTGACCCTGCGCTCCGACAAGGGCGACTTCATCCTCGACAACCTGTCCGACAAGGTGAAGCCCTGGCGCGAGACGGGCTACAAGTTCCTCAAGCGCCAGGCTAGCTACAACACCGGCCGCTGGGTCAGCCTGATCGAGGACAACAACACGCTGGTCGGCTCGCTGAAGTAGCGCCGTCTTGGCGGTGTCGCGTCGCCGCCGCTTATCCCGACGAACCGTCTTCCTCCGCCCGGCCGGGCCTCATCCTGCGCGATCCACCGACATTGCGGCACGGAACCGTGCCTGATGCGCCCCCGGCCGTTCGACCATCGCGTTCGATCTGCCGCTCTCCATCCGCCGGCCGCTCAGGCCGCCTGCGCGGCCAGGCGCTCGCCGACCATGCGGTAGGAGATGGCTTCCGCCAGGTGGATGCGGCCGACCGTGCCGGCGCCGTCGAGGTCGGCCAGCGTGCGCGCCACCTTGAGCACCCGGTGGTAGGCCCGCGCCGAGAAGCCGAGCTTCTCGCTGGCATCGGCGAGCAGCGCGGCACCCGCCGCGTCGGGCGCGGCGACCCGCTCGACCGCCGTGTTCGACAGATGCGCGTTGGTCGCCTCCGCCGGCAGGCCGAGCGCCGCGTGGCGCTCCCGCTGGGCGTCGCGGGCGCGGGCGACCCGGGCGGCGACCGCCGCGCTGGCTTCCGCGCGGCCGGGCCGGATCAGGTCGCCGGCGCTGACGGCGGGAACGTCGACGCGCAGGTCGATGCGGTCGAGCAGCGGGCCGGAGATGCGCGCCTGGTAGTCGACGACGCAGCGCGGGCCGCGCAGGCAGCGATGGCCCGGCTCGCCGGCCATGCCGCAGCGGCACGGATTCATCGCCGCGACGAGCTGGAAGCGGGCCGGATAGACGACGCGGTGGTTGGCGCGCGCGAGCACCGCCTCGCCACCCTCCATCGGCTGGCGCAGCGAATCGAGCACCGAAGGCTGGAACTCGGGCAGCTCGTCGAGGAAGAGCACGCCGCAATGGGCGAGCGACACCTCGCCGGGCTTCACCCGCAGGCCGCCGCCGACCATCGCCGCCATCGAGGCCGAATGGTGCGGCGCGCGGAAGGGGCGGCGGTCGGAAAGCCGGCCGTCGGCCAGCTCTCCGGCGATCGAGGCGACCATCGAGACCTCGAGCAGTTCGCGGGGGCCGAGCGGCGGCAGGATGGAGGGCAGGCGCTGCGCCAGCATCGACTTGCCGGAGCCGGGCGGGCCGACCATCAGCAGGTTGTGGCCGCCGGCCGCGGCCACCTCCAGCGCCCTTCTCGCGCTCTCCTGGCCCTTGATCTCGGCGAGATCCGGCAGCGCGGCGCCCGCCTGCCGCACCGCCGGCTCGGGGCGCGACAGGACCTGCGTGCCGCGGAAATGGTTGGCGACCGCGATCAGGCTGCGCGGCGCGAGGATGTCGATCCCGGCGCCGGCCCAGGCGGCTTCCGAGCCGCAGCCATGCGGGCAGATCAGCCCCTTGCCGTCGGCATTCGCCCCGATCGCGGCCGGCAGCGCGCCGGCGACGGGCGCGATGGTGCCGTCGAGCGACAATTCGCCCAGCACCACATAGTCTGCGAGCTGGTCGCCGGGGATGGCGCCGAGCGCGGCCATCAGCCCGAGCGCGATCGGCAGGTCATAATGGCTGCCCTCCTTGGGCAGGTCTGCGGGCGCGAGATTGACGGTCACCTTTTTTGCCGGCATCGACAGGCCCGAGGCGTGGAGCGCGGCCTGCACGCGCTCGCGGCTCTCGGCCACCGCCTTGTCCGGCAGGCCGACGATCTGCATGCCGACCTTGCCCGGCGCCACCATCACCTGCACGTCGACCGGCACCGCCTCGATGCCCTGGAACGCGACCGTGCGCACGCGCGAGACCATAGCGCCCTCCCCGCCGCGGCCGCCCGTTCCCCGGAAGGGCGCGCCCGCTGCTGTCGTTGCGTCAAGCGACGGTCAGGGAAGCACAGTCGGAATGATCTTGCAAGAACATTAAGTGAACAAACCGGAATCGCACCGATACCGGCAAATGCAGCGGTTTATCAGGCGCGCCTGGCCTCCACCGCGTCCCAGAACAGCGCGGCGATGTCGGCGCCGCCGAAGCGCTTCACCTCGCGCACGCCGGTCGGCGAGGTGACGTTGATCTCGGTCAGGAAGTCGCCGATCACGTCGATGCCGACGAGGATGAAGCCGCGCTGCCTGAGCGACGGGCCGATCGCCTCGCAGATCTCGCGCTCACGCCTGGTCAGCTCGGTCGCCTCCGCGCGGCCGCCGACATGCATGTTGGAGCGCGAATCGTGCTCGGCCGGCACGCGGTTGACCGCGCCCACCGCCTCGCCGTCGACGAGGATGATGCGCTTGTCGCCCTTGCGCACCTCGGGCAAATAGCGCTGGACGATGAACGGCTCGCGGAACATCTGGGAGAACATCTCCAGCAGCGAGGCGAGGTTGCGGTCGTCCTGGCGCATGTGGAAAATGCCGGCGCCGCCATTGCCGTAGAGCGGCTTGATGATGATGTCGCCATGCGCACGCCGGAAGGCGGCGACCTCGGCCGCGTCGCGCGTGATCATCGTCTCCGGCATCAGGTCGGGGAACTCGGTGACGAAGATCTTCTCGGGGCTGTTGCGCACCCAGGCGGGGTCGTTGACCACCAGCGTCTTCGGATGGATGCGGTCGAGGATGTGCGTCGTCGTGATGTAGTTCATGTCGAAGGGCGGATCCTGCCTGAGCAGGACGACGTCCATCTCCGACAGGTCGGTGCGCACCGGCTCGTCGAGCGAGAAGTGGTTGCCCTTCTCGTCGCGCACGCTCATCTCCTCGACCCGGGCGAAGACGCGGCCGTTCTCCTGCGTCAGCCGGTCGGGCGTGTAGTGGAAGAGCCGGTGGCCGCGTCGCTGCGCCTCGAGCGACAGGGCGAACGTCGTGTCGCCCATGATGTTGACGGTCGAGACGTGGTCCATCTGGACGGCGACGCGAAGCGGCATGGAAGGCTCCCCTGTTGCGGCAGGCGAAGCGGAGTTAGCCCATCGCCGGAAATCCGTCGAGAGACATTCGCCCCGGCGGGCCGGCGATGCGCCGGCATTAACCACGCGCCAAGCATTGGCGGGGTATGGTCCGGCAAACCTGCGCGCGAGGCGCGCCAGCTTCCGGGAAGCCCTGCCAGATGACGATTGCCAGCCGCTCGCGGCGCGCCGCGCCCCAGGCCCAGACGGACGAGCTCGAGCTGACCATCCTGATGCCGTGCCTCAACGAGGCCGAGACGATCGGCATCTGCGTGTGGAAGGCGATGCGCTACCTCGCCGGCGCCGGCATAGCGGGCGAGGTTCTGGTGGCCGACAACGGCTCCACCGACGGCTCGCAGACGATCGCCGAAGGGCTGGGCGCGCGCGTCGTGCCGGTCGCCGAGCGCGGCTACGGCGCGGCGCTCCAGGGCGGCATCGCGGCGGCGCGCGGCCGCTTCATCATCATGGGCGACGCCGACGATTCCTATGACTTCACAGCGCTCGACGGCTTCGTCGAGAAGCTGCGCGGCGGCGCCGACCTCGTCATGGGCAACCGCTTCGCCGGCGGCATCGAGAAGGGCGCCATGCCCTTCCTGCACCGCTGGCTCGGCAATCCGGTGCTGTCCTTCATCGGCCGGCTGTTCTTCTCGACCGGCACGCGCGACTTCCATTGCGGGCTGCGCGGCTTCCGCGCCGAGCCGATCCGGGCGCTCGGGCTGCGGACCACCGGCATGGAGTTCGCCTCCGAGATGGTGGTGCGCTCGGCGCTGTCGGGGCTGGCCATCGAGGAGGTGCCGACGACGCTGAAGCCGGACGGGCGCAGCCGCCCGCCGCACCTCAAGACCTGGCGCGACGGCTGGCGGCACCTGAAGTTCCTGCTGGTCTACAATCCGCGCTGGCTGTTCTTCGCACCGGGCATGGTCCTGACCACCGTCGGCGCGGTGTTCGCCGCCCTGCTCCTGTTCGGGCCGCTCAGGGTGATCGACAACCTGTCGCTCGACCTCAATACGTTCACGGCCGCCTGCTTCATGGTCGTCACCGGCGTGCAGTTGCTCACCTTCGGCGTCATCTCGCGCTGCGGGGGGGGGCGCGCGGGCAGGCGGCGGGCGACGCGGGGGGGGGACTGGCGGCAACGCACCCCCTCCCCCGCCGGGCGGGCGCCGGGCGGGGGGCGGGCGCCCGCCGGCGGGCGGGCGCTGATCGGCTCGGGGGTGGCCGACTGGGCGAGCCTCGGCTTCGGGCCGCTGGCCGCCCCCGCCATTCCGCGCGTCGTCACGCTCGGCCTGACGCTCGCCGTCATCGGCCTGCAGCTCTTCTTCTCCGCCTTCCTGCTCGGCGTGTTGGAGATCCCGCTGTCGCGCGGCCGCGGCCAGACCCCGGCGCCATGAGGCGGCCGGCGGCCACGCACGACGCGGCAACGCTGGCGCGCTTCGCCGGCGTCGGCCTCGGCGCCGCGGCGCTGCTCTTTTCCCTCACCTGGCTGCTGACGGAAGCCGGCCTGCCGCCCTTCGGGGCCGGCATCGCCGCTTACGCCGTCTCGCTCGCGGTCGCCTACCTGCTCCAGCGCGGCTGGTCCTTCGGCGGCCGCCATGCGCATGGCCACGCGCTGCCGCGCTACCTCGCGAGCCAGGCGCTCGCGGCGCTGACGTCCGGGGCGGTCGCGCATGCAGCATCCGCCGGCGGCCTCGATACGGGCCTCGCCTCGGCGGCCGCGACTATCGCTGCCAGTTCCGTCAGCCTGCTCCTGTCGCTGCTGTGGGTGTTTCCGGCGCAGGCCGGCCCGGAACGGGGCTGAGCGCGATGGCGATGGCGCGGCAGATCGGCGAAGCCGAGACCACGGCGCCGCGCAGGCCAGCGGGCGACGCGCTGCTGGCGCTGCTGGCCACGCTCGCCTCGGTCGGCGCCTCGGCGGTCGCCGGCTTCCCCAAGCTCGCCTTCCCCGGCAGCGACAATGACAGCCTGATGCGGCTGGCGCAGGTGCGCGACCTGCTGGCCGGGCAGGGCTGGTTCGACCTCCACCAGTACCGGATGGGGCTGGAGGGCGGCTTCGTCATGCACTGGTCGCGGCTGGTCGACGCGCCGGTGGCCGGGCTGATCCTGCTGCTGCGGCCCTTCATCGGCGAGGGACGGGCCGAGCTCGCCGCGCAGTTCGCCTGGCCGGCGCTGACCATGGCGGCCGCACTGTGGTTCATCCTGCGCGCGGCACGGCTGCTCGGCGGCGAGGCGGCGCGGTTTCCGGCGCTGGTGCTGGGCGCGACGGGGCTACATTTCCTCTACATCTTCGCGCCGGGCTCGCTCGACCACCACAACATCCAGCTCGCGCTGATCCTCGCCGTCTGCGCGCTGCTCCTGTCCGGCGGCTTCGTCGCCGGCCTCGGCGCGGGTGCCGCGGCCGCCGCGAGCCTCGCCATCGGCATGGAGACGCTGCCTTATGTCGCCGCGGCCGGCGCGGTCGTGGCGCTGCTGTTCTGGCTGCGCGGCGCCGGCGAGGCGCCGACCGCGACCGGCTTCGGGGCCGGGCTGGCGGCCGCATCGGCCGTGCTGTTGCTCGCCACGGTGCGGCCGTCGCAATGGACGGTCGCAGCCTGCGACGCATTCTCCGGCGCGCAGGCGGGACAGGCGCTGCTCGGCGGGCTGGAGCTCGCCGTCATCGCCTGCGCCTGGCGCGAGGCCGGCAGGGCCCGGCGGCTCGCCGCGCTCGCCGGGCTGGCGGTGGTCAGCGCGGCCTGGCTGCTGATCGCCTATCCGCAATGCCTCGCAGACCCCTATGCCGCGCTCGACGGGCGGCTGAAGACGCTGTGGCTCGACCGGGTGAGCGAGGCGCAGCCGCTGTGGCGGCTGGTCGCCGAGGACCCGGCTGCCGTCGCGCTCTACTACGTCACGCCGGCGCTGGGCCTCGCATTCGCCGCCATCCGGCTGGCGCGCCGCGGCTTCGCCCGGGGCATGCCCGTCGCCGGCCTGCTGCACGCCACCGCCTTCGCCGTCTCGGCCTGGCAGGTACGCGGCGCGAGCTTCGCGATCGCGCTGGCCATCCTGCCGCTGGCGGCCTGGGTCGGGGAGATCCGCGCGCGCCAGGCGGAACGGCCGTCGAACGCCGGCAGCCTGCGGCTCGTCGGCGCCTGGCTCGTCAGCTTCAACGTCGTGTGGGGGCTGGCGGCGGCGCAGCTCGCCGGACCCGCCGGCGGCATCGCGCCGCAGGTCGCCGGCGCCGACCGCTGCGAGGCGGCCGCCGCCTATGGCGGGCTTGCCGCGCTGCCCGCCGGCACGGTGGCGGCGGTCTCCAACCTCGGCGCGCCGATCCTGGCGCTGACGCCCCACCGGGCGCTCGCCGGTCCCTACCACCGCAACATCGCCGGCAATACCGCCGTGCTCGACATGATGACGGCCGATCCCGCCGCCGCGCGCGATCTCGCGGCCCGCTACGGCGTCGACTACATAGCCGTCTGCGCCGGCAACCCGGAAAGCGCCTTCCTCGCCGGGCAGGCGCCGGCGGGCCTGCTGGCCCGGCTCACCGCAAGCCAGGCACCGGGCTGGCTGGAGCCGGCCGGCCAGTCCGGGGACGGGTCCATGGCAATCTACCGCGTGGCGGGCGCAGATGTTCGCAGTTGACCCATAAATCCGGGCAAGTTCATCTCGAAAATGTGTCCATTAGCGATGCTGCAAATGACACGAATCCTCAACCAATTGATGCCACAGTGCCCGTTGGGGCACGAAAAACAACGCGGGGATGCGTATGCATGACCTGATGGCGAACGGCCTGGCGGGGCGCGAACAGTCGGATCTGGCACTGACCGACCCGCTGACCGGGCTGGGCAACCAGCGGCGCTTCTTCGACAAGGTCGACCGGCTCATCAAGGAACGGGCGGAGGACCCGGCGCCGTTCGCCGTGGGCCTGCTCGACCTCGACGGCTTCAAGCCGATCAACGACCTGTTTGGGCGCAAGGCCGGCGACTACATCCTGCAGCAGGTGGCACTGCGGCTGTCGGCCGCGATGGACGGCAACGCGACGGTGACGCGCGTCGGCGCCGACGAGTTCGCCTTCCTCTATCCGATGGTGTTCAGCGAGGACGCGGTCGCCGCCAAGGCGCGCATGCTGATCGAGATCCTGTCAGCTCCCTACGACGTCGGCGAGCGCACGGCGCGGCTTTCGGCCTCGGTCGGCTGCTCGCTGTTCTTCTCCGGCGAGGAGACCACGGAAGTCCTGTTCAACAAGGCCGAGACCGCGCTCTACCAGGCCAAGCGCTCCGGCCGCGGCCGCGTCGTCGTGTTCACGCGCGAGATGGAGCAGGCGGCCAAGCACGTCACCCGCATCGAGCAGCAGCTCCGCCGCGCGGTCGCCGCCGGCGAGGTGGAGCCGCATTTCCAGCCGATCGTCGATCTGAAGACGCGCCGCACCATCGGCTTCGAGGCGCTGGCGCGCTGGACCGACCGCGACCTCGGCTTCGTCTCGCCGGCCACCTTCATCCCGATCGCGGAGGAGCGCGGCATCATCGGGCCGCTGGCGCAGCTCGTGCTGCGCAAGGCGACCGAGGCCGCCCGCAACTGGCCGGACGACATGTTCCTGTCGTTCAACCTGTCACCGTCGCAGCTCGTCGACCAGAACACCGGCCTGCAGATCCTGTCGATCCTCAGCAAGACCGGCTTCGACCCGCGCCGGCTGGAGATCGAGATCACCGAGACCGGCCTGATGACCGACCCGGCCTCGGCCGAGAAGATCGTCGAGGACCTGAAGCGGGTCGGCATCCGCGTCTCGCTCGACGATTTCGGCACCGGCCAGTCCTCGCTCGGCCGGCTGCGTGAGTTCGCCTTCGACAAGCTCAAGATAGACCGCGCCTTCGTCTCCTCGATCCTCGAGGACAAGCCGTCGGAGCACATCATCCGCGCCATCCTGGCCATGTGCGAGGGCCTCGGCATGGACGTCGTGGCCGAAGGCATCGAGCAGGAGGGGCAGGCGAGCCGGCTGGTGCAGTTCGGCTGCGGCGGCGGCCAGGGCTACTTCTTCGGCAAGCCGGCCAATGCCGAGGCCACACTCGGCTACCTGCGCGACAGCCTGCGCGGCGCGCTGCGCGTGCGCAGCGCCTGAAACGTTGCAGCCGCCTCCCGAGGGGAGGTGACTCCCCCGGCGCATCGGCTAATCTCGCCTCCGTGAGAGCGGGGGGAACGCGCGTGGAGCCGGACGTCAGCATCCTGTCGGACATCGCCTGCGAGCTGGGCGAGGGGCCGTCCTATGACCCTGCGACCGGCACGCTGTGGTGGTTCGACATCGTCGGCCGCAGGCTGCTGGAGCATCCGTTCCCCGGCGGGCCGACGCGCGTGCACGCGCTGCCGGTGATGGCGAGCGCCATCGCCTTCACGCGCGACGGGCGGCAGATCGTGGCGACGGAGCGCGGGGTGGAGCGGCGCGAGCCCGCCACGGGCCGGCTGGAGCTGCTGGCACCGATCGAAGCCGACGACCCCGCAACCCGTTCAAACGACGCGCGCGTGCATCGGAGCGGCGCCTTCTGGATCGGCACGATGGGCAAGAAGGCCGAGGCGCGGGCGGGCGCCATATACCACTACCGGGCCGGCAAGGTGACGCGGCTGTTCGGCGAGATATCGATCCCGAACTCGATCTGCTTCTCGCCGGCGGGCGACGTTGCCTATTTCGCCGACACCGGACGCAACATGCTTAACCGCGTCGCGGTCGATCCCGCCACCGGCCTGCCGGCGGGCGAGCCGGCGCTCTTCCTAGATCAGCGTCGTCAGCCGGGCGGCATCGACGGCTCGGTCTGCGACGCCGAAGGGGTGATCTGGAACGCCCGCTGGGGCGTCGGGCGGCTCGACGCCTATGCGCCGGAAGGAAGGCTGCTGCGCTCGATCGCGCTGCCGGCGCGGCAGACGTCCTGCCCGGCCTTCGTCGGCCGCACGGCCGAACGGATCGCGGTCACCTCGGCGCTGGAGAACATGAGCCCGGCCGAGCGCGTCGCCGATCCCGACGGCGGCAAGACGTTCCTGGTGGACCTGCCGGTGCGCGGCCGCTTCGAGCCGCACGTCACCCCCTGAACGCGGCGGGCTGCCGCCCGGCGGTCAGTGCTTTTCCATGCAGATCTTGGTGTGGCCGGAGCTGACGAAGCCGAGGGCCGCGGCGGCCGCCTTCGACAGGTCGAGCACGCGGCCCTTCACGAACGGCCCGCGGTCGTTGACCCTGACCAGCACGGCCTTGCCGTTGCGCTGGTTGGTGACCTTGATCCTGGTGCCGAAGGGCAACGAGCGGTGCGCGGCGGTCATGGCGGCGGGGTTCATGCGCTCGCCCGAGGCGGTCCTGGAATGCAGCGCATACCAGGAGGCGGTGCCGCATTGCGAGGCGGCGGAGGCGGGGACGGCTGCGGACATGGTCGCGGCGGCGGCGAGGACGGCGATCCCCGGAAGAGTACGGCTCATCGGATATTCCCTCAAATCTTGCTGCCGCCGCACCTCCGGTATGAATCGGGCACACGCGCGGCGGCGCAAGCCCGCGCCGGTCACGTTTGGAGTCGTTTCGCAACATAACGGTCCGGCGGAAGCCCGGCCGGACGCCTTCCGGAGCCGTTCAGAGGCCGGGAAGCCGCTCCACCAGCGCCACATCCAGCGCGCTGCCGCCGATCCAGCTCAGCCGGTTGATGGTGGCCATGCCGGCGTCGATCCGGGAGTTCTCGTCGCCCGGCGTCGAGGCATGCGCGCGGCCGCGCGGGAAGACCAGCTCGACCGTGTCGCCGCTCTCGCCGACCACTTCGGCCGTCCGGGCGATCTTGTCGCGGCCGATCGACGGCTGCGCGAAGGCGGCGGGCAGATCCGTCGGCAGGTTGACGCTCAGCCAGTGCGCCTCGGCCACCCATTCTGCGCGGCGGTCCCACAGCGTCCGCAGCAGGCCGGCCAGCCAGTCGACGTCTCCCGGACGCAGGTTCGGCTTCTTGACGCGCGACAGCGCGATCGCCGGCAGGCCCCAGAACGTCGCCTCGCGCGCCACGCCGAGCGTGCCCGAATAGGCGAGGTCCTCGGCGACGTTGCGGCCGTCATTGATGCCGGAAATCACGAGGTCGGGCCTGCCGCCGTCGCGGAACAGCCAGGCCATGGCCGCCACGATGCAGTCGGCCGGCGTGCCGGAGCAGGAGAAGCGCCGCGGGCCGAGACGCTTCATCGTGACAGGCGAGGCCATCGTCAGCGAGTTGGCGGCGGCGGTGCGCTTGGCGGCCGGTGCGACCACCCACACGTCGTCGCTCAGCCGGCCCGCGGCCTCGACCGCGAGCGCCAGCCCCGGCGCGTCGATGCCGTCGTCATTGGCGATGAGAATGCGCACGGCGGTCTTCCTTGCCGATCTCGATCGTGTGTCCGGTCCGCGCCCCGGTCTGGAGCGCCGGGATGAAGCGGCCGAGCTCGGCCAGCGTCTCCGCGTCGCAGGAATGGCCGAGCGCCATCGGCCGGCCCAGCGCCTGCCACAGGGCGACGTTCTCGTCGAGCGTCGGGTGGGTCGGCATGCGGATCCAGTCGGCGCGGCCCTCCGCCGCGAGCCGCGCGCCGGGCGAGCGGGCGGGCAGATGGCCGCTGAGCAGGATGGGCAGGCCGGCCGCGACCGCCGCCTCCAGCGCCGGCCGCGCGGGGCCCGCCACGCCCATGCCGTCATGGACGAGCAGCGGCATGGCCGGGAAGGGCGCGCCGACCTGCCAGTCGATCGCCGTCGCGAGACGCGCGCGCAGCAGATCGGCCATGCCGGGACGCAGCACGCCGGGCTCGATCTGGGCGGCGAGCGGCGCCCGCATGCCTTCCGCGATGGCGAAGGGCCGGTCGAGCACGGCCATCAGCTCCAGCGAGCGGCCCGACAGCGGCGTCGGCATCAGGCAGCCGCCGGCGTGGCTCGCCACCCAGGCGGCGATCTCAGCGGCGCGCGTCGCCGCCGTCACCGGGTCGGTGCCGTAGGAGGCGTCCAGCGCCAGCACGTCGCAGGCGGGCGGCATCGCCATGTCGAAGACGCGGCTCGCCGGCACCATGTCGGCGGCGTAGACGACGCGGCTTTCGCCGGCCGAGACCGCGAACCAGACGCCGCCGGCGACATGGCCCGACGCGCCGGTGGCGACCGAGAGGCTGCCGATGGCGAGCGTGTCGCCGGGGAGGAACAGCTCGATGCTGCCGTCGGGCGGCGGGAAGCGGCGCAACTCGTCCGCGTCGGCATATTGCGCGAGCGTGGCGAACATCTCCGCGCGCGTCTGGGCCGTCATGAAGACCGGGCCGCGATAGCCGCGCGCCAGCAGGCGGCAGAGCGCGCCGACATGGTCCTCGTGGGCATGCGAGATCAGCAGCGCGTCGACGCGGTCGGGCGGCAGCAACGGCAACGGGTAGTACTCGTCGCCCGCAGCACCCACCTTGATGCCGGCGTCGAGCACGATGCGGGTGCGGCCGTCGTCGACGCCGAGGCTGGTCCGGCCCTTCTCGCCGAAGCCGCCCTGGAGATGCAGCGACAGCATCAGCCGCGCCCGCCCGCCGGGATCAGCCAGCCGTCCGAGAGCGCCAGCCGCAGCCGGTCGCCGGGGTTGAGCGAGACCGGGTCGGGCTGGTCGAAATGCAGCGCGAGGTCCGGCTGCGCGTCCGGCACGAACTCGATGCGGGCGGAGCCGCCGCGATAGATGACGCGGGCTATGCTGCCGTCGAAGCCCGGCGCCCCTGCCGCCGCCGGCGCGAGCTGCGAGGAACGGCAGCAGACCGAGGCGCCGGCGCGCGGCGCCTCGCCTGGGCTGCAGCGCACGACGAGCTCCTGCCCGAGCACGCGGACGCGGCAGCGGCCGCCGGCCTCCGCACTCTCGACGTCCGCCGGCAGCACCATGCCCTGCGAGATGAAGGCGGCGACCATCTCGTCGGCCGGCTCGTGGTAAAGCCGCTGCGGCGTGGCGAGCTGCATCAGCCGGCCGTGGTCCATCACCGCGATGCGGTCGGCCAGCGCCATCGCCTCGGCCTGGTCGTGGGTGATGTAGACGATGGTCGTGCCGGTGCGCTCGTGGAAGTCGGCGAACTCGTCCTCCATCGAGGCGCGCAGGTGCACGTCGAGATTGGCCAGCGGCTCGTCGAACAGCACGAGGCGCGGCTCGGCGACGAGGCAGCGGGCGAGCGCGACGCGCTGGCGCTGGCCGCCCGACAGGTTGGCCGGCCGGCGCTCGCCATATTCGCCCATATTGACCAGCGCCAGCGCCTTGGCCACGCGCCCGTCGCGCTCGGCGCGGCCGACGCCGGCGACCTTGAGCGCGTAGCCGATGTTCTCGGCCACAGTCATGTGCGGCCACAGCGCGTAGTTCTGGAAGACGATGCCGACGCGCCGCTTCTCGGGCGGGACGTTCGTAGTCTCGGAGGAGACCAGCCTGTCGCCGATGCGGATCGAGCCGCCGTTGAGCGCCTCGAAGCCGGCGATGAGACGCAGCAGCGTGGTCTTGCCGCAGCCGGACGGGCCGAGCACGGCGAGGAACTCGCCGTCGGCCACGTCGATCGAGACGCGGTCGAGCGCGACCATCTCGCCGAACTTCTTGGTGACGCCGTCGATCGTCAATCCCGCCATGGGAGGACTCCGTCTGGAAGCTTGCGGGCGAACAGCCCGGCGAACAGCATGAGCAGGAAGGTCACGGCGACCATGATCGCCGACACCGCGGCCGCGTATTTGGAATCGCCGCCCTGCTCGAACGAGAAGATGACCACGCCGATCGTCTCGGAGCCCGACGACCACAGCAGCGCCGACACGGTCAGCTCGCACAGCGCGGTCATGAAGATCAGCAGGCCGCCGGCCATCGCGGCCGGCGCGATCAGCGGGAAGACGATGGTGCGCAGGCGCGTGAACAGGCCGGCGCCGGCCACCTGCGCAGCCTCCTCCAGCGCCCGGTCCATCTGGTGGTAGCCGGTGATGGTCGGGCGCACGGCGAGCACCAGGAAGCGCGCGAGATAGGCGTAGAGGATGATCCAGACCGTGTTGTAGATCTGCACGTTGAGCAGCGGGATCGGCTTCAGGAACAACAGCAGCGAGGCGATTGCCAGCACCACGCCCGGCAGCGCGTAGGGCAGCTCAACCGAAAGGTTGAGCGCCTTGACCCAGCGCCGCGTGCCCCAGGCGATGACGTAGCCGAGCGGGATCGCGACGAAGACGGCGAACACCGCGCACACCGCCGACAGCGTCAGGCTGTTCAAGAAGCCGCGCCGGGCCGCGACATGATCGAACAGCACGAAGCGGAAATTCTCCAGCGTCGCGGTGGCCGAGCTCAGCACCACGCCGTAGCCCGGCACCAGCGAAGTCAGCACGAGACCCAGCAGCGGCAGGACGAGAATGAAGACGATCAGCAGCCACATAGCGACCTCGACCACCCAGCGCCAGCGCCCCAGCGGATAGGGCGCCGCCGGCAGCGAGGTGGAGGTGATGCGGAAGTCGCGCCGGTTGCTCAGCCGGTCCTGCAGCACGATGCCGACCATGGCGATGATGCCGATCAGCACCGACAGGAACGCCACTTCGGAGAGCACGGCCGGGCCGCCGCCGGCCAGCCGCTGGTAGATCAGCGTCGGCAGGACGAGGTAATTGGCCGGGATGCCGAGGAAGGCGGGGATGCCGAAATTGCCGACGCAGGAGACGAAGGTGAGCGCGGCCGCGCCGACGATCGAGGGCGTCATCAGCGGCAGGATGACGGTGCGCAGCACGGTGAACCGGCCGGCGCCGCCGGCCTGCGCGGCCTCGACCAGCTCGCGCGGCAGCTTGCGCAGCCCGGCCCTGACGATGAGGAAGACCAGCGGCGCGTACTGGATGCCGAGCAGGAAGACGATGCCCTCGGGCGAATAGAGCGGGTTGCGGGTGCCGATGGGAGGCGCCATGCCGAGCGCGTTGAGCAGCGGGCTGGACGGGCCGGCGACCTGCAGCCAGGCGAGCGCGGTGACCTGCGGCGCGATCATCAGCGGGGTGACGTAGCAGAGCACGAAGGCCTGGCGGCCGCGCACGTCGGTGAGGGAGACCAGCAGCGCGACGGCGACGCCGGCGACCAAGGCGAACAGCGTGCCGCCGATGCCGACGGCAAGCGTGTGCCAGGTGGCGATCCAGGTCGTCCGCGAGACGAGCCCGGACGCCACCACGTCAAGCGAGAAGGAGCCTCGCGGCAGCACGATCTCCTGCAGGAGCCGCGCCATCGGGAGCAGCGAAAAGACGACGATGATCGCGACGATCCCGCCCGTCAGGACCAGATCCTGGCCCTGACGGCTCCTCCCGGCCGTTGACATCCGGTGCTGCCCTCAGCCGCCGAACATCTCGGAGAACTTCTTCTTGGCGCCGTCGATCTCGCCGACGACCTTGCCGACGTCGACCGACATGATGTTGACCTTGGTGCCCTCGGGCATCCAGGCCGGACGGCCGGCCGCCGGATTGGCCGGCAGGTAGCCCTGGCTCAGCGCCAGCTTCTGGCCGGCGTCGGACAAGATGAAGTCGACGAACTTCTTGGCTGCGTCGGCATGCTTGGCGGTCGACATGATCGCCACAGGCTCGGTGACGGCGGTGACGCCTTCCGACGGGAAGACGAACTCGATCGGCGAGCCGTCCTTCTTGGCGTTCATGGCCATGAAGTCGACGAGGATGCCGTAGGCCTTCTCGCCGCTGGCGACCGACTTCAGCACCGCGCCGTTGCCCTTCACCGCGACGACGCCGTTGTCCTTCAGCTTGCCGAAATAGTCCCAGCCGAGGTCGGGCATGTCGGCGAAGGCGGCGAGCTGATAGGCGGCGGCGCCCGAATAGAGCGGGCTCGGCATGATCAGCAGGTCCTTGTAGGCCGGCTTGGCGAGATCGGCCCAGTGCTCGGGACGCTCGGCCGCCTTGGTGTTGTAGGCGATGCCGGTGGTGATGAGCTTGGAGCCGAAATAGGTCTTGTCCGGGTCGTAGGCGGCCTTGTCGAAGCCGTCGAGCTTGGCCTCGGGATAGGCCATCAGGTGGCCGTCCTTCTTCAGGCTCTCCATGCTGACGGCATCGGCGATCAGCAGCACGTCGGGCTGCGGGCTGCCGGCGGTGAACTCCGCCGCCAGCTTGGCCAGCAGCTCGCTGGTGCCGGAGCGGAAGATCTGCACGTCGATGCCGGGATTGGCCGCCTTGAAGGCGTCGACGGTCTTGGCCGCGTCCGCGTCGGGCTGCGAGGTGTAGAGGACCAGGTCCTCGGCCGACGCAGCGCCGACGAAGGACAGCGAAGTCAGAAGGGCCGTCGCGTATGCGAGACGGCGGAATCGGTCGGTGTTTCTCATCGAGATGATCTCCTCTCGTTTGCTTCCGGGAGTGGGCCCCGGACTCCTCCCATGCACGCGCGATGTGACAATACCGCTACAAAAGCGCGACGCAATTCAGCATGAACATATGTTCTTCGTCAATGACAAAAGAACACGATGGTGACTTTCGCCCCGCGCCGGTCCATCCTGCGCGCGGGCACGGGCGGCAAAGCCTAGATCATGCCGCGTCCGGCGCACAGGAGAAGCTTGGATTGCCAGCAGGAAACCGGAAGAAGCAGGAGGCTGGCGGCGCGCTCGCGTCGGCCGATCTCAGGGCCAAGATCGCCTGGCTCTACCATGTCGAGGGGCTGACGCAGGCGCGGATCGCCAAGCTCGTCGGCGTCACCCGCGTCAAGGTCATCCGCGAGCTGGCGACGATCGCGCGCGACCAGATGGTGATCACCACGGTCAATGCCGACACCACCGGCCAGATCGCGCTGGAGCGGGCGCTGGAGGCGCGCTGGGGCCTGCGCAGCGCGGTCGTCGTGCCGGCGCCGGCCGATGCCGACAATCTCGGCCGCCTGCTCGGCCATGCGGTCGCCCGATATCTTGGCGAGCACATGGGCGACGGCATGACGCTCGCCATCGGCGGCGGCGCCACGCTCAACGGCAGCCTCGCCTTCCTCGCCCGGCGCGAGCTCGCCGGCGCGACCATCGTCAGCCTGGTCGGCAGCCTGCCGCATTCGCGCTGGATCAACCCGTCGATCGTCGCGGCCAAGGTGGCCGAGCGCTTCAACATCGACAGCTACCAGATCACCGCGCCGGTGGTGGTGGACGAGCCCGAGCTGCGCGAGCGGCTGTGGCGGCAGTCCGCCCTGAAGGAGGTGCGGGAGCGGGCGGCAGGCGCCGACATGGCGCTGCTCACCGTCGGCGAACATTCCAGCGACGCCACCATCTTCCGCCACGGCATCGTGCCGGACGCGCTGCTCGAGCCGCTGAGGCGGCGCGGCGCCGTCGCCAACCTCCTGTGCTACTTCGTCGACGCGGAGGGGCGGCTGGTCGACCACGAGATCAACCGGCGCATCATGGCGATCGGGCTGGACGAAGTCGCGCGCATACCGCACATCATCCTGGCGGCCGGCGGCCCGCACAAGGTGGAGGCGATCCTGGCCGCGCTGAAGGCGGTGCCGGTCAAGGTGCTGATCACCGACGCCGCCACGGCGGCCGAGATGCTGGAGGCGGCGCCCGGCGCGGCGGCGCCGGAGCTCAGATCAGGCCGCGCTCGGCCATGAAGTCGTCGAGGCCGGCATGCGTCGCGGCCTCGAACTCCTCGACTGCGTCGGCGACGGCGCGCCGGTGCGAGGCCATCAGCATCAGCACCTGCCGCATCTCGGTCGAGATGCCGAAGCGCACCCAGCGCTCGGCGAGATGGGCCGGCAGGCCGGCGGCGGCGCAGAAGGCGGCGACGTCGCGATAGCCGAGCGCGCGGACAAGCTCGACCGTCTCGGACGGCGACGAACGCGGGTCGAGCGCGTGGTCCTGGAAGCGCTGGACGATCAGCCGGACGTCGGCCGGCACCCGGCCGAGCGTGCGGCCCACGGCCGACGGCAGGCTCTCGGGCTTCTCTGCGTGCATGGCGTTTCTCCGATCGCGCCGATGATAGGCGCTCCGGCCGGCGCGCTCAACACCGGCATCATGCGGCCCTGTGGCGCGCCGCAAGCAGCCGGCGCGCGGTCTGCTCGTCGGTAATGAAGTCGGTGGGCTCGAGCAGCGCCATCGCGCCCAGCAGCGCCCCGGTCTTGTCCTGCCCGCCAGAGGCGAGCACGCGGCGGCCCGCCCGGCGCAGGCGGTCGACGTCGACCGACATGACGCGGTCGTTGATCGGGTGGTCGAGCAGCACTCCGTCGCGGTCGAAGAAGTGGAACAGCACGTCGCCGACGGCGCCCTGGTCGCCCAGCTCCTTCTGCTCGCGGTCGCTCAGGTAACCGCCGCGGTAGAAGGTGGTGGCCGACAGGATGCTGCCGACCGACAGCAGCACCATGTCGAGGCGATCGGCGAGCGCCAGCACCTTGTTCAGCCCGCAGCGCTCGACGAGCGCCTGCTTGGTGGCGACGCTGTCGACCAGCGCCGGCGCCGGGATCAGGTAGCCCTCGCCCTGGAACAGGCTGGCGAAGCGCCAGGCGAACTCGGCCGGGTTGAAATGGCGCGCCACGCCGACGCCGCCGAGCAGCGAGATGACGCGCAGGTCCTGCAGCGGCCGCGCGCGGATGTGGGGCAACGAGGAGAACAGCGTGCGGCCCCAGCCGACGCCCACCGACATGCCGGGCGCCAGAAGCTCGGAGACGTAGCCGCCCGTCGCCGCGCCGATGACCGGGGTCGGGTCGGCCTCGGCCGAGGCCAGCGGGGCGATCAGCGCCCGGCGAAGACCGAAGCGCGCCTCCAGGGCGCGCTCAAGCGCGGTGGTCTCGGCAAGCTCGCTCTCGATGGTGATCTTGACTTCCTGCCGGGCGCGCGCCTCGGCGAGCAGGCGGATCACGCTGACGCGGCCGATGCCGAGGATCTCGGAGATCTCCGACTGCGTCTTCTGCTCGACGAAATACATCCAGGCGGCGCGGATGCGCAGGCTGTCGCTGCGCGTCGCCCCGGCCGCGCCGGCGCCGGGGCCGGCTTCCGCCGCCGCGACGTCCTCGTCCGCCCCGGTCCTTCCCTTGCGTCCGCTCATATGGCCCCCGAAAACCGTCGCTGCCGTCCGCCTGCGCGGCGCGCCTGCTTGATTGCGGCGTGAATCAAAACAATTATGGGCATCGGCGGTCAACAGCGATCGGCTGGGAACCGCAGCGAGGACGCGACCATGCTCAGAGAGATTTCCGGCGGGATTTCGTCGCAGGCACGCGACCGGCTGCGCGACCTGCGCGACCGGGTGCAGGCACGCCGGCGCGAGGAGGGCGGGCAGCAGCGCACGCGCCTGCTGCCGCCCGGGATCGAGGGCCTGCTCGGCCAGGCGGCCAGCATGGTCGACGACACGATGATCGCGGCGCGCAGCCTGTCGCACTCGCTGTTCCCCGAGCTGTCGGACGAGCATCTGGCGATGTTGCCGCTCGACCGGTATTTCGGTGCCGGCGGCGGCGAACGCCGCTTCCGCCACGACATGTACCGCGCAGCCCGCATCGCCGGTGCCCGCATCGGGCCGGAAACCGCCGCTCTCGTGCGCGAGGGCGTGCTGTCCGAGGCCTATGCCGCCGCGCGGCGCCAGTGCGCGGAAAGCATCGCCATGCTCGCCTCCCAGGGCTGGGGAGACAAGGCGGGCGAGGACAGGGCCGGCGAGGCCGCGCGGCTGTGCGCGGCGCTGCTCGGGTCGATCCTCGCCACGCCTGCGGGCGCGGCCACGGAAGACCGGGAGGCGACCGAGGTCCGCGCGGGCTGCTACGCGCCGGGCCTGCTCGCCAGCGCATGGTCGAGCGTCGACGGACGCGCCTACGAGCCGCAGACGCTGGAGCTGGCCATGCTGGCGGTCGGCGCCCGCCGGGAGCGGCTCGCCACGGCCGCCCCGTCCGAGCGCCCGGCCGAGGAGCTGGCGGCCGCCTTCCACTCGATGCTGCTGCATCTGATCTGACGGGAGCGGCACGCGATGCAGGACTTCACCGCCGCGCTCTCGACCACGCCGGACCTCGCGCACGGCATGCGCAAGCTCGGCCAGTTCCGCGCCGCCTTCGAGGACGACGCGCGGCGGCTGGGCGCCCGCCACGGCTGGCGCTACGACATCGACGAGCAGGCGCTGGCGCGCATGTTCTTCGACTGGATCGACGCGATCGGCGCGCAGGCGGACGGCGCGCGGGCGAACCGCGCCGACTTCACCCTGTTCTGCGGCGGGCTGGCGCTCGCCGGGCTGGTGCGCAGCGCCCCGGCGCGGGCGCACGCGACGGGCAGGCCGGCATCGCGGGGAGATCAGGAGCTCGCGGCCGACCGGATCGCGCGGTTCTGGCCGGAAGGCCTGCTCTACGTCGATTTCTGCATCAGCGTGGTGTCGGCGGTGTTCGAGCAGGAATTCGGCGCGCCGCCGCCGCTCGATCCCTCGCTCGACGACCTGAGGACATGGTGGTCGTTCCGCGAGAACGTCGCGGAAGACCCGGCGCTCGCGGCCGCCTTCTTCGACCGCTTCCTCGGGCGGGAAACCGACTGGACGTTTCCGGGCCAGCTCGGCATGCGGCCGGACGCCGCGATCGAAGAAGACCGCGACGCGCCCGCGAAGGCGATCGCCCGCAACTGATCCCGTCAGGCGACGAGGCCGAGCGGGTGCTCGATCGTCTCGCGAAAGGCCGCCAGCAGCTCGGCGGCCAGCGCGCCGTCGACGGCGCGATGGTCGGTCGACAGCGTCACCGTCATCATCGTCGCGGCGCGGATCAGGTCGCCGTCGACGACGGCGCGGCGCTCGCCCGCTCCGACCGCGAGGATGGTGGCGTGCGGCGGGTTGACGATGGCCGCGAACTCGCTGACGCCGAACATGCCGAGATTGGAGACGGCGGTGGTGCCGCCGCGATATTCCTCGGGCCGCAGCGCGCGGGCCCGCGCGCGCTCGGCCAGCGCCTTCGTCTCGTTCGAGATCGCCGAGAGCGACTTCTCCTCGGCACGGCGGACGATCGGCGTGATCAGCCCGCCGGGAATGGAGACGGCGACGCCCACGTCGACATGGCGGTGGCGGAGCATCGCCTCGTCGGTCCACGAGACGTTGGCCGCCGGCACCTTCACCAGCGCGACGGCCAGCGCCTTGACGACCATGTCGTTGACCGACAGCCGCCAGGCCGGCTCGCCGTCGCGGCGCGGCGCGGCCGCGTTGAGGTCGGTCCTGAGCCGCAGCAGCGCGTCGATGTCGCAATGCGCCGTGAGGTAGAAATGCGGGATCGTCGACTTCGCCTCGACCAGCCGCCGCGCGATGGTGCGGCGCATGGCGTCGTGCTGGGCCATCTCGTAGGAGCCGGGCTCGAAGAGGGAGAGCGTGCGGTCGGAGGACGGCGCCCCTGCACCCCCCTCTGGCCTGCCGGCCATCTCCCCCTCAAGGGGGGAGATCGGCAGCTTCACCGACGGCTCGTTCCCCACCACGGGTGAAGACGGTGACGAAGGCGTGATCGCGGCCCCCTCTACATCCGCCCTGACGATGCGGCCATGCGGGCCGGAGCCGCGAACGGCCGAAAGGTCCAGCCCGCGCTCGCGGGCGAGCCGGCGGGCGAGCGGCGTCGCGCGGATCGCTCCACCGCCGATCTCCCTCCGCGCACTCGAAGCCTGGACCGTCGGCGGGACAGCGTCCCCCTCTGCCCTGCCGGGCATCTCCCCCACGAGAGCGGAGATCACGCTCTCCGCCGCCTGTCCCGCAGGTGCCGGCGCATAGGCCTCGCCCTCGACATAGATCCACGCCACCGGCTGGCCGACCGGGATGTCGACGTCCTCCGCGCCGACGATGTCGCGGATCACGCCGGTCGCCGGCGAATCGATCTCCATCGCGGCCTTGTCGGTCTCGATCTCGAACAGAAGCTCGCCCTGGCTGACGGCTTGGCCTTCCGCGACATGCCATTTCGAGATGCGGCCGGTCGACATATCCATGTCGACCTTGGGCAGGATCACCTCGACCGGCACGTCAGCGCGCTCCCGTCACCAGTGCCCGGGCCGCCGCCACGATGTCGCCGACCTGCGGCACGGTCGCCTTTTCGAGGTCGGGATTGTAGGGGATCGGCGTCTCGGCGCCGCCGAGCCTGACGATCGGCGCGTCGAGGAAGTCGAAGGCCTCGCTCTCGGCGACCATGGCCGACACCTCGGCGCCGATGCCGAGCGTCTTGACCGCCTCGTAGACGCACATCAGCCGCGAGGTCTTGCAGACGCTGGCGATCACCGTCTCGCGGTCCATCGGCCGCACGGTGCGCAGGTCGATCACCTCGACGTCGATGCCCTCAGCCGCCAGCATCTGCGCCGCCTCCAGCGACTTGTGGACCATGATCGAGGTCGCGACGATGGTGAGGTCGCGGCCCTGCCGGCGCACCTCTGCCTTGCCGATCGGCACGGTGTAGCGGCCTTCCGGCACCGCGCCCTTCATCTTGTAGAGCAGCTTGTGCTCGAAGATCATCACCGGGTCGGGATCCTCGATCGCGGCGAGCAGCATGCCCTTGGCGTCGTGCGGGGTGGCCGGCTGGATCACCTTGAGACCCGGCACGTGGCCGAGCCAGGCTTCCAGGCTCTGGCTGTGCTGGGCGGCCGCGCCCGTGCCGGAGCCGGCGGGAAAGCGCATGACGACCGGCACCGACACGGCGCCGCCCAGCATGTAGCGCATCTTGGCCGCCTGGTTGACGATCTGCTCCATGGCGAGCGCCGCGAAATCCGAGAACTGGAATTCGAAGATCGGCCGCAGGCCCGTCACCGCCGCGCCCACCGCGACGCCGGCGCCGCCGAGCTCGGAGATCGGCGTGTCCATGACCCGGTCCGGGCCGAAACGCTCGATCAGGTCGCCCGTCACCTGGAAGGCGCCGCCATAGACGCCGATATCCTCGCCCATCAGGATGACGCGCTCGTCCGCCTCCATGGCGAGCGCCATGGCTTCCTGGATCGCCTGCGAGTAGCTCAGTTCCCTCGGCACCGCGTTCATCTCACGCCCCTTCGGTATAAACATTGTCGGCGAGGCCGGAAATCTCCGGCATCGGGCTGTCCTTGGCGAATTCGATGCCGGCGGCGATTTCCTGCCGGACCGCCTCGCGCACCGCCTCGATCTGCTCGGGCGAGGCGATGCCGAACTCCTGGAGCTGCGCCTCGTAGCGGGCGATCGGATCGCGGTTGGTCATCCAGTCCTCGATCTCGTCCTTGGTGCGGTAGCGGTTGCGGTCGCTCTTGGAATGGCCGCGATAGCGATAGGTCTTGGTCTCGATCAGCGTCGGCCCCTCGCCCCGGCGGGCGCGCTGGACGGCGTTGTGCGTCGCTTCCGCGACGTCGGACAGCACGTTGCCGTCGACGATGACGCCCGGCATTCCATAGGCCGGCGCGCGGTCGGCGATGTTGGCGACCGCCGTGGAACGGGCGGTCGAGGTGGACATGCCGTAGCCGTTGTTCTCGCACACGAAGATGACCGGCAGCGACCAGACCGACGCCATGTTCAGCGATTCATGGAAGGCGCCCTCGTTGTTGGCGCCGTCGCCGAAGAAGCAGACGACGACCTTGCCGGTCTTCAGCCGCTTGGCGGTCAGCGCCGCCCCGACGGCGATCGGCAGGCCGCCGCCGACGATGCCGTTCGCGCCGAGATTGCCGGTCGTCACGTCGGCGATGTGCATGGAGCCGCCGCGGCCGGCACAATAGCCCGTGGTCTTGCCGAAGAATTCGGCGAACATGCGCGCCACCTCGGCGCCCTTGGCGATGCAATGGCCATGGCCGCGATGGGTGGAGGTGATCTGGTCCTCCACGGTGAGCGGCATGCAGATGCCCATGGCGCTCGCCTCCTGCCCGATGGACAGGTGCATGGTGCCGTGGATGAGGCCGCGCATGTAGCTTTCCTCGGCGCCTTCCTCGAACTGGCGGATGAGATGCATCCTGCGCAGCGCATCCATCAACTGCTCGCGGCCGTATTCGCGATAAATGAAGGGCAGATTGCTGCTGTCGGGTTCAGCCTTCAGGGCACGGGCGTGGTCCGCCATGATCAAGCCTCCTTGCCGTAGACGAGCGCATCCTGCCGGGCGCGGAGCGCCGCGATGCGCGAGCCGGGCGCCACGGAGGCGTTCCGGTAGGTGATGAGGTCGCCCTTGCGGATCGGCGCGGTGACGACGCCGCCCTGCAGCAGGCCGCAGGGAATGGCGTTCGCGGCGCGCGCTTCCGGCGCGGTCATGATCCAGGCGCGGTAGCAATATTCACCGATCGCATCGAGACTTTCGCCGGGGGCCATGTCCTTCTTGGCGACGGCGCAGACCTCCGCGACGGGCGTTGAAAGCGGCACCATGTCCGGCTTGCCGTAGAGCACCACGCGGGCGCAGGTCAGCGGCACCTCGAGCGAAGTGAGATGGTAGGGCCGGTGGAAGGTGAAATAAGGCCCCTTGCCCATCTTCAGGTCCTCCATCCGCTCCGAAATGCGCGGATGCGACATGTCGGCGACCACGAACACACCGGGCGCGACGCCCTTGCCGATGGAATAGTCGACGACGCCGACCTTCGAGAGGACGCCCCCGTCCTTTTCCGGAACCAGGGTGGAGGAAAGCTGGTCGAGCGTCGCCGCCGGGCCGTGCATGCCGGGCTTGTCGGGCACGAGGCCGGTCGCGTTGGCGATCGCCGCCATCTCGACCATGGTCTTCGAACCGTCGACGAACTCGACCAGCATGCGGACATTCATGTTCCGGCGGTTCGCCTCCTCGGCATACCGGTCCGGCGTCGCATCGACATTCAGCGGATTGTTCTTGCCCTTGCCGGCGGCGACGATGGTGTGGCCCATCGCCGTCACGAACTCGATCAGTTCCATGCAGGAGGACGGCTCGTCGCCCGCGCCGAGCGAATAGGTCACGCCGAGGCGCTCGGCCTCGCTCTTGAGATAGGCGCCGATCGTGACGTCCGCCTCCACGTTCATCATCACCAGGTGCTTGCCGTGCTCCATGGCCGACAGGCCGATTTCCGCACCGACGGCGGGCACGCCCGTCGCATCGATCACCACGTCGATCAGGCCGCTGTTGAGGATCGCGCCGGAATCCGAGGTGATCGCGATCTTGCCCTGTTCCATGGCCGCGTTGAGCTCGTCGGTGCCGGAGGCGTCGCGGTGATGGCCCTGCGCACGGTAGGCGATGTCCACCGCGCCGCGGGCACGGGCAACATTGAGGTCGCAGATCGCGCCGATCTCGATGCCCGGCATGTGGGCGACGCGCGTGACGATGTCGGTGCCCATCTCGCCGCTGCCGATGAGGCCGATCCGGATGGGCTTGCCGGTATCCGCACGCGCCAGCAGATCGCGCGCAAGACCCGTGGGGACGACATTGATGGACATTCCATTCCTCCCGATTGACTTTGCTCTCGTCTATTGCACATTTGTGATTATGTCAATGTGAATGTTCTAAGCAAGACGACAGGCGGAGAGCTACACAGCACTACCGGACTCTGGAAATTTCTCTATTTTTTCAATGGAATTTCGCGCAGTCGACGCCTCCGCCAGCGGCGCCAAGCCGGCACAGCTCTCTCAAATTCATTTGTACAAGCCTGATTTTATAATTTTTTTTGTTCACGTCGCGATACAAAAAGCCGGCGCGTCCGGGAAGGCCGCACCGGCTTGGGGAGTTGCAGCGCCGGATCGGGAGAACCTATTCCGCCAGAAGGGCGCTGGCGGTCTGCTCGTCCGTGATGAGGGTGGTCGGCGCGACGGTCCGCAGCGCGGCGCGGATGGCGATGCGCTTTTCCCTGCCGCCGGAGACGAGGATGCGCTCCGGCGTCCGCCGCAGGCGCGGCAGCGCAACGGAGATCACCCGCTCGTTCACCTCGTGATCGAGCACATTCCCCTCGGCATCGATGAAATTATAAAGGACGTCGCCGACGGCGCCGGCCTCGACCAGGGACCGGCGGTCGGCCTCCGTCAGGTAGCCGGTGCGATAGCTGGTGGTGAGATTCGCGATCCCGCCGACGGACAGAAGCGCCACGTCGAGCTTGTCCGCCATCTCGAAGATCGCCGCCAGGCCGCACCGCTCCAGCAGCGCATACTTCGTCTCCGGGCTGTCGACAACCGCCGGCGCGGGCACGAGATAGCCCTCGCCGCGGAAAAGCTCGGCGAACTGCCAGGCGAATTCCGCCGGGTTGAGGGGACGCGCGGGGGAGATCCGGGCGCGGAGCGAGCGCCCGCGGAACCCCGCGGGGGCCCCGCGGGCTAGGAGGGGGAGCGCGTGGGAGGGGGCGTCTCCCCACCCCCCCCCGCGGCCCGGGCGGGCGCCCACCAAACGGGAAATACGCGCCCCCGCCGCAGCGGCGATCACCTGCGCAGGATCGCCGCCCTCTTCAGCGAAGGGGGCGATGACCACCCGGCGGATATCGAATGCCGCCTCGAGAGCCCGCTCAAGCGCAACCAGTTCGGAAAGCGGGGATGTGATCGAAATCCGCACCTCGTTTCGGCGCCGCGCCTCTGCGAGCATGCGCACGACCATGACACGGTTGATGCCGAGGCGGTTGGCGATCTCGTTCTGGGTGTGACCCTCCACATGATAGAGCCAGGCAACGCGTGCGCGCAGCCGATCGGCCTCGCTCTGCACAACAGGTCCACCGACGATCTGGTTCATGCCACCTCCATGACGGCGAGACCCGCCGTTCAACCTGCCAGGCCCGCAAGCGTGTCGCGCCGGGCCGCCCGGCACCATCGGAGTTTTAATCTCCGGTAGTGCACATTATTCTTTTTTGTATCACGATTGTTCTAGCCACTTCAATGCGCGAAGCCACCGGGAACGCCTTGACACCGCAGGACGGTCAAACATATGATCGTGATTGCATCTGTTTGTTCAAATTAAATGCGGCAAACGCCTTTCAACCGGCTTGAAACGGCGGCGAAAAGGTGAACCTCCATGGCCCAGACGCGATTGCCATTTTCCGAGATCCCGCCGCTTCGCGCCGCGTTTCGCAGCGTGAAGCGGGCTTTGCGCGACAGGCATGGCCGGCTGGAGACGGAAATGGCGACGGCGCTGCCTGGGCCCATATCCCGCCCGGCGCTCCACATGCTGCGCCACATCACAACCGTGGCGAACGGAATCGACGGGCTTTTGTCGGGCGTCGCCGACCGGGTGTTCGGGGACGATCCGCAGCGCGGCGAAGCATATGCGCCGCACAGGCGGGCATCCTCGCAGGCCGAGGCGGAGGCGGCCTTCCCGCTCTCCCTTACCGCGCGGCGTCTTGGCGTCACCGACCCGTCCGGACTGCTCGCATCGGCCGCCCCGGCCTTCGTCGCGCAAGACGAAACGATCGATGCCGATCGGGCATCAAGGATCCTCCTTGGCCTTCTCGACCGTGTCGGCGCGCCCAAGGAGCGGCTTGCACTCTTCTCGGCGCTTTTGGCGACGCTTGCGGCCCGCAGGCAAGCCGCCCTGCGGGAGACGCTTGCGGAGAGTGCGGCCGACCTCTGTGCCGCGCTTCAGAGCGAGATTCTTGCCGCCCTTGCGACCGGGGATCCGGCCCGGGCTTCGCTCCTGCTCGAAAAGTACTCCGCCCATGTTTGACCTTGCCGAACTCGTCGCGGCATTACCGCCGTCGAACCAGCCGTTGCGGCAGGCCGTGCGCCGGCTGCACTGGTTCCGCGCCGCCTTCGAGGCGACCGCGCGCCACTGCGGCGAGACGATGGGCTGCGCATTCGCCGTCGACGAGCACAGGCTCGCCGGAATCTTCGTCCGGTGGCTGAAGTCGATCGAGGCGCAGAAGCCCGGCGCCCGGTCGGAGCGCGAGGAATTCTTCGATTTCGTGCCGTCGCTCGTGCTGCGCGAGCTTATCGCCGACATGCCGCTGAAGGCGCTTTGCCCGCCCGACAACGTCGCCGGCAATCCACCGGCGGAATTCTGGCCGGAAGGCTATGTCTGTACGATGTTCTGCCTTGCCGTACATGCCAAGGCGCTGGACGAGGAGTTTCACACCCGCCGCGAGATCGACCGCATGGTCGACGACCTGCGCAGTTGGTACTCGTTCAAGGAAAACGCCGCGGAAGACACGGCGTTCGCGGCGGGCTTCTTCCAGAAGCTGCTTGGGCATGAACCGAACTGGACCATGCCGGCCACGTTCCGCGCCCGCAACCGTGCGCCCCAATAGCGACGCGGATGGTTCCGGCTTTGCGCCGGGCGATGCGCTGAGAATGAGCGGAAGGTTATTCCAGTCACCGTCCAATGGACGCACCCGATATTAACGGCTGTGCGGCAAGCTCCTATAGCGGAGCGCTTGTCGTGACCCGACATAGGCGGCCTCTATTTCCTCTGGCTCATCGCAAGGGAGAGCCGGAAATGACCGGCAAGGCTGAGAACACGCCCACCGTCCGCCTGCATGGCTGCGACCTGAAACTGCACTACGACGAGCGTACGATCTCGCAGGGCCTTTCCGCCAGCATTGCCGACGGCTCATTTACCGTCATCGCCGGGCCAAATGCCTGCGGCTAGTCCACCCTGCTTCCTCCGGCACTGGCATCCTCGACGGCAACGCCATCGGCCAGCAAGAGATCACGCCCCGCG
>Ga0066256_1001329_pt1 | contig 35502 bp, 38 predicted proteins | sample ThiBio_1000_biof_FD_87107 | JGI IMG/M metagenome (GOLD analysis project Ga0066256, IMG submission 87107) | Wastewater bioreactor microbial communities from Cape Town, South Africa - Thiocy_expt_1000_biof (version 2) | ecosystem: Engineered > Bioreactor > Thiocyanate-remediating >... | reverse complement strand
GCATCTTCTTCTACGTCGGCTTCGTGCAGATCCTCGCGCTCGGCCGCCAGAACAAGATGACCGGCGCCGCCGAGCAGTACCAGTACATCCTGCGCGACGAGTCCATGCACTGCAACTTCGGCATCGACCTCATCAACACCATCAAGCAGGAAAACCCGCACCTGTGGACCAATGAATTCAAGGCCGAGATCCGCAGCCTGATCCAGAAGGGCGTCGAGCTCGAATTCCGCTACGCCGAGGACACCATGCCGCGCGGCGTGCTGGGCCTCAACTCCGCCCAGTTCAAGGAATACCTGCGCTTCATCGCCAACCGCCGCTGCCAGCAGATCGGCCTCGACGAGATCTTTCCTGGCGTCGGCAACCCCTTCCCCTGGATGGCCGAGATGATCGACCTGAAGAAGGAGAAGAACTTCTTCGAGACGCGCGTCACCGAGTACCAGACGGGCGGGGCGTTGAGCTGGGATTGATCTGCCACACGCTCGGGATATTGCGTTAGCATTGGCGATGCCAACCGTTCTGCGCCTGGAAGGATTGCGGTTCCACTTCTACTCCGACGAGGGAAACGAACCGCCGCACATCCACGTCGATGCCGGTGACGGCGAATGCAAATTCTGGCTGGACCCAATCAGTCTGGCGAGAAGCCGTGGCGTGGCGCCCGCACAGGTGCGCAAGATTGAACGGCTGGTGTACGAGCATCAGGCACAACTCCTGGAGAAGTATCATGAGTACCACGGCGATGGAAACTGAAGCGCTGGCCTCACGTGTCTGGGTGACGGGGCGAACCGTCTTCGTCGAATTGACCGATGGCCGTCAGATCGGCTTCCCCGCCGACCGGTTCAAAATCCTGAGCGCGGCGAGCGACGAGCAATTACAAAAAGTGACGCTGCGCCTCGACGGCTATGCCCTGCGTTGGGAAGACCTGGACGAGGACATCACAGTGCGCGGCATCGTGGAAGGACGGTTTCAGCTTGCCCTGCCGAGGGCTGCATAAGCTCCCAGTTCTTCGGAACGGGTTGGGAGTGAAGGAATGAACCCGAAGTACGAAATCATTCTGTACTGGAGTGAGGACGATCAGGCCTTCGTCGCCGAAGTGCCGGAACTGCCCGGCTGCATGGCGCACGGCGACTCGCAGGCATCCGCGCTTGCCAGCGTCAACGAGGCGATCGCGTTTTGGATTGCCACGGCGGAAGAGCTTGGAAGAGCGGTGCCGGCGCCGAAGGGCCGGCGCTTGGCTTATGCATGATACTGGCGAAAATAATTTGAGCGCTGGCTATTTGATTTTAAATTGGAATTTCCCCCCGCCCCCACGGGAACCACGGGGTCACACGGGAACCACGGGGTCAGGTCTTGCCTCTTGCCTTTCTCGGCGAACCATCACAGGCTGGGGTCGGCTCTTTCATTACCACATCCCTAATGGCACACCAAACAAATGGGGTCACCCATTAGCCGGCCGTCGTCAAGCGAGGTCGAGCGGCGGGGCAGCTCTTGCAAAGAAGGGGCGCATCGAGATCGGTTGCCCTTTGCCCTCATTTTGCTGATTGACGGGTAGCATTGAGGTTTTCTCGGGGTTCTCGTTGTGTGAGGCGATGCCATGTACATCACCGAACGACCGCTGACCTTCCACGCCATCGCCGAGGCACTCGCCGGTGGCTGGCGCACCGCGAACGCGACGCGCGCAGTGAGCATCGCCTATGCGGGCGTTTTCACCGCGATTGGCGCGGTCATCATGGGTGCCATGCTCCTTGCCGGGCGCACGCCTTTCGTCATCATGGCGGCCGGCGCCTTCATGCTGGTGGGGCCGGCGATTCTCGCCGGCTTCTTCGCCGTCGCGCGAAGTGTTGGTGGTGGAGGGAGAGTGGGCTTCGTCACGCTGATGGAGGGTTTTGCCCATGCATCGACGGCCGTGTGGGTGATTGCCCTGGTTTGCGCGCTGCTGTTCATGATTTTCATCACCGACGTCGCGATTCTCTACAGCTACATGGTTGGCGCGGCCCCGATCTTTCCCGCGGATTTCATTCCCGTTGCCGCCCACGTCGCGTCCTTCGTCTTCTGGGGGCTGGTGTCGGGCGCGGTGATCGCGTTTCTGCTCTTCGCTGTGTCGGCGTTCTCGGTGCCGCTGCTGTGCGAGCGACGCAGCAATCTCGTCGAGGCGATCGTCATCAGCGTGCGCATCGTGATGCACAACTTCGGCCCGGCGATGGGCTGGGCCCTGCTGCTGTCGGCAGCGACCATCGGCAGCATTCTGCTCCTGCCATTGTTTCCCCTCGTGCTGCCGGTGATGGCCTACGCCAGCCACGAGCTTTACAGGACCGTGCTGCCCGACGCCGTCGCAGATTTACCATAGTCGGGATACCGTGGCCGGCAAATCATCGACGCTCTCTTTCCAACCCGATCTGGAGAACATCATGCAAAACCTTTTCCACAAAACCCTCATCGCATTGAGTTTCGCTGCCGGCATCACGCTGGCATCCCTGCCCGCCGCAGCGCAAACCCCTCCCCAACCCGGCAGTCCGCAGGCGCCGATGTTCCTCGAAGACACCAGCCCGGCGAATTTTCCGCGTACCCTGGATGCGTTCAGGGAAGAGGTCAAGGCCGCCGGCTGGACCATACTCGGCGAGCACAACATGGCCGGCATTCTTTCGACCAAGGGATTCACGCTGCACCCCGTGGTGGTGATCGAGGTGTGCAGCGGCAAATACAGCGCCCGCCTGCTGGCGAAGGACGAGTACCGCTATGTCGTCTCGATGATTCCGTGCCGGGTCGCGATCTATCAGACCAGCGCCGGCAAGGTGGTGATTTCACGCATGAACACGGGGATGTTCGCCGGCATGCTGAGCGGGGAGGTCGCCGAGGTGATGCGCCTGTCGGGCAGCGAGATGGAGGCCGTCATCCAGAAGACGCTCGCCCGCCTGAAGTGACGTCCGACGGTTCCAAGCCAACCGCCACGGCCCACAGCGTCTCGCTGCGCGAATGGCAGGCTGGCTTGCTGGCCTGTCCAGACGTGGAACTCACGCTCGACAAGCCCGGGTTCGACCGCGGCTTGTCTTGGGGCCGCGTGCGCCCGGTTCAGTACTGGTCGGCCACCCAGCCATCCAGCAGCGTGCAGGCGTTCTCCTTGGGGACCGACGATTCCCTGCCCTGAATGGGCGTGTAGCAGAGATACTGGTTGCCCTGGCTGTCGGTGAGGTTGCGCAACGGCAGGTCACCCACCGTTTCGTATGCTCGCGCATCCGTCATGATGAACTGGTAGTCGTCGTCCCCGACGCTGACTTCCAGCTTGCCGCCATTGCCTTCGCCGTATTTTCTCCACCAGGTTTCGGGATTGGCACCTTCGTAGAACGGGGCGGTCGGGCCGACCCTGCTGCTGCGATGCCAGGAAATGATGGTCGGATCGCCCATCCGGTTCTGCTTCGCAACGTCTTTGGCGAGATGGCTGGCAGCCTCGAAACCGTGATCGGGACTGCGATAGTCGATGTGTACGTTTTGCATGCTCAGGTCCTCCTGTGTGACGGGCCAGCCGTATTCGGTCGGCCGGAATGAGTATTTCCTTTGTAGTCCAATTGTTGACAAAAACAATCAACTATTGATCCGGCACGAAGAAGTTTGAAACCGTATTGGTTTGCAAGGGCTTCAGGGGTGGACTCGTTTGAAATTTCGGCTGGACGCTCAGCCGGTTCGCATTGCGTGAATCAGGAAAACCAGCGCAGGAAGGCGGCCGCCGTGAGTGCCACGGTGCCCAGCGCGGCCAGGCCCTGGAAAGTCCGTTTCACTTGATGACGATGCCAGGCTCGCCCGCGCAGGAGAAGGAGGCCGGACAGCAATATGCCCAGAATGGCCGCGGCGATCTTGACGACCAGGGCTGTCGTGGCGACGCTGCTCAGGTCCGGCGTCTCGCCGTAGTAGTGGTAGCTGATGAGACCGAACACGCCGCCGCTGGCAAGCTGTGCGGCCCAGGCCGCCAGGATCAGCCAGGCGAATGCACGCTCGAATTCCAGCCGTGGCGCGGGCCACAGTACGAACGCCGCGCCCCCCAGCACCGCGACCGCACCAAAATTGTGTACGACCTGGGTCAGCGCGTAGGCAACGTTTTCCGGTGCCACGGCTTATTTCACCGTAACCTGGATGCAGTGTTCGATGCCGATGGGCACGTGCGCCTTGTTCACCACCTTGACGCAAAGGCTGTGTTTTCCGGATGATGGGGTCTCGAGTGGATAACTACCCTTGGCCTTGCGCAATATCGCCACTTCCTTGTTATCGATGTACAGATGGGCGTGATCGCCGCGTGGGCCGTACGCGACTTCGTAGGTGATACGGTTTTCGTCCATGCCATCCAGAGTGGCGCCGTCCGCGGGCGAGATGATGAGCGCCTTGCCTTGCGCGAGACTGATCGCAGGAGTTGCCACAAGGAGCGCCAGGACCAGTTTGCCGATGAGATGGGATGCCTTCATGTTGCGCTCCTTCTGACAAAGCAAGAACACGTGTTCCTGACTCGTGCCAATGGTAACAAGAACAGAGGGGACTGCGTGACAGGATGCTAGGGCAATCAGGGACGATTACCTTTAATTTTAGACAACAAACGGCAAACCGCGTTCCAAGGCACACCCGCCGGGCGTTTCAGCGCCCGTTTGTCCGTGTTGTCCACCCGGCTGAAAGCTGATTCGGTGCCTGATGCGGGCGCAGGGCCGAGCCTGCGATGACCCTGACTCTTCGTGCTATCCTCCGCCCCGCCATGCGACTTCCCCTGATCCGCCAACGTCTGCGCGCGCTCGGCGCCGCGCCCTGCCACGAGCGGCGCGTGCTGCGCGCATGGGTGCAGGGGCGCTCGCTCGACAATGCACGCCAGCGTGCCGAGGATTTTCTGCCCCTGAGATTGCGCACCGGGTTGCCCTCGCTGTTCGACGAATTGAACGCGCTGGTGCAGGCGCATTCCGAGCATCCCGGCGCGGACGGCTCGGTACGCGTGCTGGCGGCGCTCGCCGACGGACAGACGGTGGAAGCCGTGCTGCTGCCGCGCGACGGGGTGTGCGTGTCCACCCAGGTCGGCTGCGCGGTGGGCTGCGTGTTCTGCATGACGGGGCGTGCCGGCCTCCTGCGCCAGCTTTCCGGCGCGGAAATCGTCGCCCAGGTGGTGCTGGCACGCAGCCGTCGTGCGGTGAAAAAGGTGGTGTTCATGGGCATGGGCGAGCCGGCGCACAATCTGGACAACGTGATGGACGCGATCGAGCTGCTGGGTACCGAGGGCGGTATCGGCCACAAGAACCTGGTGTTCTCGACCGTTGGTGACCGCCGCGTGTTCGAGCGCCTGCCGCAGTCCACGGTGAGGCCAGCCCTGGCGCTTTCGCTCCATACCACCGATCCGGCCCTGCGCCGGCGCCTGCTGCCGAGGGCGCCGGACATCGCGCCGGCTGAACTGGTCGAACTTGGTGAAGCCTATGCGCGCCGCACCGGCTACCCGATCCAGTATCAATGGACGCTGCTCGAAGGCATCAACGACACCGCGGCCGAGCTCGACGGCATTGCACGGTTGCTGGCCGGAAAGTACGCGGTGATGAACCTGATTCCATACAACCGCGTGGAGCGTGACGGGACCCCGGCTGAAGGGTTCCGCCGTCCGAGCTGGGAGCGAGCGGCGGCGATGGCGCGCGCCCTCCACGTGCGCGGTGTGCTCACCAAGCTGCGCCGCTCCGCCGGGCAGGATGTGGAGGCCGGCTGCGGGCAGTTGCGCGCGCGGGCGCTGCAACTGCACCAGACGTCGCGTGGAGTGACATGAGCGCCAATACCGTGCGCGCACGCGTGAGTTTTTCGTTCAGGGGTGAAACACATCACCTCGACTCGGTCGTCGATCTCGACCGCTTTCCCGGTGGGCCGGAAGCCATGCCGGATTTCCATCGGCTGCTCGCGCAGTCGGCCGGAATCGATCCTCACTCATACCTCTACGAGGTGCTGGAATCGCACGAGATCGAATTCTCGGATGCCACGGGCGTGGCAGCGCGATGCTGCGACGACGGCAAGTTCGACTGGGCACGCTTTGCGCACGATGTGAGCGAGGAACGCGACTGGGAGGTGGCGAGAGCCGTTTCCGAACCCCTCATCGGGGCGTGTGACTGGGATGCAAAACCCGATCTGAAGGCAGCCTTGCTGGCTGTCTACCGGGCTGGCCGGGCTGCTGCTTCGTGAACGGCGGCCCCCCGTCGTGGGCGTCCGATCAGTGCTTGCGGCGCGGCTGTGCGGGCGCGGCGCTGCGGCCTTCGATGTGGCGGAAGGTGATGCGGCCCTTGGAAAGATCGTAGGGCGACATCTCGAGCGAAACCTTGTCCCCCGCGATGATGCGGATATGGTGCTTGCGCATCTTGCCGGCCGTGTAGGCGACAAGGTCGTGGCCGTTGTCGAGCGTGACGCGAAAGCGCGAGTCGGGCAGGACCTCGGTGATCACGCCGCGCATTTCCAGAAGTTCTTCTTTGGCCATGATGGACCTCCATGGAGAAAATGAGAAAAAGAAAAAGCCCGGCAGGTGCCGGGCTTTCCGGATCGTGCGGTCGGCAGGTTCAGGACCACGCCGGCCCGGTCGCTCAATCGGCCGCGCGAATGTTCGATGCCTGCTGGCCCTTGGGGCCGGTGGTGGTGTCGAAGCTGACGCGCTGGCCTTCGGTCAGGGTCTTGAAACCCTGGCTCTGGATCGCGGAGAAATGGGCGAAGAGATCATCGCCGCCGCCATCGGGGGTGATGAAGCCGAAGCCCTTGGAATCGTTGAACCACTTCACAATGCCTGTTGCCATGTCTTGTATATCCTGAAAAAAATGAAATAAGGGGGCGAGCCCCATTCGGGACGACGCTCAAGACGGCAGGGTGATGATGGAAGCCCGTAGGACGCAGGCCGTGAACCAGACAACAACAGGACTACTTGAAAATCGCTGTGCATATTATGCATTGATTCCCGCGCAGAGGCAAGGCAAATCTCCGCGCGGGACGGAATGCGCGCCCACCGCAGTTCAAAGGCAGGCGGCGCTTCGGAACGTCCGGCTCAGGCCTTCAGCTTTGCGAACGCCGCCGCCATGGCGCCGCTCACCGCGGGCGGCGCCGGTGAGAGGCCCGGCTTGGCCGGCAATGCTCCACCCTGGCTGCGGGGGGCGCGCGGCGGTCGTGGCGCGGACGCCGACGCGACATCGTTCAGTCGCATCGTCAGCGCGATGCGGCGGCGTTTCTGGTCGACTTCCAGCACCTTCACCTTCACGACCTGTCCGGCCCTGACCACGCTGCGAGGATCCTTGACGTAGCGGTCGGACAGCGCGGAGATATGCACCAGTCCATCCTGGTGCACGCCGATGTCGACGAAGGCGCCGAACGCCGCGACATTGGTGACGACGCCTTCGAGGACCATGTCGGGCTTGAGATCGGCCAGGGTTTCCACGCCATCCCTGAAGCTTGCGGTGCTGAACTCGGGACGCGGATCGCGACCGGGTTTCTCCAGCTCGCGGAGGATGTCGCTGACGGTGGGAACGCCGAATGTGTCGTCGGCGTATCGGGCCGGACTGAGCGACTTCAAGAGCGTACTGTTGCCGATCACGGTGCCGATTTCCTGCCTGAGGTCGGCAAGAATGCGTTGCACCAGCGGATACGACTCCGGGTGGACCGCGGAGGCGTCGAGCGGGTCGTCGCCGTCGATGATGCGCAGGAAGCCCGCCGCCTGTTCGAAAGTCTTCTCGCCCAGGCGTGGCACGTCGCGCAGTGCGGCGCGGCGGGTGAAGCGGCCCCTGGCGTCGCGGTGTGTGACGATGGCGTGCGCGACGCTGGGGGAGAGTCCCGAGACGCGCGCCAGCAAGGGCGCCGATGCAGTGTTGACGTCGACCCCCACGGCGTTGACGCAGTCCTCCACCACGGCATCGAGCGCGCGCGCCAACTGGTGCTGGCTGACGTCGTGCTGATACTGGCCGACGCCGATCGACTTCGGCTCGATCTTCACCAGTTCGGCGAGCGGGTCCTGCAGGCGCCGCGCGATGGAGACCGCGCCTCTGAGGGCGACGTCGAGTTCGGGTAGTTCCTGTGAGGCGTATTCCGATGCGGAATACACCGACGCGCCGGCCTCGGAGACGACGATGCTGGTGAGACCGAGTTCGGGATGCCGCCTGACGAGTTCGCGCGCGAGCCTGTCGGTCTCGCGCGAGGCGGTGCCGTTACCGATGGCGATGAGCGTGACGCCGTGCTTCTGCAGCAGTTGTCCGAGGGTGTGGAGCGCACCGTCCCAGTCATTCTTCGGCGGGTGCGGGTAGACGGTGGCGGTGTCGACCACCTTGCCGGTGGCGTCGACCACGGCGACCTTGACCCCCGTGCGGATGCCGGGGTCCAGTCCCATGGTCACGCGTGGTCCCGCCGGCGCGGCCAGCAGCAGGTCCTTGAGATTCTGGGCGAAGACCTGGATGGCGTCGGCCTCGGCGCGTTCGCGCAGCGCGCCCATCAGTTCGCTTTCCAGGTGCATGCCGAGCTTCACGCGCCAGGCGAAGCGCACCGTATCCGCCAGCCAGCGGTCGGCGGGCCGGCCTGCGTCGCGGATGCCGAAGCGGGCGGCGATGCGCGCCTCGCACGGATTGTGCGGTGCGTTCCAGGCCGGTGCGTCCTCCTCGCTGTCGAGGCGCAGGCGCACGTCGAGCATGTCCTCGCGGCGACCGCGGAACACGGCGAGCGCACGGTGCGAGGGAATGGTGCCGAGGGGCTCCGAGAAATCGAAATAGTCGGCGTACTTTTCCGCCGCTGCCTGCTTGCCCTCGATCACGCTGGATTGCACGACGCCGTGTGACTGCACGTATTCGCGCAAGGCCTGCAGCAGGCCGGCATCCTCGGCAAAACGCTCCATCAGGATGTGGCGCGCGCCTTCGAGGGCGGCCTTCGCATCCGGCACGCCAGGGTTGTCGCCGTCTGCGCTGGTGAACGGCTCGCACAGATATTTCGCCGCCTCGTCGTTCGGGTCGAGCAGCGGGTTTGCGAGCAGTGCGTCAGCGAGCGGCGCGAGACCGGCTTCCAGTGCGATCTGCGCGCGGGTGCGGCGCTTCGGCTTGTAAGGCAGATAGAGATCTTCCAGTTGCACCTTGTCGGGTGCGAGCGAAATCACCTGCAGCAATTCGGGCGTCATTTTGTTCTGCTCGGTGACCGATCGGATGATCGCGGCACGGCGTTCTTCCAGTTCGCGCAGGTAACGCAGGCGGTCGTCGAGCAGGCGCAGTTGCACGTCGTCGAGGCCGCCGGTCGCTTCCTTGCGGTAGCGGGCGATGAAGGGGACGCTCGCGCCCTCGTCAAGGAGGGCGATGGCGGCTGCAATCTGCGTGGGTTGGGCCACGAGTTCCGCGGCGAGTCGTTGTTCAATCGAGGGCAGCATGGTTCCGAGGATAAAAGGGGGGTCGTCTCTGGGACGTTGCGGATGATTCGGAAGGTGGCCATCCGGGATGGCCGTGTGCTCGCCTGAGGCGCGGAGTCAGACCCAGCGCACCACCGCATCGAGAGGCTGTCGTGTCTTCGCTGGCTGCGGATAAGCGCGGTAGCCGAAGGCGGCCATCATCGCCAGTCCGAAGCGGCCGTCTTCCAGCAGGCCGGCCTCGTCGAGGACCGCCTCCGCGTTCTCCCGGTTGAAGCCTTCGATCGGGCAGGAGTCGATGCCGATCAGGGCCGCCGCGGTCATCATGTTGGCGAGCGCGATGTAGGTCTGGTGGCAGGCCCAGTCGAACACGGCGCGCGGCGTGTCGAGACGGAAGTCGCTGTGATGGAACTGCGGATAGAAAATGTGGCGGCGCGCGATGCCCTCGATGGAAAGCTTCTGCACCTCACGCATGAAATTTTCCGTGTAGTCCGAGCCCGGTTGCATGTCTTCCTTGCGCGCGAGGTAGACGATGACGTGGCTGGCGGTCGGGAACTGGCCCTGCGCACCCCAGCTCACCGCACGCAGTTTCTCGCGCAGCGCCATGTCCTGCACCACCAGGAAACGCCAGGGCTCGAAGCCGAAGGAACTGGGCGACAGGCGTCCGCATTCGAGGATGAAGTGGAAATCGTCGTCCGCAATCCTGCGGGTGGGGTCGAAGGTCTTGCAGGCGTGGCGGAAGTTGAAGGCGTCCAGAATGGCTTGCTTGTCGATCATGGCGTGTACCGCAAAAACGATTGTAGAAAAAAATGTTGCGCACTAGAACTGCCCGGTGCGCAGCAACACCAGGGTACACGCGCGCTCGTGCGGGATGCCGGCGGCATCGAGATGCGCTTCGAGCGCCACGCTTTCCGTGCCGGGATTGAAGATCACGCGGCCCGGGTTCAGTCGCACGATGTCCCCGGCCAGCGGCGCGGAACGTTCGGGACCGACGTAGAGCGTGAGGACGTCGACCGTACCATCGATCTCGCCCAGCGTGTGCACTACCGGTACGCCCTCGCTCACGTCGAGCCGGGGGTTGACGGGGAGGACCGCGTGACCCAGCTCCAGCAGCAGGCGAATGGCCTGATTGGAATAGCGTTCGGGCTTGTGGCTGGCGCCGAGGACGGCGACGCGCTGCGGGGAGGTGGACATGCGGGAGGAAAGGTGACGAGGTGGAAAACTCTTGGCCCGACATTCTTCCAGCTTGGCGCACGGGGCGCAAATCAATCGCCCTGCGCGTCCAGGATATAGCCCGCACCGTCATCCTGCCCAAGCATGCGGACCAGATAGGGCATGACGTCTTCGAGGGTGCGGCGCAGCGTCCACGGCGGGTTGATGACGAACATGCCGCTGCCGTACATGCCAAAACCGTCCGCTGAGGGCGCACACACGTTGAGAGTGACGTTCAGCCAGCTCTGCACGGGCAGGCGCCGGAGCTTGTCCGGAAGCTGCCGGGCTTCCGCGCGCGCGAGCTGCGGATACCACACCGCATAGATTCCCGTGGCAAAACGCGCCAGTCCCTCTTGCAGCGCCGAGAGGACGTGCGCGTAGTCGTCGCGGGTTTCGTAGGGCGGGTCGATCAACACCAGGGCGCGCCGCGGAGGAGGCGGCAGCAGGGCCTTCAGCGCATCGAAGCCGTTGGCGGCGGTCACGGTGACGCGGCGACCCTGATCCTTGAAGTTGTCGCGCAGGAGAGTGCTGTCGCTGCTGTGCAGTTCGAACAGGCGCAGGCGGTCCTGGGGACGCAGCATCTGCAGCGCAAGCCACGGCGAGCCGGGGTAGACACGCAGGGTTTCGGCCGCGCGCGTGGCATCGGGATTGCAGGTGCGCACCAGATCCACATAGTCGGCAAGCGCCGCAGGAAGATCGTCCCGGCCCCACAGCCTGCCGATGCCAGCCTCGTACTCCTTCAGCCGCGTTGCGTGGCCGGCATCGAGCGCGTACAGGCCTGCGCCCGCATGGGTGTCGATGATCCAGAACGACTTGTCCTTTTGCGCGAGATGGCGGCCGAGCTGGACGAGCACGAAATGCTTCAGCACGTCGGCGTGATTGCCGGCATGAAAGGCGTGGCGGTAGCTCAGCATGGCGCGGGTCGGGGCGCGAAGGAATTTTTTGCGGTCGGGTGGCTGGCCACGATATCTCGGCTCAATCGACCCGTTTCATGAACCCGCTGAAGCGGCCGTCCGCGGCTGCGATCTCGACGCGCTCGACCCGCGCCAGCGGTGGACCTTTGTGCGCCCAGGCGATGAGCGCATCGACGGCAGACACCTGCCCTTGCACCACCGCCTCGACCGCACCATCCGGGGTGTTGCGCACCCAGCCTGAAACCGCCAGGCGCTCGGCCTCGATGCGCATCGATTCGCGGAACCACACACCCTGCACGCGGCCGTGGATGCGCAGGTGCTGCGTCTTCACGGACGGCTCACTTCACCTTCATGCCCGGCTCGGCGCCGGAATCGGGCGACAGGATGAAAAGCCCGGGCGCATCGCCCGACGCTGCCAGCACCATGCCCTCGCTCATGCCGAACTTCATCTTGCGCGGCGCGAGGTTGGCCACCATCACGGTAAGCCGCCCCACCAGCGCTTCCGGCGCATAGGCCGACTTGATGCCGGCGAACACCTGGCGCGTACCGAGCGGACCGAGATCGAGCGTGAGGCGCAACAGCTTGTCGGCACCCTCGACGTGGGCGGCTTCGGCGATGCGTGCGATGCGCAGGTCGATTTTGGCGAAGTCGTCGATGCCGATCGTCTCGGCAACAGGTGCGGACGGTTGGGCCGCGTGCGTCTGGGCCTCGGCGTGGCGAACAGGTGCCGGGGCGGGGGTCGGTTCGAGGTTCTGCTTGTTGGCGTCGATCATGGCGTCGATGGCTTTCGGGTCGATACGGGTCATCAAATGGTTGTAAGGGTTGATGCGCTGGCGAACGAGAAGTGTCTGCGCGTCGCTCCAGGCAAGTGGCTCGATGGCGAGAAAGGATTCGACCTCGCTGGCGAGCTTGGGCAGCACCGGTTTCAGGTACAGCGTCAGCAGGCGGAACAGGTTGAGCGCGACCGTGCACACCTCGTGCAGGCGATACACCGCCTCGGGCTTCTTCGCCAGTTCCCACGGCTTTTCGTCGGCCACATACTGGTTGGCACGGTCTGCCAGGGCCATGATCTCGCGCAGCGCCTTGGCGGTGTCGCGCGCCTCGTAGTGCGCGGCGATGGCATCGGCTGCGATCTGGAATTCGCCGATCAGTTCGAGGTTGGCGACGCCTTCAGCAAGTTTGCCCTCGAAGTTCTTGTGGATGAAGCCGGCAGTGCGGCTGGCAATGTTGATGAATTTGCCGACCAGGTCAGAATTCACGCGCGCGACGAAGTCGTCGAGGTTGAGGTCGATGTCCTCCATGCTGCCGTTCAGCTTCGCCGCGTAGTAGTAGCGCAGCCACTCGGGGTTGAGCCCCTGTTCGAGATAGCTCGCCGCGGTGATGAAAGTGCCGCGCGACTTCGACATCTTCTGCCCGTTCACGGTGAGAAAGCCGTGTGCGTAGATCGCGCTCGGCAGGCGGTAGCCGGAAAATTTCAGCATCGCCGGCCAGAACAGCGCGTGGAAATACAGGATGTCCTTGCCGATGAAGTGCACCAGCTCGGCCTTCGAATCCGCCCCCCACCAGGCATCGAAATCGAGGCCGTTGTCCTTCGCGTAGCGGGCGAAGCTCGCCATGTAGCCTACCGGCGCGTCGAGCCAGACATAGAAATACTTGCCCGGCGCGCCGGGAATCTCGAAGCCGAAATAGGGCGCGTCGCGGCTGATGTCCCAGTTCGACAGGCCGGAGGCGAACCATTCCTGCATCTTGTTGGCGGCCTCGGCCTGCAGCGTGCCGGAGGTCGTCCATTCGCGCAAGAAGGCCTCGCACTCGCCGAGCTTGAAGAAATGGTGCTCGGAATCCCTGTGCACCGGCGTCGCCCCCGATATTGCCGACAGCGGATTCTTCAGGTCGGTCGGGCTGTAGGTGGCGCCGCAGGCCTCGCAGTTGTCGCCGTACTGGTCCGCCGCGCCGCACTTCGGACATTCGCCCTTGATGAAGCGGTCCGGCAGGAACATGTTCTTCACCGGGTCGTACAGCTGCGCGATCGTCTTCACCTCGATGAGTCCGGCGTCCTTCAGCGCAAGATAAATCTTCGAGGCGAGTACGCGGTTTTCCTCCGAATGCGTCGAGTAGTAATGGTCGAAGCTGATGTGGAAACCCGCGAAGTCGCGCGTGTGCTCGTCCCACACACGCTGGATCAGCGTCTCCGGAGTGATGTCCTCCTTCTCCGCGCGCAGCATGATCGCCGTGCCATGCGTGTCGTCCGCGCACATGTAACGGCAGTCGTGTCCGCGCATTTTCTGGAAGCGCACCCAGATGTCGGTCTGGATGTATTCGACCAGATGGCCGAGATGGATGCTGCCGTTGGCGTAGGGCAGGGCGGAAGTGACGAGGATCTGGCGGGGCATGATCGGGCCAAGAGGCGGAAAGGCGCTATTTTCGCGCCGGAGAGCGGGTGGTGCGCGGGGGGGGGGGGGGGGGGGGCGGGGGGGGGGGTGGGGGGAGGGGGGGGAGGGGGGCGGGGAGCGGGGAGGGGGGAGGGGGGCGGGCTCAACAATCACTCCCCTCCCCCTCGAAGGGGGAGGGGCCGGGGAGAGGGTGACGCCAACCCCCGCACGGCGTCCGCCTGGCTCACACGTCCTCAGAACCGCGAACCCGGCTCCTTCAGGAATTCGATCTCCGCCACGCTGGACATGCGTCCGAGAATTTCATTGCGATGCGGAAACCGCCCGAAGCGCGCGACGACATCGCGATGCTGTCGTGCATAGTCGAGAAAGTTCTCGAACAGCGAGCGCTCGTCCGCTGCCGCCCCCTGCGCCAGTCGCTCGAACAGCGCCACCGAGCGTTCCTGCATATCCAGCGATTCGGCGTGCTCCAGCGGCAGATACAGGAACACCCGCTCGATCGGCGCGAGTGCGCGATCCTCCAGCGCGTCGAGTGCCGCCAGACTCAGCGCGAGCGCCTGCGCGTCACTGGCGAAAGCCGGCGCCTGGTCGCGAAAGACGTGGTGCGGAAACTGATCGAGCACGATCACCAGCGCCAGCCGGCCGCGCGGCGTGTCCGTCCAGTGATCGAGGCGGCCGGCGCGCGCGTCGGCGAGTGTGGTGGCGAAGCGTTCGGTCACCGCGCGGTCGGCCTCTGCCGATTTGCCGAACCAGAGCGCGCGCTGCCGGCCGGCGACGGCAGCGGCCGGGCCCTGCGGCCCGAACCAGAAATCGAGTACCGCTACGGCATCCGCATGCATCGTCACGGATCTCTCAGAACACGTCGTCGGGCAGATCGTTGTGTGATCCGTCACAGAAAGGCTGCCCCTTGGTGTGCTTGCAATTGCACAGCCACACTTTGGTCTTTTCGCGAATGACGACCGACATCGGCTCGAAGCCCGTGCCCTCGTGCGATCCGTCGCAGAAAGGCTGCGTCATTGATCGACCGCACGAACACCACCAGTATTCACCAGGTTCGAGTTCCAGTTCGGCGGGCTGGCGATCATACACGACAGGTTGGGACACGGTGGACTCCTCGGGAAAAAATCCGATTCTAGCCGCGCCAGGAGAAAGCTTGTCCACGTGGGCGGTGGGCCCTTGCGATACGGCGACACGTGGGGCTTGCATCGCGATCTTGCTGCGAAATCGCCTTCGAGGCCACGCCAGCGCGTATTTCGGAGATAATCATCCGGTTTTCAATGTGACTGCCGAGGTTGAACACGTGGACACCATCGCGTCCGGAAACGTCCTGCTCCGATCGGTGGCGTCGCTGCGCGATCTCGATACGGGCGAGGCGCTCGCGAAATGGGTGCGTCATGAACTGCAGGCGGTTTTCCCGCACGCCGCGTTTCTCATCGGGTTGTGGCGGATCAGGCCGGCGGGAATGGCGCCGGTCAAATACTACGCCTGGAATCTTCCGGTGGATCACCTGCCGGCGTTCCGGCAGCCCGACGGCCTGTACCACGCGGCGCTGCTGCATGGATGGCTGAAACGCGGAGAGCCCGTGTTGCTCGACGGCACGCGCACACCGACGGTGGCGGCACACTCCGGGAAGCCCGCGCTGCACAACGTTGCGGTCCACGGTGGCTGGGATTACTCGCGCCAGCACGCATCCTGTTTCTGCTTTTACGGCATCCCCGGACGGTTGGGGGAGGAACACCGTTTGCTCCTCTATTTACTGGTTCCCCATCTGCATACCGCGCTGATCCGGGTGCTGCATCAAGGCAGGCTGGGTGCGCCACGCCTGCGTACACATCAAACCCTTACGCCGCGCGAACTCGAGGTGCTGGACTGGGTGTGCGAGGGGAAGACCAGCCCCGAGATCGCGGCCATTCTCGGTCGCGCCCGCAGCACCATCAGGAACCAGATCCAGAGCATTCTCGTGAAGATGAAGGTCAACACGCGCGCCCAGGCCGCCGCCAAGGCGATGAAGAAGGGTCTGGTCGAACCCCGCCACCCGAACTCGCAGTTCGGTCCGCCTTCCAGAGGCGGATAGGCGTAGCAAACCCCCGTCGATGCGGCAAAGCGTCGCGCACCGGAGTGCACACGATGGCGGCCAACCCCGCCGCTCCACCTCGCGCGTGCGCCTGCAAAGCACGTATGCACGCGGGGAACAGGCTGTTGTTCAGTTGCGGCCTATACACCCTCTACAACTTTAGTCTTAGAGCATCTGCTCTATGGAAGCGTAAGCCCTGACGCCCTAAAGTCCCCTTCGCCTGAAGCGAGCATGTGCTTGAAACCGCTTGCCTGGCAGCCATCAAAAACCACACAGGGGGAGTTCAAATGAAAACCATGCATAAAATGCAGCACGGTCAGGGCATGACCGAATACATCATCATCGTCGCCATGATCGCGATCGCTGCCATCGCCGTGTATCAGTACTTCGGGCAGACGGTGCGCAACCAGACGGCCGCCATTGCCCAGGAAATTTCCGGCCAGGATGGCACCGGCGCCAAATCCGCCTCGCAGGCCTCGGCCAACCAGGCAGCGACCGCGGGGGATACCAAGAACACCCTCGACAGCTACGTCAACCAGGCGAACAAATAAGGCGCGGCCAGCGCTCCGGCCTGTTCCGGAGCGCGCGCCTGTCTGGATGATGAATACACCACGGCCTCGTCTGCAAACCGGCCAGGCCTTGCCGCTGGCCATGGTCATGCTCGTCGCCGTCGCGGCCATCGTCTTCTTCATGTTCAACAGCGGCCAGCTCGTGCAGGAAAAGATCCGGCTCACCAATACCGCGGATGCCGTGGCGTACAGCGCCGGCGTCTTCGAGGCACGCGTGCTCAACTACGACGCCTACACCAACCGCGCCATCATCGCCAACGAGATTGCCCTCGGGCAGGCCATTGGATTGGCTTCGTGGGCCAAGTATGCGGGCACCGCTGCGGAGAACATCAAGCCGTATGCCTACCTGATTCCCGCGCCCTACGGGGAGATGGCGGCCGAGATACTGGACCTCGTCAAGGATATGTCGGAGGCCTACACGACGGTATTGGCGAATAGCGTCGTACCCATGCACGACGCCGCCATCAACGCACTCGCAGTTTCGCAGCTCGTGATGCACGGGCCCGGAAACGGCGTTGCCCTTGCCAGCCGCAAAATGCTGATGGACAGCGTCGCGCACGCGAACGATCCGGATGCAAAAGTCGACGTGCTTCCGATTACGGATGATTTCGCCGGTTTTGTGCAGGCGTACTCCAGCCGGGAAGAGCGAACGCGCATGGGCCGTCTCGTGCAGGACGACCGGGATGCATTCCTGCGCAGCCGCAACTGGGGTTTCGGGCTTGTTGTCCTGTGTACCGGCGAGGAACTCAAAAAGCGCGGAAGCACGGAATTCATCGATCTGGTTGATGGCTGGAAGTCGATGGACACGCTGTCCGTACACCGCCACCGCATCAAACGTTTCAGGTGCAGGCGGTCGGAGCTTCCAATCGGCTACGGGACCGCCTTTTCCGATGGGGATCTGAACGATGACGCATACAGCTACGCAGGTTCCCGCTCCACGAATCCGCGTGCAAGCCTCTACGCCGATTCGGACGAAGGCATCGCGGAAGGCTTCGATCCCGAGCCACCGACGGTGGCCGGCGGGGCGATCCCGGTATTTCATGAACTCTCCGAAGAGGTTTTGAAACAGGAAGATCCCCGAACCACGCTGGTGATTCGCGTCAGCAAGTCGCAAGCCAAGCAGGTGTTTTCCGGTGGCGCGGGTGCGATCAAGCCGCAGGGCAGCCTCGATTTGTATCAGGGTGCGCTGGCCAGTGGCGAGAGCGCAGCCGTTTCCAGCGTCGAAGTGTTTTTCGAACGTCCGGACACCGGCAACAGGCTTTTCGGAAAAAAGGAAACCGGCAGCCTGTTCAACCCATACTGGCAGGCGCGGCTTGCGGCGGTCACGCCCGCACAGCGGGCCTTGGCCCAGCTCAAGCAAGGTCTGCAACTGCCATGAAAAGAGCGACGGCACGATTTCCTCTGCGGTCGATTGGAAGGCTGCCCGCACTTCTCGTCCTGGGTGGCGTGCTGGCCGTGTTCGATTGCGTCGCGGCCCCACCCGCCCAATACAAAAACGCGGAAACGATTATGGGCATTCATGTACGCCGCACGGGCGATGCCTTCGACCAGCGGGAGCTGGCGGGCAAGCTCGTCGAATCGTGGCAGAAGAGCTGCGGATCCCCGTCCGTCATAGAGCAGTGTCAGCTGTTTATGAAGACCCCGGGGGTGGACCCGAAAACCATCGAGTACTGCAAGGGTACGATGTCGAAATTCAAGCTGTACGGCAGTGTGGATGACGTTGGAAAGTTCGTGACCGACGAATATTTCGTGCCTGCGCTGGGGTGGTATACAAAAATTCGCAAGATAAATGTGCTGTACCAGGGTACCGAGCCCTGCAAATCGACCGTGGAGAAGCTCGAAACACACGAGATTTATCACTACGCACCCACCGGCCGCACGAAATATGAGCGCAAGTCCAACAAGGCCGGACAGCATTCCTGGCGGAAGACGACCCAACCATACAGCAAGGAGCTGGCCGCGATGGTGAAGATGGGAGTCGATGCCGGGCTCGCCAGCGGTAAGTTCACTGTCAAGAAAACTGGCGAGAAAACCTATCTTCCGGGCTATCTCTGCGAAGAAAGCAGAATCACGCTGACCGCGGGTGAGAGCCACATCGACGTCTGCCTCCGTCCCGTCGAGATGCAGATACCTGCAGCCATCGTCTTTGCGAGAAAACACACTTACAAGGAAAAAACCGTCTCGGCCGAGACCGTCGAGGCTTTTGAGGACGGAATCGATCTGCAAAAGAGCCTGTTCTGGCCGTCCGCCGGCGAGAAAGTAACCGGCGACATTCCCGGAACGAGCCCGAAAAAGGCAAAGGCCGATCCCGCGAATGCGACGATGAAATGGTGTGCAGCGGAAAAGGCGCGCACCGGCGTCGATCCTTGCGAGGGTGACGATGAATAAGCGGACGGCGTGCCACGCCCGACTGCCACGCCAGCGCGGCCAGTCCACCGTCGAGTTTGTCGTGCTTGCCCTGGTGCTGGTGCCGCTGGTGCTGATCATTCCTTTGCTCGGCAAGTACATGGACATCGCCCAGGTGGCCGCCGTAGCCAGCCGGTACGCGGCGTTCCAGAGCACGGTCAGCCATTCCGGTGCCCTGGGGGGCTGGAAATCCGATGCCCTGCTCGCGCAGGAAGTCCGGCGGCGTTTCTTCAGCAACAGCGATGCGCCGGTGAAGACGGGCGATACGGCGGGAGACTTCAATGCGCACCGCAACCCGCTCTGGTCCGATCATCGCGGCGATCCATTGCTGCCGGCATTTGCGGGCAATGTCGCGGTGCAGGCCACGCACAAATCGATCGCGCAGCCGTTCGGTGCGTTGTATGCAAAAGGGCTCGGCCTGCCCCAGGACAATCTCGTCACCGGACGGATCACGGTCGATATCGCCAATGTTGCCGGCTTCGAACCGTTCGATACGCTGAATCTGTCTGTCAGCCGTGCGACGACCGTGCTTGCCGATACCTGGGCGGCGGGCGAACCAGCCATGGTCGAAGACAGGATCAAAGGCGATGGAGAAAATCCGTTAGGCCCGTTTGCCTACAAAATCACCGATCTTGCCGCGGCACCGATCAAGCCTTTCCTGTGGCTGGAATTCGGTGCTCCACCACCCGACATCGGTCGAGTGGAGCCCGATCGCGTACCCTCGGATCGGCTCAAATGATGCCAACCTTCGTGGCAGTCCTCACGCTGATGGTGCCGCTATGGGCTCTTGCCGCCTGGCCGCAACTGGATGTTCCCGCCGGGGCGCGCGTGGCGTCCGTCGGTGAAAAGATCCGTCTGCACGGTGCGCCCATGCGCATCCAGCGCGTGCTGGTCGCACAGAGACCGGACGCCGTGGCGCGGCACTACCGTGCTGCGCTGGGCCCGCGCTACGCCACGGCGCAACTCCAGGACAGGTTGGTTCTCTCACAGGGCCGGGACGACTACTTCATCACCGTCAGCATCCGGCCGCTCGGGCCGAAGCTGACCGAGGCGCTGGTCTCCATCGCTGATGCGCGCGAAGCGCGGCAGGCGGTGGGACGCCCCTTGGGATTCAATCTTCCGGCGGCGTCCGTGGTGCTCTCGGACATCGAAGCGGACGATGCCGGCAAACGCTCGCGCCAACTGGTCGTCGGCAACGCCCATGCCATCACCACCAATATCGATGTCTTCACCCGCGAGCTTGCCGCGCGCGGCATGCACGCCGACGGGCCGCCCCTGCGCCGCAGCGCAGCCGAACACGTGCAGTTCTACAAGGGCGAGCACCGCGAAGCGCAACTCATCGTGATGCGCCGCGACGGCCAGACGCAGACGGTTCTGACCATGATCGAAACGCAATGAACACATTCTCCAACCGCCAGCTCGGCCAGGCCATGACCGAATATCTCGTCGCGCTGCTCGTCGTCATGTTGATGATCGGCATCAGCTTTGCCGGAGAGGGTTCGGTGATCGACCTGTTTCTCGACGCGGTGAAAACCGCCTTCGACAACCTCGGCAGTTTCATTTCACTTCCCCTGTAACAGCATTGAACCATGGCATTCAAGATCAACAGGAACTGGATCGTCCTCGCCGTTGCCTTGGGCGTGGGCGGACTGGCAGCGCTGGGTGCGAAAAACTACCTCGGCGCGCAACTGGCGGAAATCGAGGCGCGCGAGACGAACAAGGTCATGGTCGAACTCGTGGTCGCCAAGACCGACCTCGAAAAAGGCCGTTCGCTGACACCCGAAACGGTGGCGGTGCGCGCCGTCCCCGGAGAATGGGCGCACTCGGGCGCGCTCACGCCGCAGCAGTTCGGCCGTGTCGAGGGGGCGACGCTCGCGTATCCGGCTGTGGCGGGCGAGCCCATCCTGTGGGCCCAGCTCGAAGGCGAGAAGGCGCCGAGTTTCTCGGCGCGCCTGGCGCCGGGCCGGCGCGCCGTGACGGTGCCGGTCGACGAAATCAGCTCGCTGTCGGGCATGGTCGCGCCGGGCGATCTGATCGACATCGTCGTCTCCGTGAAGAAGGACAAGGGCAATTTCACCTTTGCACTGCTGCAGGGCGTGCCCGTGCTGGCAACCGGCACGCGGGTGTCGCAGGAGGAAAAGGACGCGGAAGGACGCGGCCGCTCCTTCACCACCATCACGCTCGACACCACGCCGGATGACGCCCGCCGCATCATCGCCGCGCGCGAGGTCGGACGCGTGACCGCGCTGCTGCGCGCACCGAACGATACCGCCACGGTTTCCGGTGCGCGCTCGGATGCCCTGGCGCTGCTCGGCCTTGCGTCCGGACCGGCATTCGGGGCCAGCACGGTGCCGGTCATCTACGGCGGAGGGCCGATCACCGAGGGGCAGACCATGAGGCCGGCGCGCAAAGCCGACCCGTTTGGCCGGGAAAGCGGCGAATGATCCGCCTGTGCAGTTGTAGGAGGCCCGCTTGCGGACCGATTGCGGAGTACGCGCGGTTTGGGAACAAGGGGGCGGAGGCCAATAGATAAGAAGGGGAGAGGAGAGAGGGGAGGAGCGGCCGCGGCGGATTGCCCAGGCCGTTGGTTGTAACAACAAGAACCGGTACCCGGCGTGCCGGCATCGCTGCGATGCCGGCATGTCCGGACGCCGACACAAAGGGAGTTCGCAGTTGAAAAGCATTGCATCAGGAATTGCATCAAGGCTGGTGCTGGCCGGCTTCGTCGTAAATATTGCCGCACACGCTGCGCCACCTGCCGCCACCGTGCCGCCCAAGGCCGATGCGGCGCAGACGGACAAGCGCGCGGCAAAGACCCAGCCGGACCCGGCTTTCGTCAGTGAAATCGAAATGTTCGTCGGCGAAACGCGCGTGCTCGAAGCGCCCAACGCCGGGCGCCTCGCCGTGGGCAACGGCAAGGCGTTGTCCGCCGCCGTGCTTGACGACCGTGAGATTCTGCTCATCGCCAACGAGATCGGTGTATCCAGCCTGCATATCTGGACGCGCAACGGCCGCAACCGGCGCATCAAGGTGAACGTCATCCCCAGCGACACGCCGCGCGTCAACCGTGAGGTTTCGGCTTTCCTCGCCGGCATCCCCAACGTGCGCACTTCGGTGATCGGCGACAAGATCGTCGTCGAAGGCGACCGGCTCAGTGATGCCGAGCTGGACAAGATCGCGAGCCTGGCGAAGCGTTTTCCGCAGATTGTCGATTTCACCAACCCGATCGGCTGGGAAAAGATGATCGTCATGGATGTCCGCGTGGTCGAGTTTCCCGTCACCACGCTGAAGGAAATCGGCCTCAAATGGAACGCCACCGGCGGCATGGCGATCGGCGGCGTGTGGATGCCGTTCCGCCGCGGCACCGACGGCCCGTACCAGATCGACATCCAGACCGGCAGCCGCAACCCCGTGCCCATCGTCAACCCCGACAACCCCGGCGGCAGCATTCCGCTTCCCTCCGGGCTCAATCTCCTCTCCGCCGTGAACATGGGCCTGAACGCCCAGTTGAACCTGATGGAGGAAAACGGCAGCGCGGTCATCCTCGCGCGGCCCACGCTCTCCACGCGCAGCGGCTCGAAGGCGAGCTTTCTGGCCGGTGGCGAGTTTCCCTATTCGGTCAGCAACGTAAACGGCACGACCATCAGCTTCAAGCCCTACGGCATCCGTCTCGACATCGAGCCGCGCGTCGACCACAACGGTGTCATCCGCGCACGCATCATGAGCGAGGTCAGCGACATTGACACCTCGGTGTCCACCGTTGCCGGCCCGGCCTTGCGCACGCGCAAGACCGAAACCGAATTCAACGTGCAGGAGGGCGGCACCATCGTCCTGAGCGGCCTGCTGCGCCGTGATACGGGCACCTCGCTCGACAAGGTGCCGTTTCTCGGTGACATCCCCATCCTCGGAGCCCTGTTCCGCTCCAGGCGTTTCCAGAACAACGAAACCGAGCTCGTCGTGTTCGTCACCCCGGTTGCCGTCGATCGCCACACGCTGGAACTGGAAGCGGGCATGAATGCCGCCAACGCGCGCCTCGACGCGACACCGCGCGTCGGCAGTCCGGATCTTGCCGCCGTGCCCGTGCCGAAACCTGGGCCGGACAAGCCCTCGAGCAGCTGGACGGACATGGCTTACTGAGCGGGGCCGCGCATGTTCCAGATCCACATCACTGATCCTGACAGCAAGGAGCGCGCCGAACTGGTGGAAGACACCGCCGCGCTCATCGGCAAGGGGCGCGACTGCCGCATCCGGCTGGCGGGCTGGCGCATCGGACGCGAGCACGCGCGCATTTTCCGCACCCGCAGCGGGCTGTTCATCCAGGACCTCGGCCAGTTCGCCGGCACCTGGGTCAACGGCACGCGCATCGAACAGCACGGCCCGCTCGCCCACGGCGACGAGATCGCCGTGGGGGCCTATGTCCTCAGGATCGAAGACAGGCTTCAGCCCGCAGAAAGCGAGCCGGGCGCGGTGCGTGACCCGTCGGTGGAGCAGCTCCCGCTGCAGGTAGCGCGAACGGTCGAATCTGCGTCGCAGGCCCGTCACCACTTCTGGCGCCGGCGTATCCACGAGCAGTTGCTGGAAGCCATCGACCTGCGCCGCCGCGACCTTTTGCGCATGGAAGACGCGCAACTGCGCGCCGAGACCGAACGGCTGGTACGCGAACTCATCGAGCAGGAAGACGCCCTGCCGCTCGACATCGAGCGCGAGCGTCTGCTTGTCGATGTGCTGAACGAAGCCGTCGGCCTCGGTCCGCTGGAAGACCTGCTTGCCGACGAGAGCGTCACCGAGATCATGGTCAACCGCTTCGACGAAATCTATCTCGAACGCGGCGGCCGCCTCGAGCGTCATCCTTCCGTCTTCACCAGCGACCGCGCCGTGCTCGGTGTCATCGAGCGCATCGTCGCTCCCATTGGCCGGCGCATCGACGAAGCGTCGCCCATGGTCGATGCACGGCTGAAGGACGGCTCCCGCGTCAACGCCGTCATTCCACCGCTGGCCCTCAAGGGCCCGGCGCTCACCATCCGCAAGTTCGCGCGCCGTGCACTCGCCGCCGAAGACCTCGTCGGCTTCGGCGCCATGAGCCGAGAAATGGCCGAATTCATGCGTCTAGCCGTCGTGCATCGCAAGAACATCATCATTTCCGGCGGCACCGGCTCCGGCAAGACCACGCTGTTGAACGTCCTTTCCAACTTCATCCCCGACGGCGAACGCATCATCACCATCGAGGACGCCGCCGAACTGCGCCTTGGCCATTCCCATCTCGTCAGCCTCGAAGCGCGCCCCGCCAACGCCGAAGGGCGCGGCCAGATCGCCATCCGCGACCTCGTGAAGAACGCGCTGCGCATGCGCCCCGACCGCATCGTCGTCGGCGAATGTCGTGGCGGCGAAGCGCTCGACATGCTGCAGGCCATGAACACTGGTCACGAAGGCTCGCTCACCACTCTGCACGCCAACAGCCCGCGCGATGCCCTCGCGCGCCTGGAAACCCTCGTGCTCATGGCCGGCATGGACCTGCCCGTGTCCGCCATCCGCGACCAGGTCGCCTCCGCCGTCGACCTCATCATCCAGCAGGCGCGCCTGGCCGATGGTCGGCGCATCGTCACCGGTATCGTCGAAGTCACCGGCATCGAGTCCGGCAAGATCCAGATGCAGGAACTGTTCCGCTTCGAACAGCAAGGACGCGACCCCGACGGCCGCGTGCTCGGCCGCTTCGCCGGCTGCAATGCCGTGCCGGCGTTCTACGATGCCCTGCGCCAGGCCGGCATCGCCCTCGACCTCTCCCTCTTCGATCGCCGGAGCGAAGCGTGATCCTAAAAACCGCAGTTGACCGCTCCATTCCCTTACGGACATCGTATGAACGCTGAACCTTCAGGCTTCATTCGCCTTCACCTGTTGGGTGAGACCGCTACGCACCCGCTGGCACGCCGGCTCACGCACCTGCCTTTGTCGCGCCTCCTTGCAGGCCCCGGCCTGCGGCGTCGTTGCTTCGCGGCAGGCACGCGATCCGACGCACCATCGGGCGCGTTCAACTGCGGTTTTTAGGATGATCGCCACCGGTCTTGCCATTCTCGTTGCGTTGGCCGTCGTGCTCCTCGTCTGGGCGCTCGCCGATCTTGGCAGCAAGGGCCTTGCCGCCTGGCGCGCCCGCTTCACCCGCGAGACGCGCTTCAGCCTGCGCGAACTCTTTCTTTCCGCAGACCCCGTGCGGCTCTATGCCATCAACCTCGGCCTCATGTTCCTCGCCGCCATCGCCGTCTGGATCGCCAGCGAAAGCATCGTTCTTGCCGCCGGTACCGCCGTGCTGCTCGCCTTCGCGCCGCGTATCGTCTTCGGCTGGCTGCGCCGGCGCCGCATCGAGCGCATCGAAGCGCAACTGCCCGACGCCCTTCTCATGGTCGCCGGCGCCGCCAAGGCCGGCTTGTCCCTCACCTCCGCCATCCGCCAGGTCAGCACCGAACTCGCCCCGCCCCTGGTGCACGAATTCCAGCTCATGCAGCACGAACAGCGTCTGGGCGTGAGCCTCGACGATGCCCTGGAGAATCTCGCCCTGCGCGTTCCCGTGGCCTCCGTCAAGCTCATGGTCTCGGCCATGCGCATCGCCTCGGAAACCGGTGGCGGTCTGGCCGAAACCCTGGAGCGCACCGCCGCCACCCTGCGCAGCCAGCACGCCATGGAACTCAAGATCCGCGCGCTCACCGCACAGGGCAAATTGCAGGCCTGGGTCGTCGGCCTGCTGCCCGTCTTCCTGCTCTGGGTGCTCACCCGCATGGAACCCGAGGCCATGGCGCTGCTGTGGAGCACCCGCACCGGCTGGGGCGTGCTGGCCGGCGTCGCCGTCATGGAATTCTTCGGCGTATGGCTCATTCGCCGCATCGTCACCATCGACGTATGAGGGCGCACCCATGACCCCACGCCGCGCACAGTGCACACCATTCTTCCCGCCGGCCGGCGGGGCAGGGGAGCGCCATGAAACCTGATCCCGCCTGGGTCATCACCGGGCTTGCGCTTGCCGCCGGCCTCTCCTTCGCGCTTGCCGCCTGGGTCGTCTCGCGGCTTGCCGCCGCCGTCCCCGAACAGGACCGCACCTGGTATGACGCCCCGCCCGCCGGCTACCGCATCCTCTGGTGGCCGGTGCAGTGGCTTGCCCACTACCTCGACCCCTGGCTCTCCGCCGCCCGCCAGGCCGCCATCCTCACCCGTCTGCGCGCCGGCGGTCTCGATTTCTCCCTCAATCCCGCGCAATACCTTGCCGGGCGCATCCTCTGGGGAGCCCCCTTCGCCGCCCTGGGCGCATGGCTTGCCGCCAGCTTCCACCTCGCGCCCGGCTGGCCCGCCGCCGCCGGCTTTCTCCTCGGCTGGCTCTATCCCGCCATCTGGCTGCGTGACCGCATCGAAGCGCGCCGCCGGCAAAGCCTCAAGGCGCTGCCCTTCATGCTCGACCTCATCACCCTGTGCGTCGAATCCGGCCTCAACCTCACCGGCGCCATCGCCCAGGCCGTCGACAAGGGGCCCGGCGGCGCCCTGAAAGACGAATTCGCCCGCCTGCTGCGCGACATCCGCGCCGGCAAGCCGCGCGCCGAAGCGTTGAGGGAACTGGCCGCGCGCATGGACATGGCCCCCGTCGCCAACTTCGTCGCCAGCCTCATCCAGGCCGAAGCCACCGGCATGAGCCTTGGCCCCATCCTGCGCGCCCAGGCCGACCAGCGAAGAATCGAGCGTTTCGCGCGCGCCGAGAAGCTTGCCATGGAAGCCCCCGTCAAGCTGCTGTTCCCGCTCATTTTTTTCATTTTTCCGTGCGTCTTCGCCATCCTCATGTTTCCCATCGTCATGAAGTTTCTCGCTTCCGGGTTCTGACATGGCGCACGACCCGACCCTCGTCATCCGTCGCGCCGACACCTTCCTTGCGCGCCTGACCGGCCTGCTCATCGGTCCTCCGCCCGCCCCCGGCGAAGCACTCCTCATCACCCCCTGCGCCGCCGTCCACACCGCATTCATGCGCTATCCCATCGACGTCGTGTTTCTCGATCGGGCAGGCGTCATCCGCAAGAGTGTCGCCCACCTTTCGCCCTGGCGCATCGCCTTGTGCCGCGGTGCGTACCAGGTACTCGAACTTGCCGCAGGCCAGGCGCAGCGCGCCGGTTTGCGCGAAGGCCGGCAAGTCAGGCTTGCACCACCGGTTTTTTCACGTTCCAGGGAGAACACCCCATGAAAGCACGACTCCTGATACCCATATGCCTTGCGCTTTTGAGCGCCTGCAAAAGTGACGGCACGGCAACCGAAACACTCGATTCGACGGTTCTCGAAAGCGCCTTCGTCGCGCAGAGCGGCCTGGTCTGCCCGGATGTCGACTCCCCCTGTTCGCCTCCGACCTCCAGTTCGACGATGGATTTCGTCAAACTCGTGACCGACACGCTCGATGGCATCCAGCCGCGTGCAATCCGCTTCAACGAGCCGGGTATTGCCTACGAGATATATGCAGAAGCCGGTCCCGCCATCGTCACACGGTACGGCGTGCCCATGGAAGCAACCGTGACCACGAACAGCTCAGCCAGCTATGCCAGGGCCACTCCGGAAATCATCGTGAAGCCTGGCATGCTGACCTACGACGGCGAGGAGTTTCCCTATCATTCGACGCCGCCTTCCGGCGAGCCGGATCTGGAGACGCGGCACTATTGCAAGTCGTTCCCGTTCGACTGCGTCATCCTTACCATTCCGCTTGCCCCCGATCTGGTTTTGCCCGCCCGCCACGTCATCGACGTCCAGCGCTATCACACAGTCAAGTCTGGCGACCTGAAAAACTTTTCCGCCACCGATCGCCGCTGGCGCGGCACGCTGGGTGCGCTGACGGATCGTCTCGATGTTCTCGCTGCCGGAAATGAACCGGTCCGCTACTACGGCATCCTCACCATTTTTGGTGGCGACGGCTCGCCCGTGCCCGAGTACCTCTTCACCCACTTCGGTATGGCCGGTTGTCCGGTCTCCTTCACGCTCGACTCCGGCACCCGCGTCATCGATGGCGCCGATATCCACTGCGACTACACCGATGATGACGGCAACCACGTCAGCTTTTCTCTTGCGGGCGAGCGCTTCACCTTGAAGGGTTCCCGCCTGGAGCGCGGTCTTGCTCCCACGCCGCATCCCTATTCGGTAAGCGTGCGCGCGGGGAATGCTTCGCCAGCGCCGCGCTTTGGCTACACCGACGAGGTCAGCGCCGGCACGGACGCCATTACCGGCGCCGTTTTTGGGCCGCAGGGCCACGTTGCCGTCCTGAAGGGCAAGTCTGGAACGAGCGTCTTCGAAATCACCGCCGTACGCGATCCGGCGGCGAAGGTGATGCTGGGACTCGACTGATCCGTCATGGCGCCGCGCTCCTCCGCCATCGCCACCCACTGCGCCAGTCGCTCCCTCTCCCCGTCGGGGAGAGGGTGGGGGAGAGGGCTTGCCGCCCGCGAACGGCGGCCCGCCCAGCGCGGCGCCACCCTCGTCGAATTCGTCGTCGTTGCCCCCACCGTTCTCTTCCTGCTGATGAACCTCATCCAGTACGGCCTGCTCTACCACACCAAGAGCCAGCTCAACTACGCCGCCTTCGAGGCCGCAAGAGCCGGCACCACCGGCAACGCCGACCCCGGCGCCATCCAGGCCGCCTTCATTCGCGCCATGACCGGCTACCACGGCGGCGGGACCAGCACCAGCCAGCTTGCCGCCTCCTACGCCCGGGCCGCTGCCGAAGCCCCGTACACCCGCATCGAAATCCTCTCCCCCACGAAAGAGAGCTTCGACGACTACGTCAGCCCCGAACTTGCCGCCCGGCTCAAAACCGGCAAGCGCGTCATCCCCAACAGCAACCTTGCCTTCATCACCTGTCCCGTCGACGTGCCCGGCTGCAACAACGACCCCAAGACCAACGCATCCGGCCAGACGCTTGCCGACGCCAACCTGCTCAAGCTTCGCATCACCTACGGCATCCCCGAAAGGAAACAGATCCCGCTCGCCGGCCGCTTCATGAACTGGGCGCTCGACACCCTGAACCCTGCCGACAGTGACGCCTTCCGCCAGGGCCTTGTCAAGGCCGGCCGCATCCCCGTCGTCACCCACATCGTCATGCGCATGCAGTCGCCCGCCTTCGAACACGGCAACACCTCGAATCCGGGGCCGGGCAACAACGGCACACCCGAAGACCCCGGCCCGGGTCCCAAGGGCGGCGAACTGCCGAAGTGCCCGGCGACGGATCCGGCGTGTGTGTCGGGGGCGCAGCCGAAACCGAAACCCGGGCCGCAGTGCGACCCGGCGGTCGATCCCGATGGCTGCCTGCCACCAGGTTGTGAACAGGGAGACGCCAGTTGCGATCCCGGCTGCGGCAAGAACTACTGTTGCCTGCTTGAAAAAGGTCTCATCAAGCCGGACGGCTCGCCCGCCGGCAATGCCGCGACCCATGGCGCACCCGCGCCAGACACTTCCCTGCCGCCCACTACCCGGCCTTGAACCATGGATCTGTTTCGCATAGCCCTTCTTGTTTTTTCGCTCTTTCTTGGCATCCCGCTCGCTGCTGCCGACAGCAGCGCGGCCGAGGGCGTCACCCCCACGAGCTGCGGTCCTGCCGATTCCGGCTCCCCCTGCGGGGGGGACGGTCCCGCGAGCCAGGGCAATACCAGCGGTACCAACCAGGGGGCGGGTAATCCGATCAACTTCATCACCGGCAACAAATACCAGCAGGAAACCGATCTGCCTGCGCTACCCGGCGTGCTTGGCCTGGAAATCGTACGTCACTACAACAGCACCCTTGCCGGGGTCAACGCCTCCCCCGGCATCCTTGGTCGCGGCTGGCGCCTGTCCTACGAAACCGAACTTTTTCCCGTTGCCAACACCCTGCAGATCATGCAGGCCGACGGTACACGCATCATCTTCATCCGTGACCCCCAGACCCCCAGCGCCTGCGTGACCAATGACCCCGCCCATGGCCAACTGGCCATCACCCGCGGCCCGCGTGGTGAAAACTATCGCTGGACCTGGCCCAATGGCCGCATTCTCGATTTCGACCACCGCGGCAAACTCATTCGAATCAAGGCGCCCACCGGCGAGTTCGTCAGCCTGGCGTACGATCTTGCCGGCGTTCTCGTCAAAGTCACCGATCCCCAGGGTCGCAGCCTCGACTTCGGCTATCCTGCCCGCCGCAGCCACGAGCGCTTCAACGGCCTTGTCAGCCTGGATACGCCCGCTGGCCGCTTTCAGTACAGCTTCGGTAGTCCGCGGCCCAAGAACTACACCGGCGACCCACGCGTCCTTTTAGCCAACCTCGTCGGTGTCGCCTATCCCGACGGCACACGGCGCCAGTACCATTACGAAGACCCGCGCCACCCCGCGCATCTTGGCGGCATCAGCGTCATCACCGGCAAGACCGCGACACGCCTGTCCACTTACCGCTACGATGCCCAGGGCCGTGGTGTTCTCTCCGTGCGCGGCGAACCCGCACGTCTCGGCGAAGACGGCAAGCGCGTTGCCGGCACCGGTATCGAACAGATCGAACTCGACTTTGCCGCGCCTGGTATTACCCGCCTGACCAACAGCCTTGGTCAGGAGACCGTTTACACTCACGCCATCGTCGGCAACGAACACCGCCTTCTCGAGGCCATTGGACCCGGATGCGCCAGTTGCGGCGAAACGAACGTCCGCTATCGCCACGATGCACTCGGACGGCAAAGCGAACTCACCCGCCTCGACACCCAGGGGCGCCCCCGCCACACCGTTCGCACGGAACGTGACGCGCAGGGCAGGGTGGTCAAGCTCACCCGCATCGACTACCGCGCGGACAGGGCGCTGCCCCAACAAATCGTCGTTCGCTACGAATATAGCGGCAATGCCGATGTTCCCAGTCTCATCGTCCGGCCCAGCGTCGTCCCCGGCAAGGAACTCCGGATTGCCATCGTCTACAACGACGCCGGACAGCCCATCCGGATCACCGAATCCGGATACAGCCCCATCGACAGCGAAGGGAAGCAGAATCCCACCCCCATCACGCGCAACACTGCCTACCGCTACCAGCGTATCAATGGCAGAAGTCTCATTGCCGAAATCGACGGGCCGCTGCCCAACGGGCCGAAGAATGATCCGAGCGACTCCGACATCACACGCGTCGAGTGGGATGGCTTCGGACGCAAGATCATCGCCTTGACGCGCCCCGGCAACGAAACCAGCACGCTGCAATACGATGCCGCAGGTCGCATTGCCCACGTACAGAACGCCATGGGCTTTGGCACGACATTTACGTACACTTTCCGTGGTCAGGCCACGCGCATCGCCAGTCGGGGCAGCGGGTGGGAGCAGGCCGGTATTCCGCCCGTCACCGAAAGCCATCGCTACGACGCATTGGGCAATCTGGCCGAGGTGTCCTCCGGTTCCGGTGACGGGCTGCGCCCCCGAATCCGCATGGCCCATGACATTGCCGGCCGCCTGCTCTGGCAGGCCGAAGCCCTGGGTTTCGTGAAACAGGCGCGCTACGATACGGAAGGCCGTCTCGTCCGCGCCAGCGTGCGCAGCGCGAGTTTCGAGCAGAGCGAATACTACCGTTACGACGCGCACAACCGCGTCACCGAAGTCGCCGACAGCACCGGCGCCACCCGCACCCTAGCCGCCGCGCGCCCGACGCGCACCCGCCCGCCGTCGGCCTTTCATGCCGTGCATGACGACTTCGGGCGCGAAGTCATGGTCACCGGCGCAAGCCATGGCGTGCTCATCAAATCCTGGGATGCCGCCGATCGGCTCATCGAGCAGCGCGATGCCCGGCAGAATGTGCAGCGCAACACCTGGGATCTCGCCGGACGTCGCATACGACATGCCGTCATCCCCGTAACCGGCGCACCGCAGATCACCACCTGGCGCTACCAAGCCGGCCGTCTGGTCGAAATCGTCCATCCCGGGCAGCGCGAGCAGATCGCTTATGACGTGCGCGGCCAGGCCGTCAGCAGGACGGTTCGTCTCCAGCTTGCCAGCGGCGCTCATGTCACGCACCTTACCCGCTACATCCACAACGACGACGGCAGTCTCAAGGCGCAAAGCCTGCCCGACGGCACTTACCTTGAATACGAACGCAACGGGCAGGGGCAGGTCGTCGCCCTGCACCGGCGCACCAGTCCCTGGACCCTGTTTGGCTGGGGCCGGCAGACCCTCGCCAGCGGCCTCGAACGCGATCTCGTCGGACTCGCGCACATTACCTATGGCAACGGCATCGAGGGACGCTGGCAGCGCAGCCGCCAGGGTGTTCTCGCCCGCATCGTCTACACGCGGCCACAATACCGCGCAGTCGATCCGGCGCGTCTCGCCGCCACGCGCGCCGCGGTCCGGCAGCCTGTGGCCGGCAGGCTGCTCGACCTGCTCATCCCCGCGGCGCGCGCGCAGACCGCCCCTGATGCCGCCGGAAAACTGCCCGGTGCCCTCGGTATGCCCGCCGAGCCCGCCGCCCTGTTCGATACCCGCCTCATCTACGACCCGACCGGCAACGTCCTCCTGCAAGCCCAGCGCGGGCGGGGCGCGCATGCCAGCCTCGCCTATGCCTACGACTCGCGTGCGCAGCTTGTTGCCGCGCAGGGCATACCCCGCGCGGCGACCGTCAAGACCGCCAGCCGCGCGCCCGAGGCCAGCGTCTGGCGCTATTACTACGATCGCAACGGCAACCGTGTCCTTGCCCAGGAAGAAGTACCCGTCAGCGAGATGGGCCAGACCCGCAGGGCCACGTACGATGCGGTGAGCAATGCCCTCATCGACCCGCCGCCACAGCGCGAATACCGCTGGAACGCCCAGGGCCAGCTCATCGCCGTTCGCGAGCGAGGCAATGATCTCGCCCGCTACCGTTACGACGCCCGCGGCCTGCGCATCGCCAGTGAAAGCTTCACCCCCGCATCGGCCTCAGCCGCAACCCGCAACGCCCCACAGCGCGGCCATGCCGCCTACACCCTTTACAACGACGCCCGTCAGCGCATCGCCGATCTTGATGCCGATGGTCGCATCACCCGTCAATACGTCTGGCTGGGCGACAAGCTCGTCGCCACCCTCGATCCCGCAAAACCGCAAGCGCCGCAGGCGCCGGCGGATGGCGTTCTCGCCGAACTCGCGCGCACCGCGCAGGCCTTGTGGAACCGCCTTGCCGGCAACGGCGAGCGGACCGCGTTCGTTCACCTCAATCACCTCGGCGCCCCCATCGCCGCCACCGACACCTCCGGCCAGACCCTGTGGCAGGCCGACTACGCCCCGTATGGCAAGCGCGTCGGAACCCGCGCCGAGCGCACCCGGCCCTACGACCTCGCCCTGCGCCTGCCCGGCCAGTGGGCAGACGAGGAGACCGGCCTTTACTACAACGATTTCCGCTATTACGACCCGCAGGCGGGCCGCTACCTCAGCCCCGACCCGCTCGGCCGCCTCGCCGAGGCGCTGGGCAGCCCGAATGCCTATGCCTACGTCAACAACAACCCGCTGAGTTATATCGATCCGTGGGGGTTGATATTATTTGCGTTCGATGGGACGGGGAATACGGACGCGTCAAGGACGAATGTATATTGGTTGCGAGAGGCTTACGATGACAACGACCCGGATAACATTGCAGGCGGCGGGACGCCCTACTATATCGAAGGCCCCGGCACGGGCTCCATCCTCCCCACACTCGATGCAGGCATTGCTTTCACCATGCGCAGCCGCATTAATGACCAGTTAGATAGACTGGACCTGTACGTCACAAAAAAAGTGGATGACGTCCTCAACGTCAAAAACCAGGCAATCAGCTCGGACAACCCGCTGGTCATTACTCTCGACATCATGGGCTTCTCGCGCGGCTCAGCCGCTGCACGGGATTTTGCTAACACGGTTGTCACCAGAGCCAATAGTGGCCATTACCGAAACCTCGAAGGCGTGAATGGCGCATGTGTTCAGGTAAACATTCGTTTCATGGGGCTGTTCGATACCGTGCTCAGCTATGCTGTAGGGTCGTTCAACATGGGTATCCCGGAGGCAGTGCAGTATGTCTCCCAAGCGGTCGCAGTGAACGAACATCGCCGCGATTTCCCATTGGAATCCATCGAGCCGAGTTATGTCGACCGTGGCTTGTCGTCCAATCGAACGGAACGGGGCTTTGTTGGTGCGCATTCTGATATCGGTGGTGGCTACAACTGTACAAGCGGTGCCGATGGGGGGTGTGACGGTGGCGATTTGTCCGATGTGGCGTTGAACTGGATGTGGGATCAAACCAAGGCGGCGGGTGTGAACATCAAGCCGCTGGAAGAAGATCAACGCACAGTATCCAGCCCTATTCTGCATAACGAAACCCGCAGCACGCCATTCAAGATATGGGGTACTGGGCAGGATCGCGAAGTACGCTACCCCGTTGCTGCCGATGCGCCTAGCCCCTTGCCGAAACAGCGCGATGCGCCGATAGAAGGCCTGATTTATTCTGACAGCCTCACTTGGATCACCCCAGATGCAAACCCAACGGGAAGCCGCGAAGGGGTGGTGGATATGTCAGCCTATGGGGCCTGGCTCAAGGCCAATTACGGCATTACTCTTCAATAGGGGCGTCAAAAATGATTAAGCAATGGGTGGCAATCATGGTATTTGGTTCAGTATGGTTATCCGGGTGTGCATCTGCCGGTCTGTTCGGCCAAGGCGAAAATGCGAGTTATTCATTCTGGAATAACTCGGATAAAGATGTCGAAAAGGTTGAGATTGTAGGCATTTATCAAAATCAAAGGAAATACTTGATCTCATCTTCTATTGCGAGAGCGGCGGGTTGGAATACCCGTTGGTTTGTTGGTGGTAGCCAGTATATGGCCGATACCGGCCACAAAGTTCCGGAGGAGGCTGAGATACATTGGCGCAAGATGCCGCCTTCAGGCGGACAGCCATACACCGGCGAAACGGTCGGCCCATTCCGCGTCAAGGTGCGTTCGCGTATTCCCGAGGAGGCGCTGAAACTGGCAAGGCGTAAGGGGTATAGCATTGGAATCGAGTTCTCCGTAGGCAAAGAACCTGTGATGCTTTGCTGGGGGATAGTCACAAAAAATAGTGCCAAGCTGCTAGGGGCCATCATGGCTGGCGGCCAATGTAATCCTGAAGATGTTGCGTGGCGGAAAGACATCGACTGGCGCAATCCGGGTGTATGGTTTCCGGAAAAATAGCCCTCCAAAGGCCAGGGCCTGCAGCACACCCAGACCTACGCCTACGACAGGCAAAGCAGAACGGCGCCCCTCCCGACGCCCTTTGGCAGCAATGCGAAGTTGGAAAAAAACACGCGCCGGATGAAGACCATGAGATTTCCGAGGTGCGGAAAAATGGGGGGGCACGTGATTATTGCATTGATGGGTGCAGTGTTCCCCCCTCCGGTGTCGCGGTGGCTTCGGATGCCGGAATATTTCTTGCCCTTAGCCGCAACAACCCTGCCGGCCATCCTGCATCAAGTTTTTATCAGGCGTGTGCCAATCATGACGTTTGCTCACTACTGTCCGGTTAAATTGAGGAATGAATCGCTGTAAGCCATGTTTGATGCCGGTTTCCGAGCGATGAAGGGTGGTGTCGATTTGAACGGTGATTGCCGATTCGGGCAGTCTTCCGGGCTTTT